>Ga0247831_1001149_pt1 | contig 52573 bp, 49 predicted proteins | sample LaCruzMarch2015__9_FD_192406 | JGI IMG/M metagenome (GOLD analysis project Ga0247831, IMG submission 192406) | Freshwater microbial communities from meromictic Lake La Cruz, Castile-La Mancha, Spain - LaCruzMarch2015_1m | ecosystem: Environmental > Aquatic > Freshwater > Lake | place: Spain...
CTTCATGGCTGATCCCAAGGGAATGTTGGGGTCCACGGGGTAGGCCGGCTTGGGTTCGCCCTGAGCGGCCAACTTCGCCGCGGTCAATTCCATCGCCCGATCCACCGGCAAACGCACCGTTCCCTTGGCCCGGTCGACCCAGGCGTATTTGGTCGTCAATCCGCTATTCTCCTCGGTCACCTTGGCCAGAATTTCGTAACGCTGTTTGGCCCGGATGGCATCCTCGTCGAACGCGGCAGGGTCGCTCAAACTGCGCATCCACTGCACCGCAACGGCGAAAAGTCCGAAAAGCACAAAAGCCCCGAGGAACATCGGCCAGATGCTCTTCGATCGCTGCGTGGCGCTGCTGGTGGTTGAGGGTTCCATCAGTTTCGCAGGCGCAGGGAGTTGGCCAACCGCGGGTCACGCAGGGGCCAGAGCGGCGTGTCGCCGAGACGTTTCATGAAAATGGCGGCGAGGGTCGCCCCGATGGCCAGCAGGCACACGAGGTCGAGCCAGTGCGGGGAGAGACCCGCCTTGTGATAGGTCGGCAGCACGATGATGTAGAGGTCGATCATGTGCATGAGCAGGATCCAGCCGGCCACGGTGCACAGGAGGAGCGGCTTCTTCTTGGTGGCCTGAAAGAGGAGGATGACGAAGGGCACGAAGAAGTGGCCGATGACGAGAATGATGTTGAGCGTATTCCAACTTCCGGTGTTGCGGCGGAGGAAGTAGGTCGTCTCCTCCGGGATGTTGGCATACCAGATGAGCATGTATTGGCTGAAGCCGATGTAGGCCCAGAAAACGGTGAAGGCCAGCATGAGCTTGCCCATGATGTGGTAGTGCTCGATCGTGACGATGCCCTCAAGATAGCCGGCACTGCGCAAGGCGGTGATGAGCAGGACGAGCACGCACATCGAACTGAGGGCCGAGCCGGCGAAAATGTAGACGCCCCACATGGTCGAGAACCAGTGGAAGTCGAGGCCCATGAGCCAATCGAAAGCGCCGAAGGTCAGCGAAAGCGCGAAGAACGGCAGCATGGGGAAGACCATCTTGCGCGAGAGCCAGGTGTGGCGGGCATCACCGTCCTTGTCCTGCCGGACCGAGTTGCGACGCAGCAGGAAGGCGGCGAGACTGAAGAACCCGAAATAAAAGACCGCGCGGATCCAGAAAAACGGTTCATTGAGGTAGGCGACCTTGCCGTCCAGCAACGGATCAACCCCCGGGGCGATGTTCATCCACTTGAAGAGCGTGGGCGCGCAGAGAACGATGGGGATGAAGAGCACGGCGAGCACGGGAAAGAGCCAGGCGATGTTCTCCAACTGCCGTCGCACGACCACGCTCCAGTCGGCATCGACCGCGTGATGGACGAGGATCCAGAAGAGCGAACCGGCCGCGATGGTGAAGAAAAAGGCGAAGGCGAAGAGCCAGGAGAAGGCGAACTGCTTGGCCGAGAAAAACCCGCCGACCGCGGCGAGGGCGAGTGAGACCACGGCCACGGCCGCGGTGAAGAGCAGTTTGCCCCCGAACCCCTGGTAGTCGAAATACTCCTTCGTCGTCACGTTGCTTGCCGGTGCACTCATGGTTGGGCCGCCTCCAGTTTCTGCCGCTCGTCCGGCGGAACATCGGCCAGGGTGGCCTGCTGGGACAACTGCAAGGCGCGGACATAGGCCACGATGGCCCAGCGGTCATCGACCGAAATATTCGCCCCGTAGCCGAGCATCGTGTTCTTTCCGTAAGCGATGGTGTTGTATATCTCGCCGTCGGCCATGTTGCGCAGACGGTCCTGGTGGTAGCTCGCGATGGCGACCAGCCCGTATTGCCCGGCCACGCCGTTGCCCCCGCCGGAAGCGCCGTGGCACACGCCGCAATAAATGGTGTAACGCTCCCGACCGCGCTGCATCAACTCCGCCGTGACCGGCAGCGGAATCCCCGTGCCCCACTGATCGCCGAAACGGCCGGTGTTGAAGTAATCATTGCCCGTGGCGAAGCGGACCGTCCGATATTTGCCCTCGTCGGGGAACGGGTTGTCCTTCGAAAGAGGCATTTCGTAGCCCATCGGCACCGTGCCCGCCACCGGCGGACGATTGCCGCGGTTGTCGGCAAAGAAAGCGCTTGGCACCTGCGATTTGACCTTCGGCTGATGGTCCATGTCGGGGAAAATTTCGATTGGCGGCTTGCCGCCTTTCTGTCCGCGGAAGCCGGCCACGGCCACGAGCATGACGAGCGAGAGCCCGAGGGCGATGAAGAAGTAGCGCAGCATATCAGTCCTCGTGCACCACGGTGATATGGCTGGCCCCGAGACCCTCGAGCATCGCGCGCGTGGCCTCCTCGTCGAACTTCGGATCGGTCGCCTCGATGGCGAGGAAAAATCCGTCGTCGCTCACTTTCTTGAATCGGTCCCAGTTGAAAATCGGATGGTTCCAGCGCGGCAGTCCGTTGAGCGCGAGCATTCCGAAGGTCGCGGTGAAGGCGGAGAGCAGCACGGTCAGCTCGAACATGATGGGGAAAAAGGCCGGGACGGTGAAGAAGTTGGTCGGTTTGCCCGCGACGATGAGCGGATACTCGATGCTCGACGGGTAGAACTGGAGGATGGCCGCGATGGTCAACCCGGCGAGACCACCGCAGAAGACGAGGGCGCTGAGCCACGACTTTTTCAGCCCCATCGCGTGGTCCATTCCGTGGATGGGGAAGGGCGAGTAAACATCCCAGCGGCTGTAGCCCGCATCGCGGACCTTCTCGGCCACCTGGTAAAGAGCCGAGGCCGAGGGAACCTCCGCCGCCATGGCGAAGATCGGGGCGCGGGGATTGCCGGCGATTTCCATTTTAGTGCACGCCCTCCTTCAGCGCGGCGGCCGGGGTGGCCGCGTGGTCGTCATGATGCCCATGATGCGGATCAGCTTCGGGCAGCACGGCCTTGACCTCGAAAATACAAATCATGGGCAGCCAGCGAATGAAGACGAGGAAGAGGCTGAGAAAGATGCCGAAGGTGCCGACGAAGGTCCAGATGTCCACCCAGGTCGGATAGAACATGCCCCAGCTCGAGGGCAGGAAGTCGCGGTGGAGCGAGGTCACGATGATGACGAAGCGCTCGAACCACATGCCGGCGTTGACGAACATACAGATGACGAAAACCCAGAGCACGTGGCGGCGGAAGAAGCGCATCCAGAACAACTGCGGCGCGACCACGTTGCAGAAAATCATGCTCCAGTAGGCCCACCAATACGGGCCGGTCGCACGGTTGATGAAGGCGTATTGCTCGAAAAGGTTGCCACCATACCACGCGATGAAGAACTCCATGGCGTAGGCGTAGCCGACGATCGATCCCGTCAGCAGGATGATCTTGCACATCTTGTCCACGTGGTCGGCGGTGATCAGGTCGTGCAGGCCGAAGATGGCGCGGGCCGGCAACATGATGGTCAAGACCATGGCGAACCCGCCGAAGATCGCGCCGGCCACGAAATACGGCGGGAAGATCGTGGTGTGCCATCCGGGAATGACCGAGGTGGCGAAGTCGAAGGACACGACCGAGTGGACCGAAAGCACCAGCGGCGTGCTCAGACCGGCCAAGATCAGGTAGGCCATCTCGTAATGCTTCCACTGGCGGTTGCCGCCGCGCCAGCCGAGGGCGAGGATGCCGTAGAAAAACTTGCGCAGCTTGGTCTTGGCCCGGTCGCGCAGGGTCGCGAGGTCGGGGACCAGGCCGGTATACCAAAACAAGACGGACACGGTGAAATAGGTCGAGACGGCGAAGACGTCCCACAACAGCGGACTGCGGAAGTTCTGCCAGATCGCGTTCGAGTTCGGCACCGGCGCGAGAAACCAGACCATCCAGATGCGGCCGACGTGAACCGCGGGGAAAATACCGGCGCAGACCACGGCGAAGAGCGTCATGGCTTCGGCCGCGCGGTTGATCGAGGTGCGCCATTTCTGCCGGGTGAGGAAAAGAATGGCGGAAATGAGTGTGCCGGCGTGGCCGATACCGATCCAAAAAACGAAGTTGGTGATGTCCCAGGCCCAACCGACCGGATGGTTGAGACCCCAGACGCCCACGCCGGTGGAGATGAGGTAGCCGATGCAGAGGACGCTGACCGTGGCCAGCGAGGCGCTGAGCATGAAGGCGATCCACCACCAGAGGGGGGCGCGTTTTTCCGTGCACGAGGCGACGTGGTCGGTGATCCACGCCATCGAACGGTTGCTCGTGACGAGCGGCGCGCGCTCGAGACGTTTGGCCGCCGCTTCCGGGCTCTGCATGTAAACGTCGGCCATAATCAGGTTCCGTGCACCTCCGTCGCGTGTTCAGCCGGCGCGCCGTGGGGCTTCGCCCCGTGGTCCTCGCCGTGACCGCCGCCGTGGTGCGGATGACCATTGGCCCAGCCGACTTTATCCGCGCCGGGCATGGCCATGTTCGGGTTTTTGATCCGCGCCAGGTAGGTCGTGCGCGGGGTGACGTTGAGATATTTCAGCATCGAGTAATTGCGCGGCTCGAGCTTGAGCCGGGCCACGCGGCTCTGCGGGTCGTTGATGTTGCCGAAGACGATCGACTCGGACGGGCAGGCCTGCTGGCAGGCGCTCTTGACCTCGGGGAAGGAGACCTTGGATTTGTCTGTCGGGCCGGCTTTGACCGCATGGGCGACCTTGGCTTCCTCGATGCGCTGGATGCAATACATGCACTTTTCCATCACGCCGCGCATGCGCACGGTCACGTTCGGATTTTTCGACATCTGCAGGCTCTCGGCCATGCCCTTTTTGGCCAGCGGTCCGAGGTAGAGTTCGTCGAGCGGGCGCTGGTTGTAGTCGAAGAAATTGAAGCGGCGCACTTTCCACGGGCAGTTGTTCGCGCAATACCGCGTGCCGATGCAGCGGTTGTAGGCCATGAGGTTGATCCCGTCCTCGCTGTGCACCGTGGCGTTGACCGGGCAGACCGTCTCGCAGGGTGCATTCTCACAGTGCTGGCACATGATGGCCTGGGCCAGCATCTCCGGATCCTCCTCGTCGCCGGCGAAATAACGATCCATCCGCAGCCAGGCCATGTTGCGCCCGCGGCTCACCTGATCCTTGCCGACGATGGGCACGTTGTTTTCGGCCTGGCAGGCGACAACGCAGGCGTTGCAGCCCGTGCAGGTGCTGAGGTCGACGGTCATCCCCCATTGCTGGGGCGAATCGAGTTTCGGGTGGGTGAAAAGCGAGATGTTCGGCGGAATGTGCCCGTCCATTCCCATGGTCTGCGCGAATTCCGGATCCTCGGCATAGCGCTCCATCGTCCCTTCACGGACGAGGTCGCGCCCTTCCATGCTCTGGTGCGATTGGGTCTCGGCAAATTTGTGGGTCGCGCCGGTGCGCTTGAGCGAAGCGTTGGCCACGAAGGCCATCCCCCCGGTCGTGCGCAGCGGGTAGGCGTTGAAGCCGACACCCTCGGAAATCTTGCCGGCATTTTGGCGTCCGTAGCCGAGAGCGATGCTGACCGCGTCCTCGGCGTGGCCGGGAGCAATGATGGCCGCGGCCTCGATCTTGCGGTCGCCGGCGGAGAGTTCCACCATGTCGCCGGTGGCGAGGCCGAGGGACTTGGCCGTGGCCGGACTGACCAGCGCGGCGTTGTCCCAGGTGACTTTGGTGGCGAAGTCGGGTGTCTCCTGCAGCCAGCCGTTGTTGGCGTAGCGGCCGTCGTCGAGCGTGCTGCTCGGGGTGAAGGCAATCTCCAAACCACCGCTGCCGGCCAAGTTCTGTCCGGCGAAGAGCGCCGTGGCCGCCGCTGCATTGAAGCTCAGCGGCGCCTCGGCCCAGGTTGTCCCGGGCAAGAATCCCTTGCGCAAAAACTCGGTCCACTGCGCCTCCAGATCCCCGCCCCCGGCCACGGTGGCGAAGGTTTCGCGCACGAGTTGCGGGCCGATCGGCTCCGCGTTGCCGGCCAAACGGTTGAGGATTTCCAGCTCACTGATCCCGCCCCACAGCGGCAAAATCATCGGCTGGACCGCGCAAATGGTGCCGTCCGCGCTCCGCGCATCGCCCCAACTCTCGAGGTAATGCGCCTGGGGCACGTGCCACTGGCAGAGCGCGGAAGTCTCGTCTTCATAGAGCCCGAGCCGCACGGTCGCGGGGACGCCGCCGAGCAGGTCGCCAAAACGGAGGTCGGCCGGCGCGTTGTAAACGGGGTTTCCGCCGAGGATGAAAAGATTCTGCACGCGGCCGGCCTCCATGGCGGAAGCCAGCTCGGCAATGGTCGCGGCCGCCGGACGCAGCGCTTGCAGCCCGCGCAAAGTTTTTCCGCCGGCGCCGAGGGCGTTGTTGATCGCGAGGGCCAGGGCCTGCACGGCGGCCGGCTGATTGTCGCCCACCACCACCACGCTCTGGCCGGGCGAAGCGGCCAGGTCTTTGGCGCACGCGGCGATCCATTGCACATCGGCCGAAAGCTTGCCCTCCGGAAAAGCTGCAACCACCGCCGCGAGGTCGGCGTCTCCGGTCCGCGCCGCCACCTCACGAGCGAGGACGCGGAGAAGGGGGCCGGTTTCGGACGGCTTAATCCGCAGACGATGGTCAGCCATGCCGCCCGTGCCGGTGAAGCGCGTCTCCGCCACGTAAAGGCGGTTCATGGATTGACCCGGCTCGCTGATGCGGCGCCGCGCCATGAATCCGCGGACTTGGTCGAGACCGCTGAACGAGACGTTGAGAAAATCGCTGTCGACCGCAAGGACTTTGTCCGCCCGGCTGAAGTCGGGCGCGACCACCGTGCCCGCACCGAAACACGCGGCCGCGGCGGCCTCGGCCCCGGGTGCGCCGAGCGGCTCGTATTCAACCCAGAGCATCCGCGGAAATTTCTCCCGCAACTGCGCCAGCAACCGGTCCCGCGTGGGCGAATCCACCCGCTCGACGAGGAAGGCCAGGCCGTCGCCGCCGCCGGAAGCGGAGGCGGCGCTGATGGCATCAATCTTGGCCGCGAGCGCCGCGGTATCGGTCTTCGCGCCACCAGACTTGAGGTCCTTCGAGCGGTTCGGGTCGTAAAGGTCCAGCACGGAAGCCTGGGCGAAGGCGTCCGTCGCGCCATTGCTGATCGGATGCAGCGGGTTGCCCTCGAGCTTGGTTGGGCGTCCGTCGCTCGTCGTGGCGATGAGCGGCATAGCCCCGTTGCGGCGCGGTTGGGTCGTGGCGTAGAAAAGAAATTTGCCCGGAATGGTCCATTCGACCCCGCTGGTGAACGGCACCAGATAAGCCTCGGGCCGGCGGCAACCGGTGAGCCCGACCCCGGCCAGGGCCATCGACGCGCCCATGAGTTGGAGGAAATTGCGCCGCGAAATCTCCCCGCCCTGCCACTCGGCTGCCCCCAGCGGGAACTCGCGCTCAAGCAGGTCGTTGAACTCCGGCTTGGCCGCCAACTCATCAAGGCTGCGCCACAAGGCCGGCCGGCCCTCGCGTTCAGGATGTTGGAGCACTCGTTTCATTCGGTTAGCGATGACAACCCCCGCAGGTCACCGGCGGGTTGACGTTCCATTCTTTCTTGAACTGTGTGCCCATGGCCAGTTGTTCCGCCGCCGAGGCGGGGCGCCAGTTGAGATTGTAAATCTCGGACGGCGGACGGAGGAAATTTTCCGGCGCGCGATGGCAATCGAGACACCAGGACATGCTCTGCGGCTCGGCCTGCCAGACGACGGCCATGTTGTTGACCTGTCCATGGCAGCTGTAGCAACTGACCCCGCGGTTCACGTGGACGGCGTGATTGAAATAGACGTAGTCCGGCGCCTTGTGGATGCGGACCCACTGCACCGGCGTGCCCGACTCCCAACTCGCCCGCACGGCGGCCAGACGCGGGCTTTGGGCCTTGATCTGCGTGTGGCAGGACATGCAGGTCTGCGTGCTCGGCACATTCGAGTGCCCTGCGACTTCGACGTAGCTGTGACAGTAGCGGCAGTCCATCCCAAGTTGCTCGCTGTGAATCGCGTGCGAGAACGGCGCCGGCTGGCCCGGCATGTAGCCCACGTTGGTATACTTCGGGGTGAAGTAATACCAAATGCCCCCCGTGGCCACCGCGCCAAGGACAAGCGCGATGACAATGAGCTTTAAAGGAAGCCAGTTCGCCCAACGTGGAAAAATGTTTGCCATCCGGATAACAAAAAGCTCCGCGGATCCCGCGGGGCGAAAGCAGCCTAATATTAACGCATCTAATGGCAATACGGATTTTTCCCGGGAGAAAAAATGTGCACCGTCCGGCCATTTGCGCTTACTTTGTGCGCCATGAGCCTTCCGTTGATCATCCGCCTGTGGGTGCTCGCGCTACTGCTTGGCGCCGCGCCGGCCTTCGCCCTCGCGCCGCCCCAGCCGACGCTGCCGACCATCCGCCTCTCCATCGGCTCGACCACGGTCAAGGCCGAGGTGGCGGACGAGACGCACGAGCGGAATGCGGGGCTGATGGGCCGCAAGGAATTGGCCGAGGGCGAGGGCATGCTTTTCGTTTTCCCCGAGCCGCAGCCACTGAGCTTCTGGATGCGCGACACGCTGGTCCCGCTCTCCATCGCCTACCTCAACAGCCAGGGCGTCATCCGCGAGATCCACGACATGAAGCCGCTGGACGAAACCACGTCGCAAAGCATGTTCCGTGATCTGGTCTACGCGCTGGAAGTTCCGCAGGGCTGGTTCGAACGAAACAAGATCCTGCCGGGTGACCGCGTTGTCGGATTGCCCGCGCCTTCCAGCGCCCAGCCGGATTGATCCGCGCCTTCGGCCTTCCTTTTTTTTTGCGCGGCGGACAGAATCCTGCCGATGGCCGACGGCATTGATTCCCCCCCGGGCCCGGCTGGCGCCAACGACCCGCCGCTTTCCCGCGCCGTCATCCTCGCCGTTCTCGCCGCCTCGGCCGCCGTGGCCGGCTTCGCCATCAGCACGCAGAGTTATTGGATCGACGAAGGGCTGTCGCTCATCGTGGCCATGGCACCGAATCCCGCGGAAGCATGGAAGTATGCCGAGGCGGTCAGCGGCTCCACCCTGCAAATGCCGCTCTACCAGGTCTATCTCTATGTCTGGCACAAGGTGATCGGCGGCGGCGAGTGGGCCATGCGGGCCTCGAACATTCCACTCTTCCTGGCCGGGCAGCTGGCCTTTCTCCTCCTGCTCCGCCACCGGCCCAGGCTTGCTCTGACGGCCAGCCTGCTGGCGCTGGTCAGCCCCCTGCTCTGGATGTATCTGGACGAAACCCGCCCCTACATCATGCAATACGCCGCCGCCTGCTGGATGGTGGCCGGGCTCGTGCGATGGTCGAGCAACCCGGCGCTGGCCTTGGACGGAAAGTTAATCGCCATCCTTTGCGGGGCGACCTTCGTTCTTTTTTCCTCCAGCCTTCTCGGCATCGTGTGGGCGGTGGCGATGGCGGCGGCTTTTTTCTGGCTGGCCGGCACGGCCCAATCCCTCCGACCGGCCCGCGCCGCCACGTTCTGGGGACCGATGGCCGCCGCCATAGTCCTTATGGCCGCGTGCGGATTCTACTACTACCTCACCTGGGGTGATGCGGCGCGGGGCTACCATCGGAGCGGCATCCAAATCCTCAGCCTGCCTTACCTGGCCTACGATTTCCTCGGCTTCCCCGGCTTCGGCCCGGGCAAACTGCAGATGCGCCTCGCCCCGGTGCGCTCCGTCCTGCGGAGTTTGCCGGCGCTGCTCCCACTCGCCGCCGTGCTCGCGCTGCTGGCCATTTTTGCCCTTCGCCAACTCCGCCGCGCGGGGTTGAACCGCCGCGCTGCGACCACTTGGATTATCGCCTTGGGTCTCCCCATTATCATCATCTTCGGGGCGCTTTTCATCCACGACAGCCGCCCGCTGCCCCGCCACTTCATCCCGGCCCTGCCGGCGGTGCTGCTCGGCGCGGCCGCCGTCATGCAACTCGCCCTCGCGCAGCGTTCGGCTTTCTGGCGGGCGGTGGCCATCATGTTGCCGCTGCTCTGGCTCGCCTCCGCCCTGAACCTCCGTTGGCAACCGGCCCACGCGAAGGACGACTACCGCACGGCCGCCGCCATCGCCGCCGCCGCCCTGCGCAACAACAAGGAGGTCTGGTGGGCCGCGGACGCCGCCGCCGCCTATGTCTATCTCACCCCGGTGGCCATGGAAGAAACGCCCGGCCGCGCCTGGGCCATGCAGGGACCGAGTTGGGACGACATCCGTTACAAGTTCCCGCCCCGCGTCATCATCATCAGCAAGCCCGACATTTACGACCCGCAGGGGGCCATCGCCCGTTATGCCGCGGAAAACCAGTTCCTCCCCGCCCGCCAACTCCAAGCCTTCACCATCTTCACCCGCCACGGCGAACCACTGCCGACCGTAAAGTGAGGCTCTGTTCCTGTCTCTTCGAGTGTTCCGTGCTTAAATCGTCGTCCGCACCCGCATCGCAATCCTGAGATGTCCTCCGCCGCACCGCTCCGACTTCTCTCCGTCGTCATTCCCGCCCGCGACGAGGAGGGCTGCATCGCCTCGACCGTCGAGCACCTGCACCTCGAACTCGCGCTGCGCGGCGTGCCGCACGAAATCATCGCGGTCGATGACGGCTCGCAGGATGGCACGTGGAAAATTCTGCAGCAGACAGCGGCCAAGTTCCCCGAGTTGAAGCCCGTGCAAAACCCCGGACCCCACGGTTTCGGGCGGGCCATCGTGCGCGGACTCGACACCATGTCGGGCGACGCCGTGGTCATCTTCATGGCTGACGAATCCGACGACTGCCGCGACGTCGTGCGTTATTGGGAAAAACTCAACGAGGGCTACGACTGCGTCTTCGGCAGCCGGTTCATGAAGGGCGGCGGCACCATCGACTATCCGCGGATCAAACTCTTCCTCAACCGCACGGCCAACGCCTTCGTGCGCCTGCTCTTCGGCCACGGGCTCAACGACACGACCAACGCCTTCAAAGCCTACCGCCGGGAAGTCCTCGACGGCATCCGCCCCATCCTTTCGCCGCATTTCAACATCACGGTCGAACTGCCCCTCAAGGCCATCGTGCGCGGCTACACCTTCGCCGTCATCCCCATCACCTGGCGCAACCGCCGCCACGGCGTGGCCAAACTCAAGATCAAAGAAATGGGTAGCCGCTACCTCTTCATCGTCCTCTACGTCTGGCTGGAAAAATTTTTCTCCCGCGGCGACTACAAGAAGATGGCGCCCCACGAATAGGGGAGCAGGAGACACCAGCCGCCAGACTTCCTCTCGTCACTCGCCCAAAGTCACCCGCTGCTTCCTCCCGCCTTTTCCCTTGGCCAACTTGGTCGGGGGTAATACCTTTCGTAAGACATGAGGACCGTAACGATCAAAATTCCGGAGTCGATGGACGAAAAGCTGCGGAAGCGTGCCGCGAAGCAAAAGGAGGGATTCTCCGAAACCGTCCGCCGGGCCCTGGCACGGGAATTGGCTGACGATCAAGATTTCGCGAGCTTGGCCGCCCCATACCGCGGGATGTTTCAGGGACCTGCCGACCTTTCAGTCAGGGAGGGCTATGCAGGTTCGAACTCTCGTTGATGCGGGGCCGCTCATTGGCTGGCTGAATGCTTCGGACCAGTGGCACACCTGGAGCGTTTCCGTGCTGTCCAAGACGCGCGGCCCGCTCCACACCAGCGAGATTGTTCTCGGCGAAGCCTGCTGGAACCTGGGAGGAAACACGCGGCCAACCCAGGCACTTCTCACTTTGGTTCGCAAGGGCGCCATCCAACTACTTCGCCCCTGGCCCGAAGAACTGGAACGCTCTCAGGAGCTCATGATCAAATACCCGTGCATGGATGTCGGCGACGCCTCCCTCGTGATCCTCTCCGAAATGTTCCCTCGCGCCTCCGTCATCACCACCGACCGCACAGATTTCTCCATCTATCGCCGCCTCCGCGGACAAAGAATCCCCGCCATCTACCCCTGACCTAAGCCCGCCAGCCTTCCTCTCGTCACTCGCCCAAAGTCACCCGCCACTTCTGCCATGTCCGCCGCCCACTCACCGCAAGACCTGAGCCGCATCTACGCCCAGCGATTTCAAGCCAACCTGACCTACCGCCGGCAGGTCTGGAGAATTTTGCTCGGCGACTTTTTCCAGCGCTTGATTCCGCCTGGGGCCAACGTGCTCGATCTCGGCTGCGGCTACGGGGAGTTCATCAACCAGGTGACGGCAGCGAGGCGATACGCCATGGACCTCAACCCTGATGCGCCGCAACACCTCGGCGAGGGCGTGGAGTTTCTTTGCCAGGACTGCGCCCAGCCGTGGCCGGTGCCTCCCGGCGGACTCGACGTCGTCTTCACCAGCAACTTTTTCGAACATCTTCCGGACAAGGCCGCCCTCGGCCGCACCCTCGATCAGGTGCATCAGGCACTCAAGCCCGGCGGCCTGCTTATCGCCATGGGACCGAACATCAAACTCGTGCCCGGGGCCTACTGGGATTTCTGGGATCACTACGTCCCGCTGACCGAATCCTCCCTCGGCGAGGCCCTGGAAAACCGCGGATTCCACCTCGACCGCAAGCTGGCCGCCTTCCTGCCCTACACCATGGCCGGCAAGAAGCCGGTGCCTCTCGCCCTCGTCCGCCTCTACCTGGCACTGCCGGTGATCTGGCCATTCTTTGGGAAACAGTTCCTCGTCGTGGCCAAAAAAGTCTGACAAGTCTCGACGCCCGCCTCCAGACGATTTTGCCGTCTGCCTGCCCCAGCATTACCAACTGCTGCGCCGTGCTCCATGCGCTGCCTGAAACCACATCGCCCCTTGCTGCCACGAACCTATGCCCATAGTCTCACCATGATGCCGCGCAAAGCCGCCATACATCGCTTCGTGTCCGAGGTGGCCGGGAAATTTCACCCGGACAAGGTCATCCTCTTCGGTTCCTGCGCTGCGGGGGAGGCGGGGAGGAATTCCGACGTCGACCTCTTGGTTGTCATGCCTCACCGCGGTCCAGCCGCACTGCAGGCCGCGAAAATTCGTGGGGCCGTGCCCGCTCCATTTTCCCTTGATCTCATCGTCCGTTCACCACGGAAGATTCGCGAGCGCCTCAAACTCGGTGATAGTTTCCTGCACGAGATTTTCCGCCGCGGCGAAATTCTCTATGAGTCCGCTCGCTAAGGAGTGGTTGATCAAAGGCCTCGCCGACTTGGCCACCGCCAAGCGGGAAATCCGCGTGCGAAAGGAGCCGAACTATGATGCGGTGTGCTTTCATGCCCAACAGGCGGTCGAAAAACTTCTCAAAGCCAAGCTGGTGGTGCTGGGGCGCGAAGTGCCGCGCACTCACGACCTCGCGCAATTGCTCGGCATGGTCACAGACCGCGAACCGCTCTGGGAGTCGTGGCGCACCGCCATGAACGAACTCACATCTTACGCCGTTGAGTTCCGTTATCCCGGCGAGATGGCCGACCGCAAACTGGCGCGGCGCGCCTTGGTCATCGCCGAACACTCAGCGCAAGAAATCACGGGACGCCTGCGCCGCTGATCTCCGCCCTCCGGCCCCCAGCCCACCATGCCAGACTATCGCAGACCCCCCGCCTCCTGAAAAGTCCGCCCGGGGCCACCGTGCTCGACCTCGGCTGCGGGTATGGCGAGTTCATCAATCAGGTGACGGCGGCGAGGCGATACGCCATGGACCTCAACCCCGACGCCCCGAAACACCTCGGCAACGGCGTGGAGTTTCTTTGTCAGGACTGCGCCCAGCCGTGGCCGGTGCCGACCGGCGGACTCGACGTCGTCTTCACCAGCAACTTTTTCGAACATCTTCCGGACAAGGCCGCCCTCGGCCGCACCCTCGATCAGGTGCATCAGGCACTCAAGCCCGGCGGCCTACTTATCGCCATGGGGCCGAACATCAAACTCGTGCCCGGGGCCTACTGGGATTTCTGGGATCATTACGTCCCGCTGACCGAATCCTCCCTCGGCGAGGCCCTGGAAAACCGCGGATTCCACCTCGGCCGCAAGCTGGCCGCCTTTCTGCCCTACACCATGGCCGGCAAGAAGCCGGTCCCCCTGCCGCTCATCCGCCTTTACCTCGCCCTCCCGTTCGTCTGGCCGATCTTCGGCAAGCAGTTCCTGCTCGTGGCCAAGAAAGCCTAACCAAAGTTCACGGGCGCTTCCGCTTGCGTAAGACTGGCACATCGCCCCCAGCTGTGGGCTCTGACACAAGCTCGAATCCGGGCACCCCTCCCCGCAAATAGTCAAGCGTGGCCTGGTTGAAGGCAGAGACCACGAAACTGTCTCCCAGCGCGGCCAGCTCGTCACCCCGGACGATACCGTCCATCATGCCGAGCTTTCTTCGAACCGCTTGGATATTGAAATCGACGAGGGCGTAGGCATAGATGGGCTTGTTGGCCCGGACCCAGCCGTCATCCCAAAAATAATAAATCTCCCGCCATGGCTGATAATATCGGTGGTGGTAAAATTCCGAGAGTCTGAAGCTGAGCACCGGATGGGAGGCGGGCGGGAGGGGAAAGGTATTTTCGATTTGGTTCGCCCGCGAAGGCACGCCCGCCAAGCCGAGCGCGCTCCAAGCCAGGATCCCCGCACCTGCGGCGATCATCATCCGTTTGGATATGATCGTCGGCGTCAGGCTCTTTAGGATGAGGGAAAACAAAATGACAAATCCCAACTGCGACACCACAAGATACCTGATCTGGAAAAACGACCCGCCGAGCCACCCCGCAATCCAAATCACAAATGGCAGAACCAGAAGCGCTCCCGCCAAGGCCACATCGGCCCCCGTGTTGGCACGCCAGAACGCCGTGGCAGCCTTGTTTCCCGCGCGTAGCGCCTTCCACAGCAACAGCACGGCCAGAAACCAAAGGAGCACAGTCAGCCCCACAGAGAACCGCTCATGCCACTCGTCCCAGGCGCGCCCCTCATAAGAAAAGCCGGGGAGAAGCTGAAGGTAAACCTTGGCCAGCGAGGCCACCGAAGGAGCGTCGTAGAGGCGCTCGCCTCCAAGCAGCGCCGTTCGCTGGGCCGCGGCCACCGGCAGGTAAAAGAGCAAAAGGACCCAACCCAGAACGAACGGGCCGAGACTCCGCAGCAGCCCCCGAAGACTTTTTCCTCGCATCCCCAAAATAGCAAATCCACCAAAGATCAGGCTGTAGAGGACACCGAACTGGTGGGAAAAAACCAGAGCTGTATTGAGCGCACAGGTCAGCGCAAACCAGAGCCAAAATGCCGCCGACCTCTCGCCTTCACCATATTTCCGCATTCTGACAAGGGCGGCCCACAACATGATAGCCGCAGCATAAAGGAAGCCGTAAAAGCGCACTTCGGATGCGTGCCGCAAGAGCATCGTTGATCCGAACGTTCCCACCACAACGCAAAGCCAAGCGGCGGGACGCCCCAAATAGGTCCGACAACCAAGGTAAACACCGCAGGCTGCGATGAGCCCGCTGAGGACTGCTGGAACCCGCAGGCCAAGCTCCATCGGGCCGGGCGTGAGCGGCCAAATCTTGAAAATCCAATAAGCCAGGGGAAACCCACCGTCAGCGCCATCGCGGAGTGCCGGAACGATGTCAGCCAAAGGAACGGCCTGGATTAAAGACACGAGCAAGATCTCATCGCACCAAAAAATCCGGTTCGACGAGAGATAAAGGAGCGCAAGCAACCAAAGGCCCAACACAAACGTCCCCGGAATCGCGCCAACCAAGCGTCCTTTTAGCAGGGGCAAGCTGTCCGCAAAGCGCGGCCGTGTTGTCTTTGTATTCATCTTGGTCCCTCGGACACATCAACAGCGACGAATTTCGATTTTCTAGCTGCGAGGCATCAATGAGGGCTGTGGCTGGTAAGAAGCTCCCACGTGAGGCGGTCGGCGCTCTCAAAGGCAAATCTGGGCGGACCATCACATGTCGGCGGCCAGAATGCTAAGAAGAAACACCACCTTTCAATGATCTTTGAATGATTGTCCGTGCAGAGCGAGCCAAAGACAAGGATACCAGAAACCGCCGCAGACCAATCTGATCTGGCCGATTTTTGGCGAACAGTTCCTGCTCGTGGCGCGAAAGCTTGCCACCGCCTGACGATTGTTGCCTCCTCTCGACTCGATGCGCCGACCCCTCCTTCATGCGGTAATCGTCTTGGTTTTCGCCAGCGGGCTGACTGTTACACCACTCCACGTCGATTGCTTTACAGGTTTTCAGGAATTCTTACGCTCATGGGATGCATGCTGTTCTCTCTGCCAAGGGCCTGGTGACCATTCCGAAGCCGATTCGCGATGCTTTGGGCTTGCACGCCGGTTCTGTTCTTGAGTTCACGGAAGACGAAGGCCGGATCATCGTGAGAAAAGTCATCCAAGAGAACCCGATTTCCGCTTGGCGGGGGAAAGGCGTTCTGCCGGTTGGTCGCTCGGTCGACGAGTATCTGAACTTTGCCCGCGGAGAATGAAAACCGCCCTGGATTCCAGCGTCATCTTGGACGTGCTGGCCGATGATCCGCAGTGGGGACGGGCCTCGGAGTTGGCCTTGAAGCACGCGCTCGGCCTCGGACCGTTGATGATCGGGGAATGCGTGCTGGCCGAAATCACCCCCGCATTGACCAAGGATGAGCTGGGTGCATTTTTGGACGATTGGAATATTCTTTATGTGCCCTCCTCCCGCGATTCTTCCATCCTGGCAGGCGAAATGTATCGGGCCTACCTGCGGAGAAACCGAGGGGCAAAACGCGGGTTGCCGGATTTCCTGATCGGGGCGCATGCTGGCCAAGGTCATGGGGGTATTACCGCGACTATTTCAAGGATTGAGGAGGCATAGGAAAGAAGGGCTGGCATAGGGCCCTGTGATGAAGATATCGAAGAAGGCATGGGGCCCGGACTTGGTTGTTGGTTTCCGCAGATTCGGCTGCAGCGAAAGACTACCCGTGGCCGACCAATCGAGCACGCCAGGCAAATCACCTCTCAGGCCGCCACCAACCAACCCCGTGGTGACACAAACGCCACCAACCTCTGGCCTTGACCGCCAACTCTGGCTCATCGAGCGTCTTATTCCTTGACTGCTCCAGCAACGATCGGCCCAGTGTATGCTGAACACACATTGAGCATGATTCCGAATTGCAGCAGCACGCTACTTTGGTGATGGGCTTCATTTTGAAGCGAGCCCCGAAATGCAGACACAACCGCCGCGAAGATGAACTGGCCGTTGTTGAAATACCGGTTGTCAATCGGGGGTGTTCCGTGGGCCGCGAGAACGGCGGCTGGCCTGGTCGCGGCGACGCTCGTTGCCGAACGCCGGAACAAAGGCTCCTACTGCCTCGGTCCGGACGAACCCGGCTTGCCGCGTGTGCTTTACGTCCATTCCGGCTGGGCCATCGAAAATGTCGGTTTGCTGTGGTTCGGCAATGTCTCACGTGCGAAGGTGACATTTATCGCGGCGGCTGATCCAGGACTGACCGCGGATCTTGCAGCCCAGCACGACGTCGTTTGGTATGGCTACTCCTCGCTCTATAACGTGGCTCCATGTAATCCATCGAAGGCTGTTGTGGTCGTCCACGACCCGACCGAGCTGTTTCCGGAGCGTCCAGACTGGCGAAATTTCGGCTTTGCGGACCCGGCTTGCGTCGCGAGGCTCGCCGCCGTTCGCAAGGTCGTGACGGCGTCTGTTGAAATGGAGCGGGTGCTGCAATCGGCCGGCTTGTCCCCCGCCCGCATTCCCACCGCGAGTAGGATTCCCTTGCGGGCGGAATCGGCGCTGGAAGTAGATGCGCCGCGCTCGTTTTTGTCGGTCGGGCGAATCTACCGTAGGAAAAATTTCGAGCAATTCCAGCGCGTGGCCCGCGCGCTCCGTCCCTCAGGCATCCACAGCCGCCTGAAGAGCGATCACTTCCCGCTATCGGAGGAGGCATACATCCGCCTCCTAGACGATCATCCGGTTTATCTCTGCACCTCATTTCAGGAGGGCGGACCTTTGCCGATCATGGACGCGATGCACCGCGGGGCCGTGGTCCTATCGACACCGAGTGGTCAGGCTCCGGAACTGGTCGAGCATGGGAAAAACGGTTTCCTTTGCTCGACCGATCAGGAATTCCTCGATGCCCTGGAGGAACTCTTCCACGACCCCGCGCGCTTGCGCCGCTTGCGCGTCGAGTCGCTGCGAAGCATCCGGCGGACGCGCGGCCGTGCGGTTATCGGGAAAGCAGTCGATCTCCTGCTGCAGGAGTTGTTTCCGGGGTGCTCCTTGGATACCGCCTCTTCGACGGACGACACGCGTCCCTCGGCCGCATGAACTTCGCCGAGATTTGCTTCTGGCTTTATCTGGCCTTCGTTCTTGGTCTCGTCGTGGCCATCCGCCCGATCTACCTCTGCTGGGTCCACAACCGCGACGCTGCGGTTGGTCTTTACGACCGCTGCGCCATACTCACCGTTGGGATTTTTCTTCTCGGGTGCGCCAGCCTCATGACACTAGGAATTTTTCTTTTTGTCTGTCTCGTCACCTACGTCGGGCTGACGCTTTTCGTCCGCTCCGCCGGCGGTCACCGCTATGCCTTCATCGCCGTGCTGGTGCCCATGCAACTCGCCCCGCTGATCTACTACAAATACGCCCATTTTCTCCTCAATGACATCTTGGGCCAGGGAGTGCCCGGGCTTTCCCAGCTGATCATTCCCATCGGGCTCTCATTTTATACCTTCCAAAAGGTTGCCTTCGTCGTGGACACGGTGATGCACCGCCATCCGCTCCCATCCTTCCTCGACTTCATGAACTTCGCCGCCTTCTTCCCGCAAATCGTCGCGGGCCCCATTGAGCGGAGGGAAAACCTTCTGCCGCAGATGCAAAACTTCAGGTTCCGCTGGAATGCAGCAGCCATTGATTCCGGGGTCAGCTGGATCGTGGTGGGCCTGTTTTTCAAAATTTGCCTGGCCGACAATCTGGCCATGCATTTCGATCCGCGCTCGGCCGACCATCCGTTTGCCATTTGGCTCAACAACCTCATCTTCGGCTTGCGCATCTACTATGACTTCGCCGGCTACAGCCTCGTGGCCTTGGGAATCGCGAGATGCCTTGGAGTGGCGCTAACCCTGAACTTCGCCAGTCCCTACCTCTCGACCAACACCCAGGAGTTCTGGCGCCGCTGGCACATCACGCTGAGCACCTGGTTCCGCGATTACGTCTACCTGCCGCTGGGCGGCAGCCGCACGCGGTTGTGGGCACTCACCGTTGTGCTTGTCTTTGTCCTTTCCGGCGTCTGGCACGGCGCCGGCTGGAACTTTGTGCTTTGGGGATTCGTCTGGGCGCTCCTCCTCCTGTGCTTTCACGCATTCAAGGGAACACGCCTGTCCCCGGCCCTTGGATGGGCCTTGACGATGATTGGCGCTTTCTTTGCTTGGCTTTGCTTCTACGAAACGCGGACGCCGGTCCTTTTGGCCAAGCTGGCGGCGTTGCTCAATCCGCTCAACTACACAGCGCACAACTTCCGCCAAGCCATCGCCATGATCGAACCCGGCAACCTTTTCGTCCTTTCGGTCTTCCTCGCGCTCGCCCTGACCACGCTCGCCGTGGAGTGGGCCTCGCTCCGTCGGGCGGGGGAGCCTTACTCCTTGCTGAGGAGACCCGCGGTTCTTTGCGTCCTCGTGGTCCTCATTGTCCTGCTTGCCCCCTCGGAGAAGAGCGACTTCATTTACTTCGCCTTTTGACCAATCCGGCCGGCCGTCCGTTTCTCGCCACCCCGAACACTTCCATGTCCCCCGCCAAGCTCCCCCGACTGAGCCTTCTCCTGGTTGCGGTGGCCATTCTCGCCGGCCTAGCCGGGGCCACCTACGTCTTCCGTTTCAACCCCGAGATGTCATTCTGGACGCAGACCGCCGAGCGCAAACTCGACTGGGCGGAGGGCATGCGCCAAAAATATGGATTCGTCATCGGGGCGGTCGGTGGCTCCACCACCACGTTCGGCATCGATGCCCAGTTACTGGATCAGGAGGCCGCGCTGCCCGTGGCCAATCTGGGATTGCACGCCGGCATGGGACCTGATGTCTGCGTGGGTTTCGGATTTGCCGCGCTACAGCGCGGGGACACTCTTCTCCTCTGCCTCGAGCCAAGCATGTTGACCGAGGAAGTCCATCCCATGCCTCTCGGCAGCAGGCTGGCTTGGGCGCTCAGCAAGCCAGAGTTGCTTGCCTGGGGCCGACCACCATCCTGGCTCACGAGGCTTTCCCTGCTCACACAAATGCAGCCGGGCGGATATCACGTGGTCACGATGCTGGGCAAACTTGCAGTGCAGGAACCGCTCTACCGCTACAACATCAAGGATACGAGGCCGGGCGGATTGCAGGTTACCGGGGACCGCCGCAACTTCGTTGCCTCGATGGACCTGAGCGCAGGGCCACGCCTGGGGCCTTTGTCCGAAAGCGGCCTCGCCCTGCTTGAGCGCGTTCGTGATGAAGCCAACCGCCGTGGAATCCACGTTGCCTACGCCCTGCCTTGGGCTTACTGGCCGGCGGACTCTGCTGACCTCCGCCGCGCAGCGAACGCGGAATTTCTTCGTCAAATCGAAGACATCATGCCCGTTCTGCGCGAGCCGAACATGGGCGTCCACACCGTCTTGGATGACTTCGCCGATTCCGGCCAGCACTTGACCGAGGAGGCAGCCAAGGCAAGATCACGAGTTCTGGCCGAGACGCTGCGATCGAAACTGCCCGCGACTCCAACCCCGGAACCGCCCGCCAAGAATTGAGACTTCCATGAGGGAAACCTCCACCACCATCACCCAACCCACGCCCGGAGCCCCACGAATTCTCGCCCTCAGCGCCGCGGCGGGAATCGTGTTCTTTCACCTGGCTTACGCGTGGTTCGGATTCTCTCAATACCGCGACCAGCACCTCGGCACGGCGCTGATCTATGCCCGTGATGGCCTCGATCTGATGCGGCCCATTATTGTCGGGTTCAATGCCAACAACGCCCCCACCCCGCTGGAGTTTCCCCTCTGGCAGGCGGCCGCCTCGCTCCCGCTGCGATGGTTCGGTCCATGGTTCGGCTGGGCCAATATTGTTTCGCTCCTTCTCTTCTTCACCGCGCTCTATCCGGCCCAGCGTTTGGGAGCTCAATTGGGCGGAAAGACCGTCGGTTGGTGGGTCGTCGCTCTCCTGCTCATTCAACCGCTGGTCTGGGTCAACGCCGGGCAGGCGGCCACCGACGGCACCAGCATCGCCGCAGCCATCTGGTTTTTCTTCTGCGGATGCCGTGCGCTCAAAAGTTCGCGGCGGCTCGGCTGGACTGTGGCAACCGCCCTGACTGGAGCCCTCGCCGCCACGCTGAAGCTGCCCTTCATGATGGCGGCCGGAATCGGCCTGGGCATCATTCTGCTGGTCCAACACCGGCGCGAATTCCCCGCCTGGCTGTCGCTCGGGGCGGCGGCGCTTTTTTGCGGTGCCGTCTTTTTGGCCTGGACGCGCCACACGGATGCCTGCATCGCCCAAGCCGAGTTCGGCTTCGTTGATCTGCGGCTGTCCCACAACCCCGAAATGGTTTGGTGGTATTTTGGCGACTGGAACTACCGCCTCAATCCGGCCAACTGGATCAAGGGCGGATGGCGGGCTTTGAACGGTCTCTTCGGCAGCTTCGCCCTCCTGGCCCTGCTGGCCGCGACGATCGGGCTTCGACGCGGCAACTTGCTCGGCGCAGCCCTGCTCGCAGGCGCCGTCATCGTCACGGCGATTTTCTCCCACCTCGTCCTCCACCACCACCAATACTTCCTCATGTATTCCCTGCCGCTGGCCCTGCTCATGGCGCCAGTTGTCGCGCAAGGTTGGTCCCGCCTGTCCGCCGCCTGGCGCTGTCCGCAACCTCTGCTGGTGGCGGCTCTGGTTGTCATCGCCTTCCTCGGGGTTCTGCAGGGACTCATCGGCTTGGAAAGCATTCATCAGGATCCTTATCCAGCTTCGGTCGCCCAACGCCTGCGCGAGCACACCTCCCCCGAAGACCGCTTGCTCATCGTCGAGGGCGGCTGGGGGGGGAATTTTCTTTTTCTGAGCGAACGCCGCGGCCTCTCCATCTGGAATGCCGGCTTCCTCGAAAAGGGCGACAACCTCCGCCGCCTGCGGGAACTCGGCTACAACAAGCTTGTGCTCATCAGCGAGTCGCCCCTCCTGACTGCGCTGCAGATGACCAATCCTGGTGGCGCCGATTACCGTCGGAGGTCGCACGCCGACGCGATGAGCCTCAAGGCCGAGGCGTGGCCGTCAATTCATGCAGACGCCGACCTGCTAATCAAGGAGTTGCCAGAGGGCACGCCCGCCACCGTAGAGGCGCCGATCACACCATGAGTAGTCTGCGAGAATGGCTGAAGCATGGCGTCGCTCCCACCAAGAGGGTCGCATGTTCAGGCTGGCGAAGCCCTTGCGCCCTGGAGGACGCGGCACAACCTCCAGGGTTGAAGTCCCGTCCTCGATGCACCGAAAGTTACGGTTTGGGTTGGACAAACCCACGTGAGCAACTGGTAACGCTAACGCGTTGCCCGCACCGATGAAAATCCTCCTCGACCACCAACTCCCCTTCACCCTCGCCCATGGGGGGCTGCAGATCCAAATCGAGCGGACCAAGGCGGCCTTGGAACAGGCGGGGCTCGAGGTCGAGTATCTGCGGTGGTGGGACGCCAAACAGAAGGGCGACCTGATCCACTTTTTCGGTCGGGCCAATCCCTCCCATATCGACTTTGCCCATGCCCAAGGCATGAAATACGTGATGAGTGACCTGCTGACCGGCCAGGGCTCGCGCTCGCGGCAACGACTCCAAACCCAGGCGGCAATCGAGAAGGCGCTGCGCGCCGTCGTTCCCCCGGTGCTTCTCGCCAACTTCCGGTGGGACGCCTACCACAAGGCTGATGCCACGATTCTGCTCACGGAGTGGGAGGCGGAGATCGTCCGGCTTTTGTTCGCGCCCCCGGCGAACAAACTTCACGTCGTGCCGAATGGGGTGGAACCCGAGTTTTTTACCGCTCCCGACGCGCCTCGTGGCCCGGAGTTGATCTGCACCGCGACGATCGCCGAACGCAAGCGCGTGGTCGAGTTGGCCGAAGCCGCCATCGTGGCGCGGACACCGCTGCGGATTCTTGGTGCTCCCTACGGCCCGGATGATCCCTATTTTCGCCGGTTTCTGACCGTCTGCTCCAAGGCTCCCGACCTTCTGCGCTACGAAGGCCCGGTGACCGACCGCACCAGTCTGGCGGCGATCTACCGTTCCGCTCGCGGGTTTGTTCTGCTCAGCACGATGGAAAGCCTGAGCCTCTCCGCCCTCGAAGCCGCCGCGACCCGGTGTCCGCTGCTGCTGTCCGATCTCCCCTGGGCCCGGGGCACGTTCGGCGATGACGCGAGTTATTGTCCGATAAGCCCGGCCGCCACCGAGACGGCGCAGCATCTCCGCACGTTTTACGATGCCGCCCCGGGTCACCGCATTCCTGCTCCCCCCGAAACTTGGGACACTGTGGCTTCCGCCCTCGCCCGCATCTACCAGCGCGTGCTGGCTGGAAACTGACCCCCACCATGATCGCCAAAGCCCGCGCCATCGTCGGAGGATTCCTGCACCGCGCCAAAGCGCGCCGCGCGCTCGCGGAAGTTCTGCGCGTCAGCGCCGACCCCGCCGCTCTGGCCGATTGGTCCCGCAGCCTGCGGGAGCCGACGGCCTACTACCTCGATTGCGTGCGGGTTTTTCACGGACGGAATTTTCCCGCCGAACTGAAGGAGCACCGCGCCTATTTCCAGACGGCCGGCCGGGGATTCGGTGAGGATGCCTTTCACGTGATGTGGTGGATGATCTTCCGCCAATTCCGTCCAGTTCGTTTCCTCGAGATCGGTGTTTACCGCGGCCAAACGCTCAGCCTCACTGCGTTGCTGCAGCGCCTGTTCAAAATTGAAGGAACCGTGACCGGCCTCTCGCCCTTCAGTCCGGCGGGTGACGCCTGCAGCACCTACCGCACGCAGGTGAACTACCACGAGGACACCCTGCTCAACTTCAGGCATTTCGACCTCCCCCGACCCGAGTTGGTGCAAGCCTACTCGACCGACGACGAGGCACGGGAGCGCGTCGCGCGGGAGGAGTGGGACGCGGTCTACATCGATGGCAACCACGACTACGAAGTAGCCAGAGCCGACTGGGAGATGTGTGCGGCACGGACCAGAAAAGGCGGCCTCATCGTGCTCGACGACTCAGCCAGCCTCACCAGCTACGATCCGCCGGCTTTCGCCACCGCAGGGCATCCCGGGCCATCGCAACTTGCCGAGGAAATAGACCGTGACGCCTTTCGCGAGGTGCTGCGGGTGGGGCACAATCGCGTCTTCGAAAAACTCGCATGAGACTGGCCTTGCTGACCACCGACTCGCGCGAGCATTTCAAGGACTACGCGAATCCCGCGCCGTATTTCGGCACTGCCCCTGAAGCCCTGCTCGAGGGGCTCCGCATGTTGCCGGAGCGGGTTGAAGTCCATGTTGTCTCCTGTCTGCAGGAGAAGCCCGCCTCCTCCCCAGCACGTCTGGCGGACAATGTGTTCTACCACGGGCTGCACGTCCCCAAGGCTGGATGGATGCGCACGGGCTACCAAGGATGCATCCGGGCCGTGCGCGCGAAACTCCGCGAGATCAAACCCGACGTGGTCCACGGGCAGGGCACAGAGCGTGACTGCGCGATCAGCGCCGCGCTCTCCGGTTACCCGTCGGTCGTCACCGTCCACGGGGTCATGCGCGCCATCTGCGAACTGACGGGAGGACGACCCTTGAGTTACTACTGGTTCGCCCGGCAACTGGAGACCTTCGCCCTGCGCCGGACCGGCGGGGTCATTGCCATTTCCCCTTATGTGGATGCGTTGGTGGCGCCCCTAACCCCGCGGACTTGGTTCATCCCAAATGCCCTGCAGTCCTTTTTCCTCGCCCCCGCGGATCCGAAACCACGCCGGGCGGGACCGCCGCGCCTGGTCAACGTCGGCGTGGTCAGTCCGCGGAAGAGGCAGGTGGAATTGCTGGAACGGCTGGGTGAACTCCGGAATGATGTTTCTTTCGAAATCACCTTTGTCGGGAAGACGAATGCTGGCGACCCTTACGCGGAGCAGTTTGCTGCGCAGTTGCAGCGCGGCAATGCCAACCACGGCGGCTTCGCCCACCACGAGTTCCTCACCAACGAGGAGTTTCTGCGCCTTTACGACGACGCGGATGCCATGATCCATTTTTCCAACGAGGAATCCTTCGGCCTGACCTTTGGCGAGGCGCTCGCACGCAACCTGCCGCTCTTCGCCTCGGATGTCGGCGCCATCCGGCAGATTGCCGAGGGCATTCCCGCCTGCCGGATTTTCGGGCTGGATGATTTCGACGGCCTGATGGCCTCGGTGCGCGAATGGATCGGAAGCGCCGCGACCTGGAAGCCGCGTGAGACGACCCCCAACCGTCTGATCGCGTCGCGCTACCACCCCAAGGTGATTGCCGCCCGGCATTTGGAAGTCTATGAGACGGTCGTTGGCTCAACCGCCCGCACGTCATGACCATGAACCCCGATGCTGAGACAAACCACCGTGGCGCCGCCGGGCCCAAACCCCTGCTGCGCTGGCTGGTCAACCTGCTGCTTCGCTCCCGCGGGACAAAGCTGCCGCCCTACTTTCATCTTCGCGACCGCGTGTCCTATTTGCTCCACGGTTTGGAGCCATCGATCACCAAGGTCGCCGCGGGCATCCTGCAACCGGGCGATGTGGCCCTCGACATCGGGGCGAACGTCGGCTTTCTCACCCGGGAGTTCGCGTCGCTGGTCGGACCGCAGGGACGGGTGTTTGCCTTTGAACCGGACCCGGCGACCTTTGCATGCCTCGCTTACAACACCCGCAGGTTTCCGCAGGTTCGGCTCTCCGGGTTGGCCCTGTCCGACCGGAACGAGTCGACCACCCTTTACCTCCATCCCACCAGCGGCATGAGCAACAGCCTCGTCAACGCTTGGGAGGGCGCGCGGCCGCTCGAAGTTGAATCCTCGACGCTGGACGCCTGGGCCCGGGCCGCGCAAGCGGGCAAAATCCGGTTGATCAAGATTGATGTGGAAGGAGCCGAAGCCCATGTCCTCCGCGGCATGGCCGAAACCCTGCGGGCCCATGAGGACCTGCACCTCATCATGGAATTTTGCCCGAAGAACCTTGGAGGCGCCGCGGTCGAGGAGGAAATCTTCGCCCTCCTCCAAGGCCAAGGTTACGACGTGCAAATCATCACAGCCGAGGGCGGCCTGAAATCGGTCGAGGTGCCGGCGCAGGTTCACCAACTGCTCAATGAAAACGACTACGCCAACCTCCTCTGCCGGCGCCGCCCGGCCTGAACCGAACAGGTGAGCCGGTTGCGACAATTCACCCAGGGGGTTGCATCGTCATGGATAGCCACGCTCATCACCGTGGTCTACTCGCTGCTGAGCGTCCCCATCGCGCTGAAATACCTTTCCGCCGACGAGTTCGGGCTGCTGATGTTGCTCATGCAAATCGCCACTTACTTCAACTTGGTGGACTTGGGCATGACGGCTGCGACGGCGCGGCTCCTGATCGACCACAAGGAAAGGCCGGCAGCAGGACAATACGGATCGTTCATTTTGGCCGGGGCCGCAGTATGCCTTTTGCAGGCAATCATCATCCTGCTCGTCGGATGGCTGGTCACACCATCGGTGATCAGGGCATTTTCCATCGAACCTGAATATGCAGATGTAGCCAACCATCTCCTGCGCTGGCTGTCGGTCACCTTTGCCATCGGCTCCGCTCTGCGTATTTTCAGCTCGGTTCTCTACGCCAATCGTCGGGTGGACCTCGTTGTTCTCCTCATGAGTCTTGTCCCCCTGCTCAGCCTCGGCCTGATGTGGCTTGTGCTTTCCTCCGGCTGGGGCATGCACGGGCTGGCATGGGCTTTCCTTCTTCCTTCTCTTGCAGCCGGAACGCTTGCGGCAATCGCCGCCTTCAGACTCCGGTTGATGCCCGCAGGGAATGCGTGGCGATACCCGGCTTGGGATCAGTTTCGGGAGATGTTTCTGCTCGGCAAGGACATGTTCCTCATCACCGTGGGGAACCAGGTCCTCGAGGCCTCGCAGCTCATGATCGTAACCCGCACGATGGGCCTCGGCGGGGCTGCCGTGTGGTCGGTCAGCACAAAGCTTTTCACTCTCGTTTACCAGCTTGTAACCAAGATTGAAGGCACTGCCATTGTGTTCTTCTCGGAAATGATGGTGCAGGGGGAGAAAAGCCGTCTGGCCTTGAGGTTCGGCCACATTTACCAACTTACAGCCGGCCTGTCGGTGGTGGCTCTGGCCTTCGTTGCCGCAATCAACCAGCCCTTCGTCACCGTCTGGGCAAAGGCAGACCTCGCCTGGTCGCCCTTCCTCGGATTGCTTCTCGGTCTGGTGGTCTATCTCAACTGCGTAACCAAGTGCCAGGTTGACCTCATCATGCACTCCAAGGACATCCGTGGCCTGAGGTATATCTACTTGTTCGAGGCCCTCGGCTTCGTCGCCCTCGCCATCTACGCCAGCACCCACATTGGATTCGCCGGCGTGCTGCTTGCCGCCATTGTCTGCGCCATTCTCTTCCGCGGCCTCTACGCCATGCATCGAACCGCGACCTACTTCCAGGTGCCGGCATCCCTCATTGCCTGGAGTTGGCTGCGGCGGTCCTTGCTGGCCGGCGCTCTCCTGCTTCCCTTCGTGCTCACGGCCCCGTTTGTCGCCTCGCTCACCACTTCACCGTGGGCCCAGTTGGTCCTCTCCTCGCTCTGGGCGGGAATTCCCGCTCTCGTCGTCCTGTCCACGGTGGCTTTGCCGCACGATGTAAGGACCGAGGTGCTCGGCAAAATACTACCCCGCTGGCGCACGCCCTGAGCCGAATGGCGCTAACTTAAGCCGCCAAACTATCGTGCCATGGTATGCGGTGGAGGTATTTGTTTGGGGCTTTCTCGACCGCGGGTGGCCACCAAGCCAAAGCGGCAAAGAATGGCCGCACTTCCCAAGGCGCTTCGCGCGGTGAGCCTGCCCGTCGCTCTTTCGCGGGCGCAGCCCGCTTTGGAGTGCGGTGATTCTTCACCGCTTTGCTCCGCCAGCGAAGGAATGGGCCGCATCCCAAACAGGCCTTTGGTTAGCGCAATTCCGCCCTGACCCCACTCGGGAGCGCCGCGACACGACCAACTCCGACGAAACCTCCCGTTTCGCCTAAGTTGCGCGGGCTACCTTCTCGCCACGACAACGCCGCGACGCGGAGCAGGCGTTGCCGTTGATGGAGCCACGCGGGCCAAAGGGCCGACGGGACTGGAAGCGACCGCCTTGACTGGCGCAACCTTGTCAAGGTAGTTGCTCGTCAAATTGAGCAGCCCGGCCCAGAAAAGCGTCTGCGACACGCTGCCGTCAAACCCGCCGAAGACAAAAATAAAGTTGAAGGGCTCGTAAATGACCGGAATCGAAATGAACAGCGCGAGAGGAAAGACCGCCGTATCCCGGGCCCGTCGGCACAACCTCCACGCAATAACCGCCATATAGCAAAGCAACGGATAGAAGAGCAGGAAACCGACGATGCCAACGTAGCGAATGGTCGAGACGGGGCCGTTGTGGAACGAACCGGTGAGCATGAAATTCTCCCGATCGGATCCACCGATGAACATTCCACCCTGTTGGCCGGACAACATGGCGCTAGCAATAATGTTCATGTCCTCGATGCTGATGCCGAACCCCTGCCCCCAGATTTTGTCTTTGATGATACGGCTGTCATTCCACGCCCACGCCACCATCTCATACCTCCACGTTGAGGAACCTTCGGCGTCACGCACAGCCTCCTCGTCCCAATCGCCCGGCAGCCAGGAGAGCGTGCGTTGAAGCGTGCGGGGAAGCTCCACCAGAGTGCCCTGCACGGAAATCAGCGCCACTACCGCGAGCACCATCGCCCCGACACCGATCCACACGTCCCGCATGCGACGGCGAATCACGGAGGACAAGAACAGAGCCACCATCGCAAAGAGGAACGCACTGCGAAAACCGGACAGGAAAATAGCGACAAACGAGCAGACCAACGTGGATGCCAGCAACGGATGGAGTGGGGATATGAGCTTAAGCGGGTTGTGGCGGGAGCATAGTGCTAGCACCGCGGTGACACCGGCTTCCTTCATCGAGGTGAACCGCGTCTGGCCGAGTTGCGCCTCCGGTTCCGGGGTCATGGAAAGCGCTCCCTGGGCGGGCACTCCAGAATAGATTTGGGCGATGGGCGGGGCGAACTGCGGGGCCAACCGTGTCAGAAGTTCCAGTCCAGCGAGCATGGCGGTGGGGACAAGGAAAAACCACGGGAAAACTCGCACGATAAACGGAGTCAACTGGGCGCGGCTGAGAATGATGAAAGCTCCGAAGGCCAGCAAAGCCTCGAAATAGGGACGACCGCCGACCATTTGGGACTGAAATGCCCAGGCCCCCACAGGATTGCGAAAATAGACGGTGGCTAAATAGGCAAGGTTGATGAAAACAAGGTAGTCAAGCGTTCCAATCTTTCGCTTCCAAGGAACGATGCGCAGGGCAAAGAAAAGAGTGAACGCAATGATCACAACAAGCATGGTCAAGTCACGGATCGTGAACGGAAGTGGCAGGAACGGCAGCCTCCCGCTGAGGAACCAGCCGATCGGGATCAGAACCCAGATGTGCGTCCCGAGGTTGATCAGCACGATGGCCAGGGGAATCAAGGTCAACACGCCGGCAATGAACCGCATGTCCGAACTGCCGACCGCGCTGCCCAACACCACCGCCAGGAGCAACCCTGCGAGCAGCACGGCCCAAAGGGTGAGTTGGTTCGCGGTTACGTTTGGGGAACCCATGCCATGAAGAACTAGAACCGTAAGCAATAGACTCGTCAGACGCCTGAGTCGAGCGTCACGCTGACTGCGCCCACCCGCCAATTGCTTCACGCCTCGGCGGCTTTTAGGCTAAAATCTGCCATGCGCATTCTCCTTTCAGCAATTGCCTGTCACCCCGAGCACGGCTCCGAGGGCGGCGTTGGCTGGAAGGCCGCCGTGGCTTTGGCTCGGGAACACGAGATCCACGTCCTGACCTCCACGGCCAACCAGAAAAGCATCGAGTCGGCCCTCTCCGCCACGAAAATTCCGAACTTATGCTTTACCTATTTTGGCCAAGACAGCCCCTACCACGAAAACCGACTCATCGCCCGAGGACAGAGCTGGTTGCGTTATCTGGCTTGGATGAAGGAGTCGCTGCCGCAAGCCCGGCGGTTGCTTTCGAAGCAAACCTTCGACGTGATTCACCACGTTACCTACTCCTCATGGCGGGTGCCATCGCCGCTGTGGCAGTTGGGCATCCCTTTCATCTGGGGGCCCATCGGCGGCGTTGCCACCTATCCAATCCACCTCATGGGCAAACTGTCACTCCGATCAGCGGCTTTCGAACTGCTTCGCAGCGCGTCGAACGCACTCGCCGCGCGATCACCATCGCTCAGACGCTGCATCCGTAACTCAAGTGCCATCGTCGCCTCGAACCGGGAGACCCTGGTCAAGCTGGCCGGCCTCCGAGGCCATTCCTCCGGCCTGCACCTCCTTTCGCCCTCACTTTTCACCCAACGTCAAATGGAGGAGTTCGCCTGCGACCCCCGCGCCAAGGGAGATACAGAGCCGATGCGCATGTTCGCAGGGGGCAACCTGATCGGCCCCAAGGGCGTGGTTTTCGCGCTGGAGGCCGTGCGAATGGCCATGGACCAGGGGGTGCCATGCCGCTTCCTCATCGCCAGCGGCGGCCCAGAGGTTTCCTTTTTGAAGAAGCAGGCACGGCGACTGGGACTCAACGGCCTGGTGGAGTTCCATTTGGGATTCAGCGGCATGGCCTACATCGAAAAACTCAAGGAGGCCCACGTCTTTCTCCTGCCCAGCTTTCGTGAGAACGCCCCTGGAACAATCTTGGAGGCTATGCTCTCCGGCTGCGTCCCGATCGTGGTCGATGCGAGCGCCCAGGGCGAGATCGTCAACGCTGACTACGGGTTCAAGATTCCTCCCGGTGCTGCATACGAGATCAGCGAGGGGCTGGCCAACGCACTAGTCACGCTGCATCGGCAGCCCGCTATGAGGGTGGCCATGGGCACGCGAGCGGCAAAGTTTGTCCAAGAGCATTTCAGCGAGGAGAATTATGAACGTGGAATAAATGCCGTCTACGGGTCGCTGGCGGCCGGGAGTCCGCCATCGCGCGGCCCAGGCTCTCGAAACTAGGGCTCTGCCGCGGAGTTGGCGAGTGTGTCGACCCGGACAAAGAAGGAGTTGTAGGCCACTTCGACCCCGGGACGAAAAACGCAGGCACGCGAATCCCAAAAGGCCAGCTGATAACCTGCCTCCTCAAGGAGCCCCAAAACGGAAGAAGCGCAGCTGCCGGCCCGGCCCAAGCTCTTACTGTCGATCTCAACCTGCAAAACTCCGATCCGTCCCTCCCGGAGCAGGCACATTGCCCCACGCAAAATCTCCGCCTCAAATCCCTCCACGTCTACCTTGAGAAAGTCGATTTTTTCCACCCGCTCCCTCGTTGCAAAGTTGTCCAGGGACTCGATCGGCACTCGGGCGACCGAGGCATGCTGTGGAGCTTCGGCCAGACGAACAGAAGTCCGCGAGGTGTCAGCATCGTCGCGCACAACTTCAGCGAAGCCCGGAGTCGCACCGAGGGCTACGTTGAAGCACTTGATCTGCCCTAGCACATTCTGCTTCACATGGCTCACTAGCCGATCAAAAATTCCGGGGTCCGGCTCGAAAGCATAGACAGCCCCTCCAGGGGTAATGCGTCGGGAAAAGAACAATGAGTGCAGGCCGATGTTGGCCCCCGCGTCCACAACCACCATTCCAGGAGCGAGAAAACGTTCATAGAAGGCGAAAAGCTCGGGCTCGGTCACGCCAAAATAGTAAGCCAGCCTCGATGCCCCCTCGTTAGGCTGGAGCGTAACTTCGAAGACCTCATCGTAAGCGTATCTAACCGGCCGGTGTAAAAGCCTGAAGACCTCCCAAGCCATCACCCGCCAAGCCACACCCAAGGGATCGCGGCGAAAAGCAGGCATGCTCAGGAGCCACGCCAACTTGCTCGGTGTGAGTTTTGTCAATGTCATGCTCGCGCGAGAATACTGAATAGGATCGGCACAGTTTGGCTAGTCCTGACTGACGAACCTAACTCAATGCAACCCGACAAGCGGTTGCCCGACAGCTTTCTCCCCTCTGCAGGTAGCGAGACGGCGTGCGTCTACCCCTTGGCTCTGGGCGCGGCCGGCACTCTCCTCAGAGTCTCCCGCTAGCCAGCAGGGCGATTCCATCGCGCAGGTCGATCAGGGGCTGCCAGCCCAATACTTCATTCGCCGCGCCAATGTTCGCACGTGAATGGCGAATCTCCCCCTCACGACCCGCGCAGTGCTCTGGTGGATGTGTTTCAGCGAAGCACCCTGCTATGGCGAGAGACAGTTCATTGATCGAGATGGATCTTCCGGTCCCGACATTGAAAACGCGCCCACCTGCAGCACGCGAGTCGACGGTGGCGGCCGCAATAGTGGCGGACACAACATCACTGACCGCACAAAAGTCGCGGGTTTGCTCCCCATCCCCATAAATCACCATTCTTCGATTATTGCTGGCCGCTTCGGTCAGTTTGGCAATCACCCCGGAATACGGCGAGTCCGCACGTTGCCGCGGGCCGAAAACATTGAAGAACCGAAGCACGACGGTCTCCAACCCATAAAGATGATGATAGACACGGCAGTAGTGTTCCGAGGCAAGCTTCTGCACGGCGTAGTGACTGAGCGGTCGAGGCAGCATGTCTTCCCGTGCAGGCTCACCGCCGGTGTCTCCGTAAACGGCGGCAGACGAGGAGAAGACAAACCGACGGACGCCGTGCCTTATGCAGGATTCGAGCAGGGCCAGAGTGTTGGTCAGATTGGCCTGATGCGCCGCGAGGGGTCGCTCGAGCGAACTTTGGACTGAGGAATCTGCGGCAAGATGAAAAACGGCATCGCAGCCAGGCAACACTCTGGCAAGGGCCGTTGGATCACCCAAATCACCCTCCACGAACAGGGAACCCGTCGACAAATTGGCCTCCGATCCGGTCGAAAGATTGTCGAAGACTACGACATCCCAACGGGCGGCGCGGAGGCCATCCGCCAAATGCGAGCCGATAAAACCAGCGCCGCCCACAACGAGTGCCTTCATTCCGGTGAGGCGACCAACTGCGACACCAGCAGCTTGCGGCCGTCGATCTCGATGACCGAGCAGATGGATTTCACCTTTCTGGCACTCCCCCGCAGAGAGAGCGTCATTTCGATCTCGGCGGGTGGCTCGCCCCCGAAGTAACGGAGGTATTGCTCGATTGAGCGACCGCGGTGATCGGGATGCGAAAAGAGGGAAAAGAAGGTGGAGTCTTTCGCCTGCTGCAGGGTGCAGCCCAGCAGTTCGCAGCACGACCGGTTGGCGAAGTTGATGTTGCCGTCGACATCGGAAATCACCAGGGGGGTGCGCAGTCCATCAAAAAGCGAAACCAGGCTGTTCACCTGGGTTTGTGCGCGCAGGCGATAGCGGCTCAACCCGAAGGCCATCACCGCCACAACCACAAAGGCCGCGGAGCGCAGGGCGACGACCGCGGATTGCTCGGGCACCCCAGAGTTAGAAATGAGCAGCAAACTCCCCACCACCGGCACAACCAGCACCAAACCCCATCCGATGACCTGTCGGGGGGTGAGGATAAGGGAAAAGGCCGCCAGACACATGGTCAGCAGCGAAGGCGTAACGCGCACGCTCGGGGTTAAAAACTCCACCAGAAGCACAGCGACCACGACAAGAAAAAGAAGCATCTGCAGCCACCGGGACGCATTCGGCTGGCTTCGCTGAAAAAGGTTGGTCATTGGTGGGCTCGGTTTACGGCTTCAAGAATGATGCATAGACCACCTTCATCTTGTCCAACCAAGCGTCTTTGGCGTAGCGAGTCCTCAGTTTCCGGTGCCCCATCTCCGCCATGGTGGCCCGTCCCGGCACGTCGGACAACATCCGCGAAAGCGCGCGAGCCCACGCCACCGCATCGCGCATCGGGACCTTCAGCCCGTCGACCCCGTCGTCGACAATGTCCGCGAGTCCCCCGACATCAGACACCACAACCGGGCGCCCCCGCTCCCACGCCTCGAAGACCACGGTGGGAAGCGGGTCCTGCCAAACGGAGGGCACCACCGAAAACGCAGCCCGCCGCCATACCTCAGCTTGATGGTCTTTGGTGGTGAAACCGAGAAACTCCACCTGCGGGATACACTCGGCGGCGATCCTGCGCTCCAAGGCCTCGCGCTCGGGACCGTCCCCGGCGAGCAAGAGCCTCGCGCCGCCGGTCTGAGTCAGCTTCCAGGCATCCAACAACTCGTGGACGCCTTTTTCCAGCGACAAGCGGCCGAGGAAAAGAACATCACGCCCCGGCTCGGTCAGCCGGAGTTTGTCATCCGGTTCAAAAAAGTGCGGAACCAAATGAATTCGCTCCGCTGGAATCCCCATCCGCACATGCAACTCCTTTTGCGCCCGGCTCAGGGCAATCCAGGCCGTCACCTTCTGGAAAACGCCCAAGGCCCGCACTCGGGTCAGGACCAGTCCCATCCAAGCACTGGTGGCCCGGCTTTCCCGCCAGCAGCCCGTGAGACCAGCCCGGAGGAAGTTGCCTTGGATGCACGAGGTGCAGGTTTCGCCGTGGTTGAGAAAGTAGCCATTAACGCACGACATCCGGTAGTTGTGCAGATACTGCACCACCGGGATTCCCCGCCGAAAGGCCAGGGCGTAGACCGAGGGTGACATAGCCGGAAAAACGTTGTGGATTTGCCACAGGTCAAAACGGCCGACCGCCTGATACCTCTCGAGACGACGCGTGACGTGCGGGTTATGCAGAGCCAGCGCGGCGGCCCGCACCATGTCCTCGGGCGTGTGTTCGCCCACCAAGTCCTCGCTCGAGGTCGTGAAATACTCGACCTCCGCCTCCTGCTGCAGCGTGTCACCAATGCGAAACACACTACCCTGCTCCCCTCCGTATTCGAGGTAGCGGTTGAAAATCTGCAGGACTCGCGGTCGCCGGGTCATCACCTGAGCTCATCACAGCACAGCAAACCCACCCGGGGCAACGCAGACCTCGACCGCACCCCGAGAAAATCTCCCGCCCACCAGGCCGACCTCACCGTTCCCGCGGAGATGCTGCGACTGCTGACCATATGCTTACATTCTTAAGAATATAAGCATGTTGTTGGGCCATGCGGCAGGCTCGAGAGAAATTACGGTCCGCGGTGAGATAAAGCTGGCACGCAGAACATTTCAGGCCAGCTTGGCCAGAAAGGCCAGAATAGCGCGCCCCTGATCAGTCAATTTATGGCGGACCTCCCGACCTTCATAACGTTTGAGCAGGAGACCGGCGAGAGCCATGCGCCGCAAGTGCTCGCTCGCGGTTTTCATCTCAATCTGCAGCCGTTCAGAAATCTCCCCGACGGACAACTCGGGCTGGGCGGCCAGCAACTCCAAGACCTCGATCCGTCGATGGTTGGCAAAACCTTTGACCACGCGCTCCAACCGCTTGGTCCGCGCGCCCGGGCGACGCACCACACTTGTCTTCGGTCCCATGGGCGATCATCCCACCAGCCGGGTTGGCCCCGGGCAAGTGTCTTCTTACATTCTTAAGAATGTTGGTATGTGTGTGCCCGCGGACGGGCGGGGGCTTTCGACGTAGTCACGGGGCGGGAGGAGATCCGAACTTCTCTTGGAACCAAGCGGGGCGGGCCCGCCAGCCGGTGGCATCCTCCTCCAGCCAGGCAAACTTTTCGCCGGGCAGGACGGGCTTCACAATGACCGCGGCAAGGTTGTTGCTGAAGATCGGGCCTGCGGCATCGAGAAGGCGCAGGATGGGGGCGACGACAGCGGCGATGATGAGCGGCACTTTGTTGGGGCGGGCGCGCAGCTGGCGCCAAGGAATTCGTGTTCGATAGAAGAAATGGAACTGATGCGGTCCGAAGGGTGCGGCGCAGCTGATGGTTTGGCGTATTTCCGAGGCGGTGAAGCGGTAGACCCAGTTCGGCACGGAGGTGTTGCGCCAGCCCGCACATTTGAGGCCGTTGTCGGCCACGGCGGCAAACTCGTAGGTCTGGCCAACCCCGAGCTTCTGCCCCAGCCGAGTGACCAGATTGTCGGCCGGCTCGAAAAGGATCAGGCACCGCCGGGCCACGCGATGCATTTCGAGCAACCCGCGGTGGGGCGAGGCGCAATGATGCAGGCCGGAGTGCACGATGACGGCATCGAACGCCCCGTCGGACTGCGGAAGATTTTCCACATCAACGACCACGTCGCCGCTGATGTTGGACATTTCAAAGGACCGAAGGCCGGCCGCCCGCAGCGACGCCTCGTCCTTGGGGCCGCCGCAGACGACAAGAATGCGGTCGTCCGCCCGCAAGGCACCGGAGCGGAGGGCCGATTTGAGCACATCCACGTAAAAAGCATCGGTTTCGGGGGGATTCATTATCGGGCTGCTGTCTGGTGCGGCCAAGTCCATCCGAGGCGACCGCATGTGTAGCGTCGGCGACGGGCCGGATCGGACAAGGCAAAAAGATCGTAGGTGACCCGTCGATGAATGTAGGCACCGGAAAGAAACTTGCGCAGAGCGTGCCACATTCGCGGGGCCAGACCTCCGCCGCCCTGGCGCGAGGCGCGAAACTCCTCCTCGGCGCGCCGACTGGCCCCGAGGTTGTCTCCGAGAAAGGTGAAAGCTGCGAGAGGTTGGCGCAGGCAGGCCATCGAGCGCTGTTTCTCGAGCAAACCCCGGACCCAGAGCAGATCACCAACCACTTTCCACTGCGGCTCGAAGAGGTGTCCGTCCTCGACCACGCGACGACGAAAAAACGTGCTGCATGAAAGCGTGTTGAGCGTCGCACCCGCCAGATGGCCGAGGGTTGGAACATAAGGCCGCCAATAGCAGAGCCCATCCCCGGCGCCATCCACCACGATGGCATCGCCGAAGACCACATCGACCGACGGATGGGCCGCGAAAAAGGCACCCGCAGTGTTCAGGGCCCCGGGCAGCAGTTGTTCGTCGCAGTTGAGATAAGAGCAAATCTCGCCGCTGGCCCGCCGCAGTCCCTTGTTGATCGCATCATACATCCCCGCATCCGGCTCCACTTGAAAAACAAGGCGGTAGGTCTCGGAGGGGGCGAAACGCGCGAGGGCCCGGGCGCGAAAATCCTCGATGCCGGGAGAACCGCCGTCGCACACGATGTGCTCTACGCCACCGGCGAAGGATTGATCGGCCACCGAAGCGAGGCAGAGTTCCAACCAATCCAGTTGGCCAAAACTCGGCGTGACGACGGTAAACTTCACGCCCTGCTCCTCCGCCTGAACGTCGTTTTCACCGGCGGGACGGACGCTAGGACCCGGAGATAAGACGGCGGGCCTCTTCGAGGGCCTGGTCCAGCTTGGATGCGTCCTTGCCGCCGCCGCGGGCGTTGTCAGGCTTGCCGCCGCCCTTGCCACCGACGAGCGGCGCGATGGCTTGGATGATTTTTCCGGCTTGGACCTTGGCCGTAAAATCGGGCGAGACCGCAGCGACGAGAGCGACCGCGCCATTCGCGCTGCCGCCGAGGACGGTCGCGCCGGTGAAGCCGTGCGACTTGAGCGCATCAGCCACGGTCTGCAGCGTGTCGCCATCGGCCGAGCCGAGGTTGGCGATGATGACCGGAATGCCGTTGAGCGGCTGAGCCGATGCCAGGAGATCCTTGGCCCGGCCGGCGGCCTCCCGCTGGTGCGCCGCCTTGAGCGTTTTCTCCAACTCCTTTTGTTGGGCCAGAATCGTGTCGATGCGCTTCTCCAACTCCGGCAGCGGCGTGCCGATCTTGGCGGCGAGGGCGAGCAGGCGCTGGGCGTCGGAGGTCGCCAAATCATAGGCCGGCAACCCGGCCTGCGCCTCGATGCGGCGCACCCCGGCGGCGATGGCCGCCTCGCTGGCGATGCGGAAAAAGCCAATCTCGCCGGTGGCCCGCGTGTGCGTTCCGGCGCAGAGTTCTTTGCTGTAGCCACCGATGTCGACCACGCGGACGACCTCGCCGTATTTGTCGCCGAAGAATTGCATGATGTCCGCCCGGCCTTTCACTTCGGCGTAAGGCACTTCGTTCCACTGGACGAGGGCGTTCTCCACGATGCGCTCGTTGACCAAGCGCTCGATGTCGCGGACCTGCGCGGGCGTGAGCGCGCCGCTGTTGAAATCGAAGGTCAATTTGTCCGCTCCGACAAAAGACCCCTTCTGCGTGGCTTCGCGCGAGACGACTTCATGCAGCGCCCAATGCAGCAGGTGCGTGACCGTGTGGTGTCGCTGAATGGCCGCACGGTGTGCGGCATCGACGGCGAGCGTGACCTCCAGGCCCACCGCCGGCGCCTCGGTGCCCTCGAGGAAGTGCAGCCAAGTATGGCCGGTCTTCTGCGTGTTGGCGATGCGCCAGACATCCGCTCCGTGGATGAGTTCGCCGGTGTCGCCAACCTGTCCACCCATCTCGGCGTAGGCGGCGCTGGCGTCAAGAATAACGGCGGTCCGATCCTTGAGGCTGACAACTTCAAGCACCTTGGCCGCCGTGGAGAGCGAGTCGTAACCGACAAATTTCGTCGGTTCCTTCGTCTCGACCTCCGAAAGTTCAATGACCTGCTTCTTCTGCGCGGCACGGGCGCGGGCGCGCTGCTCTTCCATGTGCTGTTCGAAGCCGGCCACATCAACCGTGAGCCCGCGCTCGCGCGCCATCAGTTCGGTCAGGTCGAGCGGGAAGCCCTGCTCGTCATAGAGCCGGAAGGCAAAGGCCCCCGAAATCACACGTGCGTCAGCCGTCAAGTTTGATGAGCCTCCGGGAGCACACGCTTCCAGCGTGTCGCGGGCGGCATCCTGCCGCCCACTTGCGTGAGGAGGAGTGCAGGATAACGGGGGCTCCGGCTGGAAGCCGGACCCGGCACGCTGGAAGCGTGCGCTCCCCGTCTTGCTTGTGTCGTCGTGAGCAGGCGTGGGTGCGCCCCGATCATTCCAAGTCCACAACCACGGGTAATTCTCCCCGGGCTCTACCGCGTGGTCCGCCCATGGATTCCGGCAGATGTAGAGAAATTTTTCCTCCACCTCAGCGTCGCCACGCATGAGACGATCATGGGACTCCTTGTCCCAGACGGGCGCTCCCGCCGTTCCCTCGATCTTGTTGATTTCGTTTGCGGTGAAAGATTTCACCGAGTGGGTCAATTCCGTCAGGCTCCAAAATTCCGGATCACCATCGCCATCCGCAGGTTTTTTCCAAGGTTGGAGAAGGACGTGCACGTGGTCGGGCATCACGCAGGCCGCAAAAAGTTCGTAGCGCTGGCGGTCGAAGTGGAGCAGGGCATTGAGCACGAGATCCCGGGCAGCCGGCGGGAGAATGCGGCGGTCCATGGTCGCGAAGGTGATGTGGTAGATGCCGTAAGGTCGCTCGTAGTGGGGCAGGTTGCGTTTGGAGTAGCGGGCACCGGGAACACGAGCGTCCGGCAGGATGCCGGACGCAGCAGGCTGGAAGCCCGCGCTCCCCAGACGGACTGCTTCGCGTTCGAAAATCTCAATGCCCTTGTCCAGCGTCCGGTTGAAGGCCTCCTCCTCGCGCTGGAGCACCTCCTCGACGTGTTTCTGTCTGGTGCGGACTTCGGGGAAGACGTCGCCCATCATGCGGGCGACGACATCGACCAACTTGTAAAAGAAGGGCTCCTGAAACCCGAGGGTGCGCCCGTAGCGGACGGCGCGGCGCAGAATGCGGCGCAGGACGTAGTTGCGATCCGTGTTGCCGGGCTGGATGCCGTCCGCGATGGCGAAGCTGAGCGTGCGGATGTGGTCGCCAATGACGCGGAAGGCGACGTCGATTTTTTCCTGCTCGCTCGTGGGGATGATCTGCCCGGCGGCGTTGGGCTGCGGGAGCGTGCTGCCGTAGCGATGGCCGCTCATTTTCTCCAACTCGTCGAAGATCGGGCGGAAAATGTCCGTCTCGTAGTTCGAAATCTGCGCGTTGGCGAAGTCGGTGAAGTTCTTCGTCCCCTGGATGATCGAGGTGAGACGCTCGAAGCCCATGCCGGTGTCCACGTGTTTGGCGGGCAGCGGCGTGAAGGTGCCGTCGGGGTTGGCGTTGAACTGGATGAAAACGTTGTTCCAGATCTCGATGCACTCGGCTGCCCCCTTGTTGACGAGCGCACCCTTCGTGTCGCCGGCGGGCGTGAGGTCGATGTGAATCTCGCTGCACGGACCACACGGACCCGTCTCGCCCATCATCCAGAAATTGTCCTTCTTGTTGCCGGGGACGATGTGCACGTCCGGATCGAGTCCGACGCCGCGAAACTTCTCCGCCCAAAGGTCCCAAGCTTCCTGGTCACGCTCGGAGGGATCACCCGCGTCGGGCTGATAAATCGTCGCGTAGACGCGGCTGGGAGGGAATTTGAAGCGCTCGACGATCAGCTCCCAACTCCAACCGATGGCTTCCTTTTTGAAATAATCACCGAAGCTCCAGTTCCCGAGCATCTCGAAAAACGTGTGGTGGTAGGTGTCGAGACCGACATCATCGAGATCGTTGTGCTTGCCGCCGGCGCGGATGCACTTCTGCGTGTCGGCGGCGCGCCCGGGGGAGTAGGGGCAGGGGATTTCGTTGAGGAAGATCGGAACGAACTGGTTCATCCCCGCGTTGGTAAAAAGCAGGTTGGGTGATTCGGGCAGGAGGGACGAACTGGGCACGACGGTGTGCTGCTTCTCACGGAAGAAGTCGAGAAAACTCCGGCGGATCTCAATGCTGGTGGGAGTTGGGACGGCCATGGGAAGTGGTCGGGTTCAGCTCGCTCAGGGCCTGGGTGCGGCCGCTGGGGATCCGGCCGGTTGGCTGATCTTGATGTGGCTCTGAAAAAACTCGTCTTCGAGCATCGTGCGCATGTCCTGCGGCGTGGCGAGCTGGCCGGCCTTTTCGAGCTTCTGCCGTGCCGCGTCCTCCTTCCCATCGCGGAAGTCGATGGCGGCACCGACGACGTAGAGGGCCGCGGTGGCCTGCTCGCCCTTCAGGGCCTCGGCGATAGCCTTGCGGCGGGTGTCGGTCAAATCCCCCGCCACCTCGGCCATGGCGCGCTTGTATTGGAAGAACCCGTCGGACGGGTTGGTGGCGAGGTATTGGTCAATCAGGGCGGCGGCCTCGGTGGGGCGCTTTTGCAGGCGACGCAGCTCCGAGAGATTCTGCACGAGATCGCGCTGGAGCGGGGCGATTTGCAGGGCGGTGCTCAAGGCCTGATCGGCTCCCGCATAGTCCTTGCCCATGATCAGCGCGGCGCCGAGCAGGGCGGCGATCCCGGTGTCGTTGGGATTTTCCTTGAGGTGCTCGCGGGCGGCCGTGGCCGCCTCGGCGGTCTGGCCGGACTTCATGCGGGCGATGGCGCGGCGACGCCACAGACCGGGCGTCGCGGGGTTGAGTTCGGCCACCTCGGCCAGCAGCACCTCGGCCTCAACCCCGGCGTTGCTGTTGAGCGCGGCATTAGCGCGATCAAGGAGAACCATGGCCCGCAGCTCCCGCTGGGCCAGCCGCTGGTAATAAAACAGAACGAAAAGCGCCAGGACGCCGGCCAGCGCCAGGCAGGAAAAAATGACCAGCAGACGGGAGGCGGGCGGAGAGCAATCAGAGTCGTGAATCATGGAAAACCTACAATAGTGCGCGAGGCCGCGGGGAAAGCCAAGAGCGCAGCCTTCCGCGGAAACGGCTTGTGGCGCGGGCGGGCGCTGGGCCTTTATGGGCTGGTGAAACATATCCCTACTGCGCGCCGCATGCCCTCATGGGCCTGGGGCGCGCTGGTCGTGATGCTGGCGCTCATCGTTTTTCTCCCGGCGCTCCGGTTTCCATTTTTCCCCTTTTGGGATGACGACATCCATGTGCATGCCAACCCGCACATCGCGCAATTGTCCTGGGCGAGCCTCGGCGCGCTTTGGACGGGACCATGGCAGCAACTCTACATTCCGCTGACCTACTCGGTGTGGGCTGGTCTGGCCGCGCTTTCCCGCTGGTGGGATGGATGGCCGCTGGCCTCGGGGCCGCTGAACGCGGCGTGGTTTCACGGGGCGAACGTTCTGCTGCATGCGACCTCGGCGGCTCTGGCTTTTGCGCTGATCAAAAAAATCACCACGCGGTTCCGGCCTGAGGCCTCCGCCGATCGCCTTGGACTGGCGGCCGCCCTGGGCGCGGCGCTCTTCGTTCTTCATCCACTCCAGGTCGAGCCCGTGGCGTGGATCAGCGGGCTGCGTGATGTCCTCGGAGGCTCTCTGGGACTGGGCGCGCTGCTTGTCCTCTTCAGCGGAGAGCGCCTCGGACCCGCGCGTTGGTCCGGCGCGACGGTGCTCTTTCTCGCTTCGCTCGCGGCCAAACCGGCCGGGGTGGCTTTGCCCCTCATGGCCGGAATTCTCGCCCTCCAGCCCTTTCGCTGGCCGGGGCGAAAAAGTCTGGCCGTCCTGCTGCCTTGGCTGCTTTTCGGTGGCGTGTGGGTTTTGGTCACCAGCCGCGCCCAGTGGGCAGCCGACCTCGCCAGCGGTCTCGTTCCGCTCTGGGCGCGCCCGCTGGTCGCGGCCGATGCGCTGGCTTTTTATGCGGAGAAAACCCTCTGGCCGGCCGGACTCACCGCCGACTACGGGCGCGCGCCGAACATGGTCATGGCCTCGGGGCAACTATGGTGGACGTGGCTCATTCCGCTCGGACTGGCCGCCGCACTGACGGCGGTGAAACGCCTGCGCATCTTTCTCGTGCCCGCCGGTCTTTTTGCCGTGGCGTTGCTGCCGACCCTGGGATTGGTGCCGTTCAACTTCCAGGTCGTCAGCACCGTGGCCGACCGCTACGCCTATCTCGCGTTGCTCGGCCCGGCCCTCGGCCTGGCTCTTGTCGTCGCCGGCTCGGGTCGCCGCTGGACCTGGGCCCTGGCGGCCGCAGCCGTGGCCCTCTTGGCCGCGGTCAGCGCGCAACGGTTGCCGCTCTGGTCGGAGGACCTGAAGCTCTTTGCCTCCACGCTGGAGACGAATCCGCGGAGCTGGAAGGCGATGCACAATTACGCCTCGGCTCTCGACGACCGAGGACGGTCCGCCGAGGCAGAGCCTCTCCTGCGCGAGGTCATCGCCCTTCGCCCGGACAGCGCGGAAGCGCACAATGATCTCGGGGTCATCTTGTGGAATCTGGGAAGACAGGAAGAGGCGGTGCTGATGGTGCAGCGCGCCCTGCAATTGCGGCCGACCACACCGACCGCGCAAAACCTGGTGCAAATGCAGGCCATCCGCGGCAATCTCGCCGGCGTGATCGAGGCCCTCCGCCTCGTGATTCAACTCGATCCGAACAATGCCCTGGCCCGGCAGCAGCTGGACCAAGTCCTGCAGCAGGCAGCGGGACAGCTTTAAGGCAGGAATCTTTACTCACTGCCGAGCATGCCCTAGCAAGGTGAGGGTATGCCGCTGATCGAGCGTTCCTTGCCTGGCCGGGTCGGCGTGCTGCAACTCAACCGTCCGGAGAAGCAGAACGCGCTCAACCGCGAGTTGATGCAGGAGTTGATGGATGGACTGGATACCCTCGTCGGCGACGGCGCACTGGTGCTGATCCTTCGTGCGGCCCGCGGTTCGAAGGTCTGGTCGGCCGGCCATGACATCAACGAACTCCCGGAGCCACGCCGTGATCCCCTCGCCTATTTCGACGCCCTCGAGACTCTCTTGCGACGGATTCAGGACTGCCCGGTGCCAGTCATCGCCATGGTCGAAGGCTCCGTCTGGGGCGGAGCCTGCGACCTGTGTTTCTCCAGCGACATCGTGCTGGCGGAGGAGGAGAGCACGTTTGCCATGACTCCGGCGAAGATCGGGATTCCCTACAACGCCTCGGGGCTGATCCATTTCACCAACCTCATCGGTGTGAACAAGGCCAAGGAAATGTTCTTCACCGCAGAGCCGGTGCCGGTCAGCGACGCGTGGAACAACGGTTTCGTCAATCACGTGCTCCCGGCGGACGAGTTGGAGGCCTTCACCATGAAGATGGCGCAAACCATTGCGACCAACGCACCGCTGGCCGTGCGCTCGCTCAAAGCCGAGTTCCGCCTGCTCTCACGCGGTCACTCGATTGACGCGGAGACAGCCGAGGAAATCCAAGCCATCCGTCGGCAAGTCTACGACAGCGAGGACTACGCCGAGGGAGTCCGCGCTTTCAAGGAGAAGCGCCGGCCGCAATTCAAAGGCCGATGACTGACGCAATTTTGCAGGACCACGTGGCCGCCCTGCACCGCTGCCATCGCTGTCCGCGCATGGAGTCCGCTCCGGTCTCCGGTGGCCCGGTGCCGAGCAGGATCATTCTCGTCGGGCAAGCTCCGGGGACGAGGGAGCCGATCCTCGGGCGACCCTTCGCCTGGACGGCGGGCAAAACACTTTTCCGTTGGTTCGAGGAGTCCTGTGGATTCGGCGAGGAGGTTTTCCGGGCCAACATTTACATGGCCGCGGTTTGCCGGTGTTTTCCCGGCAAGCACCCGAAAGGCAGCGGCGATCGTGTGCCGGATGAGGACGAAATCGCCAACTGCGCCCCGTGGCTCGCCCGCGAAATCCAACTCCTGCGCCCCACGCTGATTGTTCCCGTGGGCAAGCTGGCCATCGCGCAATTTGTTCGCGCGGAGAAACTCGCCGAGGTCATCGGCCAGCGCATTCCGATCCAGCGCGACGGCGTGGAGTTCGACCTTGTGGCCCTGCCCCATCCGTCGGGTGCATCCACCTGGCATCGGATGGAACCGGGGCGCACCCTGCTGCGGCGTGCGCTCGACATCCTCGCGGCCGATCCGATGGTCCGCGCCATCGCGGAAAAGAACCGTGCGGCCGGACCATCGGCGGGGTAGGAAACTCCCCATGGCACTTCCGAACATTTATCCGATGTTCCTGGCCGACGCCGGCAACTCGTCCGTGAAATTCGCCGTGCTCCATCGCGCCGACGCGGAACCCCGGTTGCTGGCGACAATCGCGCAGGGGAAGCTGACGGCCACGCGCGTGCGGGCGCTGTGGAAAAAATCAGAGGCCCGCTCGGCCATGGCCGCCTGCGTGGTGCCCGCCGCCGCCCGGATCCTGCGGGCCGGATGTCCGCCCATTCAACTGATCAACGCCCGCTCGGCCTTGAATTTTTCCACGCGGGTGGATCGCCGCACCGTCGGGGCGGACCGGTTGGCCAACATGGCCGAGGCCGCCCGGCGACACCGCCGCAGCGTGGTCGTGGCGGATTTCGGCACGGCGGCAACCTTCGATGTGCTCGACGCGCATGGGTGTTTCCTCGGCGGCGCCATCGCCCCGGGACTCCGGCTTGTCGCCTCGGCGCTCGCCTCCGGCACGGCCGTTCTGCCCGTGGCCGCAACCGCAGCTCCGCCGCGCAGCCTGATCGGACGCAACACCCGGGAGGCGTTGCTGGCCGGGGTGGTCGGGGGCTACGCCGGCCTGATTTCCCGCTTGATCAGCAACCTGGGAAGGAACCGGAGGCGGGTGATTTTCACCGGTGGAGACGGACCGCGGGCGGCCGGATTATGCGGACGACGGGTCACGGTTGATCCCCTGTGGACCCTGAAGGGTGTGGCGACTCTCGGAGCCCTCAACGCCCGCGAAGGCAGCAAATAAGAGCCTTGCGGGACGCCCCGCTCCGGGTTTGTCCTTGCTTCCGGCGCACGCGAGGCTAATTTGAAGCCCGGCGGCGGCACCGAAATGAGGTGCCCGTTGACCAACCTTTCTATGGCAAACGCAATGGTTATCGGCATGGGCGGCGTGGGCTCGGTCATCGCCCAGAAACTCCACGACTACGACTGCATTGACCGGATCATTTTGGCCGACCGCGACACGGTTTTTGCCGCGCAGTTGGCCAAGAAAATTCCGAACAACCGCTTCGTCGTGGTCGAGGCGGATGCGATGAACGTGAAGGCCACGACGGCGTTGATGAAAGAGCACGACGTCAAGGTGACCTGCAATGCGGCGGTCTGCGCGACCAACCACTCGGTGCTGACCGCCTGCGCCGAGGCCGGCTCCCACTACCTCGACATGGCGGCGGACATTTACGCTCCGCCGGGGGCGCGGAGGACCTCGAAAAATTCCTTCGACACGGAGATCGAAAATTTCAACGGCATCTTCGAGGACAAAGGTCTGGCCGGCATCCTCTGCATGGGGATGGATCCCGGCGCGGTCAATGTTTTCGCCCGCTGGGCCATGGATCGCCTGGACACGGCCTCGAGCATCCGCGTGCTCGACGCCGACAATGCCGAGGTCAAGGGCTACCGCTTCGCGGTGCTGTTTTCGCCGGAGACATTTTTCGAGGAACTCGGCGCCATCCCCTACTTTGTCAAAGACGGCCGCGTCACCGCGGGCAAGCCGCTCGAATCGGAATTTGAATGGATACGATTCCCCGAGCCCATCGGTCTTCAACCAACCTACGCGGTCGCCCACGAGGAAGGAGTCAGCCTCGGGATCTATCCGCCCTTCGTGCAGAAAGGCGTCCGCTACTCCGCCTTCAAATACAGCGTGAGCGACAAGGTCGTGCACCTCTCGCGTTCCCTCGCCCTTCTCGACCTGGACACATGGAAGAAGGTCAAGGTCGACGGCGTGGAGGTTTCGCCCGTTCGCGTGGCCACGCACGCGCTGCCCAAGCCGGCGCAGCTCGGACCCACCGTCGACGGCTACTCCTGTGTGGGCACAGAGGTCCGCGGCACGCACGGGCGGCGGCGGGTCGAGTATTTCATCTACACGATGGACAGTCATCGCGACTGCTACGAGAAATACGGATATTCCCTCACCCTCGTGCAGACGGGGATTCCGCCCGCCCTGACAGCCCGGTTGCTCATCGAGGGCAAGATCAAGGAGCGCGGCGTCATGATGCCCGAGGCGCTTGATCCGAATGAGTTGATGAATCACTTCACCCACGAGGGTCTGCCGATTTTCGTCGAGCGAAGCGAAACCGAGCGTCTATGACCCCGCGCCCGTTCTTCATCGGCGGTGAAGCGGTCCGCACGGCGGAGACTGCGCCGGTGCACAGCCCCTACGATGGCCGGCTCGTGGCCGAGGTTTGCCTGGCCGGGACGGCGGAGGTCGCCCGCGCCCTCGATTTGGCGCAGGAAGCCTTTGAACGCACGCGGCGTTCCCCGTTGGTCGGGCGGGCGCAGTTGCTGCGCAGCATCGCCGACACGGTCGGGCGGAGGGCCGGCGAATTCGTTGAACTCATGGTGGCCGAGGCGGGCAAGCCGGTCACCCTGGCTCGCATGGAAGTGCAACGGGCGCAGGCCACTTTTGAACTGGCGGCCGCGGCCGCGCTCGAACCGAACGGCCACCCGATCGAAATGGAGGCAACCGCGGCGGGAGCCGGGCATTCCGGTCTGGCCCGGCGTTTTCCCCTCGGCGTGATCCTCGGCATCACTCCTTTCAATTTTCCGCTCAACCTCGTGGCCCACAAAGTCGCGCCGTGTCTGGCGACCGGAAACACCATGATGGTGAAGCCGGCGATGAAGACCCCGCTCTGTGCGTTGTTGCTGGGCGAAGTGCTGGCCGAGTGCGGGGTGCCCAACGGACAAGTTTCCTTCCTCCCCTTCGGCCACTCGCAGGTGGCGGCCCTGCTGCACGACCCGCGAGTCAAGATGCTTTCGTTCACCGGCGGGGTTGACGTCGGCTGGCGTCTCAAATCCCAGGCGATCAAGCAGAAGGTCACGCTCGAACTCGGAGGCAACGCCGCTTGTCTGGTGGAACCGGAGGCCGACTGGAAAAAACACGCCGCCAAGATGGCGGTCGGCGCCTTTGCCTATGCCGGGCAATCATGCATCAGCGTCCAACGCATCTTCGCCCACGAGAAAATTTACGAGGACTTCAAGGCAGAGTTCCTCACGCAGGTGGCGGCCAAAGCGAAAGCGGGCGACCCTGCGGCCGACTCAACGCTGGTCGGCCCCATGATCACGAAGGACGCCCTCGACAAAGTGGTGGGATGGGTCAAGGAGGCCCAGGCCCAGGGAGCCCGACTCCTGACGCCGTGGAAAGTTGAGGGTCAGGTTCTGCACCCGGTGGTGCTGGAGAACGTGCCGCGCAAGGCATCTATTTCCTGCGAGGAGGCCTTCGCCCCCGTTGTCGTGTTGGAGCCTTACGCCGATTTCGCCGCCGGGCTGGCCGCGGTCAATGACTCGAAATTCGGCCTGCAAGCGGGGGTTTTCACCAACGACCAGGCCAAGATCTGGCAGGCCTACGACCAACTCGACGTGGGTGGCGTGCTGATCAACCAGGTCCCGACGTTCCGCACCGAGAACATGCCCTACGGCGGGGTCAAGGACAGCGGCTTCGGCCGCGAGGGCGTGCGCTACGCCATGGAGGACATGACGGAATTGAAATCGCTCGTGATCAACGAGCGCGGCGCCTGACAAAGATGCTGCACGTTGTGCTGGTGGAGCCAGAAATCCCGCAAAACACCGGCAACATCGCGCGCACCTGCCTGGCCGCCGGGGCGCGGCTGCATCTGGTGGAGCCGCTGGGTTTCGAGATCGACGCCACGGCATTACGCCGCGCCGGAATGGACTATTGGGACCAGTGCGACGTGCGGCGGTGGGCCTCGCTCGGAGCGTTGAAGAGGGATGCCGCGGGGGCACGATTTCATTATCTCACCACCAAGGCCCGGCGTGCTTATTGGTCGGCGGATTTTTCCGACGGCGACTATCTGGTTTTCGGCCGGGAAACCCGCGGGCTGCCCGAAAGCCTGCTGGCGGCGGAGGCGGCGAACCTTCTGACCATTCCGATGGCGGAGGGGGCGCGCAGCCTCAACCTTGCCACGTCGGTTGGGATTGTGCTTTACGAGGCCTGCAGGCAACTTCAAGGACAATGACCAAGCCCCGGAAAAAGCGCGTGCTCTTCATCTGCTCCGGCAACTACTACCGGAGCCGCTTGGCGGAGATTCTTTTCAACCATCAGGCCACCGCGCAGGGCCTGGATTGGGAGGCCGACTCGCGGGGTTTAATCCATGCGCCCGAGTTGCGCGGTCTGTCCGAGCACGCCGCGGCCTATCTCAAGGAGGCCGGGCTGGAGGAACTGGCGGCCGAGCCGCGCAACCCGCGGCGGATCGAGGTGGACAACCTGACCGAAGCCGACCTGGTCATAGCGCTGTGCCGGAATGAGCACAGGCCGATGATTGAGGAGCGTTTCCTCTCCCTGGCCAAGGCGTTGTATGCTTCGGGCAAGCTGCGCTACTGGAACGTCTACGACATCCCGGGGCGCCCGCATGCCATCCTTCGTTTGCTCGGCGGCGGCCATCGCGGCCCGTGCCAGCCATCACGCAGCGGAACCGAGCACGTCGCGCTGGCCGTGCGCGATCTCGTCCGCGAGCTGGCCGTCTAATCAGCCGGCCAGCGCCCGCCAGATGAAGGCCACAGAGGTGCAGGCGACAAATCCGAGGGCGAGCGGCAAAGCGGCAGAAACCATCGTCCAGAACCAACTCCCCGTCTCCTTATAGATGGTGTAAAGCGTGGTCGAACACGGGTTGTGCAGCAGGCTGAAGAGCATCAGGCACACGGCAGTGAGCGTGGTCCATCCGGCCGCGGTCAGCATGCCGTGAAGAATGTGCTCCTCGGTTTCAAACATGACACCGGCCGCCGGCGCATCCGGCGCAATTGGTCCGGCCAGAAGCGCGGTCAGCATGAGGATCGTGGGCACGACAATTTCATTCGCGGGGATGGCCACAATGTAGGCGACGAGGATCACCCCCGTGAGGCCCATGACCCAGGCGAGCGGATCAAGGCCGGTGACCATCCACCAGGCGATGCTGTGACCACCGGCGTCGATGTTGGCGATGAGCCAGATGGCGGCACCCGCCGGGATGGCGAAGACCACGGCCCGCCAAAGGACGAACATGGTCCGGTCAATCAACGAGGTGTAGAGAGTGCGCAAAAGGTTGGGCGGACGGTAGGGCGGAAGCTCGAGGCTGAACGAAGACGACTCGCCCTTGAGCAGGGTGCGGGAAAGCAACCAGGAAGATCCGAGCGCAAAGGCGAAGCCGAGGACGGCCACGGCAAAGACCGAGGACGCCGCGACCAAGCCGGCCACGGCCGGCGGCGCCAGGGCCCCGACAAAAACCGTGGCGAGCAAAATCTGGGTGGGCCAGCGGCCGTTGCAGAGGGAAAAATTGTTCGTGATGATGGCGATGAGTCGCTCGCGCGGGGAATCAATGATGCGCGTGGCCACCACGCCGGCCGCATTGCAACCGAGTCCCATCGTCATGGTCAGCGCCTGCTTGCCGTGGGCCCCGACCTTTTGAAAAAGGCGGTCAAGATTGAAGGCCACCCGCGGCAGATACCCGAAATCCTCCAGCAGGGTGAAGGCGGGAAAGAAGATGGCCATGGGCGGCAGCATGACGCTGATGACCCATGCGGCGGAAAGATACATGCCGTCAATGGCCAACCCGGCGAGCCACGGCCAGACCCCGACCGCCAGCGCGGTGGATTTGAGCCACGGGTGCCACGTGTCGACCAGCAAATTGGCCAGCATGCCCGAGGGAACATTGGCCCCCTCGATGGTGAGCCAGAGGACGGTGGCAAAAAGCAAAGCCATGGCCGGAATGCCGGTCCAGCGACCCGTCAGAATCAGGTCCAGCCTCCGCTGCCACGCGAGACGCCCGGATCCCCCGGGCCGATGCACCCGCCGCGCGGCCAGCTCTGAGGCCTCCCGACTGACCCGGCCGGCGACCTCGTCCTGGAAGTTGGGCGGGAGTTTCCAGCGCAGCGCCTCGGCATGGCGCAGAATTTCCTGCGAGCGGTTCATCCGTTGACCTCCTTCGTTTCCATCGCCGGCCCGTCGAACTCGCCCTGCTCCAAGCCGGCAATCACGCGACCGTCCCCCTCCAACAAACGCAAAGCGACCCAGGCCGGGTTCTCCATCAGCGGGTAGGCGGCGCGCAGTTGGTCCGCCAGTTCCCCGACGGGCCCGCGCAAGGCCTCGGGCGTGATCTCCGGCGGAGCCGCCTCGCGCACGAAGACGCCGGTCGCAACATCACGGATGGCCGCCAGAAGTTCGTCCAAGCCTTCGCCGCGGCGGGCGGCGGTGCCGACCGCAGGAATGCCCAAATCACGAGCCAGTCCCCGCACATCCACATCAATGCCATGGGCACGCGCCTCATCCATGAGGTTGAGACAAAGCACAACGCGCCCGGTGATCTGCATGATCTGCAGCAAGAGGGCAAGATTGCGCTCGAGACAGGTGGCGTCGGCCACCACGAGGGTCACATCCGGTCGGCTGAAAAGGAGAAAATCGCGCGCCACTTCCTCGTCGGGGCTGGCCCCCAGCAGCGAGTAGGTGCCGGGCAAATCGGTGATCTTGTAGCGCTTGCCATCGAGGTCAAAGGCGCCCTCGGCGCGGCTGACGGTTTTGCCCGGCCAGTTGCCGGTGTGCTGACGGAGACCCGTCAGAAGGTTGAAGACCGTGCTCTTTCCCACATTGGGGTTGCCGGCGAGGGCCACCGAGTAATCCCAACGCCCGAGGCGCAGGCCGAGACGGCGCAAATCCGCGCGGGCGGAGCCACAGTTCTCACATGCTGTCGGGGCGCAGGAGGAAGACATGGAATCAGACCTCGAGGAAAATGCGATCCGCCTGCTCGCGCCGCAAGGCGATGGTCGCGCCGCGCACGCGGTAAGCCGTCGGACTGCCGAGCATGCTGTCAAAATCGCGCTCGATCCGCGTCCCCGGGACCAACCCGAGATCAAGCATCCGGCGGCGTTCGCCGCCGATGATTGATGGCGATAAATTCAAAATCGAACCCGCCTCGCCGTTGCGGAGCGCGGAGAGCGGCCGCATGGGTGGTGGCGCCTCGCAGCCCTCGACATGGATCGCCAGGGCCACCGCCAGAGGCAGTTCACAAACGCGGTTCTCCACGCCGAGACGAAGAAAATCCGGCCCCTTTTCCAACACGGTCAAACGCGAGCCGGGCATGATTCCCTCGGCGGCAGCCTGACCGTAAAGAACCGCGGGCTCGTCCTCCATGTGCAGGACCTGCACGTGCGACCCGACGGCCGAGTCGAGAAGGGGGTGCCCGCGGCGGGGAGGCAGCATGCCGGAACGCGTGGGGATGGGATCGCCATGGGGGTCGAAACGCGGACGGCCCAACCGGTCGGCCAGGGCATCCACCGCCTCGGGCGACAAACGGTGCTCCGCCTGATCGGCCTGACGGTGCCAATCTTCCGTCGCCACTCCGGTCTCGTGGGCCAGATAGGTTTCGTAAATTCGGTGGGCCCGCAAAATTTGCCGCGCCTGCTCGCGGCCGACATCGCTCAAACCGATGGACTCCCCGGTCGAAAAGGCAAAGCCCGAGCGGGCCAGTTGCCCGGTCAGTTCGCCCGCCCGCGCCAACGTCACATGCAACGCGCCGGCCAGGCTGGCCATGGTCGCCGGGGTTTCAGAGTATTCCGCCTCGTGAAGGTGCTTGAGCGCATCCTCGAACTGCGCGCGACGAGGATCGATGGGTGACGGCTCGCTCGAGAATGATGGCATTAGAGAAGGCCAAACTTTGGGCCGCATAGAACTGGTTGTCAAATGATTCGCCGACAGAACAGGGTTAAGCAACAGTTTTTCTGTAAAAGTTAAATTGGGTGATGTGATTGGTTGAGAGTGGTGCTGGTTATTTGAGGAGTGTGGGGTTGAGGTAAGCTTTGGAGGTTTCCCAAGCCTCGGAGATTTC
>Ga0247831_1001153_pt1 | contig 52391 bp, 47 predicted proteins | sample LaCruzMarch2015__9_FD_192406 | JGI IMG/M metagenome (GOLD analysis project Ga0247831, IMG submission 192406) | Freshwater microbial communities from meromictic Lake La Cruz, Castile-La Mancha, Spain - LaCruzMarch2015_1m | ecosystem: Environmental > Aquatic > Freshwater > Lake | place: Spain...
CCTAAACTCAAAGTGGGCTGTGTACTAATATCCATAGAACTTAATTTAAACGCTTTATTTTTAATTAAATATATATATTATATAGTGTAATATCTATTATATGACCACTAAAATTGTTGATATTGCAGATGAGATATATCGCGAATTAAACGAGCCAACTGACATTAGTATCTCTAGTATAGCTTTTTGGCTTAGAACCAATATTGGCGATCTCAATATTTTAATTAATAAAAAATTCTATATTGTTGAGAACACACTAGAGGTGGGTGTCGAAGAAAATAGCGGAGATAGCTTTGGAAACATAGAAAAAAGTATATTTAAAATGCTTTTTAGCATTCATTACTACGAAAGACTTTTTAGAAATGCTCTTGGCGCTGCAAGCACAGATAGCGTAATAAGCGTAACAGACGATGGTAGTACAGTAGTTAAAATTAACAAAAATGAATTAGCAAAAAATTATGCATCTCTTAGAAAACAAATAAATGATGAATTAAATATGCTAACTAAAAATTATAATCTTAATGAAGCAAAACCATTACAAGTGGCTGGAGATGATACAATTCCATCTCCGTATTATAGTCAAACTTATAATGTACCAAGAACAATAAGCGAATAATATGCCTAGTCTACTAACAGAAGTAGAAAAAAATAATTTAACTCCTTTACTTGAGGATTTATTTGATACTTTCGCTAGAGATATCATTGTTCATAAAGAACCAAAAAAAATTATAATAAACCCATCTACAAATTCTTTAATTGGCTACGACGATAATTCAAATGAAAATAACTTTACATATGTTCCAGAAAAACAAACATTTAAAGCTAAAGTTAAATATGAGAATGCACAAGATATCGAAGCTTCAAAAACACTAGAAGGTTTTCCAAATTTATTAACTCAAGGTTTAGTAAAAATTAAAGTTAGAAAAGACGCAAAAGATTATATTTCAGACGGCAAAGTGGAAAGAATAGAGATTGACGGAAGGTCATTTAATTTAATCACAGAAGCAGCAGTAAAAAGATTTTTTAATGTTACGTTTTATGTTTATTTTCTAAAGGAAACAAAATAATGGGTAAGGTAAATGTAAAATTTGATAGAATACCTAGGAAAAGCAAGTCTTTTCAAAAGAAAAGTCACGACTTGGTAGTAAAAAAATATGAAGATAACAAAGATTTATTTTTTAAAGAAGTAGATGTTCATCCAATTACTCAAGAGATTGCTGGCGGACCAGACGCTAGTAATACATCTAATACTTTAGATGGCAAAGGAAATCTTTTTAGTTTTATTGGTTTTAATAAATCTGAATTTCCTATTGAAGATTTAATGAACGCTTTGGAAAAAAGTTTTTCTATAAAAAAACAAGAGAGAAAAGACAGAAATAGATATATAATTAATTTTGCTACTTTGGATAAAATTAAAAATTTAACCAAGATGCCTTGGGAATCAGGCAATAGTTGGGTAGCCAGAATAGAAAAAGGAATATCTGGATTTAGCAATTATATGTACAAAAAATTTGAAACTTCTAGATCTGGTTCTGCAATTCAATCTAAAAATAATGTAAGAGGTGGATCTTATAAGAAGACTAGTTATTTAACAGAAATAATTAATCATTTTATATCTAACATGAAAAAATGAAAGCTCAATTAGATAACATTTTAATGTCTAGTATGATTTATTGGATGGACAATACCTTACTTCTAAAAGGTGAAGCTTTTACTAATTTTGCTGGTAAATTTTATGAAATTAAAAATCTCTATACTAATTTATATACATATGGATTGCCATTCAAACAAATTGTAGCAGATAATACTATAACTGGCGCTAATTTATTATCTGGAGTTTATATTAATAATACTTTTGTTACAGTCGGTCAAAGCGGTTTAAGTGGAATTAATCCAAATCAAGGCCAAGTATATTTTAGTACAGATCAATCATCTAATCAACTTAGCGGAAAATACGCTGTTAAAGATTTTAATTTATACTTAACATCAAAAGCCGAAGAGGAAATATTATTTGAAACGCAATATAAAATAAGACCAAAAACTACTCAAGACCTAACTGGTTTGGCTCCAAATTTTATAACTTGCCCAGCTATTTTTATTAAAAATAATGGTGGTGTAAATGAGCCATTTGGTTTTGGAGGAGAGGACAGAACTGAAATGGACATTAGAGCTATCATATTATCGGATACAATATACAATTTAGATGCTGTTATATCTATATTTAGAGACAAGGCCAGAACGTATATACCCTTAGTTAATATCTCTGAAAGCCCATATAATTCATTAAATTCAATAAATAATGGATATTATAGCTATAATAGCTTTTGTACAGGCAAAATAGGCACAATTAATTCATTCTTTATAGATTCTGTATCAGTTAGCAAAATACCTAATTTTGACAATAAATTGAATCCAGATATATTCGCTGGATTTATAGACTTTACAATAAGTAATATAAGATATCCAAGAGTATAAAAAGTGTTCTCTTAACTATAATTTAGATGTAATCTTAAGAAAGATTTCTAAAGGAGAAAAACAAAATGGCAAATAGAAAAAGAGTAATTTATCAAAGTGAAGCACTTTTCGTAGGTGCAACTGGAAATGCTAGTCCGAAGCAATTAAATCGTGTACAAAGTGCAAATTATAGTTTCGACATCACAAGACAAGATATTAATCAATATGGACAACTTGCAGCTATCGACAGGATTATCCTAGAGCAACCAACAGTAAGTATTGATTTTACTTATTACGCAAATTCTGGAGAAAATGAAGCAAATCTAGGCTTTACTCTAGGCGCAAATAAAAGTGCGTTAGCAGACATTTTATCTGGTAACAAAGATGTTAATAATTATTATATCTTGATCTCACCAGAAGGCACAGATGCAAATATTGATAAGGTAGAAGCAACTGGCAATGGAAAAGTCATTGGTATTGGCAATGCAGGATTAACATCTTATTCAATCGAAGCATCGGTAGGAGATCTTCCAACCGTATCAGTAAATGCTGAAGGATTAAATATGAAATTCTATAGTGCTTCAACTGGTTTTTCTCCTCATGTTATACCAGGTGACGGTACTTCTAATAATACTCAATTATTCTCAATTCCACTGCCCTCAACTGGCGATGGATTTTCAGCTTTACGCCCAGGAGATATAGCATTCACGGTCACTGGCGTAGGTATATCTGTGAGTGATCTAAAAGTACAAAGTTTCAATATCTCAGCTGACATTGGCAGAGATCCAATTCAAAAATTAGGAAGTCGTTATGCATTTACTCGCGAAATCACATTCCCAGTAACAGTAACCGCTTCTGTTGAAGCAATTGTTGGTGATATCGCAGACGGAACAAGTAACTTGTTAGCTTTGAGCGATATTATATGTAGCGATACTGCTGATTATGATCTAGCATTCACTTTAAATAAACCAGCTACAACATGCGGTGCTGCTCCTGTTCAAGCTGTTAAATATATATTAAAAGGTGCTAAACTTGATAGTCAACAAATTAGCTCATCAATTGGAGATAACAAAAGTGTTAGTCTAACGTTCAGTACTCAAATCGGTGGACCAACAGATACTACAAAGGGATTGTTTATCGAAGGTCCTGCGTAATATATTAATAAAATATTATAAAACTAGAAAACCCCACTTTATAGTGGGGTTTTTTAGTGTAAAGACAGGTAAGGCAAAAGGTTGTATTATGGAGAAAGATCCTAAATTAAAGGAATTTATTCTATTCCAAATAAATAGAAATATTATATTACTTTATAAAAGATATTTAAATCTTGTAGAAGATCTACAAGAAGAGCATGTTAATATGCTTAATAAGTTAAATAAGAAGGTAGATCTAGAGACATTAAAAAATGTTGATTATTTTGATGAAAATAGGTATAATTACTTAAGAAAAAAAGTATTAGATTTAGGAAATGAAACATTAAGAGAAATAGATAAAACATTAGATTTTTTAAAAGGATAAAATGAGACTTAAGAAAATAGTACATAATTTTAATACAGAGGATACGATTAAAATGAATCTTTGCACCCAAAGCGCACAGAAAGTCTTAAAAGACAAATTTGGGGTTTTTAACTATAATTTTGATACTATATTTAGCAATAAGTATATCGTCAATTATCTTAAATGGGATAAAGAAAAACAAAAAGAGTTCATTATTACAATCGGTGGTAAAATTAATTTTAAAAAAACTAAATTCTTAATTGAAAACAAACTAGGAGAAATTACTAAATGAAAGCTGATAAATTTTTATATGAATTTAAAATGAATAAACCTTCTGAGGTAGAAGAGACAGAGATTTCTAAGAACGAAAATGGAGAAGAGGTCAAAACCACTAAAAAAATAAAAAAAGAAATTCCAGTACATTTTAGAATAATCAAACCTAATAGGAAACTCTTTGATGAAGCAGAATTATTTTATGGGGTTAAACTTTCTGAGGGAATTAAAGCTGGCCTACTAACGAAGTCTTTATTAGCTAAAAGGTATCAAAATGACGGCGGGGCAATGAGCGATGTAGAAAAGCAAAAATATTCTACGCTATATTTAGATCTTTATAGGGTTCAAAGTGAACTTCAAAGATTAGAGTTAAATTTAGATAACTTAGCCAAAGAAGAACAAGATAAAAAGATCGAACAACTTGTAACTGAAATGTCTCAAACAAAAAGAGAATTACAAGAAATTGAAAATTATCATTCTACATTATTTGATCAAACCGCAGAAAATAGAGCCAGAAATCAAACTATCATGTGGTGGGTTCTTAATTTAAGTTATTTATCAGAAGATAATAATGATTACAAAGCGTTTTTTAGTGATGGAGATTATGCTAAAAAATTAGATGTGTATGATGCATTCGAGGAAATGGATGAAGACTTCAACAAGAAATCTATGATAAAATTAGCATACTTTATAAGTTTATGGTACATGGGTAGAGTTTCTACATTTGAAGACTTTAAAAATATGGATTCTGCTCTAGAAAAGCCTCAAGAAGTTGTTCAGAGCCCAGATCAACCAGTCGTAAAGAGTGAATGATCTTTATCAAGAATTAAATTTTACTAGAAAATTATATCGAGATATTCTCGATGGTTTTACGATTTTTGCATTAAGCGACAAAAAAGTTAAGATCAAGCATCTAAGCGAAAAAGAGCTTTGCGAAACAAACGAAGTCTATTTAAATTCTTATAATAGCGCCAAAAAATCAGGCCTATTAACTGAAAAAGATAAAATAAAAATTTTTTGTGATGACAAAGTCTGGTCTGAAGAAAAAGAAAATGAACTTAAATCTTTAAACTCTGACTTATCCTTAAAAAAAACTACATTAAGTAAACTATTTATTCAATCTCAAATTAAAAGTTTAAAGAGTGAAATTAAAGTAATAGAAGATAAATTAAAACAAATTACCGAAGAAAGAGAAGACCTTCTTGAACTAACAGTAGAAAATTTTGCTTTTAAGAAATCAAATCAATATGTAATCTATTTGTCTCTGCATAAGGATGATGAATCAAGACTATTTAATTCTATAGAAGAATTTGAAGATTTGGACGAGGCTAAATTAATTGGTTTTATATATATTTATAAAGATTTTATTCAAATGTTTAATCTAGAAAACATTAAAAAATTAACTGTATCACCATTTTTTATGAATACATTTTTTCTTTGTGAGGACAACATATTTTCATATTATGGCCAACCAATAGTTAATTTAAGTAAAAACAAAATAGACCTATTCTCTATAGCTAAAAATTATAAACACTATTTAATTAAATCAGAAGGAAATCCTCCAGATAATTATGAATCTTTAGAAGAATTAGTAGCTTGGTATGAGAATAGGCCAAGCCTAAACTCTTTAAAAGACAAAAATAAAGATAAACTGGGTCAAAGCTATATAGGAGCCACAAGAGAAGAGTTAATGAATATCGCCTCAAACTCAAAAGAAGAAGTCTTAGATTTATCCGAAGAAGCTAAAAAAGCTGGAGGAGACTTGTCCTTTGAGGAAATATTAAAAATCCACGGAATATAATATATTAATATCTTTTTCGTGTAATATTGTAAGAGGATAGTATATGGCACAAGGCGGAGATAATATCATTATTGATGTACTGGGCAACACAAAGCCCTTAGAGAAGGATATCGCTCGGGTAGCTAATCAAGCATTAACATTAAATACCAAAGGGTTTTCTCAACCATTAGGTAAAATAACTGGTCAATTAGGTGAATTTGAAAAATCATTAGCTGCTTCAAATGCTCGTGTTATTGCCTTCGGAGCTTCTGCAGGAGCAATTTTTGCTGTCCAAAAAGCATTTAGTGAGACGATAAAAAGCGTTATACAAGTAGAAAAAGCTTTAACAGATATCAATGTTATTTTAAATGTCAGTGAAAAAAGCTTAAGTCAATTTGGAAGTAAATTATTTGATATTGCAAAAAATACAGGTTTATCTTTTTCAGAAGTAGCAAAATCAGCCGCAGAATTTTCTAGGCAAGGTTTATCCTTAGAAGATACGCTAAAAAGAACAAGTGATGCCTTAATTTTGACAAGATTAAGTGGTTTAGATACTGTTAGTAGCGTGGAAGCTTTAACAGCGGCAATTAATTCTTTCAGCAGTTCAGCACTTAATTCTACAGAAATTGTAAATAAATTAGCTGCAGTTGACGCATCTTTTGCAGTAAGTTCTGCTGATCTTGCGGAATCAATTAAAAGAGTCGGTAGTTCTGCTTCTGATGTAGGAGTTTCATTTGATCAATTAATTGCATTAGTGACTTCAGCGCAACAAGTAACTTCTAGAGGAGGAAGTGTTATTGGAAACAGTTTTAAAACTATTTTTACTAGATTGCAAAGACCTTCTACATTAGACGCTTTAGAGCAAATTGGAGTAGCTACAAAGGATCAAGAAGGAAATATATTACCATTAATACAAATTTTAAATCAATTAGCGAAACAATATGATACATTAGGTTCAGTACAAAAAGCTCAGATTGCAGAAACGGTTGGTGGCGTATTTCAAATTAACATTTTAAAAGCAACATTAGGTGATTTATCTAAAGAATATTCTATTTACTCAAGAGCATTGGGTATATCTGGTGGAGCAACAGACGAAGCCAATAGAAGAAATGAAGCATTAAATCAAACCTTATCTGCTACATTAAATAAAACTTTAGTTAATTTGCAAAGCACTTCAACTGAAATTGGAAATTTAGCTTTTGCCCCAGCATTAGAAAAAGCTCTTGGAGGATTAAATGCTATATTAGAAAATTTTGGTACAAAAGATTCAGAAAATATAGGTGCTAAAATTGGACAAGGATTATCTACTGGTTTAGGCAATTTTTTAAGTGGTCCAGGTTTATTGTTAGGAGCCGCTTCTTTAATAAAAATTTTTGAAAGATTAACGGTTTTTACAGCAGATGCTTTTAAACAAATTACTGGATTAAATACTCAAAGTGTTGAACAAAAAACTTTACAAACTCAAATTTTAAATCTAATTGGTAGCAATCCTCAAATCATCGAACAAATAAATAAAGGAAATTTAAATACAACATCTCTCCATCAGCAAATATTAAGTTTGATTGAACAAGAAACTATAGCTATGCAAAAACAATTAGCTGTTGCAAGTTCATTAAGTCAAACTTTAATGGCTTCTGGAGTAAGAGTACCAGCTACTGGACCAATGAAAGGTGCAGCAGTAAAAACGAAAGCTTTTGGATTTATACCAAATTTAAGTAATAATCAAGAGGTAATGGGAGCAATATTAGGAGGATATGATCCTGGAGATGTTAGAAAGAAATCTATACCAGATTATGGCACAGTAACTTATAATAGTGCAGAAAAAATTAAAAAATTCCCAGGCATGAAACAACCAGCAATTATGCCCCCAGCATCTAGCTCTGCTGGTGAAATGTATAAAAGAAATTTTGAAGCAGCACATGGATTTAATCCATATGCAAATAGTGGATTTGTTCCAAATTTTAAATCAAAAGTTGAGCAACAATATGGTTTTAGAAACTTATTAAAAGATGATTATATACAATTAGCTGGAGCAGAAGCTAAAATTGCAAAATTAGAAAGAAATAAAAGTCTTCAAAATGATCGTACTATTGTCGAGCAGAGAGGAGAAGTATTTATCAAAAAAGATAAAAAAAATATTATTACTTCTCAACTCAGAACAACAGAAAGAGATGCAGCAGAAAAAAGAGGTAAAAAAGAAGGTGGAATGACCAGAAGCAAAAGCGTATTGGTTTATCCAGATCTAGAAGGTGGAAAAGGTTTTCAAGGTGGAGGAAGAGCTAAAGATGGAACATTTTATAAATTTCCAATTTTTCCATTTCCTGGTGGTAATGAGCAAATACCAGATTTATTATATGATAATGTTTCAACATCTTTAGTCGGTGTAGCAAAAGATTATATATCTGGAATTACAAGCCGACCAAATCTTGTAAAGAGCGATCTTTTCGAAAGTTATGTTAGATCAAATTTAAGTCGTAGTGCTGTAGAAGCTTCAACTGGTCAAGTTTTTGAATCTGCGATTAAAGCTTCAATCAACAGAGTCAATACGAGTGAAATTGATAATATGGATTTAGATGGTCCTGAAATTAAAGCAATAGCTTCTAGATTTAAAGGTGCAAAAGGTTTAAGTAGTTTTCAAGATGGAGATTTTAAAAATAGTTTATCTAAAGGTAATTTAGATAGTTTTGCAGATAAATTATTATATAAAGATAATAAAAGAAAAACTTCAAAATTTAATGGGTTTATTCCTAACTTCTCTCCAGTTAGTAAAGCTCTAAAAACAGAAAATAAAATGGGAGGAAAAGGAGTTTTAGATTTTGAACCAGGCCTTGGACTTTATGTTAGAGATCAAAAGACTCAACCAAATTTTAATGCAGTCAAAAAAGACCATCCAGAAGGAATAGCTTCTGCGGTTAGTAATTCTTTCGCTCTTCAAAAAGGAGCATCGGCTTTAGGATTTGTTCCAAATTTCTCTTCTAATCCATTCTCTGCAACTACAGGCACTTATATGAATTCTCAAGAATCTATTGGTATGACCAATGTAATGAAAATATTAAGTCGAAGCATGCGAACCACAGATATCCAAATGAAAGACCTAACTACATCTGCAAGTAGCTCAAGTAAAGAAATAAAAAGTATTGGAGAGCCAGCAAAAAATATGAAAAGTGCTTTAGAAGGTTTTAGAGAAAAATCTGTATATGCTTCTTTTGCAATATCATTAATTGGAGGTTTTGCCAATCAATTAGTCGGAGATAATAAAGCTTTGTCAAATAATATAAATGAATTAAGTCAAGGCATGGGGACAGCATTAACTGCTGTTGGATTAATTCCTGGACCAATTGGGTTAGTCGCTGGCGGCGCCGCAGCTTTATATTCTGCTACAGCATTTTTAGCTAAGACTTTTAGAGATAACGGAGAACAAATAGGTAAAAATTTAGAAAAAATTAAAGAAGAAACGGCTAAATTTGCTTCTAGTACTCAAAAATATACAGACACATTACAAAAATTAAACGAAGCATATTCTGATCCAAAATCTTCACTGGATACAATAGTTAAATTAAACAAAGAACTATATTCTTCAGCAAAAGATTTGCCAAATGAATATAGAGCATATTTATTATCAATTACTGATGGTAAAAAATTACAAGAAGAAATAAATAGAATCCAAGCAGAAAAAAATAAAAAAGAAAGAGTCACAGATTTTGCAAATAAAGCAAATGAATTACTTGGGGCTGGAACATTTGGGTATGGTGATATCTTTAAATCTGGAGGATTTAGCCCGGGGACAGCAGCTAAAGAATTTTTAAATTCATTAGAAGATGCAGATAAAGCTATTGAAAAAATAAATGTATCTTTATTAGATGTAAAGAAGCCAGAATTAATATCTTACTTAAAAGATTTGGGCCTTAAAAATGAAGATTTGATGTCGATCTATAACAGAATGGGAGACCAAAATGTAAGTAAATTTGTCACAGCTTTATTCTTATCCGCGAACGAAGCCAAGAATACAGCTAAACAAATAGAAGCAATCTCTCCAGTTAGAGATGCGGAAATGAAAAAAATATTAGAAACAGAAAAAGCTGCATCTAGAGCAAGGGTAGCTTTAGATGGTTTGAATAATAATTTAGAAAATTTAATTGATAACGCTATAAAATCTGAAACATTCAGACAAAATTTTAAAGATCAAAATTCCGCAAATACTAGAGACACTAAATTAAATCGAGCTGACAATTTAGTAGGACTTTATGAAAATTCTGCTTCGGGAGAGTCCTTAAATCAAGTTAGATCGCAAATATCTAAATTACAAAGAAATGAAGATTTATATAAAAACGTAAGAAATATACAAGCTTCATCAAAACAATCAATGTTTGAAGATGTAAGATCTTTTGCTAAAGAATTAAATCAATCAAAAGAAGGCGATAATCAAGCATTAAGTAATGAACAATTAAAAAGTTTTAATGACAGATTATTAGAAATTTCTAGACAAAACTTAACGCCTAGCGAAACTCAAGGAGCTTTATCAAAAGAAATTGGTAATTTAGGAGGATCCTCAGATAAAACTTTACAAATACAGCAAAAATTAGCAGATTCAACAAGGTCTCAAAACCAACAAATTGGTACATTATCTGAAGAAGCCAAAAAAGCTAATATCATTGCTGCGGATAATTTAAATATTCAACAAAGAATACTCCAAATTAGAAGAGATACATCAACCGCAGGTGGTATTCAAGGATTTTTAGATCAAGGATCTTTTCAAAAAAGTAAAGAGTCATTTGACCAATATTCTAATATGTATAAATCTCCAGGCAAAGTATCCAGTGGGCGAGGTGCAGCTGGATTATTATCTGAAATAGTTCAATTTGCTGGAGGAAGTGTTAACGAAAAATTATTAGGAAGTCTTGGGCCATTAAAAGAACGAGCTATAAGCGGCAGATCACAAGACATAAAAAACCAAGCTAATTATTTTGCTAGAAAAAGTCCTGGATCTGGTAAGGTTTATAGAGACATTGCATCAAGGTCAAGAGAAATTGCTACAACTCAAATAGAGTCCTTGATTAAAGACCAAAATATTGGACAAAATGTAGATGAAATCACTACTATATTGAAAGATATACAAAAAGAGCAAGCAACATTTACAACCGATTTAAATAATACTATAAACAGCGCAATTCAATCTATTGGGGATACTCTTGCCAGTAGCATAGACTCTTTGAAATCAATCATAGAAGGCGCTAGTGCTAAAAGCATTTTAGCTCAAGAACAAGTTGATGCGCAAAAAAATAAATCACAAGCTATAATTTCTCAAGCTGGTGCAAAAAATGGTGTTAAAACGGCCAATGAACAAATAGGATTATTAGCGCCAAAAATACAAGAAAAAATTGATCCAATGATGGATTTTAAAAACAAAGGAATATTTGAAAGTCCAAGAGCTTTTGAACAACGCCGCGCAGGTTTACAAGACATATTAAAATCAATATCTGGCTCAAAACCAGTTTCTAATGAAAGTCTAAAAAGAGCAAATATTCAAGGCTCAGACCCAGTAAAACAATTAATAGATCAATATAATGAACAAGTTACGACCTTAGAAGTTTCTAAATCAGCTATTGAGAACGCAACAAGTTCAATAAAAATTTTTGAATCTCAACTTCAATCTTTAAATGGGAAAATAACAGAAGTAAATAAAAATTTAGATAACAAAGCAAATACCAATGGATATAAACCTTTGCCTGCTAATGTCGCTGCTGCTCAAGCTAAACTTTTTAATAGTACTCCAGAGAAAATAGAGGCTGAAAGAAAAAGATATTACACACCTGCAATTGACCAAACCATGCAGCAAGACCCAGCTCAAAGACAAAAACTTTTAGAGTATTGGAAGAATTATAATCCACAAAATAAAAACAATAGTCTGAATAAGGTCGATGTTGGAGGAAAAGTGCAAATAGAAAAACCAGAAACACCTTTGGATCTAACAGTCAACGGCTCAATTTCTATAAATGAACCAACTTTTACAGTTAAAATAGATCCTAATTCAGATTTAAGTTCTGCAGTCACTCCAGTTATAGAACAATGGCTATCTCAAACTCAAGGCACATTAAATGAAAAATTTAATAATGATATTAGAAAATTACAAGAAGATATTACTTCATTAGGAGGACAAAGAAAAGCTCCTGCTTTATTTTAAAGAAATAATTTATGGCTTATACATTTTCAGACGCGACTCTATTAACTTATGAGATGGCCAATAATTTTTTAGGAGAGGGATTATTTTCTTTAAATAGTAAAAAAAATATATCTATTCGTGGCATCTTAGACAATAGATACAGTAATTTAGACTCAGATGGGATAAAAGAATCTATTGATAAGATAAAAACTATAACTGATAGTACGTTCGGAGTCTATGATGATATTGTTGTAAATGGAATTAATTTAGGAAAAGGTAATATAATAAATGTATCTTTTCCAAAAAATAACCCAATTAGAATAGGCGAATACGTTTATACGATAGAAGTAACGAATAATTCAGATTTCTCTAATTCTCCAACAGGCTCTATTTATGGAAATTATATAACTGGCGTAACGGGCGTTATTTCTAATTTTGATGAAAACTTTAGATTTCAATATGAAAATGATGGTAGATACAATTATAGCCATGAAGTAAATTTAAGATTTTTTGATGATAATTCAGATGTAATTACAAAGTCTAAAAGTTTAGCAGAGAATCTTTTTAATGATAACATTTCTATTGGATTAATAGGTCCTTATTCTGGGATTTATAAAGATTTAAGAAATAAGAATAACTATTTTAGAGAAACCTACAACCTAATAGATAAATCTTGTTCTTTTTCTAAAAATATTACAATAGACACAAAAAATAATAATAACTATACAAATCAAGTTTCACATAATATAACATTTGATACAAATGGAAAAATTACAGTAAAAGAAGATGGGTTGATAACTGCTTTAGATAATACTTTGAATTTCACTGCAGAAAATTATTTCAATGATGCTGTATCTAATTCATATAATAGGTGCCAAAATTTATTAAATACCTATAGCCAAAAATATAGTTTAGGTACATCAGATAATTTATATGCAAAACCATTTGATTTAGGCAAAACTATTAATATTTTCGATAACTCTTTGAGCTACAATATATCTTACGTAAACGATATGGCTTTTGAAGGCAATTTAATAAATCAATATAGCATAAATATTTCTCAAGATAACCGTGGTTTTCAAACCTATACGGAGAATGGTGAAATTACAAAAGCTGGTCAACTTGGTACGATATCAAATTTAAGTGATATTAAGACCAAATATCAAGAAGCCCAAAGCAGAGCATCTTCAGCTTATCCGACTTTTAAATATACTAATAACTCATTAAGTTTTGATTTAGTTAATAACTATTATGATAATGTTTTTAATTATTCTTTAGAAAAAACAAACGATAATTCAATTTTAGAAAACGACCCATATTATAAAAGCTTAGAAGTAAAAATAGAAGATCAATTGCCTTTTGATACAACGAAAGAATATATTATCCCAAATAAAATTCCAAAAAATATCTTATTTTTATATGGAAATAACGTAGAAATTGGTGAGAGAAATATCACAATAAATGGGGTATTAAATAGACCAAATTCTAATATATGGAATTCTCCAGCATCTTTTCCAGTTGAAAATTTAAAAAGTTTAGCAATTGAAAGAGGCTTAAATTCAGTAAGCACAGAGTCTTTTATAGATAATATAAATTATAATTATGGTTCTGATTATAATTTTACATTTAATGTTGGTATTAAATATTTAAAAGCGAGTGGGAGTGCCTAATGAATATCATAAGATATAATAATCAAAATATTCCGTACCCAACTCCATTTGTTACATTAAATCAAGGAAATACATCTTTCAATAGGAATTGGGGAAAAGATACAACTATAAATCTAGAAGGTAAATTAACTGGAGATTATGAAAATATAAGAAAATCTCAAAGCGGATTGTTGGATATATTTAATCAAAATTTTGGCAATTTTGAAATATATGAAGCAACAGGTAGTACTGGATTTAGTTTTGATTTCACATCTGTTCGCACATTCTCAACAACGGGATATTATAGTGGTCTAAGTGGAGTATATATGCCTAAAAATTCTAATTTAATACTTCGAATAGATGGAAACTATGCAGGATTTCCAATGCTTTGGCAAAGATCTAAAGATAAAATAAATTGGACAAATTTTACTTTATATAAAACTAATTATTATTCAGGTTTTGCTATTCCTTATATTCCTTTTGATTCAATTCGCTTATATCCTCAATCTTCTCCATATATAAATTATCCAGTAAATAGCTTGACATACCATACCGAGTTGGGAGACCAAAATAATCCAAATATAAATCGTCGAGGAATTTATACTGGAAATATTGATGACAATAATTACATTAGATTAATGATAACTGGACCAGGTGGAGCAGATGCAACTCAGCCACGAGCTAATTTAATTGCAAGTGGCTTTGATGCAGAAAAAATTTATGAAAAAAGTGGAATTATAATTAAATCTATAAATTTTAATGAATCTCCATACTTTGGAGTATTAGATTATAATATTGAATTAAATTCATTAGAGTTTAGTGGTAATGTCACAGATCCTAAAAATGAATTTTCTTTTACTGAAAATAAAGATAAAAGCGTAACATTAAATCACTCTATTTCAGCAAGGGGATTGAACACAAATACAAATTCTTATAAATCAAACGCTTTACAAAACGCTATAGATTTCGTTAAAACTTATACAGGTTTAAATAATATACCCACGCTTAAATTTATTTCTGGAGTAAATTCAAGAAATTTTTATTTACAAAATTTTTCTGAATCTATTGATCGTTTAAATGGAACATATTCTATTGAAGAAGAATACCAAGCTTCTCTTTTAAATACAGGGCTATCTGGTAATTTAAGTTATACAATTAATATCGATTCTGGCGTAAGTTCAAATTTTTTACAGATAAATATAAGAGGAGGTTATAAAGGTGCTCATAATGGAGACATCAATCAACTTAGAAATTCTTTAAATATTACAAGTTTAATAACTGGTAGTTATAGCGGTTATTTTAACCCTACCCCTTTGCAATATAACATATCTGAAAATACTGGAGAAAATTCAATAAGCTTCGATTATTCTTTTGATAATATTGATTTACCAAATCCATATTTTAAATATTCTACTTCTGTTTCAAGAAATGCTCTAGAGCAGGTTTGTAATGTCCAAGTCCAAGGCGAAATGATCGCCAGAGGGAATCTCAAATATAGATCTTCATTAATAAATTCTAATATATCTAATTTAACTAATTCATTCTTATCTATAGCCACTGGCGCTTTGAGTGGGTTTAAAGATCTTAATAATTTGACTATAAATAGTCCTTTAAGATTCAAAAATATGACTATAAATAAGAATATAAATGAAGGTAAACTAACTGCTACTGCAGATTATGATGATAAATACATGCCAGCTGGATATTTTCTTGATAGCGCATATTCTGTGTCTATTGAAGCTCCTTATTGGTATATGAACAATGTTCCTACCTGTAATGTATATGGCCGTCATATAATTAATGATTTTGATATTACAACTTTACCCAAATTAAATATGAATGTTAATGCAAAAATGAATATAGACTCTGCGGTTAGCGAAACAACTGCAAAGATTGATATTAAAAATATAACTAAAAATATTATACCCACGGTTTATGATTTCAATGTAAAATTGAAAGAAAATGAAAATGTAACAAAAAAATATTATAATCTAAATAGCGTTTCCGAGATATCATACAACTTGAACAAAGTAGCTACAAAGAATGAAAATGGCTTATTGCCAAAATTTAATTCCCTATAATTATGAAAAAAGATTTTATTTTTAATTATTTAGCTGAAAGTTATAAGGATACTGGTATATTAAGTATATATTATGATTTTAGTGGTGCTTCTGGGTTATTTGTTCCAAATAATTTATATCCAATCAATACCCAGTTTGGTAAGATTAATTCTAATTATTTTATCAACAGTGAAAATTCTCCAGGAGTATTTATTTCTTGCTACAACCAGCAGTCTTATACTGGCTCTGGTATATTTCAAGGCCAAAATAATTTAAAAGTATTAAATAATTTAAGTGGAAGCAACATGACTTTATTTTATAATTTTGGAAATATATCTTGCGACAAAAATTTTACTATAAGTTCTCAACAGTACCAAATTCCAACTGGTTATACTCAAGTTTTAAGTTATTTAGAGTCAAAACCAAATTCTTCTAATCCATTTGAAATAACTCTTGGTTTAAATGATTTAAATAAATTAATTTTAGAGTTTTCTGGTGGAAAAGAATCTTATAGATCTATTAATTTTGTTGAGCTTGGTTTTCAAAATATAGTTTCTATGAGATTAAATGATAATTATATTGAATATACGTACTTTGATGTGATAGAAGACGAAATAAATAACAAATCAATTTCATTTACGGGTGATTATTTTAAACAAGAAAAAAATATTTATATTGGTAATTTGCCTACAGAAAAATATAAAAATGGTTATACTGGGTATTTTGGCCTTGTAGATGGGTTTACTGCTTATAATCAATATATTGATGAATCTTCATGTTCTGAATTAGCTAGATTATTTTTAAAAACTGGTGATCAATTTCAACAAATAAATCTGACTGGAATAACATACAATATAATTCAAAGTGGATTTCTAAATCCTACTGGTGTTTTAGGTACTGGAATTACTGGTTATCAATTAATTCCGTCCAATGAAATTATAAATGCCGCTTGTGGTGATAATTGTATTGTTTACTTAAGATCTGGTATTACTGGAATAATTACTGGAGAAAAGATTGAATATAAAATCATAAGCCAACAGCAGCAATCTAATAATCAAAGTACGATTAAATATAACCTTTATGATCAAGAATATGCTGGTAGATTTACAAAAAATAATATTGTATTTAATACAAAATTAGATTCTGATGACATTTTTGAAATTCAATTATATAAAGATGTAGATACAAAAATTGAAACTCCAAATTATGCAAATGCTTCAAATATTTATATTACAAATGATATGCTCGCAGATAGAAATTTATTAATATTTTTTAATGGTCAAAATATAAACTCTGGACATTATGAATTGCTTAATAACAATACTAATTTTCGTATATACCAATCTAGTGATAATATCAATGATGTAGTTTTATATACTATCTCAAATTTTTCTGAGATTGATACTTTTATATTTAATAATACTGGTGAGAATCCAAATTCCAATTCCCTCAAGTACGTTGGTAAATTAAATAACAATTTATATGATGTATTTTTAAATGGTCAAAAATTGATAAGTGGGCTTAATTATACTGTATCTGGACTAAATTCAAATACTGGGTTATATTTAAGAGAGAATTTACCTTCTGGAGAAGTATATGCTATAAAAGATAATTTCTTTTATAAAGCTACTGGAAATAATTTAAAATATTATTCACCATATGGAATAAACTATAATAATGAAAGAATATGGGTTAATGGGCTTTATCAAAATAAAAATGAAAATTATCTATTGACTTCATGCTTTAATAAGTCGCTTTTAACTAATGAAGAGCTAAAAACTAAGAATAATTCGATATTCTCAGGAGATAATTATCGGTTTAATTTAGTGTAAATATACTCAAGGAATAAGGTATGCCCGTTAAATCTATTAATAAGATTAAAATTGGAAATTATCCGCAAGGTCAATTTGCTGGCGGATACATTTATTCTTTTCAAGTGAGTCAAGGTTTTGCTGAGTCTGTTAATGAATTAAAAATAGACATTGTGTATGATAAAAATTTTCCAATTAATATGCCAGAAAAAAACTTAACTAATTCATATAGAATTGAAATTGGCAATATAATCATTCCTTACGCATATTTAATTAAATTTTCTAAAAGTATTTCTGCCACAGAAAATATTATATCATGTACTTTTATTGATAATTCATTTATTTTAGATAGATATTACATAGGCTTAACTAATAGGCATAAAGCAGTAGCTCGTACTCCTGTAAATTTTCCTGTAAATGTTTATTGTCAAACGACTGATTTAGTTGGAAATGTTAATATAAATCCAACTCAAGGGTCAGTTAAGAGATTTGCAGCTTCTTCTCCTTTGACTGGTGGAGATGGAACAGGTGGACTAATTATTTTAGGAAAAGAAAAATTTACAGAACAAGCTTGCGATGTTCCTGATGTAGAATATTTATTTTCTGATTTATGGACTGTACTTAATAATATAAAATTAAATGGCAAAGCGGTACTTGATTCATCATCTGATCATCCAGATTCAACAGATCCAAATACATATACTGGAACTTTAAGAGAAGTTTTATCCAGTTGGGGAAGTGATTTAGGTTTTTCTTTCTATTGGGATTTTTTACTAAATACATTAGTTGTTATTGATTTAAGATCTGCAATAGATATCTCTCCAGTACAAAATTTTATTGAAAGTAATTTTAATTCAAGCTCAAATTTAAATATAACAAATTATTCTCAAGAAGAATCTTTAGAGGGTACTTATTTTCAAGCTGGAGTGAATTATGCTTTAAAACCTTCTAGATCAAAAGACAAGCCTATAAAAGAGTTTTTGCCAATGGATTATTCTTGTGTCACATTACAACAAGCAAATATTACAGCAAATACTATAACTTCTGTTTTAGCTAAGTACAATCGACAAGCTTGGTCATTGTATAATCTACAAGTAGGAAATTTTTCAAGAGTAGGATTTTTTAAAAAATATAATGGCATTCCATCATATTTATTAGAGACCTGTTTTAGTAATGTTAATGAATTTTTAACTAGTGAAGGTGGAAGCGCTAGTTTATGGTTTGGTTATTATGATGAAAATATTGGAAATGCGAATGCTGATCTTGAAGCTAGAAATTGCGATGATATTGGAAGATATTATATAAATGGTACAATTTATAATTTAAAAGAGCTAACATGCAAAGACAACTATATATTTCAATATGTTACAAGTTTTGAACCTCAACCAATTTGGTCTAGACCTTTTGCTTCTGCTGGTGGTAATTACATACCTCCTTTGCCAAATAAAACTTGGTATATAGAACGTAATCCAGCTTGGAATGAGCAAGGCGAAGTGGATCTTCAAAATTTAGGACCAATTATTACTCTGATTGATGGTGATCTTGCAGACCAAGTAAGAGATACGATTATATTAAATGATCCTAATAACATAAATCCAGATAGATATAGAGGATTAACGATGCTTTGCTGGAAGCCTTATTTAAGTGTGGGCGGTGGTTCGGCGTATAATGAAGCAGAAGAGGAATGGATTCCAGCTCAATTTAGTCAAGAAGACCAAGCATGTAAAACTCAATGTGATAGAAATTTAGTAGAAGAAGTGTGTGCTAAAGTAAATGGGGGACGGACTTTAAATACTCCAGCACATGGATTAGTTTCAAAACTTGCAGGTATTGTTACTATGACAAATTTAATAAATCGCACATCAAAAACTGTTAATTTACCGTCTCAACAACCATATATGGGATATCTAATTAATGAAGGAAGTTTCCAATGGGTAGAAGAAGGCTCTGTATCGGTCGAGGGTGGCGCTCCTCCTCCTAATAATGTAATGTCTTACAATGTTGCAGCAAACGACGTAACAGAACCAATACCTTCTGCTGGACAAGTTGTAGCTAAAAATCCAGATCCAGCTTTAACTGTCTCTCAAACTAATGAGAAAAAACAAATATCTCTAAAAGTTATTGGAGCAGAATATGGTGAATTAGGGAATTTCTTAAGTCCAGATTATGGATTAACAAATTTTAATATTTATATCAATGATAATGGTATATTTACAGATTTAACTTTTGAAAATCGACCAGATCGGCCCAAAGGTAATGGAACAATGCGTACAGTAGGTCCACATAAAATGAAATTTACATACTAAAATGAAAATCAGTGGAAATAATTTTTTATCTATCAATACCCAAACTGGAATTAGTTTTAATTTAGATTTATCTATAGATAATTTAATTGGAAATTGTAATTTTGGATTTACTGGTACAAATGAAAATTTAACATTTAAGTTAAATAAAGGAAATATAATTGATCCAAACAATAGAAATGTATATCTCTATAACTCTAATGAGCAAATAAATATATCTGGAAATATAAATGAAAATTTATATTCATACTATATTAATAATAAACCATGCGTTTTAAATGGGCCAGCAAATTTATACGATATAAGTGGTTTTTATTTAAATACAAATAGCTGCTCTGCTGACTTTAATTTAAGCTTATATGGTGATCTTCCAAATTATGGAGTAGATTTTAATAATACTTTTTATATTACTGGAGATAATCCATTGATTGGAATTATTTCTAATTCTGGAAATTCTACTTTTAAAATTTTTAGCGGGGTTATCACCGCACCTACAGGATTTTCTATTAACAAATTTATCTTAAATGGTACTCCAGAGAATAATTCTGTAGAAATAAACAATACTACATTTGGGCAAATAAGTATAAGCCATTTTAATCAAACATTTTATCAGGTTGAGAATAGCAAGTTATATAATATTCAATTAGATTTATATACTAATTTTGGTAAGATATCAAAAACAATTCCAATTACAGGAGTTTTTTCTGGTTACATAACTGTAAATTTAAACGCTTTTGATATAATTTATCCAACTCCTGGAAGCTTAATAGGAAATGAAGATGAAACTAATATTCTATTGAATACTAAAATTGTAACAGGAGATAAATTTAGTGAAGTCGAACTAGATAAAATTGTAAATATAAAATTAGAATATTCTGGAGGTAAAACTGGCGCATTTTATGCTAACATCCCAGGAAGCGGTTATAAATCTATAAATGTTACTGGATTCTTAAATGGAAGTGGATATTTAGGCGAAACAGATTTAAGATTAACAGGGTATAATTTACAATCTGGTATTCAAATAACTGGTTATATGACTGGTGTGCCAAGTGAGCAATTTTTTATTACTGGATTTATCTCTAATAATGTTAATATTCTAAGCACTGGGTATTTTTTTGATATACCATTTGTAGAAAATAAAAATTATAATATAACAGGCTTTGCTAATAATGGTCTAATAAATTATAATAATTATTTAAATTCATCTTTTATTCAAAAAAAGCAAACAATAGAAAATTATACATCTCCTACAAGTCAATTTGGTGTCAAAATAAAATCAAATGAATCTGGGTCAATAGTTCTTGTAAACGCTCAAAATGAAGTTAATGCAAATTTTTCTACTGGAAGAGTTTATCTTTATACTGGAAATCAAGGAAATTTAACTTTAGCAAAAACTTATTCTGGGTTAGCGGGAGATATAAATTTTGGAGGTGATATTTATATAAATAAAACTGGTAATTGTTTTCTTATATCTTGTAATAGATTTGGAAATCAAGGATATAGTGGAAGAGTTTATCTTTTTGAAAACTATAATCAAAATATAAACACTGCAAGAATAATTCAAGAATCTGGATTATATTTTGCAAGATCTATAGCAATTAATACTGGAAATATTATTTTTATAAATAATTTTAATGGAATAAATGATACTGGGGTTATTAATATATACGAAAATAATGGACCATCTTTTGTTAAAAGACAAATGTTAAGTGGCTACTCTAAAATTAATTATTTTGGATACGATTTAGATACAATTGACGATGGGCAATTACTAATCGTATCTGATGTTTTAGCTAGTAATGCTTCTGGAGAAACATATGTTTTTACAGGTAATAATTATAATTATTCTTTACTCAACAAATTAGATAAAAGTGAAATATCAAATATTCGTTTCTTTGGAAATTCTTTAAGTCTAAATAAAAATGGAAATATTCTAGTGGTTGGAGCTCCACAATCTAATTTTGGTAGTGGAGCTTTTTTTATATATACTGGAGATCGTAACAATAACTTTAAACAAGTATTTGCTTCTGGATTTCGTGGACCAGGTGACGCTCAATTGGGGAGTCATTTAAAATTAAATGACGAAGGAAATACTTTAATTGCTGGTCTACCTCTCAAAGATTCTGCAACTGGTGAGATTCGTATAATAACTGGATCCAATAATATTTGGGATACTACTAATATTATTAATCAAAATACATTAAATACAGCTGTTGCGATTTTAGGTTTGACAGTTAATCTATCGACTTTAAGTGGAAAAAATACATACTATGCTGGAAATTTTATTTATCAAAGACTTCATACATTTAGTGATATTAATTTCTCTGGATATGCTAATTATTTTCCTGCAACAGGTTTGATAAATAAAACTTCTAATTATCTAATAACTGGATTAATTACAGGCAATAAATACAATAAAACTTTCTTAAATACTTTTAATATATTAACTGGTTATTATTTGCCTTCTAGTGGGGTATATACTGGATTTATTGATTTCAAACAAGCAGACTATACAGCTTTTGACCCTAGTTTATATTCAAATCTTGGCAACATATTGATAAAAACTGGTATTAATAATTTATATTTAAAAGTAAAAACAAAAAATTACTATGATGATGAACCTATGACAGGCAAACTAACAATAACTGTCTCAACTATTAATGGTTCAAATTCAGGTGTAGTTAACTATTATATAACAGGAAAAAAGGTATAAATTTATGGGCGATATTAGACCTCCAGTTGGTGATCCTTTGTTAAAAGCTGGATGCATAAATCCATACAATAGGCAGTTAGCATTTGGTACGTCTCCTTACTATCGACTATATTGTCCAAACGCTATAGGGGTAAATTCATTCCTTAATCAAACTAATACTTCTCCATATTTTGTATCCTATATGGACAATACTAGTATGAATTACTATCCAATAGCTTATCCTGATTATATGGCTAGTTTTAAATACTATGCAGATAGTATGAGTTTATATGTTAATAGTTATCAACATAGAATTGATTTAAGTTCTAATGACGCTTATTCATATATTTCTACTAGCAGAAAATATAGTAATATATCTGCAGAATTGGCTTCAGATGCTTATGGTGGTCAACTTTATATACAATCATCTAATTCAAATACACATATTGCTTTAGATACAAATTCTACTAATGTTAACATGGAATTAAGTAACGGTAATTATTCTATTCAAAATATTATATCTAATAGTAACGCTTATAGTTATATGACCAATGGATCAAATAAAGGTGTCTCCATAAATCTTGCAGATCTTGGCAGCGATTCAAATGATATAAAATTTAGAAATTGTGGTACTGCTGGTAGTCCATTATGGATTTTAACTAATAAAACTTTTGCTACGGGTGCTGGAGGTAATGTTTGCTGGGGAACATATGGTGGAACGACATTACAGATAGGAAATAATGATTGTCCAGTTCAAGTAGTGCAAATGCTTGGAACAGAAAATGGCGCAGAAGGAATATTTCTTGAGAAAACTAATACTGCTGGTAGCATTAAGATTGGTGATAACACTAGTGCAGTAGTTCAAACTTTTTGCCAAACGAATTCTAATATTCAAGCAAACCTTACTAACACATCAGCTACCGCAAAATTTGAAGCTAGTACAGCAGCTGATAAATATGCTTTAGGCTCAGCAAATTCTAATGGTGGATACTTTGAAGCTCTTGCTGGATCAAAACAAATTCTTTTGAGCGCAAATACTTTAAGCGCAAATCAAGCATTAACGCTAAAAAATTGGGATCCTAATCGAGTTGGCGGATTGTATGTTGCTTCAACTGAAGTAATCGATTTATCAACTGTAACTGGTAAAAATTGTTGGAGTACTTATGCTGGATCAACATTAACTTTAGGAAATGCTACTTGTCCAGTGCAAACTGTGCAAATGCTTGGAACAGAAAATGGCGCAGAAGGAATATTTCTTGAGAAAACTAATACTGCTGGTAGCATTAAGATTGGTGATAACACTAGTGCAGTAGTTCAAACTTTTTGCCAAACGAATTCTAATATTCAAGCAAACCTTACTAACACATCAGCTACCGCAAAATTTGAAGCTAGTACAGCAGCTGATAAATATGCTTTAGGCTCAGCAAATTCTAATGGTGGATACTTTGAAGCTCTTGCTGGATCAAAACAAATTCTTTTGAGCGCAAATACTTTAAGCGCAAATCAAGCATTAACGCTAAAAAATTGGGATCCTAATCGAGTTGGCGGATTGTATGTTGCTTCAACTGAAGTAATCGATTTATCAACTGTAACTGGTAAAAATTGTTGGAGTACTTATGCTGGATCAACATTAACTTTAGGAAATGCTACTTGTCCAGTGCAAACTGTGCAAATGCTTGGAACAGAAAATGGCGCAGAAGGAATATTTCTTGAGAAAACTAATAGCGCTTCTACAATAAAACTTTTGGATAGTACATTCTCATCTTTGGAAGCTATATCAAATTTAAATAATGTTGTTAAAGCTGGTATATATAACAATACAACAAGTGCATTCATAAAAACTCAAGGTACAACTACTAATCTATTTTCTCAAATGTATACTGATAGTTCCTCCGCTCTTGTATACGCTCAAGGGGCAGCTGCAGTATTATCAAGATTAGGCGCAACTAGCACAACTTCTGATTTACAAGTTTACAACAGTTTTGGTGGAGCTTATGGTGCTGCTAATGTAGCAAATGCTTATCTTAGAGTACAAAATGCTGCTGATACAAGATCTAACGAAATGGTTGTAAACGCTACAACAGCCTATTCTAAAGTTATTGGTGGCACAAGTACAATATTTTCTCAAATGTATACTGATAGTTCCTCCGCTCTTGTATACGCTCAAGGGGCAGCTGCAGTATTATCAAGATTAGGCGCAACTAGCACAACTTCTGATTTACAAGTTTACAATGCTTTTGGTGGAATTTATGCTGCTACTGAAGCATCAAACGCTTACCTTACAGTTCAAAATGCTTCTGCTACAAAATATGTAAGTTTAAGTCTTGGTGATATTTCGACTGCAAGTTATGATATTCGTTTTCGTAATTGGGGAACTACTCTTGCACCAATCTGGGCTTTATCAAATTCTGCAACTTTGCCATTTGCTCCTTGGGCAATATATAATGATACTACTGATTTTCTAACGATTGGTAATACAAATTATCCTGTTCTTACAATGTGGCAATCATATGATGGAACATCAAACAATGGCACATATCTTACAACTCAACAAGATCGTTCAGAAGTTTATGTGCTTAAAAATGATACTTATGGATGTACTATACGAGCTGAACCAGCACTTGCCTTCATAAAAACTCAAGGTGCAACTGATACTAGATTTTCTCAAATGTATACTGATAGTTCCTCCGCTCTTGTATACGCTCAAGGGGCAGCTGCAGTATTATCAAGATTAGGCGCAACTAGCACAACTTCTGATTTACAAGTTTACAACAGTTTTGGTGGAGCTTATGGTGCTGCTAATGTAGCAAATGCTTATCTTAGAGTACAAAATGCTGCTGATACAAGATCTAACGAAATGGTTGTAAACGCTACAACAGCCTATTCTAAAGTTATTGGTGGCACAAGTACAATATTTTCTCAAATGTATACTGATAGTTCCTCCGCTCTTGTATACGCTCAAGGGGCAGCTGCAGTATTATCAAGATTAGGCGCAACTAGCACAACTTCTGATTTACAAGTTTACAATGCTTTTGGTGGAATTTATGCTGCTACTGAAGCATCAAACGCTTACCTTAGAGTCCAAAAAGTTGATAATTCAAAAGCAATTAGCTTGAGTATAACTGATTTTGGAACAACAGCAGCAACGACAGTACGATTAAGAGAATTTTCTATTTGTGTAAATGGAGAAACTAAAAAATGTTTGATACTCGCAAGTGAGTATTATACTTAATTAGCTTTTTTTAGATTTTGAGGCAAAAAAACATTAATTAATTTATTAAATTCTGGAACTTCTTGTCCTTTTAAATCTACCCTAGATATAAATTTATAAAATGCATTAACGTCTTCTTTTGTTACTAGCACTTGAAACTTGTCCTCATTTACATTCAATATCGGTTGTTGATTATTATTTTCTTCACTCATTTTTAACTTTTATCCTTTCTATAAGTTCAAATATTTTACTTTTTGGTATATCTAATATACTATTGAAGTTTTCAGAATTTTCTAATTTTTCTTTAACTAATTTCTTTTTTAATTGATCAAAAGATATATTTTTGTCTTTCATTACTTTAGATAGTAAAGCTTGGGGTGATGTAGGACTTTCTTGAGGAACTGAATAATCAACTAATTTTGCATCTCCAAGTTCTTCTTGGCCTACAATATTAATTTTTAAAAAATTCCTAACACATCTTACAAAGGCTCTATTTTCTGCAATTGCAGCTAAAAAGAATTTAGCAAAACTTTTTGTATTATTTGAGGTAGCATCTGCAAGAGATTCGAATACGATTTCTTTGCCTCCAGTTTCATAATTTGGAACCCATGTAATTCTACAAGATGTTGCAAAATATGTTTCATTTGCAGCTACAACTTTATATTCTACTTTTGAATAACCTCTAATTTGAGCTAATTCTTTAATGCCGCCAAGTAGGATAAGAAGGTCTTTATCTTCTAGCTTTGATGTATCGGTTTCTTGAGTCTTTTGTCGATTTGGTACTAGATATTGTGTTTTGACCATACCACGCCAATTAATTGTGCCATCTTCATTATAAATATAATTGATAATCTCATCTTCGATTAAACCATATTGGTTTCTATTAAATAGTTTAGGTGGTTTATTTTTTGGTTCTACAATAGAAGCTTCCTCAAGGAATTTAATATTAGGTTGGACAACTGTAGATTGCGTTAATTCTTTTTGCATATAACAATCTTAGTCTATTTTAGATATTTAGTCAATAGAAAAAATATAGAAATTATCTATTTCTTTCCAGAATTCTATATTATCTACTACTTTATTTTTATTTTTATTTATCCAATCAAATTTAGAGGTAAATTGTCCTTCTGAAGATATTATGATTTTAGATGATTTATAATAAAGATCAGTTGGGAGGTCTTTTAATTTTATTAAATCTTTAGTTGTGTTTTTCTTTATGTGAATTAGTCCGTAATCCATATATCCTAATTTATATTTATTTAACTGCTCTTCTTCTAGGAAAGATATTAAAGTAAATTGAATACCATTATTCTTCAAAAACTTAACAAATTCTGGGTTGTTATTATCATCAATAAAGTATATTACTTGGGCTATATTGGACCTAAATTGTGTTATAAGGTTTGGATCAATCTCCTTATCTGTGAATATAATGCATTTTTTAAATTGCAAGTAAAGGGCTAAAACTTGTTCATTAAAGAAATAGTCCATTCTAATAATGGGGTTATCAATTGGAATTGATTTTGGATCTATTGGTTTATCTGGAATGATTTCTAGAGTCCTACTATTATAGTCTAGGCCAAAATATATTGTTTTTTGATTAATGCTATGCTTTATATTTAATAAATTTAATATTGATATAGCTATTTCTTCTGGTTTGATATTATTGATGTTCTTAGGATTTTCTCCTAGAGAATAAGAAGGTCTTAATGTATTGTAGATTGGTTTAATTAAAGTTACATCTTTTTCATCTGACCAATAGGGTTTTACGTTATCTATGTTATTATTGCTATATAATGCTACAATTTTTTTATTAAATCCAGACGCAATATGTACAGCAAAGCTATCTGCTCCAAAATGTAATATTGATTTTTTAATTAAATATGCCGCTTGGGATATGGTAGTTTGACCGTTAGTACAAATAGTACCATTGATTTGTTTATCATCTTTAGATCCAATTTGTACAATATCTATATCGTTTTGTTTTAAATATGGTAGTACGAGGTCTAAAACTTCTTGCCAATAATCATAATTTTTTGCAGGTTTGCTGAATGGTTGAAATGTTATAAACTTTTCTGATGTAATTGGAAAATATGAATCATAAATATATGGTTTTCCAATTTTAACTCCACATGATGTAGCGTATCTTTCTAGTAAATGCATAAATTATCCTTTTAAATCAAATTGAATTTTCGTTTTACCGTTATGAATATAATCTAATATTCTTTGGGTTCCAATAAATGGTAAAAATGCAATCTCGAAATATCCTTTGTGATCTCCCATTCCTTCTAGCCATAGTAATTCATCCATTTGAGGTATGTATTGAATAATTTTATGAATTGATGGATGACCTTTTAGTATATCAAAATATTCTTGTTTTACTGCCACATATAAATTATAGTCTGGATATTGTTTTTTGATATTATCAAAAAGCGCACTAGACATATATATGTCTCCTATAGATTCAGGAATAACATATAATATTCTTTTACCTTCGTCATCTTTGTCTAATAAATCACTAAAATCTATTTTTTTACTCTTCTCATTTTCTTGAGCAGCAATTTTTCTAAAATAATTTTCAATATCTTGGCGTTTTGCGCCTTTTGATATTTCTTGCATCCAGTATTTATGACCATCATCTTGATTATTTATTTGTTTCATTTTCAAAATATTATGATACATATATATAAGCCATTCTGAATCATCTTTTATGTCTGGTATTTGTGCAAAAGAATCTTTTTCTTCTCCGCCCATAGGAAAACTATAATCTGCAAAATCTGCTGAATCTATAAACTCTTCTATTTTTTTACCAATATTTTCTACTGAAAAATTTTCTATTGTCCATTCTCTAGCTTTCTTACCCATATCTCTTCTTTTTTGCATTGGCATGTTGTATACTTTATTTAATTGTTTTGCTATAGAGTTAGGCTTCGTTGAGGCTTTAATAAATTCTGTGCCATGCTCTCTATACTCTGCCCATTCAAGTGGGAAACTATAAGCCTCGTCTTTACACATTTCTTCTCCACAACTATAATTTGTTACAAGAGTAATCAATTCTGTTAGTTTAGCTTCTTGTATAGGAATTTCCTGACCTCCACTTGTAAATGGGTGGCAATAAACGTCCATAAAATTATAAACTTCATTTAATTGTTTTTCTGAAACGCCAAGACCAACACTTGTTGTTGTTTGGCATTTTTCTCCACCGCAAAATCTACAATTTACATCTTGCCCATGAAATGGTTTGATTTCGTAATTATGACAATTTTTACAAATATATGTAGTCAATATTTCTTTTAAATCTATATTGTATTCTTGAGCTAATTTATGTATGTTCCACCCCTCACTCCAATAAGTATGTAAAAGTAAAAATGTATTTTTAATTTGTGGATTTGATTTTTTCCATAGAGCATATCCTTCTAATAAATTTGGAACACTTTTTCTTAATTGATTTCTAAATACAAACCCAGTAATAAATGCATCTTGTGGAATATTAAATGCCGCTCTTAGCTTTGCTCTCTCTCCATTTTCTAGTCTAAAAAAACTAGAAGCCTCTAATGGCCCATGCATGGTTTTTACATGATCATGCCCAAGTCTATGCAATTCTTGAGTAGCAAAATCACTCCATATCCAATAATTTTTAATCTTAGGAGCTTTTTCTACAGCGCTTGGAAGGATAGGTAAAGAGTCTAGAGTAGTCCAAATTACAGAACTTATTTTATCAAACCAATTTTTATCAATAGCAAAGTCTATACCCCAAATATCTTGAACAGCAATATAAACATCTGGTTTTTCTTGTTCTATAAATTTATCTAAATTATACGCGCCATAACTTGCTAATCTAGCTAAATTTGGGTCTCGATTTAATTTCTCTATTTCTCTTGGATCGTCTGGTAGAGTTCCAATTGATTTCCATGGTGTCTTTTTTAATTCTGGGTTTGAATATTGAATCCCACAGCAATAATTAACTATATCATATTTGCCAGTCTTATGTAAATAGGACAAAAGAGCTCTTGTAGCTCTGCCAAAACCTGTTTTGGCCAAACTATAATCCGACTGATAGAATAATTTCTTTTTCCTAGACACAATTACCAAAGTTCGCCATCGTCATTGTCTTCTGATGGTTTCTCATTTTGCGCTGGTTTTGAATTTTTAATCTTTTTAATGTTTTCGATTCTTTGACAATCAAAAACTGTACTAAGAGAGTACGATAAAAATTCTCTCAAAAGTCTTGCTTCGTTACTATAGAACCCAATCAAGTAGGATTGTTTATTTTCTATATTATCTTTACTCTCTTTATTTACAGAGTATGAAAATCCAACTTGCTTGCCGTCTTTAATATAAGGCCCAAATTTAATTTTTGTAATTTGTTTATCTGAAGAATGATATGCTGAAAATTCAACATTCTTATCTAAGGATTCTAGTAATGCTGCTACTTCTGTTAATGAATACTTAATTCTAGCACTTTTTTGTGGATCATCTTTATTATCTATAAATGAACCTGTTTTTGTTCCTTCGTTCCAAGAACTTTGTTTGATTAACGAACTCCATATCGAACTATCTTTTGGATTTACACTGAAACTACAAGCTGTTCCACTACTTTTACTATTTGGTTTATAAAATGATATCATATCTCTAATGATATTAGTTATTTATTATAATGTCAAGTATTTTTATCTATCTTTTTTAAATCATTTAATTTCATGTATATCTCATGGTCTTGAACGGCTATTAGGTCACCAAATATACAATCATCTCTTTTAGAACCCTTGACTATAACAATGTTTCCTTCTTCAAAATTTCTATTATTTAATAATTTATTTGTCTCAATATTATCATTGAATATTAATACGCTAATTGTATTAGTTTCATCTGATACTTTTAGTCTGACATATCTTGTCTTTTTTGCATTTTTAGATATCCCAGAAAATACTTCTTCTATCTGACCGACTAAAACTACTTTGGAATTTACTGGCTCATCTAATACATCTGATACATATTTAAGATTCTCTCTCTTTTCAGCAAAGATGTCTTTAAGACTTTTATTATAAGTATACCCTAAGAGTTTCTTTTCGTAATACCAATTAGCAAAGCTTTCGCTTTTGTTGTTTTGTTCATATATACTTAAATATGGCGTATACTTTTCTTTAATAGTTTCTAATCTATTGTCTTTAATTACTGCTTTATTTTTCTCATCTGTGAATTTATTAAGATGTTTAATGATTTTAATTAGATCATAGTCAAATTTATCTGCAAATGATATAGCGTATTTTTTCTCTTTAGAGGTCAGCATGTTCCATAGTTGGACTTCTAATACTATTTTGCTTCTTGATTGATTAAAACCACTGAGGGCTCCAGCTTGAATTAATGCAGATAATGCTCCAATATTTAATCCAGCTTCTTCTGCGGCTTCAAATATTTCAAATTTATTAGAATATTTATTTCTGAAACTATTTAGTTTTTCTATTGATTTATCGCTAATCCCTTTGATTGATAATAAGCCAAATCTAATATCCTTATCCTCGATTGAGAAATCCATTTCTGATTTAATAATGTGCGGAGGAAGAAGCTTGATACCAAAATTATGCATTTCTTTTTGGATCTTAGATATTTCTCCAATTGGATCTGGTTCATTCCTACTCATCTTTAATAATGATAAAAAGAATTGTTGAGGATAATTGAACTTAAGATAAATTGTAATTGCTGCTAATCCAGCATAAGCGATAGAATGTGATTTATTAAAGGAGTAATTAGCGGAGTCTTCAAGAATCTTCCATAGAATTTCACTAACTTCTTTTGGAATTTTATTCTGTTTACATTTTTGATCAATCTTTTGTTGCCAAGCTTTAATCTCTTCAGTTTTCTTTTTACCTACAATTCTTCTTAAGATTTCTGCTTCATCTAAAGTAAAGCCAATCTTATTCGCCATTTTCATTAATTGCTCTTGATACAAAGCAACTCCGCCAGTTTCTTTTAAAATTTCATCAAAGAACGGATGAATACTTTCTGATTGTTGATAATTTGTATGAGCTGCATATTTATCTACGAATTGAAGTGCTCCAGGTCTAGCTAAAGCAAGAACACCACTAAGTTCTTCTAGATTTTTTGGTTTAACTTTTTGACATACTCTAAAATTAGTTTCTGCTTCAATTTGAAATAAACCATGTGGTGATTTTAAATCTTGTAAATTTCTATAAATAGATTCATGATTTAAATCAATATCTTCTATTTTTATCTTAATGCTCTTGCAAACATTATCTACTACAGAAACACTTCTTAACCCAAGGATGTCTAGCTTTATATTAAAAACACTTGCCCAATTCATATCAAAACTAGATACTACTTCTTTATCTGAAGAAAATTCTGTTGGACATATAGTTTCTAGATCATAATAAGAAAGTAATACACCAGAAGGATGAACTCCTTTATTCTTAATTAAGTCTCTTAATTTAAGAGCGATTTGATATGCTTCTTTATTTTGATCACACCAATCTTTAAATTGCTCAACTTCTTGATAAGCTTCTGAAATATCCTTAACTTGACCATAAGTCTTAGGAATCAAAGAAGAGATCATTGTCATTTCTTGCTCTGGTTTTTCGGCAACAATTTTACCACATTCTTTAATAAGCAATTTTCCACTTAAACTATTAAAGGTTAATATTTTACTAGTTTTGCCTTTGAACTTGTTTTCTAAATATTGCAGGACTTTTTGACGATTATAATAACAAATATCTAAATCTACGTCACACATCAAACTACCATCTAGATAAGTCACCCCATCAACAACCTGCTTTTTAGCGCGAATCTTGGATATAAATCTTTCAAAATAGAGGTCATATTTGACTGGATCGATCCTAGTAACGCCTACCAAGTATAATATCAAAGACCCAGCCGCTGAACCTCTACCTAAACCTATTGGAATATCACTAGTTTTACAAAAATCAATAACATCCCATACTAATAATATATAATCAATAAAACCCAATTCTTTTAAAGTATCTAATTCATGTTTTGCTCTATCAACATACTTCTTATAATTTTTATCAGATTTATTAATATTTAAAGTTTTAAACCCATTTAATGCTAAAGCTCTTAAAAAATCATAATTCGATGAATCTTCGCTTATCCCTAAATGTCTTTTAGAGGCCAAATCAATTTCAAACTCTGGTAATCTAACTCCATGAATATCTAACTCTGCACCCTCAAATTTATCCGAAAAATCTTTTATATCAGAGTAATTATCAGTCTTCATTTTCGTCTTCCTCTTGCTCTTTTGAAATTTTATCTATTTCTTCGTTAAAAACATGTAAGCCTTTTGCCAATATTTTCATGGAGGCTTTGTCTTTTAAACTGTAAAATACATCGGCTTTACCTTGTTTCTTGCCTTTCTCTACGGTTATAAGAAGATATTCTATATCATAGTCTTCTAACTTTTGTATAGTATCATAAATATTGTCTAATGAGCCCATTTTATATCTCTACCTGCCATTTTAATTTATTCCATACTTTTAAATTTAAATCAAGATCATTTATTGCATCGTGAAGACTTTCATAATCGTGCTCTATGCCATTTTCTTTACCCAGAAAAGTTAAAGAGCTTTTAACGTTCTTCTTTCTAGTATTAAGAATTTTATATTGATACTCAAGTAAATCATCTTTAGGAGTATAAATAGAATTATATTTTATGCCCCTAGCTACAGCATTAGTGTCTATGATTTTATTCATTAATCCTTTCCAAGTCGATCCCATAGCTTTATAATATTCTTTTATAAGATAAATGTCAAATCCTAAAATATTGTGTCCAATTATATAATCTGCATGACCGAGCCAATCTTTTATGGTAGGAAATACCTCTTTTGGATCAAAGCCTTCTTTTTGCACTTTTCTATGATCGTATCTTGTGATTCTCGCAGCATCTTCACTTATCTTTAAGTCTGTATCCCATTTTAAATAAAAATTCTTCTGGTCTATCTTCTTATCGCCTTTGACTTTTATCATTGCTATCTGCCAAGGAATATTATGACAAAAATTAAGACAAAGATTAAATGTTTCGCAATCTATAAAAACTATAGTTTTATCTTTATCGTATCTTAATAGATGCTCGTCCATTTAGCTCCTTTTATTAATACTCTCAAAACAAAATTCATTGCTTGACATATGATCTAAATTAGGCTTAGATAAAATACTTCTATTGTTAATACACCTAAAGGTTAGATAAGCTTTAAAATCTTCTCTTAAATTATAGAAAATGCTTTGAGCTTTATATATTTTGAGGCCATTCTTTTCTGCAAAAGATACAGCCTTTTCTTTTACTAGTGAATCAAATGGTAAATCATTATCTTCTATAAAGAAGATGGGTTTCGTAAAATCAAATTGCGGAATACAAAGACTATTTTTAAGAGTGTTATTGAATATAAAAGAATCATAAAAAGGTATACATAAAATTAAATCATCAGTCCAATTTTTAGAAATTGTCTCGTAGTCTAATCTCGGTTCATAATAAAACCCTTCTTTCGCTGCTATACTATAAAGCTTTGTTAATTGCTGGTATCCTTTTTTGTTTTTAAAGAATAAAATTATCTTTGAGGACTTGGTCTTAGATTCTTCAGATTTATCACTCATTGATTCTGTAACAGATATTCTTAACCCGTAATTCAATTTGATTTTATTTTTACGACAATTAGAGTAAGCTTCAAGAAATGAAGACATATTATCCTCTACTAGATAAAGTTCTTTCATTTTGTTTTGTTTGCAAATTTGGATGATAGAATCTGGATAATCATCTTTTTCATCTTTATCTTCAAGAGTCAAAATAGATCTTCCCAAAGAGTAGTGAGATTTGAATAACGGTATCATTTATACTAAGTTAACACCAATTTTATAAAAAATCAATCTAAAAACTATCTTTCTTTGTGTTCTTTTGTTTATTGTTGAATTTTGGGTATCCTTAATATTTTTTACTGTAAGGGCGTCTCTGCACTAGTAGTTATATTCAAACTAGAAATCTTTTTAATAAAATCTTCTGGGACTTTATTTTCTTCGTATTGCCTAAACCATTTTGTTAGTATATATTTTTTTCCACTTAACACTGGTCTTCCAGCATGTAAAGCTAAACGATTTCCTGTTCCGTCTTCATTAAGGTTCTTCCATATTACTGCCATTCCAGTTTTCGGTTTAAATTTAATATTTAATGTTTTAAACTCTGTTTCCCCGCCCTCTAAATCGTCATTCAAATAGACCATAAAAGTATGACTTCTGTTTCCTTGTTTTTCGACGTATGTTTTTGCGTTTGTTTCAAACCAATCGAAATGATCTTTGAACTCTTGCCCTACTTCATACCTTTGTCCTTGTAGAACTTCGGTTTTTGTTTTAGGTATATTTAAAACTTCTGACATCTTATTGTTAATTTGGATGATCAATGAATGTCTATTTTCTTGCAAAAAACTAGTATAGGAAGTCCTATTTTCTTCTACTCTAGAAAATTCTCTTGGGTTCTCGGATGCCGTTGCAGATCTCACAGCGTCCTTATCTATTAATTCGATTAACACTTTACATTCATCTTTATTTAGGAAGTTGTCTATAGTAAACATCTCTATACCACTTTTTTGAATTATTTTTGCTATCATATAATATATTATATAAAAAACTTAATTTATTCTAAAAAATCATCCTTTTTTTTAACTTGATTTTTGAATTTTGGGCAACCATCATAACTTCTAGTCTCTATCTTAAATCCTTTAATATCTTTGAAATTGTTTTCAAGACTTGTTTCAACTATTTCATTTTTTTCATTCAATTTAACATAATATTCATATGAATCTTTGTATGGGCATTTCCAACCACCTATTTGACACATCCATTTATTTTTATCATTATCTACTGCGAAATTAGCTTTAGCCGATTCTTCATTAAATTTATTAATATAATCATTAATATGCTCAAGATAATGCTCAAATCCTTTAATTTGTTCGTCCGTGAATACTAATTCTTGAATTGGCTGTTTTGGAAATCTTAAAAATAAGAATTTAACAATAGGCTTTAATTTTGGCCATAGCTTCTTACTGGCTAAACTATACATCATAGCTTGAATATTAGCTTCAAGGTCATCACCCCTAAACTTGTATTTGGAGCTTTTGTAGTCGATTATATGCATTTCTTTTTTGATTTTAATGGGCTTATCTATAAAACCCTTGATATGATATTTAGGTTCTTCATTTGCAATATCAAAATCATACTCTGGCTTAACTATTTCTCCACCTTCTCCAAAGAAATCATTCTTAAGACCAACCAAAATCATATCATTTAATAGTTTATAATTACTTTCATCTAGTTTAACTTTTGCTGATAGTTTTTTAACTAGCTTATCTACTCCTTTATCTCCATCAATAGCATTCTTTTTTATTATTCTTTTATAATTTTTAAGATGTCTTTTATTTAATAATAATTCAAAAATGGTGTGGCAAATGGTACCACGATCACTTCCATCATTAGATCTTTGTGGAACTTTAGTATGATAGTTATTCCAGTAAACCCAAGAACAAGTTTCAAGAGTTTTAATTCTAGATGCCGATAATGTTTTTAGAGATTGTTTTTCCATTGTAATATTTCTTCTTTATTCATCTCTCCAAAATCTTTTTTTGTTGGTAGGGCTATTAGTAATTGTTTTTTATCAAAATATCTTGTTAATTTACTATAGATCTTTTCTGCCCCAATATTACCAGCATTATTTTTATTTGAATCATTGTTGAGACTAATATAAATATTCTTAACGTCAATCTTTAAAAGATAATTTAAAATACCTAAACTAAGATTTACCCCAAATGTAACTAGAATATTTTTAACTCCAGATTGATATAGGCTTAACATGTCACCGATACTTTCAACAAGAATTACTTCTCTTTGAGCTTCTATTGTCTCTGCGTTTAAAAATAATGGATAAACAAAATCATTCTTTTCTCCTAAATGTTTCCATTTAATTTTTGATAAATTTGTGACATCTCTACCAGAAAATCCTACTAAGTCTTTTTTGTAATTAAAAATTGGAAAAACATATCTATTTTTCATTTTGCCAGTTTTAGCTAAACCACCTTTAAATTCTTCAAGAATATTTTGGCTTACCCCTCTGTTAAGCCAATAATTTTGATTATTTTCTAATTTAGAAAGAATTTCTATGTCAAATTTTTTTGTGGCTTTTAATAATGGTTTTTCTATGTCGTTAGACTTATGAATAATAAAATTTTTAAGCCATTCTTTAGCTTTTTCTGGATTATCTAATTTTAAAGTCATGCCAACTAGTAAACTAAAGTCTCCACTTATATTTTCTTTGAAATCAAACCAATGACCCGTATCTTTATAAATTTTTAAAACAGTGTCATTATCACTATCTCTATAAAGAGGTCTAGTTCTATATTCTTTACCGAAATCTTTTAATTTATATCCTAAATCTGTTAGGACTTGATAAACATTTACTTGATCCATTCTAATGCCTCGCTTATTACAGGGAACTCTTTAATAAAAATCTTCTTACATTTTTCTGCAATAAGTCTATGTTCTTTTTGAGTATTTTGCTCTGTTCTTAATTCGATGTAATGAATCCAGCTTCTAAGTGAGCCTTTCATGTACATTGTAGTTTGAGTTGTTAAAGGTAAAATCATTCTTGCTACTTCTTTGGCGATTCCATTTTCTATCATTGTATCGTAACAATGCTGCGAAAGCGATAAAGACTCCACGAGAACCTCACTAACTTTATCGTATGCATCTGTATTAGTTGGCATAAGATTTTCACCTACTTGCCTATTCTTGTCTCCTTGTAAGCGAAGCTCGATATCTTCAAACTCATTTGCAAGACTATATCTTTGACTAAACTCTTGAAAACTAAATGATCTATGCCTTAAAATTTGAGCAGCGATTCCACGACTAGTTTTAATTTCAACACACATATCAACAAGTTCAAATGGACTCCAATGCTTGTGTTTAATTAAGAATTTTAAAAGTTTTGGAGCGGTTTCAACATTCATTTGATTTGACGGGTTGCTAACTCTGGCGCAAAATGCTACCAAATCTTCCGCATTTTTAATTCCTTTAATTTCTGGTTTTGTAGTTGATATTAAATCTACATTCATAATAATTCTCCATCATTTGGATTTGCATCGTTTAATTGATGCTGTTCTCTTTGATGTTGGGCTACATCTACAAGAGATCCTCTTTCTTCTATATTGAAATTCGCAACTTGATAATTTAAATAATTTTGAGCCCAAGTTTCTTTGCCAGTTGAATCTAATCTGCGAACTAGATCTTGATGCCCAGCTGCATCTTTACCTTGGAATCTAGTTTTTGTAGGGATTAATTTATGAGTTCCAAAAGATTGACCATCTAAAGTAATTTCATCTAAAGTTTTTCTTCTAAAGATTGCGACAAAAGAAGCGAACCATTGTAATCTATCGGAAAGAGAGATTACTGAGCTATCATCCACTACCTCTGAACCTTTTCTATTAAAACTTTCGCCAGTTCTATTTAATTGCATGGCAGTAACAATTGGACAATGAATTTCTTCAGAAATTCTTTTAAGCTTATCAATTTTATCTCCAATAGCTTGATGCTCTGCCCAATTTTGACCAACTTTTTCTCCAGTTAATTTTATATAATCATAAGCAATCATAGCTTGATTTCCTCTACCGACTTTTGAAAGATACCATCTACGGATGATAGAGCAAATTTGATCTATATTTTTATTACCAACATGATAATGAAAATATTCATATTTTTTTACATTACCCCAAGCTTCTCTTACTTTTTTTGTCATTTCTTCATTTTTTCGCCAGTTGCCAGTTTCAAGATACCAAACTGGTACTCCGCTCAAAGAGGCAACCATTCTTAATTGAATATCTATAGTTTGCATCTCAGTATCTAGAATCAAGGTCTTCGTTTTGTTCCTTGGGTTAATTGCGGTTTTAAAGCAGATGTCATTGAGCCAAGTTGTTTTTCCTTGGCCAGGTCTACTAGCGATAGCATAAATATTGCCATTTTTTAAACCACCATACATTCTATTAAATTCTGAATATGGCGTAACAAGTCCAGTTTCATCTTTGGGTGAGTTGCCTCTTTCTTCGATAAGATCTTCTACGCCTTCAAAGATATTAATTGGTATATCGTTTTCAGAATAAGATGATATTTTTTTATTATATATCCCATCTATCTTGCCGATAATCTCATCTAATGAATCTTCTGCATTTTTAGTGACATATTCCTTAAGGTTATCTGCTGTTTGGCAAAGCTCTCTTCTGACCCTAAATTTAATTAACTCTTTACAAGCAGTCATCGTAGCTTCTTCTGTTATCTGAGAAAAAGTTAAATTGTCTATATAATCAAAAATATTAATTTCGTCTTTAAAAGATATGCCCAAATTCTTTATCTTTTCTGCTAATAAAACTTTATCTACATTTTCGCCCTTATATTTAATATTCTTAAATACAGAATAAATAGTAGAATGAACGTCATTAAAGAAGTCATTTTCTGATAAAAATACATCAATATCCGCAAACAAATCTTGATATTTTAATAAACCGCTAAGGACATGTCGCTCTACTTGTAGGGAGTAAATCATTCAATACATGATACCAAACTAAAAATTAAAAGTCAAGTTTTAACTATCCTCGTCATTATCTTCTTCGTCTTGTTTTTCATTATTTCTATTAATTAAATCTGTAGTAGCTTCAAAATTTAATTGATCAACACTTTGACCCCATGTATTTAAATAATATAAAAGAGCCATAGCATTTATTTGATTATCAAATTTTGTATATACTTGAGGATCGCCTTTAGCGGAGAAATTAAATAAAATATACCCACCATAACTGCACTCGTCAATCTGTTTTAACAAAGACTCTGGAAAATTAAATTTTTTCTTATTAGTCACTATAAACTTTTACACTTAAATAATGAGTACTCCACACTTTTTTTCTATATATTGTGGTGATAAATTTTTTAAGTCGCTTTCGTATACTTCTAAGAATTTAAAATTATTCAATTTAATCCATTTTTCTTTTTTAACGTCTCTTTTTATACTTTCAAGATACTTTAATCTAGAATGATCATGAAAAAATTCATTAAATGATTCGTGTTGATTGCCTTGAATCTCTACCGCTATCTTTTTTGTTGCATTTAATATATCAATTTTAAGCATACTCCCATATACTGGAAACTCTTCATAAACAATATGATTTTTCCAATATGGGTAAAAAAATTGTTTAAATTTAAATTGTAACTTACTTCTGCTTTTACCTTGCCAATTGATTAAGTATTTTCTTACATTTTTATTAACGAGTTTCTCGTTAACATTTAATAGTCTCATGACGTGAGAGTATTAGTGAATTTATTATAAAAATAATCTACAATTGGTTTATTTTCTTCTAGATAAGTTCTTAGGTTGTCAATACCTTGATGCTGTTTCTTCAGTTCTAAATTAGCATTTTTAAGTTCTTCTACAGCCTCATCTGAGAAAGTGACCCAAGCACCTTTTGCAGTTGCAAATTCCCAACAAAGAATTTGATCAATAACCTCATATTCTCTCCATACGGAAGAACCATCTTTCCTGCCATATTTAATTGGGTATTGAACCTTTGAATTTGTAGTTTCATTGGTAGATTTTTTAATAGTAATCTTAACGTTATGACCAATGATTTTATTTTTGATTTGGTCATATCTTTCATTTGGTTTTTCCAATATAAGATCCTTACCAAATTTTGGTTCAAATTCGAGAATCCAATTAGCAAAATGTAAAAGTGCATTGCCGCCAGTTGCTGTAGTTTGCCTGATATCTTTATTAGCAGCGTATGGATCTAATTTAATATCAGAACGTACTTGACTTATAAATATAGCCATATGTCCACGTTTGGAAAGAGCTAATGATATTCTTTTCATAAGCATCGAAGAGATAACTGCACCGCCTGCAACTTTTGTTGCTTCTGTCATGCTTTTAAGACTGTCTCCTTTGGTCATCAAACCGTCAACAGAGTCCAGTACGAACATATACTTTTTAGCCTCGTCATTATTTTGAATTAGATCTTTCATAAGTTCAGAAACTGTTTCAAAAATATTGCATTCAAAAACAAAACATGTGCCATCTTCCCATTCCTCTGCAGAAGTTACAAACTTTATTCCAGATCTCTCTTTGATCTCTTTGCTTAATCTTCCTTCGGCTTTAAATAATAATGCTTTGGAATCTTTTACAGTGTTAAGAAAATTTTTCATTACCTCTAATGCTTCTGAGGTTTTGCCACCCTCATTCATTCCAATAAACCTATGTAATCCTGGGCATAGTCCTCCGCTGGTTGCGATATCTAAATTCAGACTACCAGTAGATACTTTATAGTAAACCTCTTCTTCATAATTATAATGATCGTCTTTATTCTCTTTTAAAAAAGAAGATAATCTATTTTTTGCGCTAGGCCCAGTATCTTGTACTGGTTCTTGTTCTTTAGGTTTTCTTCCCATATCTTATAAAGTCTAACAGGGTTTTAGGTTTTTTGCAAACCTTTTTATCTTCTTCTACTTTGTTTTCTTCTAAAACTATAGTCTCTTTATTTAAATTTAAATTAAAACTTTCATATTCTTTTAATATAAAAGCTTTACCTTCTGATTTTAGAAACCAAGCTAATGAAGGCGGTGGGCTTCCTAACTCTTTAAGGTTATCCCAAAAACTAAAGCTATTAAATCTTTTAACTAATTTTTGTGCTATTTTAATCTCTCTTGGCCAATTTACTTGACCTTTAATATATTTTTTTATAATTAATTGACACAGTTTATGGCTCGTCATCATATTATGATATCTAAATAATATGTTTTAGTCAATGCTTTTCGCTTTATTAATTGCAGATCCAATAATTTGATGCATGTCATAATACTTGTATTCAGCTAATCTACCCCCAAAAATTAAATTACTAGAAGTATCAAGCTTTTTATATTTTTTAAATATTTCATTATTTTTATCATTATTAATTGGATAGTACGGAATTTTATTTTTATCCCAAACGTCTGGATATTCTTTAGTTATATAAGTATAATCTTGCTCTCCAAATTCAAAATGCTTGTGCTCTATAATCCTAGTGAATGGAGTATTTTCATCTGTAAAATTCATTTGGGCTATTCCTTGATAATCTTTTTTATTATGCTTTTCAATTTCAAACCTCAGAGATCTATATTCTAATTCTCCATATTTATAATCATAGAATTCATCAATTTTACCAGTAAAAACTAAAGTCTTGGCTTTATTATTCCAATAGTCTCTTCTTTTGAAATAATCTTCGTTTGTTAATACGTCTATGCCTTCAATCATATTTTCTATCATTTGTGTATATCCACCAATAGGTATGCCTTGGTATTTGTCAAAATAATAATTATCATCGTAATTTAATCTGATAGGTAATCTTTTTATAATAAAGGTTGGCAAATTTTTTGGTTCTGTTCCCCATTGTTTCTTTGTATATCCATATATAAAAGTATAATATATTTCTTCTCCAACTTGAGATAAAATCCATTCTTCTAGATTTTTAGGATTTTGTATTTTAACTTTAACTTGATTAAGTTTAGTTTCTGCTTCTATAGGAGAATTGACCCCCCAGAGTTGATACATCGTGAGAAGGTTAATGGGGAATGAATAGATCCTATTTTTAAAATTTACTTTAGGCCGATTTATAAAAGTATTAAATTTAGCGAATTTATTTACATAGTTCCAAATTTCTTCATTATTCGTATGAAAAATATGAGGCCCATATTTATGGACGTTTATATTTTCTTTATTTTCTGTATAACAATTTCCAGCAATATGGTCTCTGGAGTCTATGATTAAACATTTTTTATTTTTTTTTTTGCTTGATTGGCGAATGTTGCGCCAAAAAGACCGCAACCAACAATTAAATAATCATACATTTTTTATATCATTCTTAACCATTTTTTCAACTAATTTATCAAATGAAATTTTTGGTTTCCATCCTAATTCTTCTCTAGCTTTTGTAGAGTCTCCAAGCAATAATTCTACTTCTGCTGGTCTATAAAATTTTGGGTTAATTTGAACTAAAATTTTGTCATCATTTGATATATACATTAAGTGTTTATTTTCACCAACCCAATTACCTTTAATTCCAGCTATATTAAAAGATTTTTCTACGAACTCTTTAATTGCATGAGTTTCATCTGATGAAAACACATATTCTTTCGGTGTTCCATCGTAATTTTTATTATAAATATCTTGATTGAGCATCATCCAAACTCCTTCTATAAAGTCTTCTGAATCACTCCAATCTCTTTTAGCTTCCATATTTCCTAATTCCAAAGGAACAAATTCTTCATTATTTTTTAATGCATAATAAATTCTAGCGACATTTTTAGTAATTTTTCTTGTTACAAATTCTTCACCTCGTCTTGTTCCTTCGTGGTTAAATAACCATCCTTGAATTGCATAAAGATTATAAGAATCGCGATAAACTTTAATAAGTTGCCTTGATGCGGCTTTACTTGCACCATAAGGACTTCTTGGCCTTAACGGATGTTTTTCATCTTGGGGAGCATAAAGAACATTACCGAACTCTTCGCTGGATCCAGCTTGATATAATCTACAATTTGGTTTATATAGTCTAATTGCTTCTAAAATATCTAATACCGAGGTAGAATTTGTCGCCCAAGTTTGCCTAGCGAAATCCCAACTGCTTGCTACAAAACTTTGTGCAGCAAAATTAATAAAATAATCTGGTTGAAGTTTTTCTACTGTTCTAGCTATTGCATGAGAATCAGTTAAATCAAAATTAATTAAATGGAACCTATCAGAATTAATATGCTTAATGTTCTTATGATTATATACACTAAGTCTTCTTACTCCACCAAATATTAAAAGATCACTATTTTTTAATAAGAAATCAGCCATATGGCTTCCATCTTGACCAGTAACACCAGTAATAATTACAGTTTTTCTTCTTTTTATTATCTTTGCTGCATCTTCAATATTTAAAATATTAGCGGTATCTATCTTTTTGCCGTAATATGTTTCTTTGAAATTCTGATTCATTCTATATGATATATGATCTAAAGGTAGAATTCAATTATTTTAAAATTTATTTTTTCCAAAAACTATACATATTTTTATTTATTTCATAAATCATATTATCGACAGTTCTTGGCCTTAATGTTAGATAAAATTTAAACATTTCTTTTATTAAAACTTCTAAATTCGTATTATCTTCAAACTTTAACAAATCTTTCGCTTTATCATGATTACAATAAGCATGAACAACTTCTTTTCTTTTTTCTAAAAAAATTATTTTAGATTTATTAAATCCAAATTCTTCGCCAACTTTTAAAACTAATTCTGCAGCATCTTTAATTTTTACTGTATCATCAGAACCAATATTGAATATCTCATTATCAAAATTATACAATAATTTTTCTATTGGTTCGCATAAAAATTTACAATCCGAGAAAGCTCTTGTTTGTAAACCGTCTCCAAAAATTGTAATGTCTTCGCCTTGAGAGCATTGCCTAATCCATATAGCAATTGCATTTCTATATTTATCCCAATAGTTTTGATATTTAGACACTACATTATGTGGAAGTATGATTGAATATTTTAAAGCAAAATGTTCACTAGCTTCCTTCAAGTCCATTTCTACGGCTAATTTAGCGATACCATATGGATCTTTTGGATTTCTTAAATCAATTTCTTTAAAGGGGGGGTTACCTTCTCCATAAGTCGCAAAACTAGAAAAGTTAATTATTTTTTTAATATTATAATTAATACAAGCGTTTATTATATTTATTGATCCAATTAAATTATTCTGATAGTTGTAATTTCTTATGAATGGACTTAGTATTTCCGCTGCATAAGCAGCGCAATGTATAACAAAGTCTGGTTTTTCTATTTCAAAAATTTTATTTATTTCTTGCAGATTACAAATATCATTTACATAAAGCTTCATGTCTTTTGATACATTTTCTACAAAACCTCCAGATAAATTATCAATTCCAATTACTTGATACCCTTTTTCTAAAAAATATCTTGAAAGAACGCTCCCTATCATTCCTGCTGCGCCAGTTATTATTATTTTTTTCATTTAGCTATTATTGCCAATACGTCATCAGATCTTCCTTTTTGATTTCTTAAATCGTATATTTGAAGATTTGGATTCAAATTAGAAAATATAAATTTAGTTTTATCGATATCTACTATGTCTTCTATAAAATAAATGCCTTGCTCTTTTAATCTTGGAAAAAGAATATTAAATGAAACAATTTGGTGTTCTAATAAATGAGAGCCGTCATCTATTATAAAATCAAACTTTTCATCTTTTAAAATGTTATCTAGTTTAGTTTTATTCGTAGCGTCTGTTTGATAAACTTGAAATCCGTCTGGTTTAAATATAAGATTTGAAATATTTATATCTAAACCAATAATCTTAGAGTTGATAAAAAAATCTTTCCATAGCATAAGAGAATATCCTTTAGAAACCCCTATCTCTAATAAGCTTATATTTTCTCTTCGAGAATTAAAAACTTTTTCGTATATTTCTAGATACGAGTGAGCCGTGCCCTTATCCCCATCTCCATCTGGAGTTTTATAATTTTGATATATTTCTTTGAGCGTTTTCACTTTGTTTTATTATTAATTAAATCCATGAAACCCAAATGTTTTAGAGGTATCTTTATATGGATTAAATTCATTATGTTCTTCAACAGAAAATTGTGCAGCAAGTTCTACTGGAGCAATTTTTAATCCATTAATATTGAGATTATGTTTTTCATATAAAGAAATTATACAATCTTCTGGTCTCTCTGGATATTTATCAGAAAATTGTTGAGTAAAATTGCAAAGTTTTTTACTGCGGAAAGAAAAACCACCATTTCCTACTCTATAATTATGAATATCATAATTTTCTAATTTAGGCACGTTTGTTTTAAATGGCAAACCAAAAAAATCTTTATTTCTAGATAAATTGTTTAAGAGGTTATTAACTAAATGTAACGGCCATGGCGCACCAATATAATCATATTTAAAAAATTCATCTGACCATTTATTTGGATTAGAAACAAATCCATCATCTTGAGTTAATAAAACGTATTCTGTATCAAAGTAATTTGTTAAATCTTTTAAAATAAATTCATTATAATCGTTCCATGACATTTGATTTATATAATTAATGTTAATATTTTTTGTTGATTTAGCTTTTGAATCTGCAGTAATAAATACTACTTTTGCGTATTCAATATTATTCATAGAAGCTTCAATAGATTTAAAAGATGCCTCACTTTGACCTCTCCCGTCTACGCATATTAAAGTAGTATTTTTTAATCTTATCATGTCTTTTGTTTTTATTAGTCTTTGTTAATAATGGGCAAGGGTATATTAAATATATTATAATAATTATTTATATTTAATTCAAGTTTTTTATTTTTTTCATCCCAAATATATGAACATATCCCGTTATATCTTAGTAATTGATATTTCACTTTATTCTTGAGAAATTCTTCATTTCCGTTCCATGAGTAATGTTTAATATGAGCAATTTCTCGTGGTATTTGCAAATGAGCCAAGGTTTTGTAGTCTATTTCTTTATTATCTTTATCATTATACACTATGTCATTTTCAAAATAGAATTTGTTTAATTTTAAGTTATTAAAATTTGTTTTAAATATCCTTGGTGGGCAAAATCCGTCTATCCAATGGTTTTCATCATTAAAATAATTTTTGAAATTTATCTTAAAATAAGGTATAAATTCTTCTGATTGTATAAATTTTATTATATTATTAATTTGTTCTTCTGTATAAAACTCATCTTCATCTAAAAGCCAAATATAATCTACGTTTTGTTTTAATAAATATTCTAATGGGTAGTTTCTTACAGTAGAGTCATTCGATACTTTTGAATCATATACATATGAAATAATATCTTTATATTGAGTCTTTAGTCTAAACGCTGTTTCGGTATCTTCTTTTAAGTAATTTATATTTAAATATTGATCGAACTTACATGAAGATGCGGCGAAAATACATGTGCTACTAAACTTTCTCCAGTGTTCTAAAACACGATCAAGATATTGAGGGAAACCATAAAAGTTACATAATACTCCGATTTTCATTTATTCATCCACCAATTTAAAATATAGTCCTCTCTTTGAGCAAGGTTAGGATAATCAAATCCTTGTAATGGATATGCTCTTTGCTCTATTTCATTAACTGAAAAATCATTTCTTAGAAATGTTATCTCTAGTGTGTCTGGAAAATCTCCATAAATTGGACCATGATTATTTGCATGTAAGTGTACTATTTTATAATATTTATTTATAGTTTGAAAAAAAGATATTTTTATGTCTATATTTTTTCTAATATATAATGGAAAAGCGTCTATTCCCCATCCGTTTGGTAATTCCTCTATAAGGGAGTGTGCTTCCATACTAATTTGATTAAAATGTTTACTAACTAAATCTATATTTTTTTCAAGTACTTCATATTCGTGACATTCTATATCCATTTTAAGCGCCATATTAAATTCTTCTTGATGATTATTCTCTCTTATGTGTTCGATAAAGTTATCTTTATTTAAGTATTGTTTTTTAAAAATAAAATTATCATGCTCAATTGGAAGTTTTTCTACTGAACCATCATACATATATATTTTTTTGCCATTGCTTGCACATTCTAAATCAAAAGCCATAGAAGCTGGAATATGGCCAACTCCATAAGAATAAATATTTTTTGAATCTTCCATTAATTCTTTTAAAAAAACATAACTACTGTCTCCAATACCTCCATATCTTTTTTTCGTAAATGAACAAGCGTGTGGGATGATTAATTCTTTTAATTTTTTATATTTGTTCGGATTGCTTGGATTAAATAAGTTCATGTCTTAATTTTGCAAGACCATACGCATTTTTCGAATTGATCTTGCATAAAGGGTTGAAGGTTATATATCTTCGCTGTGCTTGTTAAATCTGACTCCTTGCTTTCTAACCAACTCCATCTTGTATTTTTATATTTTTCATATTCTTCTTCGCTTTTATAGTAATCATGCGTAAGAACTAAATCTCCAGATTTTAAATATTTTGCAAATGTATTAAATTCTTTTACTTTATTTCCCCCGTCACAAAATAAAATAGTTTTACCGTCCCTGTTAATTAAATCTTTTACAAAAGACTCTATCTTAAAAATATCATTAATATACCATTTAATTTTTGTATTTTTTAAATTTTGATCAAAGCCTCGGTCTACTATATCAAAGCAGTATATATCTGCTTGTTCAGAAATTTTTGAGTCATTTAATATAAGAGAAAATCCTCCATGATTCATGCCAATTTCTATTATTGTTTTTGGTAATTCATTAGTCTTTTTTAATTCTAAATATAAACTTTCTAACACATCTATGACTTCTACTCTTTGCTCTAATCGAATGTCTTTATAAAAAAACATCATATTGTTTGTGTCCATTTTTACGAATTCTTTCATATATTTTATTTGTATCCTATTTTTATTTCTTTTAAAGAGGCAGAGAAGAATTTTTCTTGCAAGCTTTTTTTGGCTAAGTATCTTTGATAATTACATGAATCTACATAACTTGCTTTTACCTTGTCTACTTTTGCTTCATCTACCGCTTTGAAAGTTTTTTGATTAGCTTTTAATAGGTCCTTGTATTCTTTAGACTTAATGATTATATTAAATTTATTTGGAATTTGATCTTTAATATAATTTTTACATTCGTTCCAAGCTTTAAGAGTTAAATCGCTATTATTTCTTTTAATATAAAATATGCTTAAAAAGTCAAAAGCATAGGCTTCGTCTACTAATAAATTAATCATATCTTTGTGTAGGAGTATGTTACTCCAATATCGTCCTTAGTTATATTATAATATAAACAGGCAAAGTCTAACCAGTTTTCATGTGATACATGTGGCAATTTACCATAATGCTTTTGTGGTATAAATTCATTATTCAAGAAGCTTTCATAATTTGTTCTAAACTTAGGATAATCATTATTTCCTTCTGTTAGTATTACTTTTCTAAATATGTTTGGATAACAATTAGCTATATTCATTGGTCCAGAATTAACCCCAATGAATAAAAATGAGTTCTTTATTATACTAATCATTTCTTCTAATGAAGACCCTCTTTTGTCTGTAACATTAATATTCTTATCGTGAGTTGAGCCAATTTGGATTAATTCAAAATCTTTATATTTTTCTTTGATTATATCTATGATATGATCTGGTATTTCTCCTGCTGTTGATTTTCCTGGACCAGAATGTATGGATATTTTTTTATAATTAATATTTTGATCATTTTGATCGTATAAATTGAAATGCCTAAGATAACATTTTATTCCCAAAATATTGCAGTGTTTTGAGGCTCTCGAAAAATATTGAGTTCCATAAATTGTTTCGTGTTGCTCGATAGGAAGATCAAAAAGTTTATCTAATACGATAAGCATGTTTGGTTTTGTATCTCTTACTATATAAGGATTTTTATCAAAAACCCAATATTTAAATGGATCATATAATTTTACTCCAAAATTTTTATATATATTTTCTGGCAAATGAGTATATTGAATTTTATCTCCTATTCCAACGCCTTCGATAACTATCCCTAATTTATTTTGATTCAATAAATTTTTAAACTCTTCTTGGATTTGTGTCATATTAGTCTATGTCCAATAAGTGGTCTTGCGTTTCACAATTAAAATCTTCTTCTTTTGTGGGGTTTGCATTTTTTTGAAATCCACCAGAAGAAATTTCCCAATGTTTGTTCCAAAAATTCTCTTGCCTCAATATCCTATCTTTGACTGAAAGATACCCAACGTGTACTACAAATGGCGCCTGTTTGCTTCTTAAAATTTTTATATCACATGGAGCTAATCTATATTTTGTTAAAGTATGATCTGAATAAATTAATTCACATCCGTCACTTTTTTCTATGTCTAAGAATCCATTTTTTAAGCCAAAATGAACTGCTCCTCTCATTAATCCTGATTTATGCAAGTACCATTTAGGATTTATTGATGCATATTTTTCTTTACTTTTATAAAGATTCACAGAGGGTATCATGTAGCAATCTACTTCATCGTCTTGAAGTAATTGTTGGGCTAAATTATCCCATATATTTTTTTGCCATAAGGGAATATATTCATCCATATCTAAACTAATTTTTATTGGTAAGGACGTATTCTGTAATGCTATATTTTTAATCTTACCATCTAAAAGAGGATCGCTGTAATCTATATTGGTCTCTATAATTTTTAAATTATCAAACTTTAAATCATGAAGTTTTTTAAGCGTATTGTCCTCAGATTTATTGACAGCAATTACAACTTCTTGAGCAAAAGAGCAGAATTTATTAATTGCATTTAAATAATCAAAATTATTTTTAATTAAATTAAAAGCTGAAGAATATATACTAAACATTACCCTTCTCCCCAAGTTTTTACAATAGAGTCTATTGGTTCATTTTTGATAAAAGATAAATAATATCTTTGTAGAATTGGTTCTTTATTGAACATTTCTAAAAATATAGAATCACTACTCCATTGGCCTGAATAAAGAAGTTGGTAAAGACTTTCTATTGTGAAATTAGTTTTATATTTAATTCTACAATATTCTCTAAAATTTATTCTATTTGCTTCGAGTTGTTGGTATTCTTGTATTTTGTTTTCTCTCCCAAGGAGTAAATGATTAGATCTACCATAAACCCAATAATACTTAAGATGATGTTTGAACCAGTCTTTTCTTGATCTAACATCTACTCTATTATTCCACGTTATTTCTTTTGTATCATTGTTATGATTAAAGTGTTTGGCTAAATCAACTCCTTGTTGGCGCGTATTCATTAATCCCCAATGAGGGCTTCCTTGAAAAAACATATCATCATAATATTTAAAAAGAAATCCTTTTCCTTCCCACCAACAAGATGATATTCTTGAGTTTTCTAAATTATTAATAAATGGTTTTATTTCTAGTGTGAATTTTGGATTTAATCTTTCCTCTGTGTCTCTTATAATAAACCAATCTCCATTAATCATTGGACCTTGCCTTAAGATTTCATTCATCTGAAAATCGTGATCATTTGTCCATTTTCTTTTTATTATTGCCCCTTCTCTTTTTCTTGATTCTAGTAGTTCCAATGTTCCATCTGTTGAGCCTCCATCTACAAAAATTAACCCATCAAAATGTTGATAAACATCTTTTGTAAGATCGTTGATTTCTTCTTTTTTATTTTGAGTAATTCCGCAGAAGTATATTTTCATTTATTAAATTGTTTCATTATAAGGTCGTGTTCATTCCTACAATGAAATTTATTTTTATAAAAGTCATGTATTTCTTTTCTGTTTAATCCGATAGCTTTATTTTTAATATTATTAAAGTTATCAAAATTTTTTAATGTTAAATCGAAGAATTTAGCATTATTTGTTACCCCGCCTTGATCTTCATCTAAAGTTATTACTGGTGTCCCTCTAGAGTAAGACTCTAATGTTGTAATATTACAAGACTCAATTAATCTTGTGAACTGGCATAAGGCTATGGCATTTGACATCACATTATTTTTATCTTCATCTTCTAAGCCTAAATAAAATTCTAAGTTTGGCATATTTAATCGTTTTAAGAACTTCTCAAGCTCTGCACTATTCCATGGCGCTCCATAGATTTTAAATCGATCCTTTGCATTTAATTCTGCTAACTTAATGAATAGGTCAAGCCCTTTAGCTTGTAGTCCCCAACCTAAGCTACCACACCATAAAAAGTACTCTCTTTTTTGTTCATTTTCATTATAATAGAACTCGTCTTCAGATAGACCATGAGGTATAATGCATGTTTGATCTTCATTAAAAAATCCACTATATGATAGTTTTTGATTCAATGATAAAAACCTATTAGTAATAAATTCTGAAGAAAATATAAATAATGCTGGGATACCACCTTTAGCCATGCCACCACAATTAGCATTAATTGCCTTAATTCTTTTATTGTGTATTAATTTACAACTTTCATTTGTTAGATTATAGGCTATAACTTTACCTTCTTGTGGTAAATTTATTATAGCTTTACTTACGAAGTCTTCTTGCGATTCGGCTTGTATATAAATATAGTCTTTTGAATTAATTTTTTGAGAAGAAATGATTTGTAATGGTATATTATTAGATGAGCAAAACTTTATAAAAGCTTCTATTCTTTTTTCTATACCACCAGATATGGGCGATGGAAATATTTGATGAGTATTTAAAAGTATAAAATTCAACTTATACTCATAATATTATAATTAATAATATAAGTCAAGTAAAATTATTATATTAAACCAATCTTGGGTGTAACATCGTATATGACCCTATCTACTACTTTAATTTGTTTTGCTGTGTTAATTTATATATTTTATCTTATTGAAAGATTAAAATAATTAATTATTGCAATTTTAATTAAATAATAACTTATTGTCTATAATATATTGATCTAATTCTTCTTTTGTGTCTGATATAACCATTGTC
>Ga0247831_1001164_pt1 | contig 51951 bp, 39 predicted proteins | sample LaCruzMarch2015__9_FD_192406 | JGI IMG/M metagenome (GOLD analysis project Ga0247831, IMG submission 192406) | Freshwater microbial communities from meromictic Lake La Cruz, Castile-La Mancha, Spain - LaCruzMarch2015_1m | ecosystem: Environmental > Aquatic > Freshwater > Lake | place: Spain...
CAAAGATCACGACATCGGCCCAGGCTCCGGGTTTCAGCACACCGCGATCCTTCAAGCGGAAGGTCTGGGCGGGCAGGCTGGTCATCTTGTGAATCGCGGCTTCGAGCGTCAGCAATTTCAGTTCGCGCACATACTGGCTGAGCACACGGGCATTGTTGCCGAAGCTGCGCGGATGCGTCACGGCATCGCGCAAATCTTTGGGCCCGCCATCGCTGGCAATCATGGTCAGCGGGTGCTGCAAGAACACGCGCAGGTCGTCTTCGTGGATGCCGTGGAAGATGGCGCTCGCACCGCCATTGCGTTGAATCTGCAGAATGAGCTCGATTTGGCTTTCGAGAGATTCACTGCCCAACTTTTGCTTCGCAGCTTGAGGCACGGTCTTGCCAGCCAGGGACCGATCCCAGCCGCAGCTCGCGATCACCGCATACGTGTAATCCGTGCGCTGACCGCGATGAAGGATGTCCAGCATGCCCTCCACGACCTTCTTCCGCTGCTCGGGATCATCGAGACGCTTCGCGAAATCCCCGGGCGTGCCTTCCAGGGCGGCATCTGGAATGAGCTGCCCAAGCTTGGTGCTGCTGGCGGTGTAAACGTATTGATCGTGCGTGATGTCCAGGCCCTCGGCACGCGCCTTGTCGAGCTTCGCGATCACCTCTGCCGTCTTGCCCCAGGCAGCCGGGCTGCTCAGCTTGATGTGGGACAGTTCTGCCCGCACCTTGGCTTCGCGTGCAATGGTCGTCAGCTCATCAATGGCACCGAAGATCTTCGCCGTTTCGAAGCGCATGTGGCTGGCGTAGATGCCGCCATGCGCGGCGGCGATCTTGGCTAGGGCGACGATTTCATCGGTCTTTGCGAAGCTGCCGGGCACATAGATCAAACCGGTGCTCATACCCACCGCGCCATCCTTCATGGCCTGTTCGACCAAGCTCTGCATCGTCTTGAGCTGCTCTGCATTCGGGGCGCGGATGAAGCGCCCACCCATGCCTTGCTCGCGCACGCTGCCGTGACCGATGAGCGTGGCCACATTGATGGTGATGCCTTTGTCATCCAGCTCTTGGAAGAACGCACCCACATCCGTGCGCGAGTAGCCACAGTTGCCGGTGATGATGGTGGTCATGCCCATGCGCACGAAGTTCTCAGCCATCGGCTTGCTGGCGATGTCTTCGGAGTGCGTGTGCACGTCGATGAATCCGGGGGCCACGACTTGCTGCTTCGCATCGATCACCGTCGTGGCGGTGCCTTTGACCTCGCCCACGGTGACCATACGCGCCTCCTTGATCGCGACACTGCCTTGGATCAATGGTGCGCCCGTGCCATCGGCGATGCGTGCGTTGGTGATGAGCACGTCGTAGTCAGCGGCAAGCAGACTTAGCGCAGGCAGTAGAGACACCAATAAGGTCTTCATCGGGCAAGCAGCCAGCGCACGGTGAGGTCGGGGAAGTCGCTGAACAAACCATCCACCTTGGCGCTGTCGAACAACGCGTGGTGCACCTCATCGGGAGTCGAGGCGAAGGTCGGTAGCTCATCGGCCCGCAACGTGTAGGGATGCACCTTCAGGCCGACAGCGTGAGCGTTAGCGACCAGAGACGTGGGTTTGCCCGCCTGATCCAGCACCTGATTGATGGCAGGGCCGATCCCGTCGGCGACTGGCGCCAGGTGCTTCAGTCCCTCTTGTGTTCGCAGGGCGGCGTAGTCCGTGCCGTCTTCACCCTTCTTGCTGCCGAGCAACATGATCAGCTTGCCTTTCCAGCCCAGTTCCGTTCGGAGACGTTGCACCTCAGCCAGCTCAAAGCACTGCAAGAAACACGGGTCCGCCTTGGTCGCATAGCCGTAGCGTTGCAGCACTGGCAGAACGATCTTGCTTATGTCATGCCCTTGATTGCGATGCCACTTGGGCTGCTTGATCTCCGGGTAGATGCCTGCCACGCGGCCCGTGCTGGCGTTCAGGCCTTTGATGAGTTGCAGCTCTTCTTCCAGGGTCGAGACGCGGAAGGTGGACTGGTCCAGAGGGAAGCGTTTCGGATACACGGCCTTGCCAGTCTTCGCGTTGAAGCGCTCGCTCACGTCCAGCTGCTTGATCTCGGCCAATGAAAAATCCAGGGCGTAGTAGCGGCCATCGGCGCGCTTCCGATCTGGGAAACGCCGGGCCACATCCGTGGTCGTGTCCAGGTGAATGTCATGCAGCACCACGGGCACATCATCCTGGGTCAGCACGATGTCTTGCTCCAGGTAGTGCGCGCCCATGCCATGCGCCAGGGCCTTGGAGGCGAGTGTGTGCTCAGGCAGATAGCCGCTCGCCCCGCGGTGCGCGATGGCGATGGGCGAGTCTTCAGCAAGCAAGGGCATGGCGAGGGAGAGCAGCAGCCAGGGTTTCATGGAAAGCACAATTCCCAGATGCTGACAGACGACAGAGGCCCGCGTCAAGGCCGGTCAATTCTTGGCCAGCAGCTCCAGCGCCTCTTGCTTGATCGCAGGCAGACGCTCATCGGCCAAAGGCGCGAGCAGCGGCAGGAACGGACCCGTGTCGGCTACGCCCGCCAGTTGCACCGCATGATGCAGCACGGGGATCGGGCCGTGCGAGTTGCGCTGGTCTTCCAGCGGCTCGAACTGCGCGCGGATGGCCTCGGCTTCCGCATAGTCTTCGCGATGGATCGCAGCCATGCACTTCATCGACAACGCAGGGGCGACGCAGACGCAGCCGGAGGTGAAGCCGGTGATGCCGAAATCGCGCAGGTGAATGATCGCAGGCTGCTCGCCGATGCCGCTGACGATGAGCTTGCGATCGACGAGATCAATGAGCTTGGTCAGGTAAGGATCGACCGCTGGGTTGTCACGCACGACGGCGTATTTGATCCAGGAGATCAGGCCTTCATTGACGAGCTGGGCAGCCGCTTCGGGCGTGATGTAACTTTCGTCTTTGATGTAGAGCACGGCAGGAATGCCCGAGCGCTCAACAAAGTGGCGCACCGCCACCTGAATGCCCGCTGGCTTGGCCGGGAATAAGGTCGGCAGAATCATCGCGGTCGGGAACTTGAAGCTCTTCAGGATGTCGGCCTGATCGACGATGTTGCCATAGAACGGCCCCACGCTGGGCACCACGATGCTGGTCGGCGCGACAGCCCCCGCGAGATACTCCAGCAGCTTCGCATACTCGCTGACCGCGATGTTGTAGAGGTTCGCATTGCCGCCATACAAGAACGTGCGGACACCACCGGCCTCCAAGTGCCTGATCAGCTTCGTGTTCTCCGCGTCGTTGAGCGAAAGGTCAGCCTTGCGCGCCAGCGGCGGCACGGAGATGACGGAGGAGCGGAGGTCGTCGTAAGTGATCGGGGTGGTCTGCATGGCGGGTGGGTATGTGGCAAAGGATGGCGGCGCGCGCAACCGAGACGAAGGGGGCGAGTAATGAGTGTTTGGCGTTGAGTGATGAGAAATGAAAGCGCGCGCCCCCAACTAAACACCAAGCACTAAACACCTATTTCTTTTTCAAAATCCGTTCGCGCTGCCTGGCACGCGCGGATCATGCGCAGGCACCAGTTTGCCTTCCACCTGCATGATGCACTGGCACGCGCCGAAGCCGGAGGACGTTTCCAGCTCGTGGCCCTTCGCTTCCAGGGCGGTCAGGGTGTCAGCGCCAAATGCGGTTTCGATCTTCAACAGGTCGGGTGCCCACTGATGATGAAAGCGTGGGGCGGCCAGGGCTTCCGCAGGGCCCATGCTCTGGTCGATGATGTTGCTCAGCGCGAGCACCGTCTGCGTGATGATCGTGGGTCCACCTGCGGCACCCACGGTGATCAATGGCTTGCCGTCCTTCAGCACCAGCGTAGGGCTCATGCTGGAAAGAGGGCGCTTGCCTGCGGCCACGGCATTGGCTTCGGCACCGATGAGTTTGAAGGCATTTGGCACGCCGGGCTGCACGGAGAAGTCATCCATCTCGTTGTTCATCATCACGCCCGTGCCAGGAATGATGACCTTGCTGCCGAAGGCGGTGTTGATCGTCTGCGTCAGCGCCACCCAATTGCCCTCGGCATCCGCCGTGCTCAAGTGCGTCGTGTGCTTGCCGAAAACGTCGTCATGCGGCCGCGCCGGGTCGCCATGCGTCGGCACTTTCGTCGCCTTGGCCGGGTCGATCTTTTGCGACAGAGCATCCGTGTAAGCCCGGTCCAACAGCCCGCGCGGCACCTTCGCGATATCGGGATCGCCCAGCCAGTAGGCGCGGTCGGCAAAGGCGAGCTTCATCGCTTCGGTAAACACATGCACGCGCTGCATGAGTGGCAGGTCCTTGATCGGAAAACGCTCCACCATTTGCAGCACCTGCGCCACATGCAGCCCGCCCGAGCTGGGCGGGGGCATCGACAGCAAATCGTAACCGCGATACGTGAACCGCAGCGGCTCGCGTTCCTTGGCCACGTAGTTGCCGATGTCCGCCGCGGTCATGATGCCGCCATTCGCCTGCATCCACGCCGCCGCCTTCTGCGCGAACTCGCCTTTGTAAAACCACTCAATGCCGTGCTCGGCGATGGCGCGGTAGGTCTTCGCCAAGTCCTTCTGCACCAAGACATCGCCTTTCTTCCAAGGCGAGCCATCGCGCTTCAGCAGCACGGCCGCACTCGCCGGGAAGCGCGCGATCTTTTCTGCGATGCCCTTCAGCTTCCGCTCATACACCCCGTCAATCGGGAAGCCCTTCTCCGCGATCTCCGCAGCGGGCAGCAGGAGGTCTGAGAGCTTCAGCTTGCCATGCTTTTTCAAGGCCAACTCATACGCAGCCAGTGCCCCCGGCACGCCCGAGGCCAGCGCCCCGGTCTTGCTCGCTTCGTCATCGAGAATGCCGTTGATCAGATACATATCCCGATGCGCCGCCGCCGGAGCCATCTCGCGTCCGTCGATGCACATCACGCTGCCATCCGCCGCACGAATCAGCACAAAGCACCCGCCGCCGAGGCCCGAGTTATGCCCATCCACCACGCCCAAGGTCAAAGCCGTCGCAATCGCCGCATCCACCGCATTGCCGCCCTTCTTGAGTGCATTCACCCCTGCCTCGGTCGCCAGCGGGTGCACCGAAGCCACTGCGCCTTTTTCAAAGCCCACGCTTTGCGCCTGAATGGTGGATGTCAGCGCTAACCCGACCACCAACGAAACAAACAGAGGCTTCATACCTCCATGACTACCTTGGTTTCCAGCACGTGGTCAAGACAATGATACCTCGCCAGTGCTGGCGAGGTATCACACGATCTACAATGGATGAAGACAGGGCAGCGTTACGCAGCTCCATTCGCCCGCAGAATCTGCGCGAGCACATACGGCAGGATGCCGCCGGCGCGGTAGTAGTCGATCTCGATCGGCGTGTCGATACGGACGATGACGGGGATGTCGAACTCGGCACCACCGCCTTCGGGTGGTTTCACACGCAGGATCGCTTCCGACATCGGCTTCAGGTCGTTGGAGATGCCGAGCAGGCTGAAGCTGGCACCGGACTGGTCCTTCACCTTGTCGTAGTCGTCCTTGTTCTTGAAGTTGCAGGGCAGGACGCCCATGCCGACCAAGTTCGAGCGATGGATGCGCTCGAACGTCTTGGTAATGACGGCCTTCACGCCGAGCAGGTTGGTGCCCTTCGCGGCCCAGTCGCGGCTGGAACCCATGCCGTAGTCTTCCGCGCCGATGATAATGCTCGGCGTGCCTTCCTTCATATATTGGATGGCGGCATCGTAGATGGACATCTCTTCACCGGAGGGCTGGAGCAAGGTGTTGCCGCCTTCCTTGCCACCGAGCATCAGGTTCTTGATGCGGACGTTGGCGAAGGTGCCGCGGGTCATGATGCGGTCATTGCCGCGACGGCTGCCATAGCTGTTGAAGTCGGACTCGCTGACGCTGCTTTCCCCGAGGAACTTGCCGGCCGGGCTGGCCTTCTTGATCGCACCCGCAGGGCTGATGTGGTCGGTGGTCACGCTGTCGCCAAAGATGCCCAAAGCGCGTGCGCCGTGGATCTCTTCGATGTCGCGTGGGTTCATCGAGAAGGCGTCGAAGAAGGGAGGTTCCTGGATGTAGGTGGAGTCGCGGTCCCACTCATAGACGAGGCCGGTGGAGCCGGGGATCTCGTTCCACTTCGGATTCTGCTCGGCGAAGTCGGTGTAGAGCTTCTGGAAGACCTCGGGGCTGAGCGCGGACTTCATCGCGTCGCTGATCTCTTCGGAGGTGGGCCAGATGTCCTTCAGCAAGACAGGCTTGCCTTCGGTGTCATTGCCCAGCGGGGTGGTGGCAAGGTTGATGTCCACGGTGCCTGCGATGGCGTAGGCGACCACGAGCGGCGGTGACATGAGGAAATTCGCCTTGATGCTCTGATGCACGCGCGCTTCGAAGTTGCGGTTGCCGGACAGCACGCTGGCAGCCACGACGTCCTGCGCTTTGACGACGTCTTCGATGCCCTTGTCGAGCGGGCCGGAGTTGCCGATGCAGGTCGTGCAGCCGTAGCCGACGGTTTGGAAGCCAAGTTTGTCCAACTCAGCCTGCAGGCCAGTTTTGGTCAGGTAATCAGTCACCACGCGGCTGCCTGGCCCAAGGCTGGTTTTGACACTTGGCTTGATGGTCAGACCCTTGGCGTTCGCTTTCTTGGCAAGCAAACCCGAGGCAAGCATGACGCTTGGGTTGCTGGTGTTGGTGCAACTCGTGATGGCGGCGATCAAGACGGAACCGTGGGTGATCTGGTCCTTAATGCCGCCCTTGCTGTCCACCGTGACGGTGTAGGAGGTGATGGGGGCATTGGTGTCCATCACGTCGGGGGCCACGTCCTTGGACTTGCCGTAGCCGCCGGGAGTTGGCTCGACGAGCAATTCTTCGAAGCGCTGCTTCAGGCCAGCGACATTGATGCGGTCCTGCGGGCGCTTCGGTCCGGCCACGCTGGGCTGAATGCTGGCCAAGTCCAAGTCCACGACCTGAGTGAAGTCGAGCGCGTCGCGTTCGACCGGGATGCCCCACAGGCCCTGAGCCTTGTAGTAGGCCTCCACGACTTCGCAGTTCTCAGCCGAGCGGCCGGTGCCAGCGAGGTAGCCCACCGTGATCTCATCGATGCCGAAGAAGCCCATCGTCGCGCCATACTCAGGAGCCATGTTGGCAATCGTCGCGCGGTCCGGCAGGCTCAGTGCGCGGGCACCTGGGCCGTAGAACTCAACGAACTTGCCCACCACCTTGGTCTTGCGCAGCAGTTCGGTCACGCGCAGCACGAGGTCGGTCGCAGTCACGCCAGGGAGCAGTTCGCCTTCGAGATAAACACCGACGACTTCCGGCACCAGGAAGGTCACGGGCTGTCCGAGCATCCCGGCCTCGGCCTCAATGCCGCCCACGCCCCAGCCGACGACGCCAAGGCCGTTGATCATGGTCGTGTGCGAGTCGGTGCCAACGAGAGTATCGGGATAGTAATGGCCGTCCTTGGAAAGCACGCACTTGGCGAGGTATTCCAGGTTCACCTGATGCACGATGCCGATGCCGGGAGGCACCACCTTGAAGGTGTCAAACGCCTGCTCGCCCCACTTGAGGAACTCATAGCGCTCGCGGTTGCGATGGAACTCCAGGTCCAGGTTCTTGGCCAGCGAGTCAGCGGTGCCAGCGAAGTCCACCTGCACGCTGTGATCGACGACGAGGTCCACAGGAACGAGCGGCTCGATCATCTTCGGGTTCGCTCCCAGCGCGTGGACCTTGCTGCGCATGGCTGCAAGATCGACCAGCAACGGCACGCCGGTAAAGTCTTGCAGCACGATGCGAGCGACGACGAAGGGAATCTCGAAATCGCCTGGTGTCTTCGCGCTCCAGTTGGCGAGGTTTTTGACATCGCCCTCGGTCACCTTCTTGCCGTCGCAATTGCGAGCCAGCGCTTCGAGCACGATGCGAATCGACACTGGTAGCTTGTCCAGGTTCGGCGCGATGCCAGCTTCTTTGAGGGCGGGGAGACTGGTCAGCTTGCCTTGCTTGCCGGAGCTGGTGACGAACGTGCGGGTAGTGTCGAGTGCCATAAAGGGTATGAACGGGAATGGAAGCTAGCGCTGTGCCAGAGCGGTTCAATGGGCGATTTTTTGGCGAATGAAATGCTGATGCTGCAGGTTGTAGCTGGCCTCTCCGAGGCCGGACCTGAGGCATTTCTTTCCTGCCAAGGACTTTGTTGGCCGAACAAAGTAGCCTCACGCCTTCGGGTCAAAGACCCCAGCTACCACTAATCCACCGCCAACCACTGCACGGCATCGGCAATCACATGGCCTTTCGTGCCCTGGTTGCTGATCTCCACGTAGCCCGCTTTGCCCGCCCCGAAGGTGAACACGCCCAGCGAGTGCAGGCCGTCTTGGCCTTTCGGCTTTTGCTTCTGGTCCACGGTGATGACCCTCTCACCTTCGGCGCTGCTCACGGTCACAGGCACGTTGTCGGCGCGATTGCCCAGGGCGGTGTAGAGGATGCTGACGCGATACTTGCCTGCTTTCGGCAGGTCGGCGGTGAACTTGATTGTCTGATCGCCTTTCAGGTCGTCATCGTCGTGCGAGTAGCCTTCGCCAACGAACGGCGAGGCGGTGTGACCGGTGCTGTCGAAGCCGTGCTTTTGCGCTTCGCTGTCATCGACGACGATGCCGCCGAGCTTCTCTTTGGTGAGCGAGACCTTGGGCTTCGCCGGCGGCGATTCGAAGTCCAGCACCTGACCGTCCTTCAGCATCTGCGCCTTCAGCTTCACGTAGTCGATGGCCTGCACGGTGGTGCCTTGGTCAATGGCGTGCACGGCAGCGGTTGCAGCGCTTTGGCCCATGACCATGAACACGGGCTCCATGCGGATGGAACCATAGGCGATGTGGCTGGCGGCGAGGCAGACAGGCACCAGCAGGTTCGTGCATTGCTCGGCCTTGGGGCGGATACTGCGGTAGCTGATCGGATACGGGCGCGTGCCGATCTGGATATCACCTTCGTTGCGCACGAATCCTTCCTTGGTCACGTAGCGGGTCGTGTTGTGGCTGTCCATGTTGTAGGCCCCCATGCCCACGCTGTCGGGCACGATCTCCTCGCGCTTGCAGTTCTTCTCACTCATCACATATTCGGAAACCATGCGGCGGGCCTCGCGCACATAGAGTTGGCGGGGCCAGTAGTTGTTGTCCAAAAACTCATCCTTGGCCAACCCGAGGCGCTGGAAGGCTTCGCGAATCTTCAGCGGCACACGCGGATGGTAGGCATAGGTCCACATCAGCCCTTTTTGATAGTCCTCGTGCTGCTGCCAAATCTTCGCGCGGGTCTCGTAGTCAGCATCGGGGTAGTCGTAGTTCATGCCGATGTTGTCGGTGCTGATGGCGAAGTTGTTGTTCGTGTCCGTTTTGCGGTTCGGCATCGGCACGGGATTCCATTGAATGCGCATGTCTCCAGCTTCCACATTGCGCAGCGCCAGCTCGAACAGCGTTTCGTCATAGCCCTCGGGCTTCTGCCAATCGAGTCGGTTCTCCGGCACATCCGTGGTGCACATGCGGAAGTTGTAAGCCTGGATGCGCTTGTCGCCATCGCCGTCCTTGCCCTCGGGCGCGGGCCACACGCCGGGCAGCAGGCCGCTGCTGGGGTCGCCCTTCTTCACATAGGGATCGATGTCCTTGATGAACTGATGATGCTTTGCCCCCGCGATTTGCAGGCCGTTGATCGTCTCGCTGTAGAGGCTGTTCGCCTCGCGTCCCACGTGATAACTGACGCCTGCCTTCGCCATGACATCGCCCTCATAAGTGGCGTCGATGAAGACCTTGCCTTCAAACGCGCGGCCGCTTTCCATGACGATCTTCACGATCCGCGCGCCGTCTTTGAAGATGCCCTTTTTCAAGTCCAGCCGCTCGCCGAAAACGACCGGCACCTTGGCCTCGGCAATCATGTCATCATAGATCTTCGTCGCGACATGTGGCTCGAAGGTCCACATCGTGTCCTCGGTGGGATCATTGCCGTGGCGCTTCGCGCTGAAGTAGGCGTCGCGCGTTTGCTGCGTCCATTTCGTGGGATCGCTGTAGTGTTTGAAGATGCGCTGGTAGAACTCGCGCGACATGCCGCCGATGGCCTTCTTGTTGCCGATGTCTGTGGCTCCCAGTCCGCCGGTGGTCAGGCCACCGAGGAACTTCGTGGGCTCGATCAGCACCACCGTCTTGCCCAGCCGCGAAGCCTGGATCGCCGCCGTGACCCCGCCCGAAGTGCCGCCGTAAACGACGATGTCATAGGTGTCCGCCGCGTTGCCGAAGCAGGAGGTGAGAAGCGAGAGCAGAGCGATGAGTCGAAGCATAAGGGAAGACGCAATCGAGCGCAGCAGGCCAGATGTTTCAAGACATGCCAAGATGGCTGACTTGATCGCCGTGATCAGCGCTACGGAACGTCAAGAATTCTTCACTCCCTGATGGCCATTGCCATGCTTGGACAGATCACTAGGGCCGATTCTCTTCGGCTGATCATTAACCCCCTCATTCGACAATGCTATGAATCCCCGTCATAGTGCTCTGATCCCGGTGGCGATTGTCATGATCGCATTTTCTCTCACTGGCATGGCTGCTGATCAGCCTGTCGGCTCCTCTTCGCTGCGGGTCTGGAAGGATCTGCAAAATCGCCCGTTGCACGCTCAGTATATGGGCCGCCAAGGGCAGGTGGTGCTACTGCGCACGACCGCTGGCATCACTCATCAAGTGCCGCTGGCCAAGCTGTGCGCCGCAGATGTGGCGTATGCGCAATCGCTGCCTGAACGAGTCGTGGGCGCAGCGCCAGTAGCGGCGGCTATGATCACCCCTGACATGGCTGCTGAGCGCATTGACCGCCTGGTGGAAGCGCAGTTGAAGGCCAAAGGCCTGAAACCCAATCCACCACTGACGGACGAGCAGTTCATCCGCCGCGTGCATTTGGACATCGTGGGCCGAATTCCCAAATACGACGAGACACTCGCCTTCCTGAGCGACAAGACGCTCAACAAGCGTGCGCTGCTGATTGATCGGCTGTTGCATGACAAGGGGCACACCAGCCACCTGTTCAACTACTTCTCCGACATGCTGCGGCTGAAGCACCGGGTGTCCGAGTATGTGAGCGGCGCATCTTATGTGAATTGGGTGAAGCAGTCGCTCGCCGACAATCGCCCTTACGATCGTATGGTGCGCGAGATGATGACTGCCAATGGCGCGGTCTGGCAGACGGCATCGGCAGGCTACATCATGCGGGACCCTGGCATGATGCTGGACAACGTGTCGTTGACTTCACAGCTTTTTCTCGGCACCGACATCTCCTGCGCGCAGTGCCATGATCATCCGTTCGATGATTGGACGCAGCGGCAGTTCTATGAGCTGGCGGCATTCTTTGGCAAGACCAAGACGCAGTGGCCTAGCCATCTGATCAAGGAGGTGTGCAAGGCCAACCGTATCTCGGAGAATCCGCAGGACCGCGCCATTGGTGAGATGTTCCAGGTGCGGGAATACGACGGTGTGGTAAAAGAGGCGGTAAAGCGCTTCATCAACTGCTCCAACCAGCGTGTGATGGAAGACCCGAAGGCCGAGCTGAAGCTGCCCATCGACTACAAATACAAAGACGGCAAACCGGGCGACGTCATCATGCCCAAGGTCCTATTCGGCACCCAGCCTGAGCTGACGAAGTTTGACTCGCGCCGCGCGGCCTTCGCGCACTGGCTGACGGCGGATGACAACCCGCGCTTCGCCATCGCGATCGCCAATCGTTTGTGGAGCCGCGCCTTTGGTCGCGCACTGGTGGAACCTGTTTATGACCTTGGAAATCTGGCCACGTCTCAAGTGCCTGGCTTGCTGGAAGTGTTGGCCGAGGACATGAAGCGCATGCACTACGACCTGCGCGAGTTTGAACGCGTTCTCTACCGCACGCGCACTTATCAACGTGAGGCAACAACGACGGCGCTGGAGATGGGCGAGCCCTATGCCTTCCAGGGTCCCGTCTTGCGCCGCCTCAGTGCGCAGCAGCTTTGGGATTCCTTTCTGACCATGACGCTGGAAGACCCCGACTACTTCGGTGGTAAGCGCGACTACGCGGACTGGGAAAAGACGTTCACTTTCGACATTCCCATGATCGCTGGGGCCGAGCTGAACGAGCGTTTCAATCGGCAGGAAGAACTGAGTGCGCGGCCAGGCGGCATGTTTGGTTGGCCCACGGCTGCTGACTCATCCGGCCGGTCGCTCTACTTTGACGAGAGCGTCGGCGTCTGGCGGCTGAATGGTGACGTCTTGATCCGTGCCGCTGACATGCTGCAACCGTTGGGTGAGGGGCATCTGCTACGGCAGCTCGGCATGTCGGATCGCCTTTTGAGCGGCAGTGACTTCACGACCGGCTCCGTGCCCATCGCCATGGCAATGATGAATGGGCGCGGTGTGCAGGTGCTGACCAAGCAAGGCTCGCGCATTTTAAACACGATGGACAAGTTCAAGGCGGACGGCCCCAAGGTGGAAACCGTCTTCCTCAGCGTGCTCAGCCGCAAGCCCTCGCCCGATGAAATGTCCGTGGCTTACAGGAGCATTCGTCGCGATGGAGTGAACGGCTTCCAGGATGTGGTCTGGGCGCTGATCAACACACGGGAGTTTTTGTTCGTGCAGTAGTCACTTCACTACCTTCACCGCCTTGAACCCGGCGGTCTCGCCGAAGACCAGGAAGTTCAAGGCGGTCTTGGCTTCACCCAGGATCGCGTGCTTACCGCTGATCGTGAAGTCGTTCACTTGCACTGTGGCTTCGCTGCCTTTGAAGGTGATGCGGACGGGATACCAGACGCTGGGTTTCAGATCGAGAGCCTTGCGTGCCAGCGGCTCGGTCTTGTCTTTGCCTTCCCCAGCGCCGGGGTTTTTGGTCAGGCCCACATGTGTGCGGCTGACTTCGATGCGGAAGCTGCCGGCTTTGTTGCCACACTCAATGCGCAGGGAGTGGCGGTTCGCGCTCTGGAACTGAATCTGGTAGTCGATGGTTTCATTCGTGAGCTTTACTGGCACTCGCAACGTGGCGCCTTGATCCGCCGCGCCCTTCTGCGTGCCCCAGACGCCGCCGTCCTTGGCGGTCCAATTGCCGCGTGTGACGGCCCAGGGATTTGTCGGCATGACCGACAGGGGCTCATCAAGAACGACCTCACCCGTCAAGGCAGGCAGCACGGCGACTTGCTCGGCCTTCTTCTTGATTACAGGCGGCATCTCGCGGCTATAGCCGCCGTCGCGATAGCGGTTCAGCAGCGCGGAGAGTTCCTTCACGACTTCGGGATGCTCGGCGCTGACGTCCTTCGTTTCAGCGGGATCATCCTGCACGTTGTAGAGCTGGGGCTTGAACTCATCCGCGCGGGACTTGCGCACCCCGGGCTTGATATCGTCGACGGGCACGCCTTCAATCCACTTCCAGGGACCTTTGCGCAGAGCGAACACACCATCCGCGCTATGCACGATCATGTCACTGCGGACGGGCTTCGCCTTTTGGCCAAAGAAGGCGGGTAGCACATCGTAGCTGTCTTCAGCACCGGAGTTAGCAGCGGGTAACTTTTCACCGACGATGGCCGCAATGGTGGCGAGGATGTCAGCGAGGCTAATCATCTCGTTGCACACGGTGCCCGCCGGAACATGTCCCGGCCAGCGCACCAGGAAGGGCACCTTGAAACCACCTTCCCAAACTGCGTGCTTGCCGCCGCGGAGGCTGCCATTGACCTTGAGTCCGGCCTTGAATGCTGCCGTCTGAACGCTGTCTCTCGAGGGCGCGAAGACACCGCCATTGTCGCTGCTGAAGATGATCAGCGTGTTCTGCGCGTAGCCCGTTTTGTCCAGCGTGTCCAGGATGCCGCCGACGCTGCGGTCCAGCTCATGAATCCAGTCGCCATAGGGTCCAGCCTTGCTGCTGCCAGCGACATCCTTGTCCGGTGTCACCGGATTGTGAACGGCGACGGGCGTGTAGTAGAGGAAGAAAGGTTTGTCCTGTGGTTGCTTGCCAATCCACTCACTCGCCTTCTTCGTGAGCTGGGGCATGACCCGTTCATTCACGCGGCGTGGCGCATCGATCTCAAGGATGGAGGTTTTGGCATTTTCCATGTCTTCGGGCCCATATGTCGCTTTGAAATTCGGATCATCCGAATCTGGTCCGGGCAGCTTCATGCCAGTGGGAATTTTGCCGCTGCGCAGGCCATAGACGAATCGGTTCTCCACATACACGCCGGCGAGATCGCCGTGATTCGAGGGCACACCGAAGTGATAGTCAAAGCCGATGTCCAGCGGCCCGGGCGAGAGCTCGGCGGTGTAGTCGGTGCGCCACTTGGGGTCGTCGGTGGCGGTGCCGTAGCCCAGGTGCCACTTGCCCACGGCTGCTGTTTGATAGCCATGTTTTTTCAACAGCGACGCCATGTTCAGCCGCGTGGTCTCGATGTGCAGCGGCGAGAAGGTGCCGAGCACTTCATGCGTCAGCGAGGTGCGCCAGCAGTAGCGCCCGGTCAGCACAGAGTAGCGCGTGGGCGAGCACACGGAACTCGTCGTGTTCGCATCCGTAAAGCGACGCCCTTCCTTGGCCAAGCGGTCCAGATTGGGCGTTTGGATCAGCTTGCCATCGGCACCGTAGGCACCGGTGCTGCCGTAGCCAAAGTCATCGCTGAGAATGACAATGATGTTGGGCGTGTCAGACGCGGACAGCCAAGAGGAAAGGGCGAGGAGACAGAGGAGAAAGGGTAGGGTTTTCATGGGCTCGGAGTTTGAGCTTCGGCTCGCTTGTGTGATTCAATCTACTTCGTTGCTTGCGGTGGGTTAGCGACGGTGTCGGTGATGAATTCTGCGCGGCTGAGCACGCCGTTGTTGTCAGCATCGCGGGCGGTAAACCATGCGGTGGCATCGGTGGGACTACGGTGCTTGGAAAATTCGTCTTTGCTCAGCACGTCGTTCTTGTCGGTATCCTTTTGTTCGAACTGCTTTGCCCGGCTGGGGTCTCCCTTGGTGCTGGCTTGCTTCTTCTTGGGTTCGCCGGCGATGGGCAGAGGCAGGTAATCGAAGTCTAGGATCATCTTGCCTTGCAGCGCTTCTTTCAATGCCTGCTCCACGCCTTTCACTTCAGGCTGACCGGCGAGATTACGCAGTTCGCTGGGGTCGCTTTCGAGATCGTAGAGTTCATAAATGGCTCGCGGACTGGTGAACCACAGCGTCTCGAATTCACTGGCGAGTTGCTTGCCTTCGTGCGCCTTCACTATGTCCTGCCAACTCGGGTCGCCTGCGCTATCCACGGGGCTGTAGCGCAGGTTGGGAGTGACGTTGTAAATGAGTTTGTAGCGGTCGCTGCGCACGGCGCGGCTGTAGTCCACGCCAGACGCCGTGGTGCCTTCGTTGAAGGTCGCACTGCCATGCGGGCCGCGTTCGGCGAAGATGTGCTTCCTCGGCTCAAACGGCTGGCCTTGCAGCAAGGGTAGGAAACTCTTGCCGGTGATGCGTGCAGGCACATTTAACCCTGCTGCTTCGAGACAGGTCGGTGCGATGTCTTCGCCCGAGATCAAGATGCTTGATTCGCCACCTACCTTGATCACGCCGGGCCACCACACGAGCAGGGGCACATTCAAGCCGGGATCATGCAGTGAACCTTTGCCGCTGGGGAAGGCCATGCCGTTGTCCCCGGCGAAGATGATCAATGTGTTCTCCAGGCCCGCACGCTCTTTGACGATGTCGAGCACACGCTGGAAGTCGTGGTCCATGTGCTCGACTTCTCCCATGTAGCGGGACAAATCCTCGCGCACACCGGGCAGATCGGGCAAGAAACCGGGCACCTTCAGCTTGTCCGGTGCAGGCGGGTTCTCGCCTGTTGTCCACGGGTGATGGGGATCGCTGAAGTTGACCCACAGATGATACGGCTTGTCCTTCGGACGCTGGTCAAAGAAGGCGTTCATTGTGGCCGGGATGTTCTCCTGCCCGCTGGCATCGACATAGTCGAAGCGCTCCTTGAAGGTCTGCAGCTTGTTCTGTTCAAAGACTTGCTTCGTGGACTCCGGCCCGCGCGACGAGCCATCCAAATGGTAGCTGCGCCCCAGCACGCCGACGAAGTAACCCGCTTCGTTCTTCAAGATCTCAGGATACGTGATCTCATCGCGTGGCAGCGGTGAACTGAAACGCGTGATGCGGCAGGCCACGGGTGAGCGGCCCGTCAAGTAGCACGCCCGCGAAGGCACGCACTGCGGCGCGCCAGTGAACAGGCGGCTGAACTTCATGCCTTCTGCTGCGAAGCGGTCCAAGTTCGGCGTCTTCATCTCCGTGCCATAGCAACCAAGGAAGGGCCAGCTGTGATCGTCGCTGAGGATGAAGACGATGTTCGGCTTGGTGGCGAAGAGCGAAGGGCTGAGGGCAAAGAGAATGAGGAGCGCGCGGAGCATGGCGCGTGGTAACGCGATACATGCGTGATTCTGTCTCACGCTTGTGAAACAAGGAGTGACAGCATCTTGTCGTCGTTTCTTGCTCGCTTACGGCAGCGCCTTCTTCTCAACGTCGCTTTCGTTGATCCAGCCGGCTTTCACGGGCTCGCCGCGCATGAACTTTTCATAGAAGCCAACGTTGGCCTTGGATGAGTGCTCATACTTGTCGAAGACATCTCCTTTGCCCTCCATGCGCGGGTCGCCTTGCTGCTTGAGTTCGGCATGGAGTTGCTCGCGCAGCTTGGTTTGGACCGCGTGGTTCCCGGCGATGTTGGTCACGAAGTCGGGGTCTTTCTTGAGGTCATAGAATTCCTCGCCGCTGCGCAGGCCAAAGCAGAGTTGCCAGAAGCGATCCGCTGGGTTTTGGCGATGCGCTCCCAGGATGAAGGTCTTGGTTGCACCTGCGTCGCAGTCCATGTAGCCGGTCTCGGGATTGCCACCAGGCCAGCGCGTGGGCTCGAAGTTTTGCATATAGGCGTGGTCATGGGTGAGGATGGCGCGGATGGGATAGCCCCAGTCGTTCGGGCGGCCAACGTCCGTGCGTTCCTTGCCGATGAGCACATGGTCGCGCACGTGCTTCGGTTGATTGGCAAATAGGTCCATCAGGCTGCGACCGGGCGATTCGGCCATGCCCGTGTCGGCCCATGAGATGCCCGCGACTTCGATCAAGGTGGGCGCAAGATCGACGAAGCTGATGAAGTCGTTGATCACGCGGCCCGGCTGCATGATGCCGTTCTTCCACATCGCGGCGAAGGGCACGTGGTTGGCCATGGGATTGGCGTTGCCTTTGCTGCGCGGGAAGGGCATGCCGTGGTCAGCGGTGACGATGATGAGCGTGTTGTCCAGCAGACCACGCTTCTCTAAGGAAGCGATCATTCTGCCCAGGTGCGCATCGAAATGCTCGGCCTCGAAGGCGTAGTCGAGCATGTCGTTGCGAATGACTTCGTTGTCCGGCCAGTAGGCGGGAACGTGGTCGATGTCGCTGAGCTTTTTGCCACCGAGCTTCACGCCGCTGCCGAACTCATAGCCGCGATGCGGCTCCACGCTGCCATACCAGAAGCACCAGGGCTTGCTGGCGGGCGAGGCGTCCAGGAAAGCGTCGAAGTTGCCTGCGTAATCATTGTTACTGATCTCGCTGGTGGGCGCTTTGGCCTTCTTTTGATTCCAAAGTTTGCCGGTCATCTGGCGTGGCTTGCCATTCGCATCGTTGGCCACGCCGGGCGCCCAGCCTTTCATGGTGTAGCCCATGTTCCAGCCGTGCTCTGCCAGCGCCTCGGCCCAGCCTTTGAACTCGGGCGGGAAGTAGCAGATGTGGTTCGCGGCTTCCTTGAGCTGCCAGGAGTTGCGCCCAGTCAGGATGCAGGCGCGGGAAGGCGCGCATTTCGCATTCGGCGTGTAGGCGTTATTGAAGAGCAAGCCCTCGCGCGCGACTCGATCAAAGGCTGGCGTCTTGATCCACGGCGTGCCGTAGGCGCTGGCATGGGGACCCCAGTCATCGGCGATGGCGAAGACGATGTTGGGTCTCTCCGCGGCAAATGACGAATGTCCAGTGACCAAGGACGAAAGGAGGGCGAGCAGCAGCTTCATGAGTGGAGAGCGAGAACGTAGCCTGCGCGCTCTCCTCTCGTCGATTCCGAAACAAACAGGGCCACAAGAAACCCAGGCTCGTATCGTTCTGACATCACCTCATGAAGACGTTTTTCCTTGCCTGTCTGGCCTTCCTCTCGTTCGCTGCCTTTGCTGCCGATGAAAAACTCGTGGTCGCCGTGGCCAACGAGCCGCTGAAGTATTTCGCTGAAAAGATCGGTGATGATCATGTGCAGGTGATCTTCCCCGCGCCCACCGATGAAGATCCTGCCTTCTGGCAGCCAAAGGATTCGGATATCGCTGCGTATCAAAGCGCCGACCTGATCCTCATGAATGGGGCGACGTATTCGAAGTGGGCCGAGAAAGCGTCGCTGCCACGCGCGAAGACGATCGACACGTCAGCCAGCTTCAAGAAGAGCTACATCGTCATCAAGGAAGCCAGCACGCATTCGCACGGCCCTGGCGGCGAGCATTCCCATGCCGGCACGGCCTTCACCACGTGGATCGACTTCCAGCAAGCGATCGCGCAAGCGCAGGCTGTGCGGGATGCCTTGGTAAAGAAGCGGCCCGCTGCGCAGGCGGATTTCGACAAGGAGTTTAACGAACTGCGCGAGGATTTGCTGAAGCTCGACAAGCGCCTGCTCGCCGTGGGCAAGGCCTTGAATGGCCAGCCTCTGGTGGCCTCGCACCCCGTGTATCAATACCTGGCCCGTCGCTACGGATTGAACCTCAAGGAGGTGCTGTGGGAGCCCGAGGCCATTCCTACCGACAAGCAGATGGCCGAGCTTCAAGCGATCCTGGCCAAGCACCCAGCCAAATGGATGATCTGGGAAGGCGAGCCCGCGAAGGAGTCCGTGGAGAAAATCGCCGCCCTCGGCCTGCAAAGCACCGTCTTTGCCCCCAGCGGCAACGCGCCTGATCGGGGCGAATGGTTGGACGCGATGCAGCGGAACGTGAAAGCCCTGGAACGAGTGGCGGGCTTGTAGCTTGCCAAAGGAGCGCAGCGTGCTACGAAGTTGGCCCGTCTGCGCTAAGTAGGCGTGGGCCTTGAGTTTTAACCTGAAACTAGAAGGCAGCGTAAATGAGCGACATTCTGAACAAAACGATTGTTCTGGTTCTCAACCGGCACTGGCAGGCCATTGATGTGAAGAGCCCTGCGGAAACCTTTTCCATGCTGGTCAATGGCTCGGCAACAGCCCTGGACATCAAGGCCGATGAAGAGTTGCGGCCCGTGACGTGGGAAGAATGGATGTCGCTACCTGTGCGGGAAGGCGACTATGCCGTTGGCACCGTGCGAGGCGGCATTCGGGTGCCAACAGTGATCGTGCTTGCACGCTATGACAAAGTGCCCAAGCGCCGCCCCAAGTTCTGCGCCCGCGCCATCTGGGAGCGGGACGCTGGCACCTGCCAATACACGGGCCGGAAGCTGCGGCCTAGCGAGGGGAACATTGACCACATCATCCCTCGCTCACGGGGTGGCAAGACAAGCTGGGAAAACTGTGTGCTGGCTGATAAACGGGTGAATAGCCGCAAGGGCAACCGTCTGCCAGAAGAGGTGGGATTGCGGCTGCTACGTCCTCCCACCGCACCGAAAGAAGTGCCGATGAGCACGCTGATCCGCAATCATTACCGAGTGCGCGAGTGGGACATCTTTATTGGCAAAGACGAGCGCAGCCATGTAGAGATGGTTTAGGTCTCCTTCCGAGTATTTTCGTGACGCGAAACCAACCAGGGAAAGCGTCAAAGCCACGCGCCAAGCTACTCAACGTGGGCAGGACCGCTCATCTTGCAGTGCTGTCCAGCTAAAAAGATTCTCTGCTCATACACAACAAATTCATCGCTAATTGTCCACGGCGTGCTAAACCTTCCTTCCTATGGCTACCACACGCAAAACTCGTTTTTCTCGTCGCGTTCCTGACCACGTCACTGATGAGCTTGTGAATGTTCTCACTCGGGGTAAGACCCACGAATTCAATGAGCTTTTCGGTCTGGTTTATGAAAATCTGAAGCTGAAAAATGCGGTGAGCGGTGGCGAAGAAATGCTCCGCCTGCGTTCCTATGAGAAGCTGCAAGGGTTGGTGAGCCGTGGTCTTGTGGCCAAGGTCGCCCGCACCTATCGTGGTTTGGCGGGCCTTGAACAGGCGTCCAGCGCTGCTGCTGCCGCTCGTGCCGCTGCCGCCGTGGTCGCTGCCGCTCCTGCTGCGAGCTAAGCTGCGCGTTCCGTTAAGGTTTCTGTCAGAGCCGCCGTGCAATCCACGGCGGCTCTGTTTTTTGTCACCCAAGCCGCGGGAATGGGATTCGCAGTTTGACGCCCCCCGCTTCACGGCTATTTCTTTGCTCCTAAAGCCATGCTTGAGAACTACCTCCCCATTCTGCTGCAAATCGTCATTGCCGGTGGCTTTGCGGCCGTGACGCTTCTGATCAGCGTCCTGCTCGGCAAGTCGGCTCTCTCCAGCCCGATGAAGGACAGCGCTTACGAGTGCGGCATGCTGCCCATCGGTGAGGCTCAGCCGCGCTTCAGCGTGAAGTTCTACATCGTGGCGATGCTGTTTGTGCTTTTCGACATCGAAGTCGTGTTCCTCTATCCTTGGGCGGTCATTTACAAGGACTACCTCGCCGTTTATGGCCCCTTCATTTTGGGCACGATGCTTAGCTTTGTGGGCATCCTGGGCGTGGCTTTCGGCTATGCCTGGAAGAAGGGCGCGCTGAGTTGGAACAACTAGCCAGCCCACGGCCCCATGATCGCTCACATTTGCCTCTACAAGCTGAAGCCAGCGATCACCTTGGAGCGGTTGGAGGAAATGATGTCCCTCACGCGTGTGCGTTTGCTGCGCGTGCCTGAGGCACTCGCAGTGCGCACGGGAAAGCAGGTCAAGGAAGGGGACCCGTGGCACTGGTTTGTCTTCATGGAGGTCGAAAGCCTCGATAAACTTGCGATTCTGAAGGACGACCCCCATTACATCAAGTTTCGTGAGGAAGTGCTCAAGCCTGCCGTGGACGAGGAATGCGTGCAGTCCTTCGAGATGGAGCCACGCAAGAATGTGAAGTATTCTTAGCTCGGCTCCGGCGTTTCTGGCATGGAAAGCCCGTGATAGGCCATGAAGCGCGTGTAACTCTCCGCGCCCATGTAGCGGCGGACAAACTTCGGCTCGGACTCCGTCAGGTCCACCACGATGAAGCTCACGAGCGCGTGGCTGTGGTTCTCCCACACGCCAAAGCTGATCAGCTTCGCATTCATGCGCAGGTAGTGCTTGATCAAGATGGGCACGCCCTTGCCGTCGTCCTCCAAGCCGGTGACCAATGCGCTCACTTCTTCCACGTTCTGCACCAGCGAACTGATCTCCTCCGGCTTCAGGCCACTGAGCTTGACCCCCTGAAAGGGTGTGCGTGGCTCCACCTGAAGGGAGAGCGTGGGGTGACTGAATTGCTCGCGCATGAAGTTAACGATCAGCGTGCGTGAGGCGGGCGTGTATTCATTGCCTTGGCTGATGCCGACGCTGCCGAAAGTCCGGCGATACTGCGGATTGCGCGCGATGAAGTTGAGGATGCCTGACCACAGCAGCGAGAGCGAGTTGTAGTTCCGCTGATACTCCGGCAGCACATACGAGCGGCCGAGTTCGATCCCAGGGTTCAGATGTGCCAGAAACTCCGGCTTCAAGTCGAACAATCCGCTGCAAATCAGTCCTTCGGGTCCGTGCCTGGCCAGGATCTCATCCGATAGGCCGAGGCGATACGCCCCGACGACGGCCCGATCCTTTGTGTGCCAGAGAAAGAGGTGGTGATAATACTCGTCCTGCGGGGCTACATCGAGCGCCTTAAGCGTGCCGCCGCCTACATCACGGAACGCTTCCTCGCGACCTCGCCCGATCTCCTGCATGACATTTGGGAGCTGGGCATGGCGGGCGAGATACACTTGGAAGTCCCCCTGCGTCAGCAGCAGGGCCTCTTCAGGTAAGGCGTCCACATCCGCCTGTAACAGCTCGCCTGGAAGCCGCGGGGCCAGGGGCTCTGGCCCTTGAGCTTTGGCGATCTCGGCGATCTGCTCGGCAGGGGCGGGCTCGGGGCGATTGCCCAGCATGTAGGTCGCCAGGCGCAGGTAGGCGATCATGTCCTCGTCCTTCTCGAACTTCTTCAGCCGAGTGAAGGGGATGGGCGTGCCGATGTGCAGCTTCACTGGCTCAGGATCACGGCCTTGGCGAATGAACTCGCGCGCCAGCATCATGGTCCGCAGTAGAGGATGAATGATGCCCGCGAGGTTGAAAAGCAGGCTGTTGCCGCCCTCAATAAACAATGGCACCACCGGCACAGCGGCGCGCCGCACCAGCGCCGCCACGTTCGCCACCCACGCTGGATCGCACACGGCCTGCCGATCCCATTGCCAGTGCGAGACGCGATTCCCAGGGAAGACCCCGAGCAGTCCGCCTTGCTTCAAGTGCTTCATGCAATCGCGCAGCCCTGCGAAGTTCGCCCGCACCGCTTCGTCTCTGGGGAAGGGATCGACGAAAAACATGTGCGCGTCGGCATGGCGCACACGCTTCAGGAGGAAGTTGGCCATCAGCTTGGTATCCTTGCGCCGGTGCCTCAGCAGCTCGCCCAGGATGATGCCGTCCAGCCCGCCCAGGGGATGATTTGACACCACCACAACTGGGCCCGTCGCGGGGATGCGCTCAAGGTCTGTCTCCGACACCTCGTAGCGTGCACCCACCAGTTGTAGCACACGGGAGAAAAACGTCTCATCCGTCGCCGTCTCGATGATTCGGTCATGCACGTCATTGATCGCGTCGATCGCGAACAACTTTCGAAGTAGAGGTCCGAAAAGAGGCATCAACGCCTTCAACACGGGATTGGGGATCGCATCCAGATCAATCAGAGGCGGATGTTTGCGGGAATGGGCGTAGGCGGTGTTCACAAGAAGGTCTGCCCGAACAGGTCAGATGTACAGGCTAAAAGGGAGGCCGGGATTTTGGCGAGTAAGAAGTGAGTGCAAGTGCTTTATTCCCTTCGAACTCCGCCTTGCGCATCGGGCGTGTCATCTCAAACTGTTAGACTGCTCACATGCCTGCTCAAGAGACCTCATTGTCACACGAAACCCCCGCTTTGCTGGAGGTGGTCGACGTGCATCGCGACTTCGACGGCGGCCATGTGCTCGCCTTGCGCGGCGTCAGCCTGACCATTCTGAAAGGCGAGTTCGTCGCCATCATCGGCAGTAGCGGCAGTGGCAAATCCACGCTGCTCAGCCTGCTCGGTGCGTTGGATACCGCCGACAAAGGCGAGATCTTGTTCAAAGGCGAGGCTGTCACCAACCTCAAGGACCCCGCCGCCTTCCGAGCGCAGAACATTGGCTTCATCTTCCAGTCCTTCCACTTGCTGCCCACGCTGACCGCCTTGGAAAACGTGCAGGTGCCCATGTTTGAGATGGGCTGGCCGGTCGCTGAGCGTCAGCGCAGAGCGCGGGAGCTGCTGGAGGCCGTTGGCATGGATCACCGCTTGGATCACTTGCCCAGCAAGCTCTCCGGTGGTGAACGCCAGCGCGTAGCCATCGCGCGCAGCTTGGCCAATGCCCCGCACATTCTCCTGGCCGATGAGCCGACGGGCAATCTCGACAGCAAAAACGCCGTCCAGATCATGGACCTCCTCAAGTCGGTGCACGAAGAGCAGGGCATGACGATGATACTCGTGACCCATGACATGCATGTCGCCCGCGCTGCCGATCGCATCATCACCATGCGTGACGGCCAAATCATCTCCGACGAACCGTCGCATCATTCTGTGGAATCTGTTGCCTGATGACCCTTCTCCAATTCACTCTCAAAAACCTCCTCCGCCGTCCCACTCGCACTGCTTTGACCGTTATGGGCATTGGCGTCGGCATAGGGGCCGTTGTCGCCTTGCTCGGTATGGCACGCGGGCTCACGCAGAGCTGGGAAGACGGCTACTCAGCGCGTGGCACGGACCTTGTCATTCGCAAGGGTAGCGGCCTGCAAGCACAGCCCTTCGACGACAAGGCGATCGACAAGCTCCGCAGCCTTCCCAGCATCGAAAAAATCACCAACCTACTGGCCGAAGGCCTGAGCGTGGAGAACGTGCCGCTCATGGTCGTGTCGGGTCGCGAATGGGGCGGCTATCTCTGGGACACGTTCACCCTCATCACCGGTCGGAAGCCTATCGACGGCAATGAGCGCGCGGTTGTGTTGGGTGTCATCGCCGCCGAATCGCTCGGCAAGAAGGTGGGCGACACCGTCACCATTGAGACCGACGAGTTTACCGTTGTCGGCATCGCTGATGGAAAGGCGATCGTAGAGAATGGGGGCATCTTCATCAGCCTGCCGCTGCTGCAAGGTGTCATGGGCAAGCAAGGCAAGGTAAACTTCATCAACATCCGTCTGCGCCAGCCACAAGAGGCTGCCAACGTTGCCGTGGAAGTGCGCAAGGTGCTGCCCGACTACCGTGTGGACCTCGCGCGTGATGTCACCTCCAGCAACGAGGCCGTGAAGATTTTCGAGGCCATGAACTGGGGCACCAGCGCCATCGCCCTGCTCGTCGGCACCTTCGGCGTTATGAACACCATGTTCATGTCCGTGTTCGAGCGCACGCGTGAGATCGGCATCCTGATCGCTCTTGGCTGGCGGCGTGGGCGCATCCTGCGCATGATCGTGCTGGAAGCCATCACCCTTTGCTTCTGCGCAGGTCTGCTTGGCATTGTGTTTGGCATCGGCCTGCTCAAAATCTTGGCCAACACGCACTGGATGTCGGGCAAGCTGGAGCCCTACATCGGCGCTGACCTGCTCGGTTTTGCCATGCTTCTCTCCATCGCGGTCGGTCTGATCAGCGGCCTTTATCCCGCCTGGCACTGCACGAAAATCAATCCGAGCGAAGCGCTGCGACAGTAGCGCCAAGGCCCAGTAGCAAAGGCTTTCGTGGGCGGCAGGTGGGCTACTTCGCCCATCCCAGGCTCTGCTGCACCGCTCGCTGCCAACCTGCTTGCAACGCGCTCAAATCCGCCTCCGGACTGAACCGGGCGTCCACACTCCACTGCGCGGCGATCTCCTCCTTGCTCTGCCAAACGCCGACGGCGAGACCCGCTAGGTAAGCAGCGCCCAAAGCGGTCGTCTCGACGCACTGCGGGCGCACCACGGGGCGGCCCAGTACGTCGGCTTGAATCTGCATGAGCAACTGACTTCGGGAGGCACCGCCGTCAGCTCGCAACTCATCCAGCGCGATGCCTGAATCCTTTTCCATGCAGTGAATCAGGTCCGCGCTTTGCAGGGCGATGCTCTCCAGCGCAGCACGGCAGAAGTGCGCGCGGTTTGTGCCGCGTGTCATGCCAAAAGCGGCACCGCGTGCATACGGGTCCCAGTGCGGCGCGCCCAGCCCGGCAAACGCCGGCACCAGGAACAGGCCATTCGAATCAGGCACGTTCGCTGCCAGCTCATCACACTCCGGCGCGCTGCGGACGATTTGCATCTCGTCGCGCAGCCACTGAATGACCGCACCGCCGATGAAGACCGAGCCCTCCAGCGCATACTCAATGCGACCGTTCAGCTTCCAAGCCAGCGTCGTGAGCAGGTTATTCTGCGAGGGCACAGCCTTCGCGCCCGTGTTCATCAAGAGGAAGCAACCCGTGCCGTAGGTGTTCTTGGCCATGCCGGGCTGGAAGCAAGCCTGGCCAAACAAGGCTGCGTGCTGATCGCCTGCGATGCCTGCAATCGGGATGCCGGCGAGTTCGCGGGGCGCTGCGACCACACCCACGGCCCCGCTGCTTTCCACCACGGTTGGCAGCACCGCGCGTGGGATGTTCAGCACGCGCAAGCACTCGTCGTCCCAGTCGGCGGTGTGCAGGTTAATCAGCAGTGTGCGGCTGGCATTGGTGGCATCCGTCACGTGCGCCGCGCCACCAGTGAGCTTCCAGATGAGCCAGGTGTCGATGGTGCCAAAGAGCAAATCACCAGCCTCGGCCTTCGTTCGTGCGCCGTCGATGTGGTCGAGCATCCACGCCAGCTTCGTGCCGCTGAAGTAAGGATCGAGCCGCAAGCCCGTGCGCTGCGTGATCATCGGTTCATGCCCGGCGGCCTTCATGGCCGCGCAGACATCGGCCGTGCGGCGATCCTGCCAGACGATGGCATTCCCAATGGGCACGCCGGTTTTCCGATCCCACACCACACTGGTCTCGCGCTGGTTCGTGATGCCAATAGCCGCGATGTCCTTAGCGCTGAGATTCGCTTTGGCCAAAGCCTCCACGGCCACAGCGCTTTGATGGGTCCAAATCTCGTCGGCATCATGCTCCACCCAACCGGCCTGTGGATAGAGCTGCGTGTGCTCCCTCTGAGCGCTGGCCACCGGACGCCCCGCGCTGTCGAAGACGATCGCTCGCGAGCTGGTGGTGCCTTGGTCAAGGGCGAGAAGATATTTCATCGTCCTAGGCTACCGAACCCTCAGCAAGCTTGTCAACGCCTCAAGCTCTCTTCACAACGTTGGGTAAGTCTGCTTGTCTTTTCTGTCACATCGCGTTGCTTCCTAAACGTTCATGCTCGCGAATGACCTCGAAGTCCTGCCCCGATCCATCGCTCGTCGCGTGCGCACGCTTGGCCATGCGCTGAGCCGAGTGCAGGCGGGGCTGCAACTGCTGCCCAAGCGCCTGGAGCGCGGGTTGCTGGACACCTCTTCCACGGCTTGGATTCACCAGTGGGCAGGCAGTGCGCTGGATTCGCCATCAACGACCAGCGAAGCAATGACCGCGACGATTGTCTGGCAAGAGAACGCTTGGCTGGTGAGTGAAGTTCCGCCCGTGTGGCATGGCGCATTGTTGCTCCTGCATCTACCCGTGCTGCGCGACTTTTGGCGCAAGGAGCTGCGCGCTGCACGCTATGAACGCCTTCGCCATGTCTTGCCGAAGGTGTGGGCGATGGACCCCACGACGCTGCCACCGGGGGCGGTGATTGCGGGCTTGGGCATCACGAACTGGCACGACTTGTCGAAGCTGGAAGCGAAGGGGCGCCATTTTGAAATCAAGGGTGAGCTGGGCTTGGTCATCGAGCAGACCCGATGGAAGGCCGATGGCAGCCTCACGCTGACCTGGAACACATCGGACGATGGTCGGATCGACTTGTAAAACAGAGCGTCGGTGTCAGGCCAACCCGCACGGTTGCTAATTTCTACTGAAGTCCACGCTAGTTTGCGCCACACTCGGCCGATGACCGCGCGCATTTCCCCCTTCGCCGCCACCTGCATGGTGGTGGCTAACATGATCGGTGTGGGTGTGTTCACCAGTGTGGGCTTTCAGATTGGTGGCCTGCCCTCGTCAGCGCCGGTGCTCGCGCTGTGGCTGATCGGCGGGGTGCTGTCACTGTGCGGTGCGCTATGCTACGCGGAGTTGGTCGCGATGATGCCGCGCAGTGGCGGCGAGTATCATCTGCTGCGCGAGGCGTATCATCCGCTGGTCGGCTTCATGGCGGGCTGGATTTCTCTGGTCGCTGGGTTTTCCGCCCCCATCGCGCTTGCGGCTTCTGCCTTTGCCAAGTATGCGCAGCAGTTCGGCGTGAACATGCAGGAGCAGTTGCTCGCCGCGGCCCTGGTCATTTTCATGACGGCGATGAACCTGACGAATGACCGCTGGTTTGGCCGTTTCCTCGGCGGCGTGACGGTGCTGAAGGTGTTCCTCATTCTCGCTTTCATCGCGGGCGCTGTGTTCCTGCCTGGCGGTGTGCATAACGACCTGCTACCGAAGGCCGGCGATCAGGCGCTCTATTTCTCGCCCGCCTTCGCCATTTCGCTGATCTACGTGATGTATGCCTACGAGGGCTGGAATGGCGCGGCCTATGTGGCAGGTGAAGTGCAGGAGCCGCAGAAAAACATGCCGCGCGCGTTGATCACCGGCACGATTATCGTGACGATCCTCTACGTGGCGCTGAACGCGGTCTTCCTCTGGCGCGCGCCGTGGGATCAAATGGCCAACAAGCCTGAGGCAGCACTCATCGCTGCGCAGGCGATCTTCGGCGCAACGGGCGGCAAGTTCATGGGCTTCCTGATCGCCTTCGGCCTGATCTCCACCGTGGCGAGCATGATCTGCGCAGGCTCGCGCGTGAACGAACGCATGGGCGAGGACGTGCCCTTCTTGAAGGCGCTGGCTTACCAAAACAAGGCAGGCACGCCCGTGGTGTCGGTGCTCGTCGTCGCGGGCATGTCCCTGCTGATGCTGCTGACGCGCACCTTTGAGGAAGTGCTGCGCTACGTGGAGTGCCTGCTGGTCAGCTCGTCATGCCTAGCCGTGCTGGCGGTCATTTGGCTGCGCATTCGTCGCCCCGATGCCCCTCGTCCGTTTCGCGTGCCCCTGTATCCGATCACGCCGATGCTGTTCGCGGGCATGACGATTTACATGATCTGGTTCATGGCGGGGCAGCACCCCAAAGAGCTGCTTGCGGGCTTAGCCACACTGGGGGTGGGATTGGCCGTGTATGCTGTCGGAACACAATGGCAGCGCAGAAAAAGTGAATGATCGCGGGTTGAGAAAGTGCTCAGTAATCGGTGCTTGGTATTTAGACTTCTGAACTAACCACTCAGCACTAATCACTCATTACTTTCCCCATGCTCGCCGATCAACTCATCGCCCTCCTCGGCTCGGACGCCGTGTCCACCACGACTGACGACCTTGCCGTGCACAGCACCGACAAATGGTTCGCCGCGAACCCGCCCGAGGTCGTCGTTTTTGCGACCACCACCGAGCAAGTGTCGAAGCTGCTGCGTTTCGCCAATGAGCAGAAAATTCCGGTCACCGCGCGTGGTGCAGGCGTCGGCTATGTCGGCGGGTGCGTGCCGCTGCGCGGCGGTATTGCGCTGTCAATGGCGCGCATGAACAAAATCAAAGAAATCAACACCGCCGACGGTGTCGCGGTCGTCGAGCCGGGAGTCATCACGGGCGAACTGCAAAGCGCCGTGCGCAAGCTCGGCTGGTTCTACCCGCCTGACCCCGCGAGCCTGAAGGAGTGCAGCCTGGGCGGCAATCTCGCCACGAATGCAGGTGGCCCACGCTGTCTGAAATACGGCGTCACCCGGCATTACGTGCTCGGTTTGGAAGCCGTGCTGGCCGATGGCACCATCGTCAAAACGGGCGGTCGCTGCCACAAGAACAAGACCGGCTTTGATTTGGTCGGCCTGTTCGTTGGCAGCGAAGGAATGCTCGGCATTGTTACCGAAGCCACGCTGCGCCTGCTGCCGCATCCGCCGACCCGCGCCATGCTCAGCGCAGGCTTCAACAACTTCGCGCAAGCCGCTGGTGCCGTGCAGACAATCCTGGGCAGTGGCTTCCTGCCGAGCGCGCTGGAGATCGCGGACAAGTTCACGCTCAAGGCGGCACGCGATTACCTGGGCGAGTCCGTCACGCCCCAAGGTGATGCGCATTTGCTCGTCGAGATCGATGGTCATGAGGAAAGCGTGCAGCTCGAACTCAAGAAGCTGCAAACCTTGGTCGAAGGTTGTGGAGCCATTCGTGTTGAAGCCGCGATGGGTGAGGAGGCCTGCGAGCGCTTCTGGAAGCTGCGCCGCGAGTTCAGCTACAGCCTGCGCAACACGGGACTGATCAAGCTGAACGAAGACATCGTGGTGCCGCGCAGCAAGCTGGTCGATTTGGTTGAATTCGCCGAGCAGTTGCAGGCCGAGTGCGGCTTCCCCATCGCCAGCTTCGGCCACGCGGGCGATGGCAACATCCACGTCAACATCATGGTGCCGAACATGACCGACCCAGAGATTCGCGAGCGTGCTGAGGCTGCGTTGGATCGCCTGTTCAAACAAGTCATCGCCTGGAATGGAGCGATCACGGGGGAACACGGTGTGGGCATTGCTAAAGGTCGCTGGTTCGCTGATGCCGTGGGCGAAGGTGCGCGTGAGTTGCATCGGCGCTTGAAGCTCGCGCTGGATGCTGAGGGCATTCTGAATCCGGGGAAGTTCGCGGGGTGAATGTGGCCCCAGATTGATGAGTCTGCCTGTGCCGCCTGGGAGCAACAATCCGTGTGCATCTGTGCCTATCTGTGGTTGAGCTTCCTCCCCTCATAGCACCTCATGCCTCCTGACCCCCAACAAGACCCCAAGAAAGAAACGCTGCGCCTGCTTATCGGAGCGCTCATCGTCGCGGGCATCATTGCGGTGCTGCATTTCACGCCGCTGAAGCAGTGGCTCGCGGAGGCACAGAACCTCAAGCAGCAAGTGGATGCTTATGGCTGGAAGGCCCACGCCTTTTTCATTCTTGGCAGCGTCATCGGTATTGCCGTCGGCGTGCCACGGTTGGTGCTGTGCGGGCTGGGCGGTGTGCTGTTTGGATTTGTGGAAGGCGTGCTCGCTTCTCAGTTTGCAGGCGTGCTGGGCTCTTATGGGGCCTTCTTGATCACGCGTCTCTGGGCACCGAAGCTGTGGGTGAAACGTCAGCTCGCCAAGACCGACAAGCTCCGCTCACTGCTGGAGAAGCCGACCATTGGAAGCATCTTCGTCGCTCGTCAGCTACCGGTGCCCGGCATCGTGCCCAATGTGCTCCTCGGCGTGCTGTCCACGCGCCACCGCACCTTCTTGATCGGCACGTTTCTCGGCTACTTGCCCAGCAATATCCCCGTCGCGCTGGCGGGGAGCAGCATGGCCAAGGAATCCCTGACCAAGGCTATTGCGCAGGTGTCGTTGAGCATGCTGGCGCTGGGCGTTTGTAGCGCACTGATCATGGCAGTGCGTCGGCGGGTGAGGGACAGAGAGTGAGCATGCTCGGTGCTCACGCGTTAGCGTTTCCCGACTGAGCACGCTGAAGCGTGAACACCGAACGAACTTGCCTCATTAGACCTACTGCGTTGCAAACTTCGTCAGCAGGCCGCGCTTCTTGGTCATCTTCAACATGCCGCCAAAGATCGCACCGGCGATGGCTAAGAAGACGATGTTCAGCCCGGCGGCCCAGAACATGTGGTTCCAGTTGAGCTGGCCATTGTTAGGGTCGAGCACTTCTCTCATGCCTTCAAACACATGCGTAGCCGGGAAGGCGAGCGCAATGGGTTGCAGCACCGCAGGCAGCTTGGCGACGGGATAAAACACCGCGACAATGGGCTGGATGAAGAATGGAATGGCCCAGGCCAACGACTCGGCCGCCTGACCCCAGCGCAGGATCAGCGCGGTGGAAATCATGCCCAGGGACCAGCCGAAGACGAGCAGGTTGATAAAGAACGGGATCAGCGCCCACTTCATGGAGAAGACGTTGAAGCCATAGCCAAACCCCGCGCACAGAGACAGCACGAACACGGTCACGCAGATGCGCAGGAAGCCGATGGTGAACGTGGCGGCGACGTATTCCGTGGTGCGAACGGGCGCGACGAAGATGTTCAACAGATTGCGTGTCCACACGTCTTCCAAGAACGAAATAGCCACGCCTTGCTGGGCACGGAATAGCACGTCCCACAGGATCATGCCGCCGATGAGGAACATCAAAAAGCCACCAAAGGATTCACTCGTGTTGTCCTTCAGGAACAGAGTCAGATTACCCCACACCATCAAGTCCACGAGCGGCCAGAAGATCAGTTCGATCAAGCGCATGGGCGTCCGCGTGTAAAGGAACAGGTAGCGAAGCACGAGGGCGCTGATGATGCGGAAATTCATGGGGCCGCAAGTCTAGCGCGGGTCGTGGGGGAATTCAAAGGGCAAGACGCGACTATGGCAGCTTCGCGAATGGGCTGCATGCGCATTCCTGAGCCGTTAGGCCTCATTTTCCTGCCCCTTGCGCTCGCCGACTGAACGTGCCAATGAAAATCCCCAACTTTACGCATGAGCGATCCCATCAAGCACGAGTGCGGCATTGCCGTCGTCAGGCTGAAAAAGCCCCTGGCCTATTTCCATGAGACCGGGCGCGGAGCTCTGCATGGCTTCAACCTGCTGCAGGCCCTGATGCAGAAGCAACGCAATCGCGGCCAGGACGGCGTGGGCATTGGTTGCTGCAAGCTGGAGATGCCGCCGGGGCTGCCCTACATGTTCCGCATTCGCTCCATGGTCTCGGCGGAGCGTATTGGCGAGATGTTTGAGGACGAGATGAAGGAATACAAGCGCATCGCCCGACGCATCGACAAGGAGCGCAAGCAGGAGCGCGACGACTTTGGGTCCGAATACCTGTCCTTTCAGGAAGACCCGGTGGCGATCAAGCGAGAGTTCGAAATGGCAGGCGAGGTTTACCTGGGCCACCTGCGCTACGGGACCAGCGGTGACTTCGGCAAGGGCTGTCTGCACCCGTATTTGCGCCGCAGCACTTGGCCGACGCGCAGCCTGATGGTGATGGGCAATTTCAACCTGACCAACACCAGCGAACTGAATGAGGTGATGCGCAAGCGCGGCCAGCATCCCGTGCATGGCACCGACACGCAGAGCGTGCTGGAGGAAATCGGCTTCCAACTCGATGAAGCGCACACGCAGCTCTACCATCAGCTACGCGATTCTGGGATGCCCGGCGAGGAAATCCCCCCACACATCAGCGAGCAGCTGGATGTGGCCGATGTCATTCGCAAGTCCGCGCACCTCTGGGACGGCGGCTACACGATCGTTGGTGCCATCGGCAATGGCGACCTGTTCGTCATGCGCGACCCGAATGGCATTCGCCCCTGCTACTACTTCGAGAATGACGAGATTTTCGTCGTGGCCAGTGAGCGCGTGGCCTTGATGTCCGTGCTGGAAGTGGGCTTTGACGAGGTCAAGGAACTGCCGCCCGCCTGTGTGGCGGTGATGAAGGCCGATGGCTCGCTGACCATCTCGGAGTTCACGGCACCGCAGGCGCTGAAGCCGTGCTCGTTCGAGCGCATCTACTTCTCGCGCGGCAACGACGCGGTGATCTACCAACAGCGCAAGCGCCTGGGCGAGAAGCTGGTGCCGCAGTTGATCGAGTCCATCGACAACGACTTCGAGCACACCGTGCTCAGCTTCATTCCAAACACAGCCGAAACGGCGTATTTCGGCTTCCTCGACGGCCTGCGCAAAAGCCGCCGCAACGTGGTCAAGGACGCGCTCATGGAGATGCTGAAGCGCGGTCAGATCGACGAAGGAATGCTCGACGACCTCGTGCTGCGCAACTGGCCGCGTGCCGAGAAGATCGTGCTCAAGGACATCAAGATGCGCACCTTCATCGCGCAGGAGACCGGGCGTGATAAGCTGGTGTCCAGCGTCTATGACGTGACCTACGGCGTGGTCACGGAGAAGGACAATCTGGTCGTGATCGACGACTCCATCGTGCGTGGCACCACGCTGAAGACCAATCTTCTGCGCATTCTCGGTCGCACCAATCCACGCCGCATCGTGGTGGTCAGCACCGCCCCGCAGATTCGCTACCCAGACTGCTACGGCATCGACATGGCCGAGCTGGGCAAGTTCATCGCCTTCCAGGCCGCAATCGCGCTGCTCAAGGAACGGGGCATGCACAAGATCGTGGATGACACGTATCTGGCCTGTCGTGCTGAATTGGCGAAGCCGAAGGAGCAAATGGTCAATGCGGTGCAGGCGATCTACGAGCCCTTCACCGATGAAGAAATCTCCCTCAAAATCGCGCAGCTCGTCTACCCCGAGAACAGCCGCTGGCAGGGCGAGCTGAAGGTCATTTACCAGACCGTGCCCGGCTTGCATGAAGCGCTGGGCGAGGAGGCCGGCGACTGGTATTTCACCGGCAACTACCCAACACCCGGCGGCTATGCCGTGGTGAACCGGAGCTTCTGTCACTTCTACCGTGGCCATGACGGCCGCGCGTATGGCGCGTCGCTGCTGTAGGCAGGGCGCAGCGAGGGATGGCATTCATTTGGTGGAAGTCGAAGCATCGTTCTTGCTCTCGGCCCCGCTGATCGTGTTTAATAGCGAGCCTGAACACCGGGCACCGTCACTCGTGCCCACCACCCTTTTTCATGATGCGTGTCCTTGACCCAATCCTCATCACGCGGGGCTTTGCCTTGCTACTTCTCACGTTCAGTGCGCTCGCCACGCAGCAGGCCCATGGGCAGGCTATCGACTATGCGACCAAGATCCAGCCGATCTACAACACGCACTGCATCGAATGCCACAATGCAATCTCGCCCGAGGGCGACATGAATCTGGAGACGAATAGCTACGTGAACACGGTCAACTTCGAAGGGGGTAACTTCGGCAGTTTTCGTGTGCGGCCAAATTTCGCCACCCGGACACTGAGCGCCATCTACAATGTGTTGGTTTACAATGGATCGGGCGCCAGCGTGGGCATGGGAAGCTGGGTCGCGACGGCTCAGCAAAAAGCCGACCTTACCAACTGGATCAAGCAGGGTGCGCTGCCCGACCTCAGCGCGCCGACCGTGACCAATGTCAGCGCTGCCACGGGTCCCAGTGCGGGCGGCACGGTGGTTACGATCACGGGCACACGGTTCGGCGGGGTGGAATCCTTCCTTCCCGTGGTCACCTTTGGCGGAGTCGCCGCGACCAATGTCACGTATGAAGTCAGCGGCAGCACCAGCTTCACCAAGATCCGCTGCACCACCCCGCCGCATGCCCCTGGCCAAGTGGATGTCATTGTCACCACGACCGCCGGTGGTGCCTCGGCTCCCCTGGTGAACGGCTTCACTTATGGTGCCAGCACGAACAACAATCTCGCAGGCCTCGTGCCCAGCTATGGCACGCTGTCGCCGTCTTTCAGCTCAGTCGCGCAGACCTACACGCTAAACGTGCCGTATGCGGTGGAGTCGATCCGCTTCACACCGACAACCGCTGATAGTCTGGCCACCGTGCAGGTGAACGGCGCGCCCACCACCTCTGGCACCGCCAGCGGTCTGATCAATCTCACGGAGGGAGCCAACGTCATCCCCATCGTGGTCACGGCTGAGAACAACAGCACAAAGACCTACAACGTCACGGTGACCCGAGCACCGGCGCTCACCAGCGCCACACTCTCCCAATTGCTGCCGAGCACGGGCACGCTGTCGCCTGCGTTCAATTTCGCCACCACGGCCTACATGCTCACGGTGCCACTGGAGACGGCCAGCTTCACTCTGACGCCCACCCTCTCCGCCAGCGGAGCGACGCTCACAATCGACGGCCAGCCTGCGACCAGTGGCGTGGCCAGCCAGCTCTTGCCGCTCAACAGCAGCAGTGTGACGGTGAGCCTCGTCGTCACGGCAGCTGACACCACCACGACGCAGACCTACACAGTGACGGTGCAGCGGAATTTCATTGGAGCGCCGCGCATTGTGATGCAGCCGGTGCCGCGCTTGGTAGAGCCTGGTGGTGCGGTGACGTTCAGTGTGGAAGCCGTGGGCAGTGCGACGCTGGGGTATCAGTGGCGCAAGAACGGCGTGAACATCGCGGCAGCGACCGGCAGCAGCTACACTGTGGCTTCCGCCCAAGTGGCGAACGCGGGCACTTACTCCGTGGTGGTGACCAACTCCCTGGGATTCATCACTAGCGATGGGGCTCTGCTCACCGTGGTCAGGGCGGGTGTCACCGGCTTCCCACAGATCACCACGCAGCCGCAGTCGGCGTTGGTCGCGCTGGGCACAACGGCCACGTTTAGCACCGTGGCCACAGGCAACGCCACACTTGTGTATCAGTGGCGGAAGGCCGCTGTCGCCCAGACCGGAGCCACGGCTACCAGCTTCACGACACTACCCACGACCCTCACCAGTGCGGGCACTTACAGCGTGCTGGTCAAGAACGCCGATGGCTCCGTCGTCAGCGCAGGCGCGCGCCTCGGTGTGCTCGGCACCGCGGCCTCCACCAAGCTGTTCAAGGTCGGCACCACGGCGACGCTCACGGTCGTCGCAGCGGGCGAAGGCTTGATCTACCAGTGGAAGAAGAATGGCGTGGACATGGTGGACAGCACCAGCGGCGAGCACATTGTCACCGGCACCAAGGCGGCCAGCTTGGTCATCAAAGGCAGCACCACGGCCGATACGGACACCTACACCTGCCTGGTGCGCATGGGGGCCATCTTCCGCGAGAGCGGGGCCTTCTCGCTGAAGGTCTATGACAAGGTCCCCATCATCCAACTCGCCACCAATGCTGCCCTGCCTGACGGCATTGTCAGCGGTAGCTATCATGATGGCGCTGGCGACCCCTATGCGGTGCCGGTGGACACCAGCAGCGACCGTGCGGTCGTCACTTTCAGCCAAGTTGGTTTGCCTGCGGGACTCAAGATTGATCCAGTCACCGGTGTGATCTACGGCAAGCCCACAGTCGCGTCCAAAATCACCCTCGCCTCCCCTTTGGGCGAGCCGTTCAAGGTGACCCTCACCGCCACCAACGGCGTCAGCAAGCACAGCGTCGTGGTGCTCATGCACATCTCGCCACTGCCAGTCGCTGCGGTTGGCACCTTCAATGGCTTGGTCGCTCGCGATGCCTCGCTAAGCAGTGGCTTGAGCCTGAACGCGGCCAAGACCTTCAGCGCTGGCGGCACGCTCAACGTCACCATACTGGGCACCGGCATCATCTCCTCCGGCAAGCTCACCCTCGGAGCCCTGAGCTATCCGTTCGTCAACAAGGTCCTGGATGCCGAAATCGGTGCCAACCCCACAGCCACCGTGGTCATCGCGCGCAAGCTGCCGCTGCCGAACCTCACGCTGGCCTTCAGCATTGATAAGACCACGGGCGAACTGACTGGCACCCTCACCGATGGCGTAGCGCCGACGGTCAATGTGCAAGCTTGGTGCAACACCTTGCAACCCCTCGCGCTGCAAGGAGCCTACACTGCCGTCCTCGACTTCACACCGCTGCAAGCCCCCGATCCCACGGGTGACGTGGCCTACCCGCAGGGCAACGGCTTCGGCACCCTGACGGTCACCACCAAAGGCGCGACCTGGAGCGGCAAGCTCGCCGACGGCACCGTCGCGACCTACGCCACCACCCTTGGCAGCGCCGGCCAAGTGCCGCTACACCTGATGCTCTACACCAACACTGGGTCCGTCCACGGCTGGATGCAGGTCGCCGCCGACAACGTGGTGACGCCCACCAACAACGGCCAGCCCCTGCTTGATGGCACGGTGGACTGGGTCAAGATCGCGCAAGCCGCTAGCTCGACGAACCAGAACTACAAGTCCGGCTTCGCGCTGCACAAGCTCACCGTGGCCGGTGGCAAGTATGTCAAGGGCACGCCGCTGCTGGGCATTGCTGACGCTGGCTTGAACACCACCAATGCCAAGCTGGCCTTTAGCGAAGGCGGCCTCACCGGCCCAGCGCCTATCGTCGGAGCCAGCATGGCCAGCGCGCTGAACACCACGACCTTCCGCCTCACCAGCGCGAACACCTTGGTCATGCCTGTCGCGGCGTTGAATCCAGCGACGCTGACTTTCTCCTCGTTCAACGCCATCACCGGAGCCTTCACCGGTACTTGTGTGCTGAAGAATGACCCGGATCCCACCGACCTCGTGGCCCCAATCACGGAGTTGTCGCGCACGGTCAGCTTCGCCGGTGTGCTGGTCCCACGTGTCGGCATCAACCAAGGCGTTGGCTACTTCCTGCTCTCGAAGCTGCCCGAACTCGGCAGCCCCAACACCACGCTCAGGACCTCGCCCATCCTCTCCGGCCAAATCGTCCTCGGCGCGAAGTGACCCTTCGATCCCTGCTCGACAGCGCGCTTGGCGTCGCTTGAATGCGCGGCCATGAAAATCCTCGTCACCGGCAAAGGCGGGCGTGAGCACGCACTGCTCACCGCCCTTAGCGAATCCCCTTCCAAGCCTCAGCTCTTCGCTTATCCCGGGAGCGATGCCATCGCGTTGCTGGCCACCCGCGTGGACGTTCCGAACCTGACCGAGTTGATTGCCTTCATGAAGCGCGAGGGCATTGACCTCTGCGTTGCAGGTGAGGAAGCCTGGCTGGTAAAGGACGATGGCTTGGCCAACATGTGCGAGGCAGCGGGCATCCCGTGCTGGGGGCCACCGAAGGAGTCGGCGCAACTGGAAGCCAGCAAGACCTTCGCCAAGCTCTTCCTCAAGCGCCACAGCATCCCCACCGCCGACTTCACCGTGGTGAATAGCAAAGCCGAAGCCCTGGCAGCGATCACGCAGTATCCGATCGTGCTGAAGTTCGATGGCTTGGCTGCTGGCAAGGGCGTGGCCGTGTGCCCCGATGCCGTCGAGGCCGAGGTCTTCCTGGACGAGGTCTTCACCAAGCGCTTGTTCGGCGAGGGCAAGCTCATCGTCGAAACCTGCCTGACTGGGCCTGAGATAAGTATCTTCGTCAGCGTGTGTGACGGGCAGTATCACATCCTGATGCCGGCCCGGGATTACAAGCGCATTCGTGACAACGACCAAGGAGCCAACACCGGCGGCATGGGCGCGGTCGCCTCGCGTGAACTCGCGGACCTAGCCCTGCTGAAACGCATTGAAGACGAACTGGTCAAACCCACCGTCGCAGGTTTGAAGAAAGACGGACTGAAATATCGCGGCTTCTTGTATTTTGGCATCATGCTCACGCCGAACGGCCCGCAGATGATCGAGTTCAACTGCCGCTTCGGCGACCCCGAAGCCGAGGCCGTGATGCCCATGGTGCGCGGCGACTTCGCGCAGTATTGCTTCGCCGGTGCGAAGGGCGAACTGACGCCCTCGCACATCAGCTTCGCCGAAGGCTGGAGCGTGTGCGTTATCCTCGCCAGCGCTGGCTACCCCGCGTCATCGCGCAGCGGCGATGTCATGAGCGGCCTTGATCAAGTCAGCGGTGCTCGTGTCTACCACTGCGGCACGCGCCAGAACGCCGCCGGTCAGTTTGAAACCAATGGTGGCCGTGTGCTCGCCGTCGTCGCCCAAGGTGCCACACGCGTCGAAGCCCGCGAGCAAGCCTACGCGAATGCTGAGAAAATCAGCTTCGACGGCCGCCAGCGCCGCACGGACATCGCGAAGATGCACTTTGAATAGTGCCGTCTGCCCAGCCGGCTAGCTCCACTGAAAAGATCGCCGAAGACGCTCATCGGCAAGCAGCTGGCCCAACGTGCCTCAATTCAGCTGCACTCGGCGCAGGCGACAGTTCCGAAGAACAAGTTCACCCGCCTTTGGTCCATTTGACGAGTGATGCGACAAGTTGCCAAAGTTTAAGGGCGCTGTTTGAACTGCCTAGCTTGGGGCTGCGCGGGGGCGCTGTCTGTGGTTCGAGAGCGTATGTGCCTGGCCATAAAATCCCCTCAACAGCATTCCAATCAACGTAAGGGCGCTCGCCTTTCAAACCTGGCGTGAGCGGGCATCCGAGAGCGGCGTCGTCGATGTAAAGGTCCGCGTAGCACTTCGGGCTATCAGTCCAAGTGTACTGCTTTGGGTGGCGCTGGATTCCTAACAGAGGGATTCCGTTTTTTTCAAACCACTTCACGGCATCTCGCAGATGAGTTCCGCAGCGCATCGTGCAGAGAATGAGGTGCCCACCCTCTTTCACGATGCGATGCAGCACACGCGGTGCCCCGACATGTCTGCCGATTTTCGGATACTCATGGGTGACGCAGGTGCCGTCGAAGTCGACGGCAATCACAAGGCCCAGTAAGGCCATGGACAACGCCCCCTCGCCGCTGGTCTTCGTCATCGTATCAAGAGTTCGATGGCCTTTGGTCGTCATGCACGGTTCTTGGCTTCGTCTTGTTGTGTTAACTCTCTGTTAGCTGGCTCACAGTTTGTGATATAGAACAGTCATTATACTAAGAACCAATATACGCGGCAGTGCCCCGATGATCAATCTCTATGTTGGGGTAACCCACAATGGCTTGGCCTATCTTCTCGCTGGTCCTTGCGGCTTCGGGCTGTTAGCGGGTGCAGCTAACAGAGTTTTGGGCACAGATGGGCAACGTCATTGCAGCATGGAGCGGCTGCATTCCTCATTGACGCCTCGCCTGCATCGACTTGAATCGCATCACGTGACTTCTCAGACTGACAAACTCCGCCAACTGCTCGATGCCTCGGGTATGGGGCGTTGTTTGGACGAGCTGGCAGCGCAGATTGCCGAGCGCTGGAAAGATAAGTCTCGGCTGGCTTTGGTCGGTGTGTATCGGCGTGGGGTGCCTTTTGCCCGGCAACTTGCAAATCGACTGGAGGCCATGGGCAAGCAGGTGGACTTCGGCAAGATCGACATCACACAGTATCGCGACGACTTGCAGACCATGAAGGTCGTGCCGCAGTTGCGAGGTTCCGAAATTGACTTCGACATGGACGACGCGGTCGTCATCCTCTGCGACGAGGTGATCTACACCGCGCGCACCACACGCGCTGCTTTGGAAGAGTTGCTGGATTTTGGGCGTGCTCGTTGTGTGCAGATCGCGGTCTTGGTGGATCGCAGTGGGCGAGAGTTGCCGATTCATCCTGACTACACGGGAATCAAGGTCGATCTGCCGCTGCAGGAGCGCGTGAGCGTGCGCTTCGCGGAACATGATGGCTGGGACGAGGTCTTTGTGCGACACTGGGAGGGACGCCCCGCATGACACCCCGCAAAGACCTGCTCGATATCGCCTCCCTCTCGGATGAGGAAATCAACTTCGTTTTGACTAACGCGGAGCCGTTCAAGGACCTGTTCAAGCGCAGTGTGAAGAAGGTGCCCACCCTGAAGGGCCAGACTGTGCTGCCTTTGTTTTATGAAGCTTCCACGCGTACACGCTCCTCGTTTGAAGTCGCCGCCACGCGACTCAGCGCAGACATTATTCCCTTCGATGTCGATTCCTCCAGCGTGACCAAGGGCGAGTCCGTGCTCGACACCGTGGAGACCCTGGAGGCGATGAAGGTCGATTATATTGTGGTTCGCCACAAGCAGAGCGGCATCCCGAACCTGATTGCGCAGAACACCCACGCCTCGGTCATCAATGCGGGCGATGGCTTCCACGCGCATCCAACACAGGCGCTGCTGGATGCGTTCACGATCCAGGAGACTCTCCCAGAGGTGGCAGGGCGCAAGGTGGTGATCGTGGGCGACATCAAGCACTCGCGTGTCGCTCGCAGCACCAGCCTCGTTTTGCGCCGTTTGGGCATGGAGGTTGCGTATCTTGCGCCCGGTTCCCTAATGCCACGCGAGGTGCCGAAGGAGGTCACGTTGCTGCGCAGTTGGGACGATCTCTGGGATTGGAAGCCGGAAATCATTTATCTGCTGCGCGTGCAGATGGAGCGCCAGCGCGAGCCGTTCTTCCCCAGCGTGGGCGAATATCACAAGGTCTATGGCCTGACCGACGAACGCCTGACCCGCGTGCGTCAGCAGGGCTTGTATGTCATGCACCCCGGCCCCGTGAATCGCGGCGTGGAACTGACCGACAACGTCATGACCTACGAGCGCAGCCTGATCAACCAGCAGGTCGAAAACGGCATCGCCGTGCGCATGAGCGTGCTCTACTGGCTAAGGCCAGGGGCAGGCTGCTAGCGGCCATTTCAATTTTGACCCCTGCGTGACTTGGGCGTAGTGTCGTCGAACAGATACAGCCATATGACCTTCACCGCTGTCCTTCCGCCAAATGTCACGCTGCCCGAAGAAACGTGGTTGCCTGCTCTTGTGCGTCGGCATGGGAGCGATCTTGAAGTTACGGCTGATGCGGCATCATCACCTGCACAGCTACCAAGCAGTGAGCGAGCAAAGTCTTTGGCTGCATGGTTGGCACGATGCGCTGCTCAGCCTGTCAGTGCTTTGACCGACCCTGAGGTGGAGGATATGCGCTGGCAGCGTCTGCAAGAAAAACACCAACTCTGATCCGTGCGCGTCTTTGTGGATACCAATGTCTGGCCGGACTTGGTGCCTAACCGTCCTGGGTTCGCAGACGCTTCTTCAATGCTCGTTCTGTGTACTGCGAGGAACGACGAGCTCTGGATGGCGTGGCACACGGTGGCAAACGTGGAATACATCCTTACTCGTGCCAAGCAAACGCCAGCCGAGCGCGAGCAGCATTTGCGGAACATGCTCCAGCAGGCTCGCGTCTCACCGACGGATGAAACCGATGCCCGGCACGCACTCGATCAAGGTTGGAGGGATTTTGAAGATGCCCTTCAATTCGCCGCTGCTAGGCGCTGCCGTGCGGATGTGATTGTCACTCGCAACACGAGTGACTTCGCACGGTCGTCCATTCCTGTTCTCACGGTTCAGGACTTTCTGGCTGCCTATCCGTAAGGGATCCAATATTCGGCCCTGACATCACCACTTGTTCGCCTGAATCACATCCGGCTTGCCGCCGAGGTAGTTGATCAGGTTCAAGGTCGAGCGCATGGCTTGGCGAGGCACGCTTTCAAAGGTGCGGCTACCGATGTGCGGGGTGATGAGCGCCTTGGGATGATTGAGCAGCGGGTGATCGGCAGGTGGTGGTTCTTCGTCGAGCACGTCGGTGGCGTAGCCGCCGAGCTTGCCGCTGTTCAGGGCTTCGAGCAGGTCGCCTTGATGCACCAGTTCAGCGCGGGCGGTGTTCACCAGCAGCGCGCCGGGCTTCATGATGGCGATGCGTTCGGCCTTCATGAGATGCTTGGTTTGCTCGCTGAGGTTGGTGTGCAGGCTGACCACGTCGCATTCAGCCAGCAGGCTTTCGAACTCGGTGTGGCGCTTGATCCCGTGCTCGGTGGCGAAGGCTTCGGGCCAATACAAATCGAGCGCGTGCACTTCCATGTCGAAGGCGCGAGCGCGCTTGGCGACTTCCTGACCAATGCGGCCCAGGCCGATGAGACCGATCTTTTTCTGCCACAGTTCGTGGCCGGTCACGCGCTTCCATTGACCCGCGCGGACGGAGTTGGCGGAATCGACCAAATTGCGCACATGGGCGAGCATGAGGCAGAAGACGTGCTCGGCGACGGTGGTGTGGTTAACGCCGGGGGTGAAGAGCACGGGCAGCTTGCGTGCGGTGCACTCGGCCACGTCGATCTTGTCCAGGCCAATGCCGTATTTGCTGATGACCTTCAGGCGGGGCAGGGCCTTGTCGAGCACGGCCTCGGTGATCTCGTCATCGCCGCAGAGGAAGGCGTCAAAGTCGCCTGCGAGCTCCAGCATTCGGCTTTCAGGCAGCGGACCGCGCTCGCGATGAATGTCAAAGCCTTGGCCTTCCAGCAGAGCATGGTGGTCGCCGGGGGTGTCTTGATACGAGGTGGTGGTGAGCAGGACGCGCATGGGAAAAAAGGTTGGAGGCGGAAGGATGAGGGATGAAAATCAGAAAACTCATGCTCCACTGACGAAACGATGAGTGCAGAAAACGACGACGAGAGCAAGGAGATTGGCGCAGTGCGCAACCTGGGCGTGCAACCGCTGGATGCGCTGATGCGCGAGCGCGGCGTGGAAAACCATGACCTTGTGGCGTCCTGCAAGCATTCGCTCACGCACAAGGCCGTGCAACGCGCTCGCCAGGGCAGGCTTCTGACCATGCGCACGCAACGGCACGTGATCGAGGCCTTCAATACCCTGGTCAAGGCGCGCGGCGAAGACGCTGCCTTCACTCAGACGCAACTGTTCACCTACAAGGCATGAACGGCACACGCGCACCGACGCGGGGTTGAACTGCGCGTGCGTTCGCCGTAACCTATCGCCTGCATGTTTTCCTGGCACCGCCTTTCCCTCCTGCTGTTCGCGACCTTGATCGCGAGCTTGCAACTCCAAGCCCAGGGCAAGAAGAGCAGCCTGCAAGAGCAGCCGGGCTTCCTGGCGGCTGAGCAAGCGCTGGCGGACCAGCTTTACGACGTGGCAGCCGTGAAGGCTGAGCGTTTGCTGAAGCAGAACCCCTGGAAAGCCGCTGACGCCGCGACCATCACCGAGCTGTGGGTGGAGGCGCTGGTGCGCGCAGGGAAGGGGACTGAAGCGCTGGTGGTGCTGCGGTCGCATGATGTGCCGAATGAGGCCTTCTGGCTTGGCCAGGCGCTGCTGATCACGGGCGAGTATGTGCAGGCGGAGACCGCGATGACGGCCTACCACGGCAAGTATGACGAGCTGGCAGATGTGGCTGAGGCTCACGCCTTGCTCGGCCAAGGACGGGTCGCGGCGGCGCGCTCGCACATGCGGCTGCTGCGTGACAGTGATGATGTGGAAGTCGCACGCCATTCGCGGCTGTTTTTCAATGAGATGGAGATCGGTATCAAGACGCCCGTGGTGCTGGATCGTCTGGCGCGCGAGAGGGGAGGCAAGGATGCTCTGGTGCAGTCGATCCGTGCCTCAGCGCTCATTGATGCAGGGCAAGCTGAGCAAGCCGAGGCCGTGCTGCGTGACCTGCTGCTGTCGCCGGTGCCAGGGATGGATCGCTCGGTGCATGATGCGGCAACGGTGCTGCTGGCGGAGGCGCTGTGGCGGCAGAAGCTGCCCGAGGCTCGCACGTTGCTGCTGGGCTTTATCAATTCTTTCCAGACCAGCTCGGTGGCTTTTTCGACCACCGCGTTTTGGAGTGATGCCTTCAGCCTGCTCGAACGCATGGCGCTGGCGGACAAGCCGGACGACACACTGCTTGTGCCTGCCATCGCCTGGGCGATGGACGATTCGTTGCCTGAGCGTCAAGGCCATGCCCTCTGGTTCCTGGCGCAGGAGCTGCACCGGCTGGCGCGTGATGTGGAAGCGACGGGCCTCCTGGAGGCGCTGCTCCAGCTCTATCCGAAGCACGCGCGCGCCAGTGATGCGCTCCGACTGGCCATGCAATTGCACGGGGTCGCGCAGGCGGACGGGCGTGTGCTAGAGCTGGCGAGCCGCTGGCAGCGTGACTTTGGTGGCGGTGGGGAATCGGTCGTGGACTTCTTGACCGGATTGATTCGCTTCATGCGTGGCGAGCATCTGGAGGCCTTGGCCTCGTTCAGCCGTGCCGCTGAGCTTGAGACCAATCTGCCGCGTCGTCGGCGGTCTCTCTATAATGCGGCGGTGTGTGCGATTCAAGCGGGGGAGAAGGCAGCCTTGGTCACCCTGACGGGGCAGCTCGCCCAAGCAGGCCTGCTTGAGCAAGAGGGCAAGCCGCCCAATGGCGACACCGCTCCCGACTTGCAGCTCGATCAAGCCTTGAGCTTGGCCGCCAAGGGTGATCCCGGCGCGGAGCCCGAATTGAAGGCCTTCCTGACCGCTCAACCGCAGCACCCTAGACGTGCGGAGGCATCGGTGGCCCTGGCTGAGGTCTGCCTTCTGGACGTCCCCCCGCGCATCAAGGTCGCACTGGAGGCGCTGGAGACAGCGACTGCCGCCGCGCCCGCTGAGAGTGCCGTGAAGGAGCGCATCAGCTACGTGCGGCTCTGGACGCACGAGGCGCAGCAGGACCTGCCAGGTGTCGCCCGAGAGGGGCAGCAATACTTGGCGCTGTGGCCCGATGGCGCGCACGCTGACGAGGTGCACATGAAGGTGGCCGAGGCGTTCTTCCGCCTGGAAAACTATGCCCGTGCCCGCACCGAGTTCGAGCTGCTGGCGAACAATCGGCCCAACTCTCCGTATGCCGACGCGGCGCTCTATTTCGCCGGGGTGTGCGCCATTTCGTTGCCCAGCACGGAAGGCATCAGCGCGGCTCTGAGCATCTGGGACGACCTAGCCCAGCGCGGTGGGCCGCTGGCCTTCGCCGCACGTCGCCAGCAGGCTGTCGCTACCGGTCGTTTCAGTGACGAAGTCAGCGCCCTCGAGCTGTTTGGGGTTCTGCTAGAGGACCCCGCCGCGGTCGGAGAGCAACGGCTGAGCCTGCAGGTCGAGATGGCGGAGTTGCTGCTGCGCATGGGCAAGAAAGAGCCTGGGCGATCCGAGGAAGCCGTGACCCTGCTGCGCTCCATGCTGACCGACAAATCCCTGCCCTATCTGTGGGCGGGCCGGTGCAGCGTGCTGCTGGCCACCGCGCTGCGAGAGCTGGATCGCCCTGCCGAGGCGCAGGAAGCCTGCTACGACGTGATCAACATCGGCAGCAATCCCGCCACCCTGCCCGCCACCCCGGCGGAGTATCAATGGTATTATCGCGCAGGCTTCCTGGCCGTGGATCTGCTGGAGCAATCGCAGCAGTGGGAAGCCGCTGCACGCATGGCCGAGAAGCTCTCGCGCTCTGGCGGCGATCGCGCGCAGGAAGCTTCCGAGCGTGCTTCCAAGATTCGTTTGAAGCACTATCTCTGGGACGACAGGAACTAACGCGATGAAGCTGGAAAAAATCAAAACCCTGCTGCTCGCTCAGGACATGGACCGGGCGATCCAGTTCTACGCCAGCGTCTTCGGCCTCGTGCCCACGGTGCAGAGCGAATGGTGGAGCGAGCTGACCTTTGGCGATAGCATCGTGGCCCTGCACGGCGGCGGTGAAGGCACGCGCAACAGCACGGACTTAAGCCTGCAAGTGGACAACATCGTCGCCGCCTGCCGCCTGATTCGCGAGCACGGTGGCCGCATCGCCGCCGAACCTGAGAAGCGCGAAGGTGAGCCGATTGTGCTCGCGACGTTTGCCGACACCGAAGGCAACGAGGTGATGCTGACTCAGTGGGTGGGGCACTGAGTTGAGAGAATGACGGCCGGGCAAAGCTACGGCCGTTGCCTTTCTCAACGTCTAAGCTCTGGCGATGGCGAGCGCAAGACTCCGCTGAAACGGCAGACGGCTACGAGCCGTTGCCACCAGCGTTTTGATCGGCTTTGCTTCCGTAAAGATAGCTTCGGAGTTTCGACTTTAATGAGTATTCCTTTATCCCTCCACCCAATGTCCACACTGGTGAAAAGCTGGATGATTTGTCGCTAGATTCGTCCACTAGCTGAATCGTGCTGGATGAGGCCAGCAAATCGAACTCACAATGTGCATTGAAGAAGTGATACTGATGCATTCCAAGGTCTTCCATCTGAAGTCCCAAGTCCCTCCCAATTTTGCTGAGGGGAAGCGGTGAACAACAAGAGGCAACCGCAATGGAATCCTTTCGAGTCGTCATGCAGGAGGACAAGAGTAATGCACCAGATAGCCAGATTAGGCGATGTGGGAGGGTGCGCATGCTGTTAGCCGAACAACTAAGTCACCATTAACTTCACTCAAACACCTTCCGCATCGGGATCATGCTGGAGAACTTGAAGCCGTGTTCTTGGAAGAAGGCTTGGGATTCGGCACTGATTTTGTCGGTGAGCAGGGTGATGCGCTTGAAGTCCTTTTTGTTCGCATAGGCCACGGCGTGGTCCAGCAGGCGACTGCCATAGCCCTGACGGCGATGCTGCGGGTGAATGATTAAATCTTCCAGCACCACCACAAAACCGCCCTCGGCCGTGCTGATGGTGAACAGCAGATTGATCATTCCGAGGATCTGATGGTCGGTGCGCAGCACGAAAATACGGCCGCGGCTAGGCTGCTCCAGGATCAGGCGCAGGCCGTGCTCTTGCTTCTTCCGGTCGGGCTGGAAGTCCTCTTCCACGCTGAACAGGGCGACGAGCAACTCCACCATCTGAGGCAAATCCTCAATGGTGGCGGGCTCGATTCGAGGCTCGGTGGCGATGGCAGGCTGTTGCATGAGGGCGGGGATAATAACCGGGGGACGCAAAGCCAAAAGCAAATTTCCCGTCATCGGGGAGACGGGCGGAGTGTTTACGAGGGTTAAAGGGGCCATTTGACAAGAAAGATTGGTCCATTATTATAGCTGCCCTTTTTGCCGGGCGGCTACCGCTCGTTGGAGAGAGCACCTTTCAGACCAAAACAACACTATGCCCAAAAGGACCTACCAAGCTTCCAAGCGGACCCGTATCAATAAATTCGGCTTCCGTGAGCGTTCCAAGACCGAAGCCGGTCGCGACATTCTTGCCCGCCGCCGCCGCATGGGCCGCAAGCGTTTGACCCCCAAGGGCACGGAGATCAAGTATCGCCGTCACAATCATAGCAATCATCCGGCCAAGTCAGGCTACCACAACTAAAGCCTGGTTCGTCTCGCCATGCGCCTGCCGTCGGCTCTGCGACTGAAAGAATCGCGGGATTTTGCCCGGCTACGGGCGCAGGGCCAAACCACTCCCGGCAGACACATGGTGCTGTCTGTCCTGCGAGTGCCGGAAGCGTCCCGCTTCCAATTCGGTCTGATCACGTCCAAGAAGCTCGGCATCGCCGTGGTCCGCAATCGTATCCGCCGGCGGTTGCGCGAAATCGTCCGAGCACAGCAGACGCTACTCATTGACGGCTTCCAACTTGTCATCATCGCGCGCTGGCGCTCTGCCGAGGCTGACTTGGATGAGCTTCGTCAGGACTTTTTGCGCACGGCTAAAAAGGCAGGCATTCTGCGGCCATGAAGCTGATCGTGCGCCTCATTATTCGGGGTTACCAAAGGTTTCTCTCGCCTGCCATTCATTTCATCGGCGGGCCCGGCGCGGGTTGCCGCTTCCGGCCCACGTGTTCGGAATATTTTCTGCAAGCCGTGGAAAAACACGGCCTATTCAAAGGCGGCTGGCTGGGTATCTGTCGGATCGCCCGCTGCCAGCCCTGGGGCGGCTCCGGCTACGATCCGGTGCCCGGCTCTGGCTGCTCTCACCTACACTCTCCTGACTCCTAATTTCTCATCATGGACCGCAAAGCTTGGATCGTCGTCACCCTCTGTGCCCTGCTTATGGGCCTCAACGCTTGGTATAGTTCCCAGCTAGCCGCTGAGCAGGCCAAGACCGCTGCCGCTCAGGCTCAGGTCGAAGCTGCACGGAAGAAGGAAGAGGCTGCGAGAGCGCCTGCAGATGCTGCCTTGAAGACCGCTGCAGTTTCCCCTGCCGCTCCTGCCGCGCCGCCCTCGGCCAAGGAAGAGATCCGCGAGCTGACATCTGGCACGGTGACCTATGTGCTGACCAGCCAAGGCGGTGGTATCAAGAAAGCCGTCCTTGCCGGGCCTGACCAAGTGGTGCTCAACGAGCAGGGGGTGGAAGCCATCGGTGCTTTCCGTCGCGATGCCAAGGTGATGGATGATCTCCTCTACACCGTCGCCGAGTCCGATGCCAAGCACGTCGTCTTCGAAGCCAAGGCGGCCGATGGACTGGTCGTGCGCAAGACCTTCACGCTGACCGAGGGCGAAGAGTCCGATGAGCATCTGATCAAACTCACGATCACCCTGACCAACCAAGGCAGCGTGCAGCATGTCTCAGAAAATCATTTCCTGTATGCGGGTGCGGCGGCCTCGCTGCAACCAAACGAAGTGCTGCATCCGTCGGTGTTCTGGAACAATCACGGGGACGCTGACCAAAAATACACCACCAGCTTCTCCACCGAGCCGGGCTGGTTCTCCGCAGCCTATCCAGAGATGATGCAGAGCTTTGACCAGCTGCGCTTTGGCGGCGTGATGAGTCGCTTCTACACCAACATCATCGCGCTACGCACCAAGCCCACCGAAGAAAAGCCGGGCAAGATGTGGGCGGAACGCTTCAAGGTTGATCACAGCAACGACGAGCACAAGGACAGCACCCACATCGACTACGGCATGCATGGCGCGGTCGGTCTTCCGCCCGTCAGTCTTGCGCCCGGCACCACCCAAACTCTGAACTATGAGATCTACCTCGGCCCGCGCGAGTATCACCGCTTGGCCAAGATCGGCCATCAGCGCCAGCAGATCATGTTCTACGGTTGGGTGAAGCCCGTGAGCCTCATCTTTGTGCACCTGATGCGCTGGCTGCACGAGCTGGTCGGCAGCTGGGGCTGGGCCATCATCTTGATGACTGTCACGATCCGTCTGGCCACCTGGCCAGTGTTTGCGTCCTCCATGAAGCAAGCCAAGCGCATGGGCAAGCTGGCCCCGCTGATGAAGGAGCTGCAGGAGAAATACAAGGACGACCAGCAGCGCCAGAGCCAGGAGATGATGAAGCTCTACAAGGACTACGGCTTCAATCCGCTGGGTTGCGCGCTGCCCATGTTCCTGCAAATCCTGATCTTCTCCGGCTTTTACGGCGTGCTGCAAGTCGCGGCTGAGCTGCGCGGCCAGCCCTTCTGGTGGGCGCACGATTTGTCGCTGCCGGACACCGTGACCCACCTTTTCGGCTTCGCCATCAATCCTTTGCCCGTCCTTATGGGTTTGAGCACCATCATTCAGATGAAGCTGACTCCACAGGCACCGACCGTGGACAAGAGCCAGCAGCGCATGATGATGTTCATGCCCCTGATCTTCGTCTTCATCTGCTACAGCTTCGCCTCCGCTCTGGCGCTCTATTACACCACGCAGAACATCTTCGGCATCTTCCAGAGCTGGGCCATGCGCAAGATGGACAAGGACGACGGTGCTCCGCTGAAGAAGGTGGAGCAGGTGCCCATGGGCCCGCTGCCGCCGCAGAACAACTCCTTCGTCCAGCCCGGCGCTAAAAAGCTCAAGGACAAGAAGCCGCGCACGCCCAAGCTGGGCGGCTAGTGGTGGTGGCCCCGGGGGCCGATAGCGCCGTGGAACAGTGGGTCAGTTCGGGGCAGTCTTGCTTGCCTCCGAGCAGTGCTTCAACGATAGCACTGCGCAACAGACCCACCGACCTACGGCGCTGCCCGCCCACGGTCGCACCGTTCCCCACGCCATGACTGCCCTCGAACAAGCTCGCCAGATCCTGGAAAACACGCTCGGCTACCTCGGCTTCTACGTCACGATTGAGGAAGATGCCGCCAGCCCGGATGGCCCCACGTTGCAAATCTTGACCGATGAATCCGAGGCGCTGATCGGCAAGCGCGGGGAGGTGCTGGATGACATTCAATACCTCGTCAATCGCCTGCTCATGCGCCGGATGCCGGATGCGCCGCGCATTCGCGTGGATGTCGAATTCTACCGCTCCATGCGCGAGGACAAGATGCTCGAGCGCGCCAAAGAAATGGCCGAGCAAGTGCGCGCCACCGGCAAGCCCACCGCGCTGCCACCGATGAACAGCTACTACCGCCGCCTCATCCACAACGCCTTCGTCAACGATCCCGAGATCGCCACCGAAAGCAGCAAAGGCGATGAGCGCTTCAAGCGTGTGATGCTGAAGAGGAAGGGGAAGCAAAACCCGAGACTCGAGGCCAAGGGTTGACCGCGTTCCATCGCAACGTTCGCCCAACCTCGCTTGCCATGCGTTTTGAATTTACAGCCGGAATGGTAGCAGGCCTTCTTCTCGGAGGCACGCTGTCCACGCTATGGTTTGTCAGTCGTCCTGAGAAGGTGGCCATCACAGCGCCCTCGCTAGATGTCGATATTGGACTTGAGGATTTGATGTTTCCAGATGCCAAGCTCGAAGACATCTATCGTCTTCCGTGGGTTCGCGAGTTGCTCGCCAAGCCAGCAGCGGTCACGATCCATCTCCGTTCGAGTGATGGATTGATTCATTATGGAGACTTTCGCTTCGCGTCTGAGGGAGCAACAGTTGCAGCCGATGAGATTGATCCATTGTCGCGCACACTCCGAGCCATGAACGCATATCAGGTAGGTTTGGGGTTGGCCTGCTTATACAACCCTGGCGCGATGCTCAGAATTGAAGGTGGCGGGCACCGGCTCGATTTCTTGATCTGTTTTGAGTGTCGCGTGGCAGATTGGTATGCTGACGGGCAGCGCGTCGAGCAGAGCATCGCCCCCAGAGTGGGTTTTTCCGATTTAGGATTTCGCGTTCTCCGACGCATCATCACCAAGGTCTATCCAGACAAGCTGCACTTGAGCGAAGCATCGCGGGCGGAACCAAGGACAACATTAAAGGGTGCATGGCCGTGAGGAACGAGCCAGCCAAGGCCCCGGTGGCTGAACTAGCAAGACTTTATACTCGTGCGCATCATCCTCTCTCATTTCAGGCCTTTGTTCTCGGCAGCCGTTTGTTTGAATGCTGGAGGCATTCTAGCCATTAGCCAGGGGTCGAGCGAGGAACGAGCGAACACCCCTGGTAGCTAGAGGTAGAGAAACGACCTCGGCAGAGGTCGAAGCAACTCCGTTCGTTGGAAGCGCTACGCTGAGGACAAGCGGCTTCGACCCACTCCGGGGTCGGCATCACGAGACTTCATGACCAGGGGTAGTCGCTCGTTCCTCGCTCAACCCCTGGCTAATGGCTGTGATGCCTCCGGCATCCAAGGCACCCTGCGTTAATCCAGGATTATGCAATGGAGTAAGCGAATGGCGGTGGTCGGGCCTCGATTTGGCGGAAGATGGCGTCCATCCAGGGGCGCTTTTTCTGGGGTAGCGAGAGCTTGAGCACTCGTTTGCGTGCGTGCT
>Ga0247831_1001166_pt1 | contig 51882 bp, 46 predicted proteins | sample LaCruzMarch2015__9_FD_192406 | JGI IMG/M metagenome (GOLD analysis project Ga0247831, IMG submission 192406) | Freshwater microbial communities from meromictic Lake La Cruz, Castile-La Mancha, Spain - LaCruzMarch2015_1m | ecosystem: Environmental > Aquatic > Freshwater > Lake | place: Spain...
GGGTATGACTTGGATTGAACAAACGCTTGACCAGATCATTGAACACGATGGGGTGACTATGCGAGGCATTCTTACCGCCAAGGCTTTTGTGATTGGCTGTGATTCTCTGGACCAGCCGGATTCGACCTTAACCAACGTAACGTTAGATCTACCAATAGAATTGGTTTTGGAGAGTTCGCCCCTACCGAGTCTGGATAGCGGCGCTGAGATTTGTGTCCGGCTTTTGCGGGACTCCATTCCTCAACGTTCCGTTCAAGTGAGTTTTCTTCCGCAGGGGATCGATCTTCAGACAGAAGACGACGCTTCCTTTGAACGCGAAACAGATGCAAATGGCATCGGGAATAATCAAAGGGGTCAGGCCTCTTTGGTTTGCTTTTGGGCTTGGAAATAGTATTATGCTAGGTATTTGAATCGAGGAGGAACCATGCCAAGATCCCCTAGAGCCGATGAAGCAGGAGGTTTGTATCACGCGTTGAATCGTGGAAACCTTCGTGCGACTATTTTTCATAAACCGGAAGACTACATTGCCTTTGAAAAAATACTTCATGAGGCGTTAGAGATCTACAAAGTAGAGCTTTATTCCTATTTGCTCATGCCGAATCATTATCACCTTGTTTTGCGTCCGATGGTAGACGGCGAGATGAGCCGATTTATGGGTTGGGTCGGTGGAACACACACCATGCGTTATCACGCGCACTACCACACCAGCGGCATGGGCCATGTCTACCAGCAAAGATACAAAAGCTTTCCAATCCAAGATGACGACCACTTCTTCGTGGTTTGCCGGTACGTCGAGCGCAATGCACTGCGTGCAGGACTCGTAAAGAAGGCTGAGGACTGGCGCTGGAGCTCACTATGGCGTTGGCTTCAGGCGAACGAGCCATCGCCAAGCTTGTTATCGAAATGGCCCTCGCCGCGTTTACCCAACTGGAAACAGCGAGTGAATGAACCGCTATCGGAGAAAGAGCTGGCGGAAGTTCGATTATCAGCGCACAGGGGCAGACCCCTTGGCGATGACAGTTGGGTAGAGTCAATAGCGCGAAGGTTAAATCTTGAGTCGACTATGCGTCCACGCGGACGCAAAAGAGTTCGATTCCCCGATCCAAAAGCAATCAAAGAGGCCTGACCCCTTTGATGTTGTACGAAAATCAATTCAGGCCAGAATAAACAGAGGTACCGAAACTTGGCGCCTTTGGTACTCTTTAAAGTGGCTGTCTCGCATTTCATCGTCCGGATATCATCTCACCAACCCTAGTCAAACAGGATTTTCCATGTTCAACCGTATCACCTTCCGCGTCTGTCTCCCTGTAGCCATGTTGTTTGCAACGGTACCTTTTTTGGGCTGCGATGCCAAAAAGGACATACCAGTCGCTGTGGTTGAGAGCAAGGGACCAACCTTATCCCAGGCTACGTTGACTCGCCTGGAGGAAGCGGATCTACTGGACGGCAAGGCGGATCATGTGGTAGGCAAGTGCTACGTTTGCAGCCTTGGGATGGATGGATCCGAAAAGCATGCGGCGAAGATTGGTGACTATACAGCACATTTATGTAGCAAGTTTTGCCTACAGGAATTCGAAAAATCGTCCGAGCAGGTTATTCTCAGCACGGAAATTCCTAAGGGGTCTAAGCAAGAGTAAGCCTAAGATTTCCAACAACCCCCTGTGGGCGCAGAGATGCATCAGAAAGAATTTCGGGAAAAGGTTCACGGTTGCATTTGATTTCTTTAGTGGATCGGGGGCGACGCCAGAAAGAGACTTTCCGGCGTTATCTCGATCACTTGCCTTCCATCTTCTAGTGTATCACCGACACGAATAATTCGATCATCTAACATCGCACTTATCCCTGAGCGAGTTCGAAAAACGACTTTCAGCTTGAGTTCCTCAGCACTTCGTTTCTTGGCTCCCAATGAGCTTACCAACGATTGCTCTTCGTTGTTGATGTCTGAATCTAAGTTGCCCGTTAGTTCGTTGGGTGGAAAAATCATTTTTCGGTCAAAGGGATCGACTTTGGCAATATCGTCAAGGCGTATCAAGGGCAGCGTTGGTTGCAGGTCGCTCGCCATCAGAGGCAACACAGCACTTTCGTCAATTTGATTTAGGGTTTTGGCTTCGACCGTAAGGGTCGGTGTTTTTTTGGAAACGGGACCAGGGTTTGTTGTATCATCGGCGGTCGGGGTAGCACCTCCGCGTACCACGACATACAAGATCCCAGCAAGAACCGGTATAAGTCCCAATTTGACGTAACCAAGAAATCGGCTCATGGATCTAATCCTAGTTGGTAATCGAAAAGGATACGTATTTCCACTTCGGCTTGGCAAAGATCACTCACAAGTTTTGGCTCTTGGATTTTGAATCGAACTACGTGACAGGTGTAAGGAATTTCATTCATCGATTCGAAGAATTGAAAAAGACTTGAGAAACGTCCTTCCAAATGGAACTCAAATGAACGTGATTTGAAACTTTTATGATCCACGGTTAGTTTTGGTCGAAAGTTGTTGAAATTGCACTTTGATTTCAAGCTTGTCTCGCGTGTGGCAGACAAGACTTCCGCATCGACAATCTTCTTAGGTATTCTCTTGAGTAAGTCTGAATATTCGAGCTCGAGCATTTCCTTTCGTTTCGCGACTTGTTCTACAGCAACAGCCAGTTTTTTTTCATTTTCTATCAAGCTTCCACACTCTTGAATATCCGCTTTGATTCGTTCCAAATCATCGCCGATGGTAGTTCGTACGACGAAACCCAAGGTGACGCCAATGACCAACACGATCATCATACTTGCATGCAAGCACAACTCGGTACGTGATATGAGCTTTCTCGAGGCCAATGCATTACTCATTGTTCAGGCACTCCAATTGAAATTCCTGGATCCATTGATCTTTAACCTGAAGCTCCTGAGTCGCTCGAAGTTCGACACGGGGAAACATGCCTGAACGATTCAGGCTGTCCATGAATTTGGTGATTGAATCACTCTGAGCCGCGATTCCGCGTATCGATACGATGTAATTTTGCTTGGAAGATGATTTGGAGGTTGAGGTTGAATTAGAGGGTGAAACCTGCAATTCTTGTACTTGAACGGAGTTGTTTGTCGCCAAGACTCCTTTTGCGACCACGCTCAGCGTGGAGGTGGTGCCATCTTCGAAAGCGATCTCTCGAAGCTGATTCAGTTTCTTTTCGATTAGGATGGTTTTTTTTGTAAGTTCGATCCGTTCCATGCTTGATTGCCGGACGGGTGCGACCGCCTCTTCGATTTCCTTTAAATCGCGATTATATCTCCACCATTCAACCCGATAGGATGCATTCCAAGCCGAAAATAGGAGGGTGACCAACCCTAAGAAGCAAATCCAATGTCGAACACGCTTTCGCATCATTTTTTGCCAGACGAACTTAGGTGGTAGTAAGTTGACGCGAATCATGGTGCATCCCATGCCAGACTGGATAATCCTGCTGCAATTGCGAAGCTGCCAAGTGGTCGACTTCCCCATTGACCGAGGGATGATTCCATGCACCAGACTTGTGTTGGAATGCTTGTTTTTTGTTCAAGAACTATAGCGATTCGAGGTATCTTTACCCCTGCGCCCATCAATAAGATACGCTCCGGGGCTACCGAATGAAGTAAGCGTCTGCTGTACTCAAGCGTTTTATTAATCTCGTATGACAACGCATGTAGAAACGCGTCGGTTCGTTGTCGAAGCGGGTTAGAAAATTCTTCCTGTTCAGAGTCGTTGAATAAATCATTCGCAGGATGTTGAAAGAGAAGAGTTTGGGCATCGGATAAACTGACTTCGAAGATCCTTGCGATACCCTCCAAGAGCGATATCAAACTGCAACTACGCAAACTGCGAGTCAGGATTGGTTGATCATTTTGGACCATGGTGATTGTTGATTGGTTGTAGCCAAGATCGATGGCTAACGTGATGCTTTCATTATCTTGAATCATCATCTGAGTGGCACGTGCAATGGCGCAGGGTACTGCATCAATGACTTGGCAATCGTATCCGAGAGTAAGCAGATTTTTTGACAACTGCTCTGCCTCTGCACATTTTAGTGAGACAGCAGCATAGGCCGATGATTCGTTACGTGAACGACTCTTTGGCAACCGCCAACAATCAGTGATTAGTTCGTTCGGATCACACTCCATGTCAAACGCTACTTCGGACGAGATGACAGGATAAGCATCGTCAAGATCGGAAAAGGGTAGATCGAGTTCGCGGTAATCGATCATCCCATCGCTTAGTGTGGCTGCGCATTTTTTGCCTTGAAAAAGTGCGTTCAAATTATCAGCTTCGGTAAAAAACTGTGTTAGTCCATTTTTGAATACATCGGCGCCCGCCATCCAGTCGAACGACGCTCGGATTCCATGGGTGCGATCAGGCAAGCTTCCTTTCCCTTCACTGGCGTAAGGAACTGGGTTCTCAATGGTCCAAATGGAAGACAAGGACCAGCGCCCGTCGAGCTTACAGACTTGCGCCATTTTTACTTCATGACAGCCGATCTCAATGCCAGTCCAGCCTACAGATCTTTGGAACCAGCGCGTGTTGAATTGGTTGAAGAGGGAAAGTGCAGCGTTCATAGTAGCCAACCTTAGGTCGCACAAATCACCGTGCGACACAGAGTCAACTTTTCCCAAACTGCTTAGGAAGAAGCTGTCGTCACATCCAGCAAAGGAAGGACAATTGACAACACAACAACCCCGACCACTCCCCCGAGGCCAACGATGATGGCAGGCTCAAGCATTTTTATTAGCGTTCGCAATCGGCGTTCTCCATCGCTTTCGTAGTATTCCCCAACAGTTTGCAACACTTGCGAGAGCTTACCCGACCGTTCGCCGGTAGAAATCATGTGGGCAGCCCCTGGCGGCAAAAATTCAGCGTCTACGAGACTTTGACTCATACCCTCGCCCTTCAATAGATCTTGTTCCACTTGATCGAACATTTGCCGAAAGAACAGATTTCGCGTCGAATTCCTGCATAAACGAACACTCTCTAGAAGTGGAACTCCACTTTCGAGCATCGTCCCGAGCAAGCGGAATATCCTACCAGTGATCAAAGCGCGGGCCGAGTTTTTGATAAAGGCCAAATTCAGTATTCCAAAGTCCCATGCTCGACGAACTTTGGGATGCGTTCGTCCCGCCCAGGCTACTCCGATCGCGAGTCCTGCCAGAATGGCGATCGCTGGCCAATTGTTTCGCAGGTTCGTTCCCAACGCCAGAAGAACACATGTCAACGGTGGGACAGGTTTTCCCATTTCGCTAAAGATGGAAGCGAATTGCGGCAAGACGAAAAACAACATGGAAAAGATGACGGAAAGAGTAATCGAGCACAAGACTGCTGGATACATGAGCATCGAAAGTACCGTACTTCGTATATGCTGATCGTTGCGCATCATTTTGGTGGTCCGTTCCAGCACTTCCACAATTCTGCCCGATTGTTCTCCAGCAGCTAATGCAGCTACCAGAGATTCATTGAATACCTTGGGATGTTTCGCCACAGCAGCCGAGAATTTGGTGCCTTGCGACACTTCAAGATATACGGCTGTCAAAACCGGTTTCAGACTGGACGCTTGGCATTGATTGGCAACGGTCTTTAAGGCTTCTGCCAAATCATCACCGGATTGGCACATGATCGAAAGCTGCGATAATACAACGATCAAATCGGAGGTTTTGGTGCGGGATGGATACAAATTAGCAAGTTTTGGAACACCAACATGAGTGCCTGAAGCCGACCGGTTTTTTTGAAGTTTTTCCAAAAGCCCCAAAGAAAGAGAAGCTTGGTCTGCTGACACGATTGAAAGTGCGAACAGCCCTTGCGACCTTAGTCTTTGTCGGACGGCAACGGAACTTTCGCCCTCAAAATGACCGCTAACGGACTTGCCCTTGCTGTCTTTTGCAACAAATTGAAATTTCATCGAGGTCTATCGCAGGCTTGAAAAGTAGGTGTCATCATCAATCGGAATAAGCGACTTCGATCACTTCTTCGAGGCTTGTTCGCCCGGCCTCAGCCAGCAGAATACCTTCTTCTAGCAACGTCCCGTATCCTTGTTGACGATGATAGGTTCGAAGGAAGTCTACTGTTGCATTGGATGAAATGAGTTCTCGAACTTCGCGATCGATTGCAAAGACTTCATAGATCCCCGTTCGGCCACGAAATCCAGTGTCGTAACATTCACGGCAGCCTTGCCCTCGAGTGAACTGGCGTCTGCGGTCACCGCGATAGCGGATTGCGTCCAACTGTTCGGGTGTCGGGTAATAATTTGTTTTGCAGGAAGGGCATATAGTCCTCACCAAGCGTTGAGCAATCACCCCCAGAAGGCTAGCTGCAAGCTTGAAGGGTTCGATGCCCATATCAAGCAATCGGGTGATTGCGCTGAAGCTGTCGTTGGTGTGCAGAGTGCTTAGAACCAAGTGGCCGGTCAGAGCTGCTTGAATTCCAATGGCGGCTGTTTCCGAATCACGAATTTCACCCACCATAATGACGTCTGGATCTTGTCGAAGGATCGATCGAAGTGCATCCGAAAACTTCATGGTCTTGGTGTTGCTTACCTGAACTTGATTGATCAAATCCAATTGGTACTCTACCGGATCCTCCACAGTAACCACATTGCGTCGAATGGACTTGATCAGCTCGATAGCCGAGTAAAGCGTGGTCGTTTTTCCACTACCGGTTGGTCCGGTGGTAAGGATCAAACCGTATGGCCGCTGCAGCAAAGCTTTGGTCTTGTTGAGAGCCGCTTCTGGCATTCCAAGTCGGTCCAGATAAAAAGTTACGTTCTTTCGATCCAAAACCCGCATCACGATCTTTTCGCCGAGGATCGTTGGAAGTGTTGAGATACGTAAGTCAATTTCGCGTCCGTCTACCGTAAGATGCACTCGACCGTCCTGCGGCATTCGATGTTCTGAGATATCCATTTTCGCAAGGACTTTGATTCGCGATATTATCGCCGGATGGAATTCCCGGCGAGGTCGTAATACTTCGCGCAAATGCCCATCGACGCGATACCGAACTAACGAAGACTGCTGACCAGCTTCGATATGGATGTCGCTGGCCTTCTGGCGAATGGCATGAACAATTATGTAGTTCACCAAGTTAATGATAGGACTACCGTCCGTGAGTGATTCGACATCGGCCAAAGATACATCGATGGAATCGGCTTGAATCTCAATCGAATTTTGATCCAGATCCGCAGTGACCGCGTCGACGGCAAAGTTTTCTTCGTAGCAATGAGCCACCATTCGGTCGATCGCGGATCGCATGGCGAGTACTGGACGAATCTGCTTCTTTGTGACTCGCTCCAGTTCGTCTAACTGCCGAAGATTGGAAGGCTCGGCCATGGCAACTGTTAATCGCCCGCCGACATAGAATAAAGCGAGTGCGGAAAATGCTTCGGCTTTCGCACGAGGGATAAAGCGTACTACACTTGGATCCACTAAACCGCTTCGCAAGCGTACAGCCTGAACCCCAAGTTGCTGCCCCAAAAATAACAGCAAGGTGTCTTCATCGACAAAACCCATTTCCAATAGGGTCTCGCCCAATTGGCAATTATTGCTCGAATGCTGTTGGAGGGCTTCCTGCAAATCGCTACCTGTCAAGAGTCCTGCTTGAACTAAGTTTTCGCCTAACGGGATCGGTGCTGGTAGAGAAAAACTACGATTGGTTGATTTGTGGGTGCGAATTAAATTTGCATCGGGATTGAAAGCGGAGACGAGGGTCATTTTGCAAAGCTCCCCATCGCGTTGACAATATCTTCAAAAACATTGAGCTCACGATCCAAGTCATTGATTCGGAGAATATCTCGACACAGTGCATTTGGCCGTGCAAGAACGATGCTGCCCCCAAGTTTGGAACATCGATCACGAGCCTCAAGGAGAGCGTCAAGGCCCGCGCTGTCCATGAGCGGAACGCTACCTAAATCAAAGATGATGCGAGGTTGCCCCTTCCCAAAACAAGACTCAACGGACTTCAAAAAATCTGCTTGGTTCTCTTGGCTAAGCGGTTGCGAACAGCTAATGGTATCCACCGTTCCGGAACGTTTACATTGATACACAACAACTTGCCTCCCCTTAGTGGATTGGGATTTCAAGAGTGAAGCAAGAGCCTTGATTTAGCTCGCTACGTATTGAAATAGTGCCACCATGGAGCCGAGCAATTTCCTGTGAGAACGTCAAACCGAGTCCAGAACCTACGATGCCTTGTACCCGCATGTCCTTGCTTCGATAAAACTTCCCGCCCAAGTTCGGAAGGTCTTCTGGAGAGATACCGATACCGCTATCTTCGACCATGAACAAAACGCGAGAAGCATCAGAATCAACACGGACAGTGACTTTGCCTTCATCCGGAGTGTACTTGATGGCATTGCTTACCAGATTGGATATCGCTGCAACCAACTTGTCTTTATCAGCCAATACCTTAGGTAGTTTTGGCGCGATACTAAAATCGAATTCTTGTTTCTTTTCAGCCGCGAGCGGTCGCTGACTTTCTAGGATTTCATTCAAAAGCCGATCCAATTGCACCTCATGCTTTTCAATAGTAATGGCACCTGCCTCCATTTGGCTAATGTTTAGAAGCTCATCGATAAATCTTGAAAGCCGATTGGCTTCATTGTTGATTGTATTATAGAAATTCTTTTGCTGTTCCACACTCAACTCACTCACTGTGGCAAGTGTTTCGGAATAGGCTTGAATGTTTGCCAAGGGTGTCCGTAGCTCATGTGTTGCGGTTAAGACAAATTGCTCTCGTGCAGCTTCCGCTAACTTGAGTTGTGTCACGTCGCGCACAGTCCAGATCGAATCGGTTGGATCGCCATTCTTATTACGCGGTAGTATTCGGCTCAAACGCCACACGCCTTGCGTAAGATCGGATGTTCGTTGAACCTCAAGTACCTGTGTTGCTTGGTTCTTCGCCATCGAAAGAATACGTTGTGCAGCTGCTCCTTCGACCTGTTCGGACAATAACTGCATGACATCCATTCCTAAAACCGTTCGGTTATCTGGACAATGCAACAGCGTTGTGAAGGAGCGATTAACCTGCAAAATTTTGCCTTCCGCATCACAAATGGCAATGCCTTCGGTTAGGTTATGAAAGGCAGTTTCCCAGCGTTTCGCTTGCTGCGAGTGAACTGCTTCCGAAAGCCGACGCTCTACTCCGTTCCATGCGGAATGTTCATGAACACAAGCTAAAAGATGATTCCAACCAACGGCCAGAGGATGCCGAACAGGGAGCGGACGCAGATCCAAAACGGAATGATTCGGATTCTCTGCAAAATGTAACAACTGGCGTTCTAGATTATCAAGCCAACGGGATGTCTTTTTGATCGCGAACGAGCCAATCAGTAAAATGCCAAGGGGAACACCCAGAACAGTTCCAAGCGATGGAATGGATTCCCATCGGGAAAGGAATAAAACCGAAGCCCCGACATATACGATTCCAGCCAATCCGAAGAATAGATGCTGTCCACTCAGTCGCTGCGTGAAACTGCGATATCTCTGAGTTGCAAACATATACTTTATTAGACTTGAAGAGAAAAGGTTGTTGGGGCAATTGACTTGACTTCGAGACTTTCCAAAAGCTTGGTTAAATCCCGTATGCTGAATGGTTTGTGAAGGAACCATTCAATGTTGAATTGAGTCTGAAGCTGCTCTCGCCTCAGTTCGTGTCCTTTCGCAGTGCACATGACAATCTTAAGAGCACTCAATTGAAGGGAATTCCTGGCAAACTCGCATAGTTCTTCACCATTCAAACCAGGCATTTCATAGTCGGTGACGAGAATGTCGAATGGCTGCTCTGTGAGCAATTGACTTGCTTGTTCACCATTCCTGGCGAGAGTGACATCAAATCCCGCTCGCTGGAGATTGAATTGGACGACGTCCCCTAACACCGTGTTATCTTCGGCGACTAAGACTTTTTTGGGAGTGGTCATTTTCGCGATTACCAGTTTTTTCCGTCAATGTGGTTGACGTAGAAACTACCAGTGGTTTCGTTGTAAGCCCACCCTTCAGGGCCGCTTGGCTCAAAGGCAGAATCTCCCGTCAATTCGCGAACGCTACTGTTGTTGTTGGTAGATGTGATTTGAACACTAGGAAATGAACCTGACATAAATCCCTTTAGATCGGTACTTAAAGTTTTATAGGCAGGGTAGCTACCGGTTTGAGCGCGATGAAGTTCAATCGCGTCACGGACAATAACGAGTGACGCTCTGGTGGCATTCGTGCGAGCGTTCGATGCCGTATTGAACATTCGGGGGGCTGCTACAGCCGCTAAAATCCCCACAATCAAGACGACTACGACAAGCTCAACCAGACTGAAGGCTGAACGTTTTCCAATACGAGAAGTGATTATTGATGAGGGCATATGCTAAACCGTTGATAAACCTTAAGCAAATAAGTTGTTCGAGTCTTCCGTACCCATGGCTCAACATTGATGAGCCGCCTGCGGATTGAAGAAACGTACGTTTGGAATTTGTGTGTTGCAAACTATTTAATCAGATATTTTTCCCGTTTCGTCAAAATTTACGTGCTACATATGTGGGTCCCACTCTTATGTTTCGGGATGATGTAGGTTCAGTCTTAGAATTTTAATGGTCCAGTGAAATGAATCAGTCCGTCCCCAATATTCAAATCGCAAGAGAGCTTGCAACTCGTCTTGAGTCAGTTTTTGGGGTGCTACCGCAAGTAATTGATCTATCGTCCGATGGAATGAAGCTGGAGTGCGAAGAGCAAAGATCGGCTCATTACCGCTCCCCCGAAGATATGGACAGCGCTAACGATGCCTGGGTGGACTTTGCAGTGAAGCAAATGACCATCGAGTCGCAACGTTCGTATGCAACCAATTCAGAAGGGCGATTGCAATTGCTGATGCATTTGTCACAGAACATCGAAAAGCCAATTTTACTATATCTGGATCTTCTTGGCCACAGCGAGTTGTTGGTCCGATCGATCATATCCGCCAACATCGAAGCTCTTTGTTACCGAGAGAATGCAATTGCATCAAAGAATAAAGTCGAATCATTCATCGTTCAGATAACTCAGGACTTTGAAGAGCTTACTTGGCTGCGAAAGGCACATGAGTATATGGAACTTTGTGACGCAAAGCATCCTCTCCAGTCGATCGCATCGGCCTTTCTCCCCGATTTAGAGCAAGTCATTCGAGCGCAAGCAATACTTTACATTCCCGCTGTCTGTTTCAAGTCCAAACAACTCGCCGGGGAAGACCAAGCTCAATTCGTTACGACAGGACCGTTCGACGCTGACACATCGGTATACACTCAATTGATCAACGACTGGCTGTGCAGCCCGAATAGTGGTCCAATGGTTCTCAATACCAATTCGCCCGGTGCGAGTTTGCCAGGATATGAAGGGATCAGAAATTGTATTCTTGTCCCTGTCTCGAAAGGTTCAAAATCCTATGGCTGGCTCTTAGCAGTCAATAAGACCTCGGAACAAGCTAATCGCGTTGATCCGCATTACAGCGTAAAGGAAGTAAATAGTGCTTGCTTCGGAACCTTCGAAGCGAGTTTACTGGTAGCTGCCAGCAATATCATGTCGGCACAAGCTCGCAACATAGACTTCTTCGAATCACAAGAATTGCTGCTAACAGGGGTAGTGCGAGCAATCATCAATGCGATTGACGCGAAAGACACCTACACCTGTGGTCACAGTGATCGAGTGGCGTCTTATGCCAAAAGCATCGCAAAACGGATGGGCTTGAGTGTTGATGAGTGCGAACGCATCTTCATGGCAGGAGTTTTACATGATGTAGGCAAGATTGGCGTGCCCGACGCCATCTTAAGCAAGCCAGGAAAGCTAACGGATTTCGAATACGCCATTGTTAAGCAGCATCCGCAGATTGGTTGCGAAATCCTCGAACACTTAAAGCCGTTAAACTACGTTCTACCAGGTGTCCTACACCATCACGAAGCTTACAACGGAAGTGGATATCCCGCCGGACTGGTTGGTGAAGATATTCCACTGCATGGCAGAATTCTCGCCGTCGCCGATGCGTACGATGCAATGACAAGCAACCGTCCTTACCGAAGGGGCATGCCACACGCGAAAGCAGCAGCCATCCTGCGAGCAGAAGCGGGTAAGACTTGGGACGCGAACATTGTTGATGTCTTTCTTGCGAGTTTTACCGAAGAGCCGGTTCCTAATACAATCGAGTCAACCAGTTTTCCAATTTGCTCTTTCAAAAATGCTGAAGATACAGACATGCAATCGAATTCCCATCTTCTATGGCGTATTTCCAACTCCATCAGCAATTTGGTTGTCGAGTAACGGAATATGAAAACGCTGCAATCCTCCTATCGTCGTCCCGATCGAAACGTGATTCGGCGGAAGAACCGTCAAGGTTTCAATTTGATTGAAATTACACTGACGATTTTGATCATGGGAATCCTATTTGCAGTTGCGGCTCCTGTTTATTCCAAAAGTCTTTTTCGCTTCCGCGCGGAGTCGGCGGCTCAGCGTATCGTCCAAGACATCGAGCATACGAAGCAACTTGCCCGACAAACAAATACAACTCGCATGATCGTCTTTAGCAAAGATGACTCGAGCTACACCGTGGATGGTGCCATCTCCTTGGATAACTCGCTCCAACCCTATTTGGTTTTGCTAAATCAAGATCCCTACCGAACATCCATCCATACCCTAATAACAACGGCTGACCCCTCCAGGCCACTTTCAGCGATAACGCTCGCATTCGATCGATTTGGTATGCCAGACCAAGGCGTTTCAATCACCGTACAATCGGGGGATATTCAGAAACAAGTCGTCGTGACGGCGATTTTGGGGCGTGTGACTGTTCTATGATTCGAAAACAATCACGCTCTGGCATGACGATTTTAGAATTAGTCGTCTCACTGCCAACGGCAACGGTCTTGATTGGTGCAATGGCCATGTGTGTCACCGTGATGATGCGGGCGAGATCCCAAGATGACATGCTTTTCGATAGTACTTACGATTTATCGAAAGCCTTGAATCAAATTGCATCGGATACGCGTCTCGCGACTTCGTATGTTTCCTCCTCCACAAACCATTTGGAATTCGTCGTTCCTGATCGTAACGGCGATGGGCTTCCAGAGCAGATTCGTTATGAGTGGGGCGGCACCTCAGGTGATTATGCAAACAAGATACTTTGGAAGTACAACACATCGCCACTTTCCATCCTGTTTGATGATGTCGGATTTTTCAAGCTGCAGATGAATTATTCTTTTGCTTCTTCTGCTGTTGCTAACCACTTACGAACAGAAGTTGCAGTGCTCAAGTCTCTGGACGCTTACTCCAATGGTGCGTTTCGCGAACAGGCTATTAACTCAAGCAACCATATTGGACAGTTCTTCATTCCCGATATAACGGGCAAACGCTGGGATCTTGGTGCTATTCGTATTATGGCCAAAGCGGCAGATTCCAATACCGATGGCGTCCTTCAAATTCGCGTGATGCGAGGCGATACACTGACACGTCAACCGACGGCGCCCATATTGGCTGACATCAAAATTGAGGAATGGCGATTAGGAAGTTCCTACCAATGGCTTGATTTGCCCCTTGCACCAATCTGTTGGCAGACTCAAGGGACACCTTTGTGTATTACGATCGGTTATGCATCCGGAACAGGAGATATCGCGAAGATCCAGTTCCTTGAAAATGGAACAGATATGCCATCCCATACCAATCTGCTGACTTCAAGCAATGGAGGCGTTAGCTGGACAGCATCCAATGAATCTCGGGGACTGCGGTTTTATGCGCTCGGGTTTTACGATGGATACAGCGACAATCGCAAGTTTCTCCGCAGTGTTGATCTCCAATTGGGTAGCGCCCGTTCCGCTCAACAGAGACTTGAAACTTCCGTTCTCCTTCAAGCCGTCCCGGAGATCCCCTGATGAAGTCGATACCGTGGATCCGCCAAATTTCGAGAAAGCGACAAGGCTTGAGCCAAGTCGAAGTTGCCGTTTCTACCTTGATTGTAGGGACTTTGATGGTAGCATCGTTAACGGTTATATCAGCATCGAGACGAAGCCAGATTTTCGAATCCAATCGGGTTCGTGGGCAAGCGATCGCCAGCGCTATGATGTCGGAAATTGCGCAATTGCCCCTTCGCGATCCTTCCTGCGATTGCGGCTTTGGATTGGGAGATAGCGAATCGGGACCCACACGATCGCGGCTCGATGATGTGGATGACTACCGAGGTTGGGTTGACTCCCCCGCGAAATCGAAAAACGGCGTGGCATTGACCGGGTATAGCGATCTCAGTCGAAAAGTCGAAGTTGATCATGTCACGACTGCCGATTGGAGAACCACTTCAGGCAGCTACACGGGAATTTATCGCGTTACGGTTATTGTCTTAAGAGGAACAAAAGAAGTCTGTCGACTGGTTGGATACCGCACATCGGGGTCGCGCGGAACTACGGTTCTTACCGAAACTAGTAGTCTCAATTAAAAGGCAAAAGCGAAATGTGCCAATTCAAGTTCCGTCGCAATACTTCCTGTAGAAATGTCAAGGTTTTGCGTTCCGGTAGTGTTTATGTCATGGCCATGGGCACGAGCTTAATTGTTGCTTGTTTAGCAATCGTTGGCCTTCAAGCCGTTCGGGTGCAGCGGCGAAGTAATGAAGCATTGTTGCAAACGGTCAACGCAGCAGGTCTCGCTCAATGCGGTATCGAATTCGCGCAACATGTCATTCAAACAAATCCAAATTGGCGAACCCAGTTTGTTCACGGTGTGCCAGTGACCCGAAATACGACGGGCGGAAGTTTCTCGGTAACATTAACCGATCCAGGCGATGGCTCCATTTCAAATCAACCCATCGACCCTGTCATAATCTCTTCAACGGGCTCGTTTGGTTCCTCCACTCAAAAAATATCGGCATACCTTGAACCCCAAAATCAGTTGTTTGCAGCATGCCGTTCCTCGCTGTATGCTGCCTCCAACATCGTTTTGAAAGAATGCACTATCAACGCGAATCAATGGGCTTATAGCGAAGGCCGGATTTGGGCATTTAATAACGCGACGGTTAACATGAATTGTCTCGCCGCGAATGCAAATATAGGCTCTGGGTACAATCAAAGAACAGTTAGTGGTGGCGTATGGCCTATGGCCAAGCCTGAACTCAACCCCACCTCGGCCAATTACATAGGTACCTACTATATCGATAACGCGGTCCGAATCAATGCTGGCGATCTGCCAACAGGCGGTACGGCATTAGCGACCAACGGGGGATTTACATCAAACATGAACCATTGGACAGGGTTCGGGTGCACGCTGAATAGGGTTACGAATCAAGCATCAACTCGGCCCGCATCCTGTCTTGTCAGTGGACGAAGCAGCCTTGCCTCTACTCCCATTCAAAACATTACTCAACACATGGTCAAGAACCGCGTTTACCGTATTTCTTTTTGGGTTCGAACCATCGAGGATCAAGATGTGTCACCTATGATTGTTTCCTACGGATCAGGAGATATCTTGCCAACGATCAGTACTGGCACGCGAGTCAACGCCAAAAGTGGGATATGGACTTTGGTTTCAAGCAATGTTCTGGCCACTTGGAGCGGCACTCTGACGCGAGCCGAATTCCAGATCGGGACCGAACGCTCAAGCAATTACCACTTCGATTCGGTAAGCATTCAAGACGCAGAGCGGGAAGTGGGAACACGGTACATCGAAAATGTGCGACTCGGATATTCCAACAACCCTTTCGGCACCAGATCGGTTTCGCCGAATGGTATTTATGTGATCAGCTCGCCCGGCGAGAATTTGGTGATTCGAAACTCCCGCATCAACGGAACATTGGTTATACAAGACTCGAATGGCGTGGAGTTCAAGGATGCTGTTTCCTGGGAACCATCTGGAAGAAACTTCCCTGCGTTAATCTCCAAGGAAGAGATCGAGGATAATACTTCGGGTACCAGCTTGGATGAATCTATGATAGGCGTGAATTTGAATCCCGCCGATACACCCTACCGGGGCGATTCGAACACAACTGCCACCGATCAGTATCCGACCGTCGTCTCCGGTGCAATAGTCAGTTCTCGCGATATCAAACTCAAGGGAGTAGCGTCTTACCTGGGTCCAATCATGAGCGACGATTACATTAAGGTTGATTGTCCCAATCTATCGATCCAATTTCCGTCAGACATGTTGCTGAATCCACCGCCGGGGTTCTATGGAGACCCACCGAAGATGCTGATCAATTCTAGCTCCTACCAATCTATCCCCTGAGTCTATTCGTTGGGATTCGCAACCTGTGATTTCGGGCTGTAAAAGTGGATCATGCTGGAGATGGCGTCCTCGCACGCCGCACAGAAGTGTTCCTTCGGATTGGTTGATCCCATCAGACAGTATTGCTGGGACCGGTATATACCACGAGAAAGATAGCCAGCCCCCTCAAATGCCCCAACAACCTTATCCGTAGCATTGGCAATATCGACCGGTGTTGGAAGCCGAATACCTTGAGTGAGCCGTGATTTCCATTTGATGAGCTTAGGGTCTGTTTGGCGAGTGATGTTGGGTTCCACGGGCTCGATGTTTTCAGGGTAGATATCATTGTAGGAAACGTTCCCTACGTATTCATCTGCAAGGTATGCCAATCCATGTCCAAGCTCATGCACGAATACCATTTCACTGAGGATAGAATCGCTACTGCAAGCACAATAGTCAAGGCAGATGCTTCCGCCGCCATACGTGGTGGTGTTTACCAAGACGACTATCGCATCATAGGGGACGCGTGCTGCCATTTGATGCATGCGATGGTTGTCTTCCACCAGTAAATAGCGATCGATATCCAAGGTGTTGAATGACGAGTTAAGCGCTGTGTTTCGAAACTCGCCTTTGCTGGGGTTGTCGGTACCTGAATCCTCGGACGGACGAAACACACCGGCAACATTGAAACGGTCTCGGTTGGTTTGATACGGTTCGACACGGAACAAGTGTTCAGTCATTCGGGTAACGTCTTGTTCGAATTCACCCTTCTGTGACGCCGTGTATCCTTCGGCCAAAAAAACGATGTCGACACATTCCTGTGGAGCACCACTCTTTTGAATTTGAATCACTTCATCTACATTCGACGTGGATTCGCGACGGATGCGAGTGTCGCTGGGATCGAGATGTTGGCTAAGTACGGTCCGGTAAGAATTGTCTCGCTGACGATGATCGATACTTAGCTTGATGGCGGCTTTTGGCATTGGAATGCGAATGGTCGTTTCGAAACTTCGTTGGATACCTTCCAGGGCAGGCTTGGTTGTTGCGTACTCTGCAAACAATGTATCGAAGCCACGAGTGAACAGAAGCGTGCCTGATGCCGCATCATGAACTCGGATCATGAATTTTCCGTAAGGGAACGGTGTTATCAAATGGTCTGGGTATTCGGGCCAACAGGATTCCTCTGCGTACGACTGAACCGTCGTGATAAATTCACGCGAGTTCCCAACTTGAAGCATCTCCAGTCGCAGTGCCCGATCCAAAAAATAGTTTTCGAAACGAACCGTATCGCTGTTGGCTTGGGAATCGCCTGTTTGAGCAAACGTATCGAATGCGCATGCGAAGAAGACCAGGAAAAAACCTGCAAAACCATGAAAAAACAGATATCCAGGAAACCGCAACGTCCATCGTACTGTCATAATGAAATGCGACCGATGAATGGCATGTTCGTTCATGTTGGACCAATGCGCTTTGCAAGCCGATTGTTAATGAGGAAACAGCGATTAACATAGCGTCCATCGCGTTGTAGCGCAAGTATACTCAATTTCCACCAGGCACCTTCATGCGTACCGTTTCCCCAAGAATCATCACTTCGGTGATTCTGATTTTGCTGGTCGCGAGTGGACTTGGCTATCTTGCCCGATGGAAGTACCTGCAGATCTCGGCCCCCGTTCCCGCACCGAGCGAGACACCCGAGATGGTGGGAACTGCAATCGCAGTTCCGATTCAGACGCAATCAAAAGCAACTGCGGTAGGAACAATCCTAGCGCCACGCTCCATCCAGTTGCGGACCGAGCTAGTGGGAATGATTGCTTCCCTTCAATTCAAACCAGGTCAGATTGTTGAACAGGCCCAAGTGCTATTGGAATTGGATTCCAGTGTCGAAAAAGCCCAATTGGATAGTGCTTTAGCGTTGCGGCAAATCGCAGATTCAACCTACCGGCGTACCAAGCTCGCGTCTGAGAATCGAGCCATCAGCGAGATGGAACTGGACCAATCGGCCAGCGTGTTAGCGCAAGCCAAGGCGGAAGTCGCACGGCTGGAGGCGATCATCCGTAGGAAAACCATCATTGCACCCTTTCGAGCCAAAGCGGGGCTGTTCGATCTTCACCAGGGACAATACCTTCCGGAAGGTGCCCCAATCACCATGCTTCAAGGAGTTGAAGACTATGTATTTGTGGACTTCATGATGCCGCAACAGGTGGCGGACTTTTTGCACACGAACGATTCGGTTTCTATTCTTCTGTCGGCAAAGGAATCGCTGCCAGCTTGCGTAGTGGCTGTTGATTCCCAGGCGGACAAACTAACGCGCAGCGTCATGGCCCGTGCGAAGATCGACTCACCGCCAGCCCTCTTGCAGCCCAATGATTCGGTAAAGGTTGTGATCGATTACGGGCCGAGGGTGGATTCGGTCCAGATTCCGCTAACCGCCTTGCGCAGTGCCCCCACAAGTGCGTTTGTCTTCGTAGCAGAAAAAGACTCCAGCGACGAAACGAAAATGCGGGCCCGAATGCGTAATGTCGTTCCGGGACCAACTGTCGGTCAAAACGTTTCTATCTTGTCTGGCCTGCAAGAGGGTGAACGCGTGGTGACGGACGGGTCCTTCAAGCTTCGCGACAAAGCTTGGATTATCGATGCTGAAAGCGACGGGCCATGAAAAATATCACCGACCTTTTTATTCGGCATCCCGTCCTGGCTATCGTTGTTAATCTTATTTTGGTCCTGATCGGAATTCGGACGGCCCAGTCGCTGCCTATCCAGCAGTTTCCAAAGTTGGAAAGCACGACGATTCAAATCACGACGGTTTACATTGGAGCGAGTGCGGAAACCATCCGTGGATTTTTGACCACCCCCATCGAGAAAGCGGTTTCATCGATTTCGGGGGTCGATTTCATCGAGTCTTCCAGCGTGGCCGGTGCAAGCACCATTACGATCCGGCTTAAGCTGAATCACAATGCAACCGCGGCTTTGTCCGAAGTCAATGCTCGCCTGCAACAAGTGCGCCGAGAATTGCCAGCCGAAGCAGAACCGTCCGTCATTGAAATACAACGCGCCGATCGACCCTATGCTTCGTTCTATTTGAGCTTTACCTCCGACGAGTTCGATATCCCGGGCTTAACCGATTACCTGATACGCAACGTGCAACCTCAGTTCTCCACGATTGCTGGGGTTCAACGCGCCGGTGTCGAAGGGGGAAGAACTCCTGCGATGCGAATCTGGATCTCCCCACAGCGTCTGTCCGAGCTGAATTTGACCCCAGGCGATGTGTTTGGCGCACTTCGTCGCAACAACTATCTTGCTGCGATTGGACGTGTGAAAAACGATCTCGTCCAAGTCGACTTGCTAACCGATACCGACCTAAAAACGGTCGAAGAGTTTCAGCAACTGATCGTGTGGCAGAACGAAGGTGCCGTCATTCGATTAGGGGACGTTGCAAAAGTCGAGCTGGGAGCTGAAGAAGCTTCTATGGTTGCCATGTATCGCGGTAAGGAAGCTGTTTATCTATCAGTATGGCCATTGCCTGGATCCAATGAGATTGAGGTTGCGAATCAACTGAATCTCGCGATTGAAGAAATTCGGCCCAAATTGGCTAGTCATATTGAAATGGAATTGGCGTACGATGCGACCAAATTCATGCGGGATTCCTTGTACGAAATATCGCAAACATTGCTGGAGACCATCGCGATCGTTGGTATTGTTGTCTTCTTGTTCATGGGCTCTCTGCGGACCGCGATCGTGCCCTTGGTGGCAATGCCTGTGTCTTTGATCGGGGCGACCATCATTATGTACTTGATGGGATTCTCTCTGAACCTGCTTACTCTGCTGGCAATTGTGCTTGCGGTGGGATTGGTAGTGGATGACGCCATTGTGGTGGTAGAAAATGTTCAGCGTCATATTCTTGAAGGGAACACGAAAACGCAAGCGGCCCTGATTGGTGCTCGCGAATTGGTCGGCCCTATCATCGCAATGACCATCACCCTGGCCGTGGTCTATGCTCCCATCGGATTTCAAGGTGGTTTGACGGGGATGTTGTTCCGCGAATTCGCCTTCACCCTTGCGGCAGCTGTCCTTCTTTCCGGAATTGTGGCTGTTACCTTATCGCCCGTCATGAGTGCTGCCATGCTCAGCCCATCCGGTAAGGAACCGTGGTTGACACGTTTAGTGAATCGCTTGTTCGTTTGGGTGCAGGGGCTCTATGGAAAGTGTTTGAACGTCGCGTTGCAAGTTCGATGGACGATCGCTGTTTTGACTTTTTGTGTGGGAGCTGCGGCGGTCCCGTTCTACATTTTCTCTGGTAAAGAACTGGCGCCGGTCGAAGACCAAGGTGTGATTGCAGTCTTTTTGCAAGCATCGCCTGATTCAACTTTGCAGAATACGACCAGATGGGCCACGGTGTTGGCCGAGAAGTTCAATGTCTTGCCCGAGACGGACTACATGTGGGCGCTGGTGGGTTCCAACAGCGGATTCGGAGGCATCATCACTCACGATTGGCATGAACGCCAAGAAAAGGGGATGCGAAGTACATCCGCTATGTTCGGAGATGCCTATGGCGTCGCGTCGCAAGTGACTGGGTTACGCCCCTTGCCCAACTTGATCCCTCCTTTGCCAGGTGCCGGTAATTTTGATGTCGAGCTAATTATCAAGAGCGATTTATCGGTCGAGAGAATGATGTTGATCTCCGACCAAATTGTCGAACGGGCCACCGCTGAAGGTGTCTTTCTGTTCATCGATCCGGATCTGAAAGTCGACTTACCTCAGGCCCAGGTCGTGATCGATCGGGAACGTGTTGCCGATTTGAAATTGGACTTAGCCTCGATCGGCCAAGAGCTGGGGGTGCTGCTGGGAGGTGGGTACGTCAATCGATTCAATTACTTCGACCGATCGTACCAAGTCATTCCACAGCTCGCCGAAGAAGATCGCCAATCTTCGAGCGCCCTTATGGATTTGAAGATTCGAACACCCAATGGACAACTGGTACCTGTATCCGGTTTCGCATCCATCGTTCCGAAAACGGCTCCGCGGGTCCTGAGCCGATTTCAGCAACAAACCGCGTTGCGTTTCAACGCGGTTATGGTTCCAGGCTTTACCAAGGAAGATGGCTTAACCCGCTTGGAAGCAATCGCTCGCGAGGTCGCTGGTACCAATGTCAATATGGACTATGCGGGCGAATCCCGGCAAATACGACAGGAGGGGTCGGCCTTGACGGTCACGTTGGGCATAGCCCTGGTCTTGATCTACTTGGTGCTGGCCGCTCAGTTCAAATCGTTTCGCGATCCATTCATTGTTTTGATAGGGTCCGTCCCTCTTGCGATCTCTGCAGCGCTTGCGATTACGTTCTTGGGCTTAACCACCATTAACATCTATTCTCAAGTGGGCTTGATCACGCTGGTGGGTTTAGTGGCCAAGAATGGAATTTTGATTGTCGAGTTTGCGAACCACTTGCAGGAGCATGGTCGCAACAAATGGGATGCTGTGGTGGAAGCTTCTAAGACGCGGCTACGACCGGTTCTGATGACATCCGCCGCAACCGTGCTGGGCCATTTGCCGCTCGTGTTTGTAACCGGTCCCGGGGCTCAAGCAAGAAATAGCATTGGCATTGTCTTGGTCGTTGGGATGGCAGTGGGGACCTTGTTCACCCTATTTGTTGTGCCTGCGTTGTACATCCTGATCGCAGCCCCTCATCGACTACTCGATGAGAGTGCGGAGTAACCCAAGTTGGTCACTGAAATCCAGCGCGGCCATGGCTAGTAAGTCGGCCAAGTGCGGGAAAGTTTGGTGAGGGGCTCTCTTCTGCTTTCGAAGTTACCCTATGCGGTTGCGAAGTTGCAATTGCAAGTCGGCTATACGACTGTCTAGCTCCTCTAGGGACTGCGATTGTAAATCTTCGATCGAAGCCAGTTCCTGCAATAACAGACCTTGAAGCAGGCGAATCGTATTGGCTTTCTCTTCGGCCTTCCCCTCAGCCTTACCTTCCGCCTTGCCCTCCGCCTTGCCTTCCGCCTTGCCTTCCGCCTTGCCCTCCGCCTTGCCTTCCGCCTTGCCTTCCGCCTTGCCTTCCGCCTTGCCTTCCGCCTTGCCTTCCTCGATCGCCGCCTGCAAGCGAGCCTTTTCGTCGCGTTCCGCTCGGAGGCGATCTTCGTATTGTCGTCGTTGTTCTGGGGTCTTCTGGATCATTTCAAGTACTCCAATGGCTTTCTCGAATACCGGATCGAAAAGTCTTCCGCGAAGTCCTTCCACCGTTGAACCTTTGGCCTCCAAGAAAAAATGGATCCACTGTTCCAGCGGCCCTCGCATCTGCCAATTATCCTTCGCAATCTTCACCTTGGAAAGCTCGATTGTGTGGATTTCTAGCGATTCGGTAAACTCAAACCCGTCCATGGTCCTTAATCGAAATGCGTTGTGATAGGCAGGACGCACGGAATACGGAAACAAATCGACCGTCAAAATACAAATCCCGATCGACGGCCGAAGCTGCTCATATCCATCACCTTGCCCGAGTTGGTCGACAAAATTCCCAGCTGAATAATAAGTGATGCGTTTCGTAAGTCCCGCCGTTTTGGTCCTTTGAACTTCGACATTGAAGATTCTGCCCAATTGATCGACCGCTCGTATATCTAGAATCGACGATTTGTCGGATTCAAACTTTTGTTCGTTGATAGGATTAAGAATCTTGACAGACACGATGGGTGACTCGGGAGTCAGGACAGCGTTCAAGAAATGAATCGTGATCTCGGGGAACAACGGATTGCCGATCACTTGCTTGCATGCATAGTCGACTGTTGGATCGATCTCAATGATGTGGAACATGGTGGTTGGTTACCAAGAGCAGGGAGTTCTTTTGCTTGGAATCAAAGCATTATAGCAGCCTCTACTTCGACTGTTACGGGCCGAATTGCCGATGCCGGGTTTTCGGCCTGTAACCGGAGTGTTGGTCGACTTGTTGAAAATCCTGGAAACATTGTTGAACTGAGAATGGCGAAGTTTGAAGTACGAAAATTGGGACCGGCTGATTGCTTCTTCAGAGCCGAATGAACCATCGTTTGTACTGCAGCCAGCGTGCAACCGGGTACAAGATCGCAATCTGTACCAACGAAGCAGCTACAACCTGCATCGCGTCTGCATCGCGAGCGACGTAGGTCTTGATCCAGGAGTCGATAAAGCCATGCAATACATAAATCGCGAGAGCATTTTGTCCTAGCGTACGTAGCGGCGGACATCCGTAACTGCGAACATCGCAAAGCCACACAAATCCCACGAAAACCATTAACGAAAATCCGGCGGCAAAGAATTGATAACTGGGTGTCCCCGCCTTCTGGCTCATCATCCAGTAATTCCAAGCACGTTGGTCGCGTGGCGGTGGAGGCACAAACGGGGGTTCTGCTAATCGAATCGTATCCACCGCCCGATCCCTATCCTGATCAAATAGTCGGGTGCCGCACGATAGCCCGTATCCCACCAGCATCAGCCCAATGGCTGCCAGCAACCATTTCCCAAGCAGAGCTCTCACGTTCGAAAGTCCGAATTGCTGCGTGTGCTCGGTCCAGGAAGTACATGCAAGCATCCCCGTGATGGCAGGAATACCCCATGTGAAAAATCCCAGCGGTCCACCATCAATGCCGGAGGGGGACGCATGCACCCAATCAAAATAAAACCACTGGGAAAGAACTGCATGAATGCCAACCCCCAAAACCATCCATAGCAACTTACCCTTCCATCCCAAAGAAATTGTCGGCAGCACCCAAATCGAGGTGACTGCGATATGAGTCAACGTTTGAAACCAATCTCGTTTGAAGATGGCCAGCCAGTAAGAGCCTGATACCCAATTGGCCCCTTGAAGCATGGGACTTAGCGGTACATAGACTAAGAAGGCTAAAATCATTAATCGCAGGCAGCGAATCGCAATACGATAACCGAACGAGCTTGCTGCAATGGACTCGCCGGAATTCCCCTTGGTCGTTTCGCGGTTCCAAACGATCTGCAGAGCGAAGCCAACCGCAAAAAGAAAATGCGGCATGACGGTATCTGCATAGCTGCAATAGTCGTTGGTATGTTTCAGCAGTCGCGGTGTGCACTTGAAGCTGCCCACAAAGTTCACGATTACCATTCCAAGGACGGCATAGCCGCGAAACAGATCCAGGCTAGCGAGACGAGTCCATTCTCCATTGCCCTTGGCCGAAGGATTTGGTCTCGGGGAGGAGCTTAGCATGAATCATCTCGTTAAAAAAGCTACCAAGGCCAATCATCGCCGAGGGCATTGCGTTGAATCTGAGTCAGTTCGGTGATGCCTTGTTTTGCCAGCTTGATCAGAGCGGCCAATTGGTCGTCATCAAAGGTGGCTTCTTCGCCTGTTCCTTGCAATTCGATAAATCGACCTGCGCCGGTCATCACGACATTCATATCGACATCGGCTTGGCTATCGCGAACGTAGTCCAGGTCTAGCGATGGCTGGCCATCGACGATCCCGACGCTGATGGCAGCGAGGCTTCCGCTAAGAGGATATTCGCTTGTGGGTGCTCCCTTGAAGACGGAATTAACTGCATCCACCAATGCGATAAAGCCGCCCGTAATCGATGCGGTTCGGGTTCCGCCGTCTGCCTGCAGCACATCACAATCAATCGTAAGGGACCGTTCGCCAAGTTTCTTCAGGTCGGCAATGGCGCGAAAGGATCGACCGATAAGACGTTGGATCTCCGTGGTGCGTCCGTCTACCTTGCCGCTTCGCTCGCGAGACTTTCTAGGCGAGGTACTTCCGGGCAACATGTTGTATTCGGCAGTGATCCATCCTTTGCCTTTGCCCACCATCCAGTCGGGAATTTTGTTTTCAAGGGAAGCGGTGCATAGCACGACGGTATCCCCGCATCGGTACAGAACGCTACCTGGTGTATGCGCTGTGAAATGGCGTTGAATCGTGACGGTGCGAAGGGCTTGCATAGGTCCGAAGTTGATCAATAGTGAGGTGGTTTGTCGTCGACAAGGGTTCGCGGTGTTGTATCGGCGTTGAGAACCGATTGGACGACCACTTTGGCTTGTTCGATTTGGCGAGTGAGCGAATCGATTTGTCGTTGCTGCAGAAGCAGCGATTCGTTTAATGCATCGACGGTCTTTTGCAGGTGCGTCACAACGAATTCGAGTTCGTTGATCCGCGACTCGTTGGAGGGTGCAAAGTTCTTAGATAAGGGCTTGGAAGACATGGGGATGATTTACTTGCTCAGAATAAAGCTCTGAAGCGACCATCCATCTGCTTCGGTGCGAACAACCCCACCCGATGGAGTGAAGAAGTCTTGAATCATCGCGAAAGGTGGAAGTGCTTTGCCGTCTACCTTCTGTTGACTTGGACGCCCCTTGGGTTTGAGAATTTTATCAAGGATGGTTGCGAGCATGCTCTTCGAATCTGGGAGTGTTCCTTCGCGAAACATTTCGTACTGCATTTCAAATGCCCGAGCGGAACGAGTCATTTGAATGAAGCTGTGCGAATCGTTGGCTGCGACTGTGTTTAGGATTTTCGCTAAGCCTGCTACGTCAGGCTCCTTCATGAAGGCACCTTCGTTCGCTTTCGCGTTGCGAATCGTGTCGGTAATCATTTCGGCATCGGAGGCAAAGATAAAGTAACCGTCAACGATCGAAATCGCCCATTGGTCCAAGAGTGGTTGTTCTTCGTCAGTCTGCATCTCTTTCTGAACGCTGTCGTCTTTGTCGAAATCCAATTCCACTTCTTCTTCAGAGTCATTCTTGATTCGCCAGACTCGAAATCCTTCGATATCGATAGGAGTCGCATTCGGTTCAGACTTGCCGTATTTTTCAAGGACTTTGGGTAGCTTTTGGTCAGGATCGTTGAGCTTCAAAAACACCATCGACCGTTTGCTGAGTGGCCCGATTGGCTTGACGATTTCAGTGACCACATGGAACTCGGAGGATGTGTAAGGAAGGACGTCTTTGATGATATCGATTTGAGGACCATTGGGGTCGGTTCGGATCCCGTCGGTTACGGCTTTGAAGGTGTCTTTGCCAACATACGCGTCGACAATCCCATCAAACTTTGGGAAGGCATCTTTCAGGTTCCATGAAAAGGAAAGAACGGATGCTGACTCTTTGTTGATCCAGGTGGGTGGAATCAACTTATCCAAATTGGGGAAATCGAGAATTTGTACGGAACGAGAAAGTGGCGGTGTCGCCATGACGAAACCATTGTGAAAGAAATCGAAAGAGTCGCTTGAAATTTGGACGTTTCCAGCGAAGCACTGTATTCCTGCGAAGCCTTCCCCTTCCAGGATTTTCAAAACATCTGCTTGGTTGTTGGATGGCTTGCCAGAGATAGAGCGAAGCAATTTTGCAAATCCGATTGGGCGTACGAAATATTCGATTTCTGGTTCTTCGCCTTCATTTTTGATTTTTGATTGCACCGACTGGAACAGTGCTGAATCGGCCAATGAATTCTTTCGGGTACCATCCTGAGCAGCGATTAATTCTTTGATTGTCTCCAAATCGTCCGTTGCAATCATTTGATCTTTGGAGAGCGCATAATACGATTCGCGGGCACGCGGTTCGCCTGCAGCTTTAGCAGTGAAGTAGTGGGTGACAGTTGCTCCGGAAACATCCAACGATTTCGCGACAGCCCCCTTGGATTGCAATTGCGAGTCGACTTTCTTCAAAAAGTCTTGTGCTGGTGCAGTTCGACCTGCCACGTCCATGATGAGGGCGACAGAGAACGGCTTGGCAGCGACCGAAGGGCGGGCGATCCAAGCGATGGCCGACTGGCCGCCGGCGATATCGCTTAAATCATCAAAATCTAGGCTCAACTGCAAACCTGCCTCCTGAAGGCGACCTTGAATTTCTTGGTTTTGACCTTCCCAGAATGGTTTCATCCTCGGGTCCGCAGCGAGCTTTCCAAGTTCTGTACGATTCCAAGTATTCAAGAATCGGTCGGAATCCGGGAGTACCACCATCGCTTGCGTTTCCTCCGGCAACATTTTCGTTGCGGGCGTTAACGGCTTAGCCTCCATGGCGAATAGGTTCCGTTCTTGGAAGCCTGCCAATGATATGGCCAGTACCAAGCCCGCCGTAAAAATGCTTTTCAGAAGCGAGCCAAGCATTTGGCAAGGAGGACGCGAGCTCGTAGAGTTGACCAATTCGGGATGAAGGCTCATGCGTGGTTGCGTAGGGTAGAAAGGATTGAGGATCAGCGAAAAGAACTGGGGACCATGCTTTTGTACCATCTTGTTGTGTCAAAATGGGGCGAAAGGAGAATGGCCAGTTGATGTCAAACCGTGTATCGTATCGCAAATTGACACGTCAAGGGAACCCTGTTTTCCAGGTTCCTGACCCTCGAAGTAACCCAAAACCAAGCAAAATGGTCCTCCATTCATGTCCAAAGACGAAGAAGTACTGGTAATTCCCGCACTTTTGCTCGACCAGCTAGGGCCTTTTTCAGGCTTTCAGCCCAACGTAGAACGCTACCTTCCAGCCATTTTGGACCGGGCGAACCAGTCGTTTCGTCCTCGAAGTTTGGTGGAATCTGACCCCTCCTTCAAGCAACTGATACCCTACGTGATTCTGGAATGCAGCGACGCCAATGAAAGTCGTATTTTTCAGTACACGCGTGGAAAAGGGCAAGGCGAAAAGCGGCTGCATGCGTTCCGGTCCATCGGCATCGGCGGCCATATCTCCGTCGAGGACGCGGAAGGGGACGATTGGTACAAGAATGGAATGCAGCGAGAACTGGAAGAAGAGGTCTTGATCGAGTGCAGTGGGCAGCAGCGAATTGTTGGACTCATTTACGATGATTCGTCGGAAGTGGGGCGCGTTCACTTGGGGGTCGTTCACATCATGCAGCTGGCTGGCTGCAAAGTCCAATCGAAGGAAGATCAGCTCGAAGCAAGCGGTTTTCAAAGCGTCGACCAGATCAAGTCCGATATCGAAAATTACGAAACCTGGTCCCAGCTGTGCATCAAACATCTCTACATGTAATTCACTTGAATCTACTTTAATTAAGTTACCATGACCGTAGCAAACTTAGAACAAATCCAGGCTTTGATCCCGCACCGAAAGCCCATGCTGTTGGTGGACGAAGTTGTCGAGCAGTCCGAAAAATATATTGTTTGCCATAAGACATTTTCGGCGGACGAATTTTTCCTGCAGGGGCATTTTCCAAACTTCCCACTGGTTCCGGGCGTCATCCTGTGCGAATGCTGCTTACAAAGCGGTGCGATCTTATTGAGCCAGTTCACGCCTAACGATGGATCGGTTCCTGTGGCGACCCGAATTGACGGAGCCAAGTTCAAGCGGATGGTTCGCCCCGGCGAAAAGATCGAGATTCATGTGACGCTCAATGAAATTGTGTCTTCCGCATATTTTATGACAGGCAAAGTAACTGTCGATGGGAAATTGGCAGCGCGTTTAGACTTCGCATGTAGCGTTGCAAAACCGCAGTAGCCATCACCTTCCAAAACTGGCCGAAAACCTGCCGTTTTGGAGCTGGACCCAAGCATCCCTATTCGCCACAACCTAAGCCGCAGGCGCTAGCCGCGATGTTTCCTTTTTTACAAACACGTGAAGCGGCTAGCGCCCGCGGCTCAATGGAACTCCCATTTTTACCGGTTCGATTTTCATGACATCCACCAACGGAACCCTCTTTTGGAAGCTTCGTTCTTCCACATCGCGAAGCACCATTAGCTGCGAAACGACAATCCTAGCGGGCAATCCGAAACCAAATACAGACTCCAAGCATGAGCGGATCGAGTGCCGTGGCGGTTTGTTGGAATGGAAACGGATTGTTCTTCAAGACGGCAAGTCGGCAGGCTTAGAATGCCTAACGATCAACACGGGTGCAGTGGAGGTAACGATCCTACCCGACCGAGGAATGGGCCTATGGAAATGCTGGACGAACCATCTGGAACTGGGCTGGCAAAGTCCCGTTGCCGGCCCTGTCCATCCAAGTCTCGTGCCGGTCCATGATGCAACTGGCATCGGCTGGCTAGAAGGTTTTGATGAGCTCCTGGTTCGATGCGGCTTGTACAGCAACGGCGCACCCGAATTCAATGCCAACGGAACCGTTCGACATCCATTGCATGGCCGAATTGCCAATCTGCCTGCAAGCGATCTGGAGATCACCTTGGATGCTGAAAACGGAATTCTGGACGTGGTGGGTGTTGTCAGTGAGGCACGTTTTCTGATTTACTCGCTGGAGCTGCAGACTCGCTATCGATTTCGTGTGGGAAGTCCTGTGATCGAAGTGACCGACATTGTGACGAACTGCTTATCGAAGCCAGGGTCAATGCAGTTGTTGTATCACATCAACATCGGCGACCCGATCGTTGATGCCGGAGCGACCATCCATGCGCCAATCAGCAGCATGATGCCCCGCGACGCCCGAGCCGAAGAAGGGATCGACCATTGGAATGTTTGCGATGCTCCGACTTCGGGCTTCCAAGAACAAGTTTATTTGATTACGCCAGCCGCAGACGCACAGGGCTGGTCGGAGGTGATGCTTTCGTCCGCTGATAAGTCCTTTGGATGTTCCGTCCAGTTTGATACGCAGACCTTGCCTTATCTGAATGTTTGGAAAAACACCGCAGCTCGAGAAGACGGTAATGTTGTAGGGCTTGAACCCGCGACTGGATTCCCGAACCCTCGATCGATCGAAGAGGAACAAGGTCGCGTTGTGCAACTCGAGGCCGGGGAATCCAAGGCCTTTCATCTAAGATTGGTGCCCCTGACAAGTTCGCAGGACGTTGCGCAGGCCAAAGCTCGTAGCGAAGCGATCGCGGGGCGAGCCAAGTAGTCAGTAGTCAGTAGTCAGTAGTCAGCTAAGCAAAGCCGGGCTTCGCGGAAAAGCGAAAAAAATAGTTTGGCGAGTGTAACACAGGTCAACCTCTAACCGTAAAACTGGTGGAATCAGGAGCTATGTCTTGCTCTTGAGCTCAATACACAAGTGAGAGGATCGATGATGCAAAATCGTCTTTGGAGAGCGCTTGGAATGGCGCTTTTGCAAGTTTTCGGTGCGCACGCACTTGCCCAAGATTCGATCAGCGTTCCTGCTGACTCAAAATTTGTAATGCAAATCAATTTGCAGGCATTCAAGAACTCCAAGGTGGGCGTCATCTTGTTTGAGATCGCTAAAAAAGCAGCCATGGAAGAGGTAGGTAAGAATCTGGATTCGAAAGGGTTCTCTGGCGACAAGATTCAAGAAGTCCTTGGGCTGGATCCTTTCGAGTCGAAAGCAACTACAGCCCTTGTAGATTTGAAAGGCGTCGAGCCCAACGAACTGGTTCGATGCGTTCTCGCCGGCTGCACGGATCGCGACCGTTCGAACCCTCTTAGGGTGGAGCCATTGTCATCATGATTCGATCACTTGCAAAGACTTTTATTCAGTACTACTACGACTCCAACGTCTAGAACGCTCGCTCGCAAGCCAAGCGGAAAGTTTTGTATCTGGTGGACTTGCATCAAGCTTGTCGGACAACATCGACTTGCATCGGATTTACGTAGTAAGAGCGAGATAGTAAACGACTCGGTGGCTGTGGCTCAGCAAACGATCCGGGAAAAGGGCGAGCATGCCAAAGAGATTGGCCTAGATGGTCTCAAGTTCGTCACTCAAAGGCTACCAGTAGCCACCGTCCGCATGATGGGCATGAACTCCAAGAAAGACGACAAGTAGATCCCTTGGCTTCTGAGATCGAATTATTCACGACGATCCGCACGAGTCTTCGACACCACCAGAGACACGGGTTTTTTGCAGGGAATTCGCATCTCTGCTCGCAGCAGAAGCTCAAGTGAAAGTATCAGGGTAGCAGCAGGGGCAGCATTCTACGCCAGCATTTGGTTCCTTCTCCGACTGTTTAAAGATGGTAAAATGGGGATGGTGTTGCTGTTGCCCCCATGAGGAATTATCTGGAAGTGTCTGCATGAAACGTCAAGTCATTAAATCGCTCTTTCTACTGGTGATACTGGCCATTGGCTGGCCTTGCGTAGTAAGCGAGGCGGTAGCACAGCTTGATTCCTTTGGCTTGAACGGATTCGATTCTCCCAGCGGAGCTCCCATCTCTGCCGAAGCGGTGATCGTTGCAGCTCAAGGAGACCAACCAGCCATCCTTGTTGTAACCGCAAGTATCGAAGAAGGTTACAAAACCTATTCGATCACTCAACCCCCCGGAGGACCCGTTCGTACCAAGATCAAACGAGATGCCTCCGATCGATACACCATTGGGGAATTCCTTGCAGTGGAGGAACCGAAGATCCACCCCGAGCCCGTGTTCGATAATTTATTGGTCGAGGAACACGTCGGTTCTGTTTCGTGGTACGCCCCACTGAGCCTTGCACCAGGGGTTGCAATTGAAAGCTTGGAAATCAAAGGTAAGGTCTTTGCGCAAGCATGCAACAAGACGGGATGTCTTCCGCCGAAAGATCATTCCTTTGTTGCTAAGCTGGGAAAGTCACCAGTGTCGTTGCCTAAAGTGAAACCGCTGGCCCCTGAAGCAAGCACAACACCACCAAGCATAACACCGCCGACGGGTGAACCGTCGCCATCGACTTCAGTTCCACCCACGTCTCCTGCTGTGGATCAGCCTACAGCCAATTACGACGTCGAACAATTGACGCCCCAATCGAAAGACTCTGCATCATCATCGTTGGCGTGGATGTTGTGTGCTGCAGTACTGGCTGGCTTCATTTTGAATTTTATGCCGTGCGTATTGCCGGTCATCGGGCTGAAGCTGTTGTCATTTCTGGAGCAAGGCGGAAAGAATCCAAGGCGAGTGCTGATGCTGAACGTTTGGTATTCGTTGGGTATTCTCAGTGTGTTTTGGGCACTGGCTGGAATCACCATTGTTCTGCGTCTTTGGTTTGGCCAATCGTTTGGATGGGGGCAGCAATACAGTTACGACGGCTTCAATATTGCCTTGATCTCGATTGTATTTGTGATGGCCTTAAGCTTCCTAGGAGTATGGGAGATTCCCATCCCAGGATTTGCAGGAAGTCGGAATGCTCAAGAAATGGCTTCGAAGGAGGGAGCGTTGGGAGCATTCATTAAAGGAACCATCACCACCTTGTTGGCGACTCCTTGCAGTGGGCCTTTCCTGGGTACTGCAGTTGGCTTCGCTTTGGTATCCGCCCCTGAAATCACATTCTTGATCTTCACTTTCATGGGGCTTGGAATGGCCGCTCCCTATCTACTGATCGGGCTACGGCCGCAACTGATGCGATTTTTGCCAAAGCCGGGTGCTTGGATGGATACCTTCAAGCAGGTCATGGGATTCGTGCTGATCGGGACCGTGTTGTGGTTGATGCTACCGGTCGATGCGCACCTACTGATGCCGACTTTGATTTTGCTCGCTGGTTTGTCAGCTGCCTGTTGGTGGATTGGTCGAACCCCTGCCTATGCAGAGCGAAGCGAGAAGCTCAAAGCCTGGGGACAAGCGGCTTGCTTTGCGGTGGCTGTTGGCTGGTTTGCCTTTGCGATGCCACAAGTTACAGACCCATTGCCGTGGAGACCCTTTACCATGGCAAAGTTTGCGGACGATGTAAACGCTGATAAGACCGTTCTTGTCGAGTTCACCGCAGAGTGGTGCGCGACGTGCAAAATTCTGAAAGCTGCAAATCTGGATCGGTCCAAAACCAAGGCGATCGTATCCACGAATAACGTTGTCGTTTATGAAGTCGACATTGATCGCATCAGTGATCAGGAGCGTCAGTTCTTCACCAAGATGCAGCCTAGCGGGGGCGTGCCTCTTGTTGCCGTATTTCCGGCCGGCAAAAAGTACGCTCCTATTAGCTTTGGAAACGGATATACCCAATCACAAATTCTGGAAGCCTTAAAAGAAGCTGGCCCATCCAAGAACTGACACTGAGACTTCTCCTTGCTCCAGACGACGATTGAGCCAAGCTGATTAGTACGGTTTCGTTTTGGCGAAGAGCTTAGTTATGTCGATCGTCGGGGCTTTTGAAGTTGCTGTTGAGGTTCAACGATTCGATACCTACAGCCATCGTCCTATCTCCTTTGGCCACCGTGACACGGATACGATGACCAATCGCTAGATCGGAGATGAGGCATGCTGCTTGGTCGCATGTGTAGGTCGCATCCTCGGCAAGAGTATGCGAAACTAGGTTTCCTTCCCTGTTTTTCATCACGATGCTATTGAACGCAAGGCTAGTAACGACCCCATCGACCGTTTGCATGGAAGGTTCCCAGCTGCGTTCCGGTGGACGATTGGGATTGGCGGCAGCACTGTTTCTCCTGGCTTCATCAAACTTGGACAATGGTGGTGTTCCTTTCGATCGATTCGGGGATAGTAGATCGTTAGCTTAACTCCTCTTTGACGCGAAGCGGGTTGGAAACGACCAAGAAACACAACAATGCTCATTTGCTTTTACATTGTTCGCAGCAATCTTCGACCACCCAGCGGAAGCTTGGCACTGTTTTCGTCACGGTTTTCTTCATCAGCTTTTTCTTGGTGAAAAGGGAAGCGTGAGGTTTTGCAATCCATTCGGTCCAAGAGAATGCCTTAGCCTGCGAGCTAACTTTAGATTCTAGTTTATCGTCGAGATCCTTTTTGCAGGCGGGCTCGCAATGGGTGCAACCTGGGCAGCTCGGACCGTTCAAACAAAAGTCTTCTTCCAAGACTCCCCAACAAACGACGGTGACTTTTTTCTCTTCTTTAACAAAGCGACACACTTTCGAAACTTGGTCGCGGCAACCGCAACGTGCGCAGCACCGCTCGCCAGCCCACAGTTCGGATGTCGGAACAACATAGGAAGAAACCAACGCGCCTAGAAGTAACCATGCAGTCACTGTTTTCATCATCTGTTCACCTACCAGTTAAAATCAAAGCGACTTGCAAGGATATTGGAGCTCGTAGCGCCGAAAATGGCCTGTTCGCTGGTAATAGGATGGATCCAATCAAACATCATGCGAACGCGATCGCTCCAGTACCAATTGAAACCCAAAGTGAAGTCGTTGTATTGGCCTGCGCTGAAGTTGTTGAGGTCCAAATGAGACCATCTCGCTTTCATTTCCCAGCCTCCCCAACCGGCTCCACCAGGCGTCAGAAAGAAATTCGTGAAAGGAACGTTCCTGTCGAATTGAGCTCCGTGCTGCCCGAACCGTTCGAAGACTCGGTTCTCACCCGTTAGAAAGTAGCTCGTATGGATGTACGCCCCACTGAGCTGGTTGGAGGAACCATCCAGCCGGCTAACGGCAGAAAGAAATGCCTCGCTCTGTACCGTGAATCTGCCCCAAACGATGGCGGATTCTAGGTTGCCTGTGGTGTATTCATCCGTCTGGAGAACGCCGCTGTCGATAATTCGCGTTCCTTCGCGTATTTGAGGTCGCGCGCGAAACCGAACTCGTTTGTCCTGATCTCTTGTATACAAAACACCAAGCCCAGTATGAACTAGATAGCGACCGTTGCTGGGCTCGTCATAATACGGAAGCCAAGTGAGTCTTCCGCTGACTCGACAGCCTTGGTTGTCATCAAGGCGCTCTTTGGTGGATTCACTGATGCTATCAAGAAAGATACCGCTGGACCAAGTCACATTTTTGGCATCGTTGCAATTGTAGAACGCGAAGCCTACTTCGCGATCTGGTGAAAACACCCCCTGAGTTGGGATAGATCTTTCCATAAAAATGTTGTTGGTGTCATTGGTAACCTGCTCCAGACTAAACGGAACAAAGAAGTTCCCAATTCGAAATCGCCCCAGCAATGGAATTTCATTCAGCGAGAAGTAAGCGTCTTTCACTTCTGGCGATGTGACAACGCCGGGAATGTTTTCGCCAAAAGACTCAGGCTCCAGAGTCATCTGCAGACGAAAATCATATACCCCATACCCCGTTCCATCGGCGACCAAACGCAATCGACGAAATTCGAAATAGTCGTGCGTGTTGGGGATTGCTTGGTCCGCTTGCGCCCAGTTGATGTAATCCATCTGGACGTGTCCACCCAGCTTCACCGTCCATTTTTCGTCCGAGACATCTTTCCAGGTCTCATCCACTTTCTTATCGGACTTGTCAGCCTTTTTGACGTCTTTGCTTTTCGCGTCGTCCGTGGTTTGCGGTTTCGATGGGGCCTTTGCCTCGTCGGAATTTTTCTCTTCGGATCTCGCCCGATTCTCAAGCTCTTCAATTCGCTTTTTGAGCTGATCCAATTCCGACACAGCTTGCGGAACCGGCTCCGGCGTTTCCGCCCATGGCTGCGGAGGAATCGCGGGCTGCAACGCGAATGTCTCTTGCGGCAATTCGAACTGCGCGATAGTGCTGGAAGAGCTCAATGCGATGCAAGTTAAAAACGACAAGGCAATGAGTGCGATGGATCGTTTTGCCGATTCGCGTTCCAATGAAATGCGTCTCAACGCTCTAGTCTCCCTGCAACGCATTCAAGGTTGTTTCGCTAGCAAAATGCCGGTGTTTTGTTTGAGCAACCTCCAGAGGACTAGTCGGTTAGCAAGTCTTCTCGGCGTAATTCCTACAAATCTTAAGTTTGATTCGTTCATTCTTTTCGCTACAACTAGGCGTTCTTTCTAAACTGGGTTTCGAGTAGTTGCGTTCGTCCGTTTTGCAAAAGTTGGTAGGAATCGCGTTCAAACATGACATTCAAACATGCTTTCGCTGTTGTCGCCTTGAATTGGATTTGGATCTTTGCGGTTGGTCTGCAGCTAGGCAGGGCAGCGGATCCGCTGCCCCAGGGGCCCAAGGATGAAGTCAAGTACCTCGAAGAGGTAGAAGCATGGCGAACGGCCAATGAGGAGAAACTGCGAGCCCCTTTTGGTTGGCTAGCGTTAACAGGGCACTACTGGCTTCAAGAAGGCGAAAATTTGGTAGGCACATCCAGTGATTGCTCCATCAAGCTCCCCGCAGATTTGGACTGGGCGATTCAAGGTGTTGTGACAGTGACGAGCGGTCAAGTTGTTTTGAAAACGAAGGAAGCAGCTGGAATACGAGTCAATGAAAAGTGGATTGCGGAATGCCGACTGAATATCCAAAAAAACCAAGAAGAAGCCGATAGTCCTGATAGCATTACCGTTGGCGATCGATTGAAGCTGCAGCTGGTGCGACGGGCAGGTCGACTTGCGATTCGAGTTCGCGATCGTGAAAGTTCCATCAGAAAGAATTTTGAAGGGAAGCGTTGGCACACGGTCCTGCCTGAGTATTGCGTTGAAGCGAGGTTTGAACCTTATGAACCTGGAAAAAGGACTCGAATCATCAACATCCAAGGAGATTCCGTCGAAGCAGTGCTAGCAGGTAGGCTGCGTTTCCAATGGAACGATCAAGAATGGACCTTGGATGCAATCGCGGAAGGTGAAGATTCTCTCTTCGTTGTTTTCAAAGACCGTTCGAGTGGCAAGTCCACCTACGGCCCGGGAAGATTCCTGACGTTGACTTCGCCAGTGGACGGTCGAGTCACCATCGATTTCAATAAGGCATACAATCCACCTTGTGCCTTTTCACCGCACACTCTTTGCCCACTGCCACCGCGACAAAATCATTTGGACTTAGAAATTAAAGCGGGCGAGATGATGGAAAGCAAATAGAATTCGCAGCGCGATTGCCATCTTAAAGATCCGGTCGTTTTAGGCAAAACAGGCAGGCTGGGAAGTTTGATCGGATTGTGCCAAAGTTGCTGGTGGTATCTTCTGAGATGGACGATACACAGACCAATGGATTTTCATGTTCGAAAATCGGCAACTCAATGATTGAAAACAAGATTTGTATCCGAAAAACCGCCGCTACATTATCCTTACGGGTGATCGTATGTTTCGCAATATGCTTTCATTTGGGACATTTTGTTTGCGATCGCGTATCTGGGCAAGAAAGTCTTCCGGCTCGTCCATTCCAGGGCCCGTCTTCGTCAGTTCAGCTTGCCTACCCCAGTCAGTTGGATTCCTCCAACTTGCCCGACAATGTGGAAGTCGTGCCGATCGTCCCAATGGCACTTGTGGACGGGAATCGCGTCCAGCTTCAAAGCAATGAAGATCAAGTGCATTTGGTGACTCGCGATGCCCCGCTGTCGACGGTCCTTTCCATGATTGCGCAACAGCAAGGTTTGAATTTCGTTACGGGCGAGGATGTCAATCAACGCGTTAACGTCACTCTCAATAATGTAAAACTCAACGATGCGTTAGATGCGATCCTTGCAGTCCATGGCTACACCTGGGCACGAAGCAATAACATCGTAATCATCTCAAGCATGAATAGTGATCGAAAGACATCTCCCTCGGTACAGGGTAGGATGGTTCGGGTTTTCACACTTAACTATGTGCTTGCAAGCGATGTCGAGAAAGTCGTCAAAGGTCTCATGTCTCCCTTAGGGCAGACATTTACCAATCAGACAAAAAAGATGGAACAACGCAATGCACATGAGCAGTTGATTGTCGAAGACATGCCACCCTATCTGGATAGAATCGCCGAGTACATTGCCCAAGTCGATACAGTGCCTCGGCAAGTGATCGTCGAGGCCAATATTCTTCAGGTCGCTCTCAAAGACAACAACCGTCATGGTGTCAACTTCAATCACCTTGCGCAAGTGAGCCGGTCCAATGTCAACATTGGTACCATGGGATTGGCAAGCGGAACAGCCCCCACATCGATGATGCGAATCGAGGGATCGGATCTGACTGGTCTGATCGATCTTCTTAAATCTACAAGCGATACGAAAACATTAGCATCTCCCAAGGTCGCAGTTCTCAATGGCCAGGAGGCCAAGATTTCGGTGGGTGGGGAATTGGGATATCTGCTAACAACGGCGACCAATACCAGCACGCTTCAAAGCGTTAGTTTCTTGCCATTCGGAGTGATTTTGGAAGTGGTTCCAATCATTTCGGATGATGGCCAAATTGTAATGACCGTCTCACCTGAGGTATCGACCGCGAGAATCAACCCCACTTCCAAAGTGCCCGATAGCGAAGCAACGAAAGTAACCACCACCGTGATGCTGACCGATGGTCAAGCGATTGTCATCGGAGGTTTAATCAAAGAAACGGTCAACGATAGCCAGAATAAGATTCCGTTTTTAGGTGATTTATGGCTGGTCGGTCGACTTTTCCAAAGTCGTGATCGGCTCGTGGAACGAAGCGAGATTATTATTACATTGCTTCCGCGAATCACGGGCCCAGGTGATTGTGGTTCGTTTGCATCCTCGGATGATGTGGCTCAAGCATCGTCGCCGTTGCTCGATCGAAATCTCACACCTTATGATCGTAGTGCATGGGAAGGGTCGCTTCCCGATGCCTCCAGAAAACAACGTTTTTGGAATATCTTTAGAAAACAAAAGCAAGTCAATGCGGCGCCTGCTCCTATGATGGAAATGCCTGTTACGGTAGAAACGCAGCCCATCCATTCGGCGGAGATTGGTTTTAAAACTCAAGACTATCCATTTCCGCCACCTCCCGAAAATCCTTACACCGATTCGGCAACATCGATACCATCGAACTCAACAGGCAGAATGGTTGGCCCCTAGGTTGGGTTGGAGCTCTATCACCGTGAATTCCAACCAATCACTTTATCTTGGCTTCATCGCTACTGCGGTGTCTCTGCGTGCTTGTTGATGCTCCTCTAGTATTAGAGCGTATGGATTGGGCGTTTCAAGTTGCGATGATCTTTCCACCTTGGTCACCTGCGCCGGGTCCCAGCTCGATCAGATGGTCTGCGCTTTCAATCAATTGCTGATTGTGTTCGATCACCACAACGGTATTACCGCTGTCAATCAGCTGATGGATACATTGGACTAAGCGGTCAACATCGCTGAAATGCAAACCGGTTGTGGGCTCATCCATGACGAACATATTCCCTTTTGCGGTTGATTTTAAGTCAGCTTCAAGATGGCCTGCTAACTTCAATCGCATCGACTCTCCTGCGGACAAAGATGCAAGACTCTGTCCAAGCGGCAAGTACCCCAGGCCCAAATCCACCAACGGTTGCAGACGGCTTTGAACATTACCCGCTCCACGGAAGAACGCGTGCGCTTTTGCGACACTCATTTGAAGCACATCGAAGATACTAACGTCGCGGTATCGCACTTCCAAGACATCGGCCTGAAACCGTCGGCCGTTGCAATCCGTACATGACATTTGAACGTCAGCCAGAAACTGCATGTCCACCGTGGTGTACCCCAGCCCTTCGCAAGTTGGGCATCGACCTGTTTCGCTGTTAAAGCTGAAATGGCTTATGCCCATGTTTCGGGATTTGGCATCGGGTGTGGATGCGAAAACCTGGCGTATATCATCCATGGCTTTCGAGTAAGTTGCTGGACAGCTGCGCGATGACCTTGGGATTGGACTTTGATCGATGGCTAAACAAGCTCGTAATCGATCTGTCCCTCGAAGCTCTACAAACGGAAGTGGTTGATCCGTAGGATCGTGCAGGGCAGCTCCGATAGCAGGGCAAAGCGTATCAAATAACAGCGTACTTTTTCCCGAGCCGCTAGGACCAATGATCACCGTAAAGAGACCAAGAGGAATCCGAACATCGACCGACTTCAAGTTCCTTCCAGTCGCTCCTCGCAATTCGATCCAGTGCTCGCCTGTTGGTCGATCTGCCCGTAAACTAGGAAATTCCCCGCGCAGGTAGCGGCTGGTTGTGGACGATCCTTTTAGCAGTTCCGAAGGGGTTCCATCAAACATGACTCGGCCCCCTTCTTCGCCTGCCTTCGGTCCAATCTCAATGATCCTATCGGCAAGTTTCATCAGATAGGGCTCATGCTCTACCAAAACAACCGTATTGCCTCGATCGCGAAGTCCCAAAATCGCATTGGCCATTCGCTCCGTGTCTTGCGGATGGAGGCCAACCGTGGGTTCGTCGAAAACGTACAGCATGTCCACCAAGCTGGAACCCAATAGAGTCGTCATCATCACCCGTTGGGCCTCGCCGCTACTGAGCGTATGCATTGGTCGTGAGAGTGTAAGGTATCCCAATCCTACCGACTGCAAGTACTCGATCCGAGTGCGAACCTGACGCAGCGGTTCGGAAGCCATGTACTGCGACTTGTGCTCGGACGCGAGCATGACATTGACCCCTTGGCCTTCGACCTGATAGCCTGAACCCGTAACCTGGTAGACTGCAGCATCGGTCGGAAGATCAATATCGATTCCTTGGTGAATCACATCTGGTTGCTGAATAGGCGAAGTCAGGGCTGCCGCAAAAACCTCCAGGTCGAGCATGGTCATTTCACATAGATCTGCGAACGATCGACCGGAGATGCGATACGACAGAGCATTCTTACTGAGACGTTGCCCTTCGCAGGTGGAACAAAGCGAGTAGGTTCGCCATCGAGCCAAAAAAGCTCGAACGTGCATTTTGTATTTTTTTCGCTCCAGCCAAGCAAAAAAGCCGTTGAGCCCTCCAAAACTTTTCGCTGGAATACCTTCCCGTATCAGCTGCCAATGCTTTGCTTTTAGCTTGGATACTGGGACATCGACGGGGATATCATATTCCTTCGATAGCGCAAGCAGCTCGTGAAGTTCGTGCGAGTAAGCGGGAGTGCGCCATGCTGCGATTGCACCATCGCGAAGACTCAATCCATGATCGGGTACGACCTTTTTCATGTCGATGGAAACGGTTTCACCAAAACCTTCGCAACTTTCGCAGGCCCCTATCGGACTATTAAAACTGAAAAGCCTGGGTTCACTGGGTGGGTAATCGATCTTGCAATACTCGCAGCGTTGCTCGGACGAAAATCGGTAAACTCGATACGGAGTCGTATCTACAAGAAACTCATCGGTAGAAGCATTGGGTGATGCTGCACTTTCATTCGGTATAAGTTTGGTTTGCTCGGTAAGCACCATGACAGAATGACGCCCTTCCGAGTCAGACTGCTCCAGCACGATCGACAAGCTTTGGGTCAAACGCTCGGCAAGCTCGAGACTCATTTGCTGCCCCAATACAATTCGATCGACAACCACGAACGCCCGGCCTTGGTCTGCAAACTTCTTGGCCATCGCTTCGCGCTGGTCATCTGCAAGATGCACCATGGATCCATTCGCAATCAACCGTACAAATCCATCCGCTTGCAAATCAAAAAGTCGCTCGGACAATTCACTTTTGGTAGTCCACTCGATTTCAAAACCGATCATGGCCCGTCCTGCTGGTAGCATCGACAGCGCTTCTAGAATCGATTTCGGAGTGTGGGAGATAACAGGCCGCTTACAGGTATGGCAATGCAAGGTGGCGTGCTTCGCAAAAACAATCCGCAGGTATTCCAGCATTTCACTAGCCGTTCCAACGGTGCTTCGGTTGTTGCGAGAACGTTGTTCGCGCGTGATTGCGATCGAAGGAGGAAGATTCGTAAGGGAGTCGAATTTGGGTTTATCAATTCTTTGCAAAAACTGCCTACTGTAGGCGGAGAAGCTCTCAATGTAGCGGCGCTGCCCCTCTGCATAGAGCGTGTCCAAAGCAAGCGATGTCTTACCGCTGCCACTGACCCCGCAAATCACGGTCAGCTTTCCGAGCGGAATGTCCAGATCGATTCCTTGAAGATTGTTCTGCCTTGCGCCACGAAGAGAAATACAATCCATTGCCGGGCGTCAATCTGAAGAAGTGGTCGGGTGATAAATGAAGTCAACCAAGTATAGGGAGCCGGCTATTGTTACCTGTTTCGATCCAATGGACAACTTCGAGTCGTGCCCCCGTAAACCCGTATTTGCCACACAAAATGGAACGCGGTCCGCATTTCGACAGCTATTGGCTCGTGACGCTTTGTACTTTAGTAAGCATCAGCGGCGTTTCCTGTTGCTGGTTCTGAACAGTCGATGTCGGTTTCACACGGAAAAGTAGAACGTATAAGGCCGGCAGATTGATCAACGTTAAGAAGGTTGCGATCGATAACCCTCCCATGATGGCAATCGCCATGGGGCCCCAAAATACGCTTCGCGTAAGTGGGAACATTGCAAGAATCGCGGTCGCAGCGGTCAAGATCACGGGTCGCGCCCGGCGAACCGAGGATTCGATCACCGCTTCCCATTCCGTCAATCCTTGCGCCATGTCCTGCTCGATCTGGTCTACCAGAATAACAGAGTTGCGCATGTCCATACCTGCTAATGCGATCACCCCCAAAAGTGAAACAAATCCGAACGGAGCGTTGAAGAGATGCAAAAAGGCAACTGCACCAATTAGCCCAAGAGGAGCGATTCCGAAAATCAGAATCATTTTCTTGAAGCTATGGACTTGTGACATTAGCAATGCCAACATCAACAAGATCATGACTGGGAACATCGCAAACAAGGCCTTATTCGCTTTCTTGCTTTCTTCGACCGCCCCGCCTGCTTCAATACGATAGCCTGCTGGTAGATTGTTTTTGATTTCCTGCAACTTGCTTTCGATTTTCGCGCTGATATCAGGAGCCTGAAATCCATCTGCAATATCGCATCGAACCGATAGAGTGCGTTCCTGGTTTCTTCGCCAAACGATCGGCTCTTCCAGGCTAGCGCGAATGTTACCAATTTGGCTCAGTGGGACAGCGCGACCATTCTGACCGAACAGGGTCATGTCGGAAAATTGGTCTAGATTCAAACGCTCAGACTCGATGGCTCGCGCAACGACTTGAATGTTCTCCGTCCCTTCGCGAAACTGAGAGATCGTGGTTCCGCTCAAGAGCGTTTGCAGACCAAGCTCAATCTCCTGGGGACTCAAGCCCATCAATCGAGCGCGGTCTTGATCGATGTCGACATGGATGGACTTGGCGGGCTCGTCCCATTCCAAATTGACATCGATGGCAGCTGGCTCGGTGCGCATCAATTCCTGCACTTCACTGGCGATTTCACGAACGCGTTGTGGATTAGGACCAATCACACGAAATTGAACCGGGTATCCGACCGGTGGACCGAATTCAAGACGAAGAACTCGAAGCGATGCATCCGCGAATTGCGGATCATGATGAAAACGATCCAGCAATTCGGCACGCAAGGCCTCGCGCGCCGGAACACTGGTCGTTTGGATTACCAGCTTGGCGAAACTTGGGTTGGGAAGATCAGGATTTAGAGCCAAAAAGAATCGAGCGGCCCCGGCACCAATGTAACTCGTAAAATGACTTACCATCGGCTTGCTCTTGGAATCAATCGGCTCTACATGCTTTTGAATTATCTGCTCGATCTTCAAAGCCATGTTCTTGGTGGCAGTGATCGAAGCACCTTCATTCATTCGGATATCGACCATCAGTTCGGTCCGCGACGACAGCGGAAAGAACTGCTGCTGGAGGCGCGTGAAGCCAATCAAAGATCCTACGAACATTGCAACCGTTATTGAAACGATTGCCCACGGACGCCGAACACATATACGAATGATGCCACGCAGGCTGCGATGGAAGAGAGACTGAAATGGCACGTGATGCGTATCACCTTCCTTTTTGACAAAGTCCGGTAGCAATTGGACTCCCAAAAGCGGCGTGAAGACAACGGCCACAAACCAAGAAGCGATCAAGGCAATTCCAACCACCCAGAAAATCCCACCCGCGTATTCGCCCGCTGCTGATCTTGCGAAGCCGACTGGCAAAAATCCGACCACGGTGATCAGCGTACCCGAAAGCATGGGAAACGCCGTAGAGGTCCACGCAAACGTCGCCGCATCCACTCGCCCCCAACCTTCTTCCATTTTGACCGCCATCATCTCAACCGCAATGATGGCATCGTCTACTAAAAGTCCTAAGGCCAAGATCAATGCGCCTAGCGATATGCGGTCAAGATTCATACCGATCGCATTCATAACCACCAAGGCGATGGCAAGCACCAACGGAACGCTCAAGGCAACCACAATCCCCGTTCGAAAACCTAAGCTCAAGAAACTGACCAGGAGCACAATGATCAAAGCTTCGATGAACGACTGGATAAATTCCCCGACGGACTCTTCGACCACATGCGGCTGGTATGCGATGTTTCCAATCTCGACGCCAAGCGGGATTTGTTCTCGAATCAAGGCGAGCGATGTCTCGAGTGACTTCCCAAGATTGAGCACGTTTCCACCCTTGGACATTACCACCCCAAGGACGACGGCAGGCTTACCATTGTAACGAACAAGGTACAGAGAAGGATCTTCGTAGCCGCGTTTGACTTCGGCGATGTCACTTAGCCGGAACACTCGCCCGTTGGCTTGGACGGGAACCGCTCGTATCTGCTCAATCCCTTCGAAATCGCGAGACACTCGAACATGAATTCGGTCGGTCTGAGTGTCGATACTACCAGAACGGAGCAGGATGTTTTGACGTTGAACGCTGTCGAAAATCTGTTGCGGTGTGACCCCCAACGTAGACAGCTTCTGATGCGAAAACTCGATGTAGATTCGCTCCGATTGCTCACCAATGATGTCGACCTTTTCAACATCCGCGATACGAAGCAATTGCTTGCGAGCTGATTCGCACATTCGCTTTAAATCGGCTGGAGAATAATCGTCGCCTGTGAATGCGTAGAGAGCGGAGTAAACATCGCCGTACTCATCATCAACAGCAGGTCCGATAACACCCTGTGGCATTCGGGACTGGATGTCACCAAGCTTCTTGCGGACTTGATACCAGATGTTGGGAACTTCTTTGCGAGGGGCCGTGTCCTTGATTTGGACCAAGGTCAGCATACGATCCGGTAAACAATACGTTTGCAGGAAGTCAAGGTACGGCGTCTCGCGAAGCTTGTCCTCAACCTCTTCTGCGACTTGCTCTTGCATCTCTTGCGAAGTAGCACCGGGCCACACTGCCGAAACCACGGCCGTCTTGATGGTGAACGAAGGATCTTCGGCTCGCCCCATTTGAAAGTAAGCTTGCAAGCCTGCGACCGAGCTTGCCAAAATCAAGAACAACACGAACGCAGGGTGCGTCACTGCCCAGCGCGATAAATTCCAGGAATGGTCCTGGTGACCGTTGGGATTGGTAGAAAGCAACATGATAGGTTAGTTGGCTTCCCAGATACGAACAGTCACTTGTTCATCGATGCGTTGGACCCCAGCGCTAATGATCTCGTCCCCTTGTTCCAAGTGGCCGCGAACGATAGCTCCATCGGATCGGTACTGGATGACTTCCACCGAAACTGCTTCAACGCGTGCTGAATCAGATCGCTTTGCATCGCGCACAACTCGCCAAACAATGGGAAGGCTGTTGCGACTGGCGATCGCTGTGATTGGTACAGCGATTCCACTGGAAGACTCGTCTGTCAGGCATATCGATGCGGTCATGCCAATCGTAAGGTCCGGTACGGAGTCCAATAAGCGAAAGCGAGCGTCGTAAGTGCGCGAGACTGGGTCCGCAATAGGCGAAAGCTCTCGAAGCTCCGCTCGCAACTCAAGTCCTGGTCGTGACCAAAACAACGCGGTGGCACGAAAACGCTTCACATCAGGGATCAACCCCTCGGGTAAGCTAACGATAGCCTCCAGTTCGTTCTGCTGCATGACCTGAAGAACCGGTTGGCCAATGTTGACGACCTGCCCAGCCTCGGCCAAGATCGAAGTGACTAGTCCGTCGGAGTCCGCTGCGAGATCAAAGTAATCTCTTTGGTTTTGAGCTAGGGTAAGCCGTTGTTTCGAAGATTCAACACGAGCTGCTGCCACGTCTCGGATAGACAAAGCCAAATCGTATTCCGATTGACTCACCGATTTCGACTTACGTAAGGTGGCCAATCTACTTTCCTCCGCGGTTGCTTGCGACAGCAAGGATTGAGCCGAAAGGTAATCCGACTCGGCCACCCGCAGCTGCAATTCCGAGTCTTCCGGATCCAACCGATAAAGTATCTGCCCCTTTTGAATCTGCTGACCTAGCTCCACCTTCCGCTCGGCGATCTTTCCCGCAACGCGAAAGCCAACGGAAGCCAAATAGCGAGGCTGCAAAGAGCCTGTGAATGTATGCGATGTTCCCTGAGGCCGGCCGTTCGGATCACCTCCTATCCGAAACGTGCGGACGACAAGCTCCGAACCATTCGGATTCAATTTCGGGTGATTGGATGGCGAGTGTGCAGCTACATGGCCCTCCGATTCTCCATGGAGAGAGTGGATTGCAAACGCGCCCCCGATGGTCGTCGCAACCACGATGGTGGCGATCACTGCAATCTTTCGTTGGTGCTGTTTCATGTTCAGGATCTCGGGTGTGTCGTCGTGTCATCAATTGACGAGGCGTCAAAATGTTTGCAAAAAAAGAGGTTGTTCATTGTTCGTTTTTGATGGACCAAAACATCGGCGTTAGCGTTTCCATCAGAACTGCCATCTCGTTCGAATAGGTTGCATAGTCCATGAGTGGTTGCCAGCGGAAGCCATTCAACAAGGTGCAGCAGTGGATTCGGATTGCGTTTGCCGGGTTGTTGATACCCAAGGCGGGCAGCGAAGGGCTGGTATGCGTCAAGATCTGGCTTCCATAGTTAATGGCCCAAAAGCCAAACACCAGTTCTTCTGCGGTCAAGCCGTCAGGCAACTCCAGAGCATGTTCCATAAGGGCATCGCGGACGATTCTGGAGACCAGTTCCATACATCGCCCTTCGCACTGGCGGATCAAGTTTTGGCGCTGCTCCGTTGACTTGTCCCAAATCCCTTGATTCCGTACCCATTGCTCCAGAACAAAGTCATCCGTGCAGTGGTGGGTAAAAAATTCGCAGGCAGCACCGAGGCCCATTATTCGAATTCGGGCAGTTCCGCCGTTCCCCGAGGCCTTTTCGAAAAGCTTCCTTCGCAGCTCCATCGACTCGACTGCGAGAGCCAGAACGATTTCCTCCTTGTTCGGAAAGTGGTTGTAGATCGTTCCCTTGGCATATTCCATTTGCGAGGCCACGCGGTCCATGCTCAGGCCTTGGAATCCTTCGGAAATCAAAATCGGGCGCGCGACCCTAAGGATTTCGTTGGTCCGCTGCTCCATTTCCCGTTGTTTTCGACTTAGTTCAACCATGATGTCAATTATTGACGCGGCGTCAGAAAAGTCAAGTGCGCTATCGTCAATTCTGGTCGGTGCCGTGCACTTGTGGCCACCTTCGAAGTGCGTTTTAAAACACGGAGACACAGAGATCGCAGAGAAAAGCGGGAGTCTGTGGGCGTTATGTCTTTGCTTGCAGTACCTGGCGCCGACCGGATGTGGCACCGATCGGATACCGGAAAGGTTACTGTCGAAAAATGGGGGGGCGAAAAATAGGTAGCTGATTTGGGGTTCGAAAATTTTTCGCCCCTCATTTTTCGACAGACTCTTTTAACCGTTCAGTGCCTGGCACCGACCGGATCCCACAGATAGATTCTGACCGATTCACCCTTGTGCCTGGCACCGTTCGGAGGCACCGCCGGATCCCAAGTGACGCCGATTTCCAGGTGGGCAAAAAATGGTTGGGCAAAAAAATAACAAGAGATCGATTTCCAAATCTCCATTTTTTGCCCCTTCATTTTTTGCCCGACTGCCGTCCAGTGCCTGGCACCGACCGCTCTGGCACCCATCGACAAACGTCACATGGCACCTCCCGAAACAACGCTAATCTTCATTGCTAGGAAGGGCGATGGTTTGAAGTTTGTCTTGAAGTTTCGACTTGATTTTGAAAAGTGTACCGGCGCTGTTCTCGAAATCCTTGATAGACGCGTCTGAAAAAATCTCGGTACTCAAGCCATCGATACTCCAGGCTACTTTCAAATCCAGAGTGTGCGATTCCTTTACCTTGGGATTGACCCGATGAACAACGTTGGTGATCGCGACTGGAACCATCAGATTAGTCCCTATCTTCTCCCATCGTGATTTAGAATCAAAATTCACGGATTCATATGATTCCCGCGTCAGATCCCCGCGATAATTCTTGCGAAAGAGTCCGCGGCTACGAGTTGGCATGTAGTCAAATTTGGAGTTAAACAATATCTCCGTCCCAGAATGCTTTCTAGCAAAGAACCCCTTAAAATTTCCGTCGTCCAATTCTTCTGATTCAAGCAACTCCGTATCGGTAAAAAACTTCTCTATGGCTCCATCTCCGGTAGAAACAAAAGCAGAACCGGTCAAGACTGTATATTCGAGAGGCTCAGGAATCCTGTTAACACGTTTGACGCCAATAAGAGGCTTTCCATTAATGTCGGTTTCGCTTTTGTTCACGGGCCTAAGTTTAGTCTCGTACTCACCCATGCACCAGAAAAAATCTCCATCCCTACTCATCCATTTTTCCCACAAGTTTGCTTGTTCACCGTTGGCATAAATCTTTCTAATTTCACTGTAGCTGTAATGTTTTTGCGTCGTGAGATTATTGAACTTCACCTCGAACCACTCTACAGTCACGGAACCCTCGGCATCGTTACTCATCGAATGGAGTTCACCTACGCATGCGTATTTTCGTTCCAAAACATTCCGGTTGGCAAGAAACCAATCACCACATTCTCCAGCGGAATTAAACTTTGGAGTCTGACCCTGACTTACAGACAATAACACCTCTACTAAAATAGCCATCACAATCAACAGCGAGGCTCGAAAAATACTATAGGTCAGCAAGATTGCCACCTCCTACTGGATTTAAAGGAGGGCGAGGCGGGCAAGCACCCTTGTTAAAGTAATGGAATCCACCTTGAGGTATAGCTGGAACATAGGGACTTACCGTACACTTGAAGACGCCGTGGGTGTCAAGTACACAATTTGAGGCACACACTGTTATGCTCCCACAACTCACATACTCCACCCCAACCTCTACGTAGCTTACGTTAACACCAAGATTTCGGTCCATACTTGAATAACGGGGTAAACCGTTTTGTGGGCCTTGAGAGCCGCCAAACCACCTATTGCAAACCGGATCTTGCCAGTCGCATTCATCTTCGCAGGCCCCGATACCCGACCATGGAAGATCAGAGCAGTCCCATGAATTTGGATAGATAAATCCGCAAAGAACGTCCCCCTGAGCAATCACTCTGTTATGCGGCAAGATCTCGCTACAACCAAACACAAAAGCACACAAGAAAACAAGTCTCAACATTGCTAAATCCTTAAAACAGTTACTGAACATTCTCGACAACACATCGGAACCACCCCAGATCATTCCCGTTAAAACGCACCTTTAGTTTCAACCACTCGCCCGTTGAAGTCTCACTAATTACTTCCCTAGGAATTGCGACCTCAAACTGACATTTCACGACAGACGACAGTTTTTTGCTCGATTTAACTGTAGCCTGAAGGGTGATGTTCTTTTTCTCAAGAACAAGGTCAAAGTGATCACCAGTGTTAAAACCGAAGCTGTCAGGAAAATTTAGACACATGATGTCACCCGTAAAAACCAAGCCCAAGTCTGTTTCATGCGCTCCGGAAAGTCGCACGAACGTTGGCTTAATACTCGGCTCATTTGAAACAGCAAATAGCTCAATCGACTCCTCGTTCAAAGATTCGCGGTCCTTGCTTTTGTATTTAAGCTTAAAGCTCTCGCTCAAAAAACTTGTAGATGGCTTTCGCTCAACCTTTAGTTTCAGATGGGCCGAACCGTTCCGAATTTCAAAGCTCGACAAGCTTAAGTTCCCGTGAAGGGGCTCAATAACGACAGAATCCAAATCAACATCGTCGAACTGAGGTTGCAGAGCAGCATCAAAAATATCCCCTTGCTTGAGACTCGGAACTCTTATCTCACTCTTTGAGAACTCTAGGCCGTGAATCGCAGATCCACGAACTTCGAGCTTCATTACAGAGCCCGACTCGGACTCGATAACTGCTTGCTGCCCCAAATTACCAGCAACAGTTTTAGTCCTTATCCTAAGGAGCAACTCTCCATAGCTTCCTGGATCAACCCCTTTGTCTGCGAATGAACCAACAATGCAATTACAGGAGACATGCGCTCGCGTGGGCAGGAATGCTCTTGAGCGAGAATTCAAATACTTGACCTTTACTTCATAATTACACCCAGCACGAAGTCTTCCCAAATCAATCGTGTGTGAGTCTTCGCTTTCTGTTAATGTAACCGTCTGGTCCGGCAAAGACAAAAAGGCATCAGAAGCTTCAGCACGGCATGACAGAAATGCATTCGCGGCTAAAATCGTGGCAACGAGAAGTGGCAACGAGAAGTGGCAACGAGAAGTGGCAACGAGAAGTGGCAACGAGAAGTGGCAACAACCAAAATAGACTCTCCCAGAAACACCAAATGAATTCTTGATTCCGTTCTTTTGCGTGACCTCTGGCTAAGTAGAATATCGGCATTACCACATCAGGGCAAGCTTCTTGGCCCAAAATTTTTTTGAGCGACACAACTTGGTTAACGTTGAGGCAGAAAGGTGAAACAGCAGGAGGGCTCTGCCCTGCCGTCCGCAATCCAGCTTTTGCCAAAACTTCGGGTGAACGGCACATGGAATGTGCCTATTACTTTGATTCTTGTCGACGGTCTCGTGAATCGGTCTTTCGATGTACTGCTAGTTCGCTTGGCCGCTCTACAGAGATTGCATGAAGGGTTATACTTTGCTTAGTTTTCCTCTCAGAGCAAGAAATACCAATTGGGAGATGGGTGTCGATGTCTATTTGTTTGTTGGGTTTGATGGCGTTATCTTTCGTCGCTGATGGCGTTTCGTCGGAGTTTATTCCTTCTGGCATCACCAGACGAACGGGTGGATATCGCCCGATGCGGGCTGAAATGGATCAGGAATTGGATGTGATCCAAAAGCAGCCCGAGGGATTGGTTGCTCCTAAAGCTGGATGGATTGAAATCAATGATAAAAAATGGGCGTTCATCCTCGATGAGCCTGAAGATGCAGAAGCCCGCCTGTTTATTGATACCAATGGCGATTTGGATCTGACCAATGACCCTGCAACCAAATGGGATGCGAAAGAAGTAGGCGAATTCGTACAGTTTATGGGCGAAGGCGAAGTCGACTTAGGTTCAAACCGAATCGGAAAACTAGGTATGTATCGATTCGATCCCAAAGATCCCCGTCGTGCTCAGCTAAAAAACACACTGATGTTCTACATGGACTATGGATTCGAATACACGATTCCACTCGATGGCTCCAAATTCACTTGCAGTGTCGCTGGCCAAATTTCCGAGAAGCAATCGCTGTGGATCGATCGTGACCAGAACAAACGGCCAAGCCAACGTTTTGAAATGGCCAAAGTTGGCGAACCGTTCAACTTTACTGGCACCACCTATCTGCTGAGCGTCAAGGATGGTGAGTTAGTATTGGAGCAAGCAAAAGAAGCGATCGAGATGCAACCGATGCCACCGAATTTGGAAATCGGTCAACCAAGCCTGACCTTCGTTGCGAAAACCATGGACGGCGAAGAAGTAAGCTTCCCGAAGAGCTACGCGGGCAAAGTTGTCATGTTGGATTTCTGGGCCACTTGGTGCGGCCCCTGCATTGGAGAAATCCCAAACATGAAGCAGGCTTACGCCGATTGGCATGACAAAGGTTTCGAGATTCTTGGCGTTAGCTTTGACGACGAAGGAATGGAAGACAAGCTAAAAGAGTTTTTGGCCGAAAAAGAACTGCCTTGGCCGCAAATCTACGAAGGCAAGGGCTGGGACGTTAGCATCGGACAACAACATGATGTCAGCGGAATCCCATTCGTTTTGCTAGTCGACGGTGACTCCGGAAAGATTCTTGCCAACGCAGCCCAATTGCGTGGAGAGAAGCTATCCGAGTTTATCGGCAAGGCCCTCGAAGAAAAGTCCGCCGCGTCCAAGTAGCTGTGGCTCGCAGATAGCGTAAGGTGGGCGGTGACAGTCGACCAAAGTCAAAGTAGTAGGCACATTCCATGTGCCGTTCACCAGGAATCTTAGCAAAAGCTGGATTGCGGACGGCACGGTGGAGCGTGCCTGCTACTTTTGTCGGCCGTGTCGTGGGTG
>Ga0247831_1001168_pt1 | contig 51773 bp, 45 predicted proteins | sample LaCruzMarch2015__9_FD_192406 | JGI IMG/M metagenome (GOLD analysis project Ga0247831, IMG submission 192406) | Freshwater microbial communities from meromictic Lake La Cruz, Castile-La Mancha, Spain - LaCruzMarch2015_1m | ecosystem: Environmental > Aquatic > Freshwater > Lake | place: Spain...
GGCGCGCGTGGCGATTGTGCCGATGGGCTTTTGTTTCCCTGGTCTCGACGCAAAAGGCGGCGATAAGCCTCCACGGAAAGAGTGCGCGCCCTTGTGGCGGCCGCGATTGCAACCATACTTGACGAATGTGCGTTTGACGCTGGCAATAGGGAGCTATGCGCATCGATGGTATTTTCCCGGGGCTGGCAAAAGGCCGATGATCGACATGGTGCGGGATTGGCGCGCGACGGAAAAAGTGATCCCGCTGCCGCATCCGTCGTGGCGAAACAATCGCTGGCTGAAGGACAATCCCTGGTTCGACGCGGAGCTTGTTCCCGAACTGCGCCGACGCGTTGCAGAGGCGCTGGCGGACTGATGCTGGCGCGGTTTATCGGGGCGCTGGCGTTGAGCGCCGGCCTGTTGGCAGCGTGTGCGCCGGTGGTGCAAAAGCCGCATGCCGGCGCGGTGCATTTTCCCGGCAAACCAGCTGGTCCGCATTTCGATGGCGACGCGCTTGTGTCCTTCGACGGCGCCCGGCTGGGTCTGCAAATGTGGCCGGCCAAGGGCGAGGCCAAAGCCGTGCTCGCAGGCTTGCATGGCATGAATGATTATTCGTCGGGCTATCGAACGCTTGCGCCTTATCTCGCGGAGAATGGCGTCACTGTGTACGCGATCGATCAGCGCGGTTTTGGCCGCTCGCCCAATCCCGGCGTTTGGCCGGGCGAGGATTTGATGATCGCGGACGCCGCGGCTTTGGAGCAGGCGGTGCGCGCGGCGCATTCGGGGCTGCCCTTCGCCTTCGCCGGGGAGAGTATGGGCGGCGCCGTCGCTATCCGGGCCGCAGCCGAAGGCCGCATCAAACCCGATCGATTGATCCTGATCGCGCCCGCGGTCTGGGGCTGGAAGAATATGCCGCAGGCCTATCGCGTGGCTCTGTGGCTGGCGGCGCATACCCGGCCCAGTCAAATCGTCACGCCGCCCAAAAACCTGAAAATCGTCGCCTCTGACAACAACAAGATGCTCTGGGAGAATTGGAAAGACCCGTTATTCCTTAAGAGAACGCGAGTGGACGCAGTCTATGGATTGGTGGGGTTGATGCAGCGGGCGTCCGATTCGGTCGCCAAGGCGCCGCCGAATACGCTCTATCTCTATGGGGCGAAGGATCAGATCATTCCGCCCAAGGCGACGTTCAAAGCGGCGGCCCAATTGCCGAAGACCGTTCGCACGATCTATTACCCCAAGGGCTATCACATGCTGACGCGCGATCTGCAGGGGGCTGTTGTTTGGAGTGATATCCTTGCTTTTATTGACGATCCGGCCGCGCCGCCGCCCTCCGGCCTGGGGGCCATTCCGGCAGCGAAACGACTGACCGCAAAGGGCGTAAAGACGGCGCAAGGAAATCCTTAACATTTTTCGCGAAACCTCAGCGCTGGAGGATTCTGTTCGTTTCTATGTCGGCCAAAAAGAAATCGCCGGATGCCGCCCTTGAGGCAGCCAATTTTCGCGCCGCCAAATTTGCGCGCGTGAGCCTTCGCTTGAAGGCATGGTGGAACGGCGAAGAAGCGCCCCAGGACGCCATCGAACAGGCGGTGCGCAAGCACTTGGCCGAGCGCGCCATGATCCGCGCGGCGGGCACGCAGGTTGATGTGCCAGCCCGTGTGAAAGCGCTGCAACTGGCCTGGGGCGATGGGCGGGTTTCGGCCGCTCTGCCGCAGGAGGGCGCCAATGATCTCGCGCTTTTGAGCCTGCCGCCGAAGGCAAAAATCGCTCTCATCGGCGGCGGCGTTTCTGAGCCGGCGATGGAACTGATCCGCGACAACGAATTTTCCGTCACAATGTATGAGTGGCGCGGTGCGTGTCTGGCGCCGGCGCGGCGGCGCGTCGCTGTGGCTGGTTTGGCGGATCGCATCTTTGTCGAATCGTTCGATCTCGATGCGGGGCTATTGCCGGATGATACTTTTGACGCCGTGATCAGCCGCGAGGAATTCGCGTTCTGTTTTGAGAAGAAGCGCTTGGTTCGCCGTATCTTTCAAGGCTTGAAGCCGGGGGGGGCATGGCTTGGCCATGAACTGACGGGCATGCCTGAGGGCGTGAATCCGACGGTGTTTGCGACCGCTTGGGCCGATCCGCAATTGTGGGACGAAGACAGGCTGAAGGCGACGTTCGATGAACGCGGTTTTGTGCTCGTGTCGGAAGAAGATGAAAGCGAAGCGCTGCGCAAGACATTGCGCGCCGGGCTCGAGAAGCTGGCGGACGCAGTCGATGTGTTGGCGCGGCAGGCCAATTCGCCGGATTCCGATCCATTGTTGCAACTGAAAGAACTCGGCTGGGAAGCTGAAGCGACGCGCGCTCGCGCTCGATCTTTGGCGGACGGCACGTTGCGCCGGTGGCGGTTCTTGTTGCGCAAGCCCGGCGGCGATTTCCGCTTGGATGCGCCAGCTACGGTTGCGGGCGCCCCGATTGCAGTCGACATCGAAGCGCCCGTTCTTCCTTCACCCGACGTGGCGCACTGACCCAGATTCGGGCGTATGCATTTGATCTGTGTGCGCTGGGTTAAGCAAGAAACGTCAGTTCGGTTTCCAGAAAGCGCAAAAGTTGCGTGATGGATGGATCGGCGGGCACGTCGTCGCGTACGGCGGTCCAGAGGTCCACGCCCAGGGATGCATCTATTGGCGCGATCTGGATAAAGCGCGGGTCGGATTCTGCGGCGAAGGTCCACATGAAGCCGGCCCCTATACCGGCCTCCACCGCGGCGCGCAGGGCCTGCCAAGTGTCGACGTGCGCGACCGCCGGCATCGACTCATTAAAGACGCTGTCCCAACGGCGCATGGTCGGCGCTTGGCTCCAACCAGAGAAGCGGATCCAGTCATAATCTCTGGGCGTCAGGTTTCGGCCTGCCCGGTCCAGATAAGCAGCTGTCGCATAGCCAGCCTGACGCAGGCGGCCAATTTTGCGGGCGCGCACATGGTCTGGCGGCGCGTCGGACAAAACCAAAGCGACATCGCATTTGCGCCGCGTCACGCTATCGGCGGGATCGGGCGTCGACCGCACCGAGACCTTCACCTGGCTTGAGCCTTCCAGGAAGCGGGCGATGTGAGGCATAAATTCCGCGCCCAATTCGGCCGAGATGGCGAGGCGTAATTCCCGGCGCTCCGGCGTCCGAAGGGCCTCCATGTCCTCGACCATCCCATCCATGATGCGGGTGACCTCGTCGGCAGCCTGCAACACCCGGCGGCCGGCTTCAGTTGGATGGTAGCCGTCCTCGCCTTGTTCGAACAATTGCGCGCCCAAATCGCGCTCCAGGCGTTCTAAGCGGCGGCCAACGGTGGTTCGATCAATACGTAAGCGTCTGGCGGCATGGGTATAATTTCCCGCCCGGACGGTTTCGAGAAAGATGCGAAGATTGTCCCAATCGACCATTCCACATCATTGCGTGGAAATTGCACGGCGTCACGTGCAAAATTGCACACCATGGCGCCGAAAAAGCCCCTCTTGCGGGAAAGGGTCTGTCTGCCGCAACCTGCCGGGAATAAGATAACACGCTCTCCGGGAGAGAATGATGATTGAAGCGCCAGACTATAATCTTGGCTCGTTCGAGTTTCCGCGTGGCTGGTTCATGCTCGGCTCGTCGGAAGAGCTCAGCGGCCCGCCGAAAACCCTCCATTACTTTGGCAAGGACATGGTGTTTTATCGCGGCGAAACAGGCACGCCCCACCTCGTTCATGCTTATTGCCCGCACATGGGCGCCCATCTGGGCAAGAACACGACCTCTTATATCGTGCGCGACGGTGAGCAGGTGCAGGGCGATTCCATCCGCTGCCCGTTCCATGGTTGGCGCTTCGATGCGAGCGGCAATTGCGACCATGTTCCGTATGCGAAAAAAGGCTTCGTGCCGCAGCAGGCTAAGCTGAAGACGTACATCGTCGTCGAGCGCGCCGGCATTATCTGGACGTGGCATGACCCGGAAGGTTTGGAGCCTGATCGTGACCTGCCTGCATTCGAGCAATGGGATCAGGAAGAAGAAGGCTGGGTTCGCTGGGGCATCGACAATTACGATGTGCTCAACATCCACCCCGTCGAGGTCGTCGATAACATGGCCGATTTCGGCCACATGATGCCGATCCACGGCAGCATTGAGCCGGCTTACTTCGACAATGTGTTCGACGGCCGCAAAGTGGTGCAGCGTTTCGACGCGGGTCACCGCACGCTGGTCGGCGATCATGGCGCCGTGTTGTCGCTCGACACCTGGTATGATGGTCCATCGATCCTGCAATCGCGGATGATCGGCGAGTACCCGTCGCACATGCTGATTGCGCATACGCCGATCGAAAAGGGCAAACTCCGCATGTGGCACGCCTTGATGGTGAAGATCCCGGGCGGCAAGCGCGCGACGCTGGAACAAGCCAAGCTGGCCCGTGCGTTCCAAGACGCCAGCCGCGACGCCCTCGCGCAGGATGTGGAAATCTGGGCAAACAAGGAAGCCTGCGTGCAGCCGATGCAGATCCCATTCGACGGGCCGTACTCACGCGTCCGTCAGTGGTATAAGCAATTCTATAACCCGCGCGCCATGGAAGCGGAATTCCATAAAAAAGCTGACGGCATTGTCGTGACTTTCGGCGAAGGTCCACGTGCGGATTTGCTGCCGGCTTGACCTTTAAAGGCAAAGGAAAACGAGCGGCCGGCGATCGCGTAACGCGACGACCGGCCGCCGGTCGTTTGGAAGGAGTTTAAGCATGGCCAAAACGGCTGATTATAATCTCGGACCGCATACATATGGGCGCGGCTGGTTCATGCTTGGCTCGTCCGAAGAACTGGGCGGCGGAGCGCCAAAGACTCTTCGCTATTTCGGCCAGGACATGGTCTTTTATCGCGGCGAGAGCGGCGCCCCGCATCTGGTCGGGGCGTATTGTCCGCATATGGGCGCGCATCTCGGCAAGAACTCGACCTCCTATATCGTGCGTGACAATGAACAGGTGCAGGGCGAATCCATTCGCTGTCCGTTTCATGGCTGGCGCTTTGGCCCTGATGGGCAATGCGATCATGTGCCGTATGCGAAGAATGGCTTCGTTCCTCAGCAGGCCAAGCTGAAAACCTATCAGGTTGTTGAACGCGCCGGCACGGTTTGGATGTGGCATGATCCGGAAGGTTTGGAGCCGATCCGCGACCTGCCCGCAATGGCGGAATGGGACCAGGAAGCCGAAGGCTGGGTGCGCTGGGTGATCGACGATTTCGGCGCAATGGATATTCATCCGATCGAGCTCGTCGACAACATCGCCGATTACGGCCACATGGCCCCGGTGCATGGCGCGAGTTGGCCGGAATCCTTTGAAAACATTTTCGAGGGCGACAAAGTCACGCAGCGCTTTGCGTTCGGCTCCCGTCACATCCGCGCCTCCGACGAAGAAGACGTGCGCTCGCTCGATACTTGGTATGAAGGGCCGTCCTTTCTACAATCGCGCAAAGAGGGCGTGTTTCCCTATTATCAAATCGTGGCGCATACGCCGGTCGATGACGGCCGTACGCGGCTCTGGCACATGATGATGGTGCGGGCGGGGGCCGGCGGGCGGCCTGCGACCGAGGATGAAGTCGCCTATGCGCGCGCTTTCCAGGTCACGATGCGCGACGGCTTGGCGCAGGATCTGGAGATTTGGGAAAACAAGGCGCCGTGCTTCCAGGTTCTGCAAATCCCGTTTGACGGCCCCTATGGCCGGGTGCGGCAGTGGTACAAGCAGTTTTACAATCCGCGTTCGATGTCAAAGATGTTGCAGGAAAAGACGGATGGCCATGTCGTGACGCTTGAGGCGCCGGCGGAAGCCGCCGAATAAGCGCACAGAAAACAGCGCTCACAGGAAAAGCGCATTGGGGGAATAGCATGATCGATTTCTATGGCATGAGCAGCCCGAACGTCCGCAAGGTCGGCATCATGCTTGAGGAACTCGGCGTTCCCTTCGAATTCCATCACGTCGATGTATTTGGCGGGACGCAATACGAGCCAGACTTCTGGAAGATCAACCCGAACCGCCGTGTGCCTGCGATCGTCGACCGGGACGGTCTGGGGGGCGAACCGTTCGCCGTGTTCGAATCCTGCGCCATCTTGATCTATCTGGCCGAAAAATACGGCAAGTTCCTGCCCACGGATTCCAAGGGCCGTAGCCTGGCGATGCAATGGACGATGTTCCAGGCCGCTAATGTCGGCCCGATCTTCGGCCAGCTGAACCACTTCATGCGCGTGTCCCGTGAGGGCAACGATTATTCTTACGGCCGTTACGAGCGCGAAACGAAGCGGCTCTATGCCGTGTTGAATCAACGCCTCGCGGAATCGCCGTATCTGGCGGGAGATACCTACACAATCGCCGACATCGCGACCTTTCCCTGGGCGGATTACATCAAACAGCATGGCTTCGATCAGTCGCCATATCCTGCAATGATGAAATGGATCGGCGAGATTGCGGCGCGGCCGCCGGTGGCGAAGGCCTGGGAGTTTTTCGAAACGAAAGTCTTGCCTATGGATGGCGCGGCCTATGGCAGGGCGACGCCCGAGCAGATCACGCGATTTTACAATTTGCCGCACAGGTAGCGCGATACAGCTGTTTGTCGTGGAGATGCGGGTTGGCCTCGCAAAAAATCTAGCCTTTTATGTTTTTTCTCGCGCCAATTCGTTTGCCTTAATTTTTGGTTCTCTACGACGTTCTGCTATTAAAAGAGCGCTAGCCCCTTTGCGCGCTTCGTCGAATGCTTGGAGTTTCGCAATATCGTCGCCAATACCTTATCTGCTCAAGCCCTAGTCTTCGGCGGCGGACGATCTTTCGCGCCGGACCAAGCAGCAAGCGGCGACGCTTGAAGAAACAGCGGCGGCGTTTGACGAAATCACGGTGACGGTCAAGAAGACCGCGGATGCTTCGGCGAAGGCGTATCAAGTGGTGGTCTCGGCGAAGGCCGACGCCGAAAAGAGTGAGAATGTTGTTCCGGACTCGATCGCGGCGGGGGCTGCATCGCGAACCTCCCCGGCGCTGGAGCGTCTCGCCAGCATTCAGAAGAGCTTGGAGCAGCGGACTTCAATCCAGCGGTCTTCGGCCGCGTCCGCACCGCGTCCGGCGCTGAAGCCGCTGTTGCAGAAAGATGATTAGGAGAGCTTTTAAGCGCTGCGGTTATTTGCCGGTCGCCGTCAGCATGTAATTCATGCTGAGGTCGCCAGTCAGGCGCCATTGGCCGCTGAGGGGATTGTAACTCACGCCTGTCGCGGGGCTGGCCTTTAGTCCTGCTTTGTCGAGGGCGTTTTCCAGTTCTTGGGGCGTCACCAGTTTTTCATAAGTGTGCGTACCGGGCGGCAGCCAGTTCAGCACGCGCTCGGCGGCAAAGAGCGCCAGCGCGCGCGCCTTGTGCGTGCGGTTGATGGTGGACAGGAACATCAGTCCGCCGGGATTTAAGGTGCGGGCGCAGGCGGCGATGAAGGCGGCGGGATCGTTGACGTGCTCGATGACCTCCATCGATAGTACGACATCGAATTGTTCGCCCGCCGCCGCGAGGCCCTCGATCGACCCGGCGCGGTAGTCGATGTCGAGCCCGCCTTCTTGTGCGTGGACACTTGCGGTTTTGATATTGGCGATGCCGGCGTCGAGGCCCGTGACGTGCGCGCCAAGGCGGTGCAGCGGCTCGCACAGCAGGCCGCCGCCGCAACCGATGTCCAGGAGGCGCAGGCCTTCCAGGGGGCGGGGGCCGTTGCCGGCGAGTCCGAAATGCCGGATGCAATGGTCCTTAATGTATTGAAGCCGGACAGGGTTCAGCCAATGCAAGGGCCGGAACTTTCCCGTGGCGCTCCACCATTCCTTCGCAACTGCGGAAAAACGGGCAATCTCAGCTGGATCGATTGAGGGGGCTTTGGGCGGCTCCGCCGGGCTTCCGGCGTCCATAGGCGCGGGGTGGAGATCGTGCGGCATGACGGCTTTATGCCTGCATCCAGGGCTGCGGTCGAATCTCGTTTGCGCCGGGGCCTGGGCTTGGGTATGGAACGCCCGCGCGCCGGGCGGCTGGTTGGCGCGTCCTCTCGCGGCCTGTCTTTGTGTGGCTTGGCCCTGACCTTTCATCGGCGCCCAATTTTGGGCCCGAGGGCAGGGCAAAAGCGATTCCGCGCGTGGGGCCGCCGGGACTGAGGCCTCGACAGGCGGTCAGACCCAAGTGGAACAGCAATAAGACCCGCTCCTTAGGGGCGGTCAACCTTGAACGAGTGACAGAGAGTTTTGATGTCGCGATTGGTAATGAAGTTTGGCGGCACGTCCGTCGCAGATGTGGAGCGGGTGACGCGCGTCGCCCGGCACGTCGCGGCTGAGCGCGCCAAGGGCCATAATGTGGCGGTGGTCGTATCCGCGCCGTCCGGTAAGACAGACGAATTGGTGGCGCTCGCCAAAGCGGCCGCCGGCGGCGACACGAACTTAGCCCTCGGCTTTGACGATGAGTATGATGTCGTCGTCGCCTTGGGGGAGCAGATTTCGACGGGTCTCCTTGCCTTGGCGCTGCGTCGTATGGGTATTCCGGCGCGGTCCTGGCAGGGCTGGCAGATTCCGCTGATCGCCAGTGACGCGCACGCCAGTGCACGTATTTTGGACGTGAAGGCCGACAAACTTGGCGAAAGCATCGATTCTGGTGTGGTTGCGGTAATCGCCGGCTTCCAAGGCGTCGATAAAGATGGCCGCATCGCCACTTTGGGCCGTGGCGGTTCCGATACCTCCGCCGTCGCCATTGCGGCGGCGCTGAATGCGGAGCGCTGCGACATCTACACCGACGTCGACGGAGTCTACACCACCGATCCGCGCATCGAGGCGAAAGCCCGGCGTTTGGAGAAGGTCTCCTACGAAGAAATGCTGGAGATGGCGTCTCTCGGCGCCAAGGTGCTGCAAACCCGGTCGGTCGAATTGGCCATGGCCAAGCGCGTGCCCGTGCGCGTGCTGTCGAGCTTTGTTGAGCCCGGCGAACCCAATCCTGGTACTCTTGTGTGCGATGAGGACGAAATCGTGGAAAAGCAAATCGTCTCAGGCGTGGCCTATAGCCGCGATGAAGCAAAAATTACGCTGCTTGGCGTCGCCGATCATCCGGGCGTCGCGGCGGAAATCTTCGGCCGTTTGGCGGAAGCAAACATTAATGTCGACATGATCGTGCAAGCGCATGCACGTCAGCGCGATGCGGCCAATATCGTTTTCACCTGCGCTGAACGCGATGCCGACCGCGCCTTGAAGCTCCTCAATGATGAAAAAGCCGCAATCGGCTTTGAGGAAGGTCAAGCGCAGAAGGGCGTTTCGAAAGTATCGGTAATCGGCGTCGGTATGCGTAGTCATACGGGCGTTGCACGTACGATGTTCGCGGCGCTTTCGTCGAAGGGAATCAATATCGAAGTGATTTCCACATCTGAAATCAAAATCAGCGTGCTGATCGACGCCCAATATACCGAATTGGCGGTGCGCGCGTTGCACTCGGCCTATGGCTTAGACGCCGCGTAATCGCGCACGCGCCCGAAGCCGCGGTAAAATGATAATCGCGTCCTTTGTTGGTGGCCGCAATTCCGGCACTGTGCAGAGGCGAGGGCAAGAGATAGGGCGGACAAAGGACATATGCCTGCAGGCGGAATAGGGCCACGTCTACTCCTAAGACACCTGCGCGACCTCATGGCGGAGGGCGGCGCGGCGCAGGAGAGACTCGACCGAATGGTGCGGATGATCGCCGACACCATGGTCGCGGACGTGTGCTCGATTTATTTGATCCGCGAAGATGGCGCCCTTGAATTGTTCGCCACCGAGGGCCTGAAAAAGGAATCGGTGCACAAAACGCGCTTGAAGCCGGGCGAGGGCCTGGTTGGTTTGGTCGTTGAGACCGCCGAGCCGTTGAACCTGCCAGACGCGCCGAAACATCCGAAATTCGCTTACCGTCCAGAGACGGGCGAAGATCCGTATAATTCTTTTCTGGGGGTGCCTGTTCTGCGCTCTGGTAAGCCCTTGGGCGTGCTGGTTGTGCAGAACGCCGTGGCGCGCCGCTACGACGAAGATGAGCAAGAAGCGCTGCAAACCATCGCGATGGTGGTGGCGGAGATCGTGTCCGCCGGCGGCATGGCGGTCCGCGATATTGTCGTGGCGTCAAATGGCGGTGGAGTTTCGCCGGCGCATAAATTACAAAATTTGAAGGGCCGGGCCTGGTCGGAAGGTGTGGCGATCGGGACGGTCGTTTTCGCCGAACCGTCTATCCAAGTCAGTCAAATGCTGGCGGACGATCCGGCCAAGGAAGAACAACGCCTGGATGAGGCGTTGAAAAATCTGAAGCTTTGGATCGATGGGCTGCTGACCGGCGACGGTGCGGGCCTGATCGGGGCGTCGCGCGAAGTGCTGGAAGCCTATCAAATGCTGGCGCACGACCCGAATTGGTATGCGCGTCTGCGCGATTCCGTGCGGCAAGGTCTAACCGCTGATGCAGCGGTTGTTGGCGCCCGTTCCGAGCACCGCGCCCGGATGTCCGCTGCGCGTGACCCATATTTGCGCGAACGCCTCCATGACATGGAAGATTTGGACAACCGGCTGCTGCGCCATTTGGCGTGGGGTGGGGCTGTCCCGGCGTCGCGTGTGCTGCCGGACGACGCGATCCTGGTCGGCCGCAATATGGGGCCGGCTGAGCTCATGGAATATCCAGCGGGCTCGCTGAAGGCGATTTTGCTGGAAGAAGGCGGGCCGACGGCGCACGCCACCATCGTCGCGCGCGCGATGGGCGTGCCTTTGGTTGGCCGGTTGGAGGATCTGCGCGATGCGGTCGAAGAGGGCGATCAGATCATCGTCGACGCCCACAAGGGCGAAGTGCATATCCGTCCCGAAGCGAGCCTTTTGGACGCTTACGCTTCGATCCTGAAATTGCGGACCGTTGAACAGGCGGAATTCCAGCGCCTGCGCGATGTGCCCTGCGTCACCCGAGACGGCCGTCCGATCACGCTCAGCCTGAATGCGGGGCTGCCTCTGGATTTGCGCGCATTGAACGACACGGGCGCCAACGGGGTCGGTCTTTACCGCACCGAATTCCATTTTCTCCTCGCTGAGCGGATGCCGCGCCTGTCCGAGGAACAGAAGGCTTATGCCGAGATCCTGGATATGGCCGGCGACAAGCCGGTCGTCTTCCGGACGTTGGACATCGGTTCAGACAAAGTGGTGTCGTTCTTTTCGTTTGACCGGGAGGAAAATCCTGCTTTGGGGTGGCGCGCGGTGCGGCAGGCCATCGACCGGCCTGTCATCCTGCGCCGGCAATTGCGCGCCTTGATCGGCGCGGCGGACGGCCGCCGTCTGGATGTGATGTTTCCGTTCGTCGCCACGGTGTCGGAACTGGATATTCTTCGCGGGATGCTCGACCAGGAATTGGCGTGGGCCAAAAGCCGTGGCCGGGTGGGCCCCCGCGAAGTCCATGTGGGCGTCATGATCGAGGCGCCGTCTTTGGTCTTTCAGATCGATCAATTGCCGGGCCGGGCGGAATTCGTCTCGATCGGCACCAACGATCTCATGCAATATTTCTTCGCGGCGGACCGGACGAACCCCCGGGTGGCGGATCGCTATGATTTCCTCAACCCAGCGGCGCTTCGCTTGTTGAAAAACATCGCGGACCAATGCCGTGCGTCAAACATCAAAGCGTCCGTCTGTGGCGAGGCGGCGGGGCACGCGCTGGAAGCGATGGTTTTGATTGCGCTCGGGTTTGACTCTCTCTCGATGCCGGCGTCGGGGATTGGGCCGGTGAAGCGGATGGCGCTTGGCCTTGATTCCGCTGCAGCCGCGTCCGGATTGGCGCCGCTTTTGAATTCTACCGCCCCAAGCGTCAGGGAAGACGTCTTAAAGCTTTCGCAAGCCCTGAACGTCATAGTTTAGGCTGTTGATAAGTTTGCAGATCGTTTATGCTCCAGCTTGTTGGCGAGTCGGTCGTCAACCGAGAAACGTGCGCCGCGGCGCAGTGATGGGATCAAATGGCGCAACTGGCCGATTTTTATCCCGATGCGAACGATAAGAGCGGCGGCGCTGAGGCGCCGGTCGTGGACGAAGTATTGAATATTTCCAGCACACCTGGCGAAGCGCTGCGCCTTCAGCGCGAGAAGCTCGGACTGACATTGGATCAGGTCCATGCGGCGCTGCGTATCCGCACTGAGTATCTGAAAGCCCTTGAGGACCAGCACTTTAAGCTGATCCCGAGCCAGGGCTATGTGAAGGCGTGGCTCCGTAAATACGCCCAATATCTGAAGCTGGACGCCGATGCCGTTGTGGCGCGGTTCGAAAAAGAAAACGCCGTTTTTGAAGAGGCCCCAGTTTCGGCGGTCGATCTCGGCAAGCGCTCGGTTGGCGCAACCGGCCGCATGTCGGCTCTGGCCGTGGCGCTGGTGCTGATCGCAGGCGGCTGGTTCGGTATGCCGGCCTTGATGCGCGAACTGGCTCCGCCGAAGAAGCCTGAGCCGGTGACGGTTTTGGAAGCCGGCAATCCTTCGATCGCGGTCGGCGGCGCGCCCGTGGTCGGCGGTGAGCAGGCTTTGGTTATCAGGGCGCGAACTATGGCTTGGCTCGAAGCGCGTGGGCCGGACGGCACAATTTATTTGTCCCGCGAGTTAAAGCCAGGCGAATCCTATGAGCCTTCTGCAGGGCCGGGCTGGACAGTGTTCGCACAGGACGGCGGGGCTTTTGAAGTTTATTACGACAATCGCTTTATCGGTTTGCTGGGCGAGGCCGGTGCACCCGTGCAGGCTTATCGTCTGGAAGAGGCGGTAAAGCTGGCGAAGGTTGAGCAAGAAGCCAAAAAGGCCGCCGAAGCGCTTGCTGCAACTCTGGCCGTGGATGCGGCCAAGGCGAAGGCGGCCGCCAATAACGCTGCCATCATGGCGCCAAGCCCGAAGCCAAAAGCGGTGCAGCCGGCTCCGGCCGCAAATGTCGCTCGTGGGACCGTTACCGACGGTGCGCCGGCAGCTGAACAGGCCCCTAAAGCAGAACAGGCGGCGCCGGTTATGCCTTCTGGGCCTCGTGGCACGATTGCTGCGCCAGCGCCAGCATCTACGCCTGCCCCGTAAACCGCGGATTAATACCGCCGCTGGCCGTTCCAGGCTGGAGCTTCGCCGTCAGCCGCGCTAATTCCTGATTGGAATTCGAAGGGACAAAAACCCATGCATGAGCGCGCGATGGAAGTGCGGCCCTGGCGCTTAATCGAGCGCCGCAAGAGCCGCAAAATCCGGGTCGGCTCTGTCGAGGTCGGCGGCGACGCCCCGATCACGGTTCAGAGCATGACCAACACGCTGACGTCGGACGCCGACGCCACCATTGCTCAAATTCGGGCGCTGGAAGAGGCGGGCGCCGATATCGTGCGCGTGTCGTGCCCGGACAAGGACTCCACTGCGGCGCTGTCGAAGATTGTGAAGGCCGCCAAGGTTCCCATCGTCGCCGACATCCATTTTCACTATAAACGCGCCATCGAGGCGGCGGATGCGGGCGCGGCCTGTCTGCGCATCAATCCTGGGAATATCGGTTCGGCCGAGCGCGTCCGCGAGGTTGTCAAGGCCGCCAAGGATCACGGCGTTTCGATGCGCATCGGCGTGAACGCCGGATCGCTTGAAGCGCACCTTTTGGAAAAGTACGGCGAGCCGTGCCCTGCCGCGATGGTGGAGAGCGCGCTCGATCACGCCCGTATCCTGCAGGATCACGACTTCCACGAATTCAAAATCTCGGTGAAGGCCTCCGACGTCTTCTTGGCGGTTGCGGCGTATCACGAATTATCGACCGCAATAGATTGCCCGCTGCATGTCGGCATTACCGAAGCTGGACCGACGCGCATCGGCACGATCAAATCCGCGATCGGTATGGGCTCGCTCTTGTGGGCTGGAATAGGGGATACGATCCGCGTCTCGCTGGCTGCAGATCCGGTCGAGGAAATCAAAGCGGGTTTCGATATTCTGAAGTCTCTGGGTCTGCGCCATCGCGGCGTGAACATCATCGCATGCCCGTCCTGCGCGCGGCAGGGTTTTGACGTGGTGAAGACAGTCGCGATTTTGGAAGAGCGCTTGGCGCATGTGTCCGAGCCGATCTCGCTCTCGATCATCGGTTGCGTGGTGAACGGCCCCGGCGAAGCAACGTATACGGACCTTGGCTTCACCGGCGGCGGCAAGGGCGCGGGCATGATGTATATCGGCGGCGTTTCCGACCATAAGGTGCAAAATGAAGGCATGGTCGATCATATTGTCGCGCTGGTTGAAAAGCGGGCCGAACAGATGCGGGCGGCGAATAAAAGCGCGGTCGCTGCGGACGCAGCGGCGGAATAAATGCTGCAATTATTGATGTTCGACCACTTCATCGCCGCTCAAGATCCTGTTTATCCAAGCGTATTACAGCAATTGCGGGCAGGCCGGAAGCAGGGCCACTGGATGTGGTTCATCTTCCCCCAATTGACGGCGCTCGGGCGAAGCGCGACCGCGAAGACATTCGGCATCGCCGATTTAGATGCAGCGAAAGCCTATGCCGCACATCCGCTGCTGGGCGGACGGCTTCGACAGTGCGCCGCATTGGCGAGCGCCATAGAGCGCCGTTCTGCATTGGAGGTGTTCGGAACGCCCGACGACCTGAAGTTCCGGTCGTGTTTGACCTTGTTTCTGGAAGCGACCGGCGAGGCGGTGTTTGCGGACGGATTGCAGCGCTTTTACAGAGGGCTTCCCGATCCGTTTACGCTAGATGTGTTGAATACCCCACGCCACACGCTGGCTGACACATGAGTGTCATATACGCCGCCTAATGCGCCCCGGTATCTATATCTGGGGGTTGCACATGAAACGGCTTTTGGCGGCGACGGTTTGCTCTTGGGTTTTGGTTGCTGGCGCTGCGCAGGCTTTGAGCCTGGAGCCGCTCGGTCAGCATCGTCATGGCGGCTTTGAAAAATCCGCCGCCGAGATCGTTTCCTTCGACAAGGCATCCAAGCGGCTCTTCGTCACCAATGCAGAAGCCAACGCGATTGACGTATTGGACGCGTCCGATCCTAAGGCGCTCAAACTCGTTCAGTCGCTGCCCATGGCTGCGTATGGCGGCGGCGTGAACAGCGTTGCGGCCAAGAATGGCATTGTCGCCGTTGCTGTGGAAGCCAGCCCCAAGCAATCCACTGGTGTGGTTGTCCTGCTGGACGCTGCGTCCTTGCAGGTGCTGAAGCAAGTTCCCGCAGGCGCGTTGCCGGATAGCGTGATTTTCTCGCCCGACGGCAAATATGTCGTCTCTGCAAATGAAGGCGAGCCGAGCGCCGACTACACGAACGATCCCGAAGGCTCAGTGACGATCATTGACGTGTCGGGCGGCGCAGCGAACGCCAAGTCCGTGACGGCTGGTTTCGGTGCTTTTTCCTGGGCTCAATTGAAAGGCGTCAAGCCGGGCAAGAAGGGTCAATCCTTCGCGCAGGATGCTGAGCCGGAATACATCGCCTATTCGCCTGACTCCAAGACGGCCTATGTGACGCTGCAGGAGGTCAACGCCATCGCCACGGTCGATCTGGCCGCAGGCAAGGTGACCACCGTCAAAGGCCTTGGCTTTAAGGATTGGTCGCAGATTGATATGGACGCATCCGACCGCGACGGGGACATTCTTTTCCAAAAACTTCCTGTTTGGGGCATGTACCAGCCGGATTCCATCGCATCGTTCACGGCGGCTGACGGCAAGACCTATTTGGTGACCGCCAATGAAGGTGATTCCCGCGAATATGCCGGATATTCCGAAGAGAAGCGCGGCAAGGATTTGACCCTTGACGCGGCCGCCTTCTCGAACGTGGCTAGCCTGAAAGGCGACAGTGGCGCCGGCCGGTTGAAAGTGACGGATGCGCTGGGCGATACGGATGGCGACGGCGATTTCGATCAGATCTACGTTTACGGCGCCCGCTCGATCTCAGTGTGGTCTACGGACGTGGATTTGGTCGCCGATACGGGCGATGAAATGGAAAAGGCGCTGGCCGCCTTGGGGGAGTTCAAAAAGTTCAACAACAACCACAAGGAAAATGGCGGCGATCTGCGGTCCGACGACAAGGGGCCTGAGCCAGAAGGCGTGGCAATCGGCTTGGTCAATGGCGTGACCTATGCCTTTGTCGGCCAGGAGCGCGCAGGCTGGGTGGTAGCCTATGACCTCACCGATCCAATGGCGCCAAAGCGCGCCGCGGCGATCAGCACTCGCAATTTCGACAAAGCGCCGGCATTGCCTGAATCAGGTGATCTTGGGCCTGAAGGCCTGACCTTCATTCCGGCGGCGGACTCGCCTACGGGTGAAGCGCTTCTGGCAGTGGCGTATGAAGTCTCCGGCACGACCCGCCTGTTTCGGGTTAAGCCCTAATTTGGAGGCAGCGCGTCGGTTAGACCCCCGGCCTTCCCGATCACGATCGCGAGAGGCGGCTTGCGCCTTACCGCGCTGCGCTCCAATAAGGCGCCATGATCTTGTCTTGGACCCGATCTTGGCGCCGCCCGGGGCTCTCGAGCTTGGTTGCAGCCCTTCTTTTGGTGGCGTTGAGCTGGCTGGCGCCGGTCGCGCCGGCCTCCGCACAGGCTAATTCAAAGGCTGAAACGAAGGTCGAAGCGAAGGCCAAGACGAAATATGTTGAGGTGTCTTTGGTCTCCGAGCGCGCCGCAATTGCGCCGGGGCAGACCTTCATGGTCGCATTCGTGCAGCGTATCCAGCCGGGCTGGCACACATACTGGATCAATCCCGGCGATTCCGGCGAACCTACCCGCATAACGTGGACACTACCCAAGGGATTTTCCGCAGGCGGAATCATTTGGCCGGTGCCGGAACGGATTCCGGTCGGCCCATTGGCCAATTACGGCTTTCCTGGTGAGGTGCGCCTCTTAACGCCGGTGAGTGTTCCGAAGAACGCCAAGCCCGGAACCGACGCGCGCATCCAAGCCGCTGCGACCTGGCTTGTCTGTAAGGATATTTGTGTTCCCGAGGAAGCCGCCGTTGAGCTGACGATTCCCGTCGCCGCGGAAAGTGCGCCGGACGAGAGCGCCCGCTCACTGATCGCCGCAGCTTTGGACGCCGCGCCCAAACCCGCCCCATGGAGCGCCACATTCTCGCAGGCTGACGCGACTTTGAGCGTTCAGTCCTCGGAGCTTGCCAAGGCGGCGGCGGCCGGCAGCCTGCGCAACATCTATTTCTTTGCGAACGACACAGGTTGGGTTGAGCCTGCCGGCGATCAAAGTGCGCAATCCGGCGTGGCTGGCGTCGCATTATCGTTAACGCTGATAAAGGACGGCGCGCTGCCGGAAGAAGAGATCCAGGGCGTGTTGGCGTATGAGACGCGCGGCCAGTTTTCCTGGGAGCGGCACGCCGTCACATTAACCGCGCAGCCCGGCGGCGTTGCGGCCGGTACAACGGGCGCGCCTGTGGAGCCGCGCTTGGAAGGTGTGATGAACCTGCCCAGCGGGGGATTTTTGCTGGCGTTGGGCTTGGCTTTTATGGGCGGCTTGATCCTCAATCTCATGCCGTGCGTGTTTCCCGTTCTGTCGATCAAAGCGCTGTCTCTGGCGCGCGCGGCGCATGGCGACACCGGAGAAATGCGCGTGCATGGGATCGCCTTCTTGTTCGGCGTGCTGGTCACCTTTGCGGCCTTGGGCGGCGCGCTTCTGGCCTTGAAGGCGGGCGGTGCGGCGGTTGGCTGGGGCTTCCAATTGCAATCGCCCGTCATCGTCGGCGGGTTGGGGCTTTTGTTTTTTATCTTGGCTCTCAATCTCTTTGGCGCCTTTAGCGTCGCAGGTGAATTCCAAGGCTTTGGCGGCGCCTTGGCCGATAAAGGCGGCGCGATCGGCGCGTTCTTCACGGGCGCAGTGGCGGTGATCGTGGCGACGCCCTGCACCGCGCCATTCATGGGCGCCGCCTTGGGGTATGGTCTGACCGCGCCGGCTTGGCAGAGTATGGGCATCTTTTTAGCGCTGGGGTTTGGTTTGGCCGCGCCTTTCACGCTGTTGGCGTTTGCGCCATTTTTGGTGCGGGTGTTGCCGAAGCCCGGCGTGTGGATGCAGCGCTTCAAGGAATTCCTGGCGTTTCCAATGTTGGGCGCCGCCATCTGGCTGGTCTGGGTCTTGGCGCAGCAAGCGGATGCCGATGGCGTCCTGGCCATTCTGGCCGCAATGGCGGGCGTGAGCCTTTTGGTTTGGGCGGCGTCGACTATTGATGGTCTGATGCGCTGGTTGTTTGGCGGCTTGGGCATCGGTCTTGTGATTGCATCGTTCTTCCATCTCAACGCAGCGTCTCAGCCGGCGCCTGCGGCCGACGCTGCGATAGAGCAAGGCATCGTGACCGCGCAGCCTTGGTCTAAGGAAGCGATCGCAATGGCGCGCGCCCAGGGCAAGACGGTGTTCGTGAACTTTACAGCCGCCTGGTGCGTGACTTGCAAATTGAACGAGACCGTGGCGTTGAACATGCCTGCTGTGCGCGATGCATTGTCCTCGCCCAGCGTCGTCTATCTCAAAGGAGACTGGACCAAACGCGACGCCGCCATCGCGCAAGAGCTTGCTGCCCATCAGCGCGCCGGCGTGCCGCTCTACCTTGTATACCGGCCCGGAGAAACGACGCCGCAGACATTGCCGCAAATCCTGAGCGAGGGCGTCGTGCTGAAGGCGCTGGACGGCGGACCATGATGTCCGGCGCGCGAACGCGTTGGGGGTTCTTCATCGCGTTGTTTCTGGCGGCGAGCGCTGGTGCTGCCGCCGAGTCCGCAGCGCCGGCGGCGCAGCCCCAATCATGGTCGCCGCAAAAGGTGATCGAGGCGCGCAATGCAGGAAAGAAAGTGTTTGTCGCCTTCCGTGCGGATTGGTGCGTTACTTGCCGCGTCAACGAGATCACGGTCTTTCGCGGGCGCGGGGTCCTTGCTGCCTTGGCGGCGCCGGATGTGGTTTATCTGGTTGCCGATTACACAGGGAAAAGCGATCCGGCGATCAAGAACGAGCTTGAATATTATCAAGCTGGGATTTTGCCGATGTATCTTGTGTATCGCCCCGATCTAAGACGCCCTCAGGTTTTGCCGAAAATGCTGGGGAAGAAAGAAATTGTTGCGGCGCTGCGTTAGCGCCGTCGAATCAGGGCATCGAAAAAAATCAACAGCCTAAGCTGTACGTTCAGAGTATTGGCGGACGCAGCGCTTTAGATGATCCTTCCGTTGCAGGTTTGACTCTATGCTCTAGCTGGCCGACACATTCGGCATGAGCGACCCACTTCGGACCAGGGCTGAACCCTTGCAGATGAACCAGCTGCGCATGCTGGCTGATGCGTTGAAGTCGGCGGGGCGCGGCGCATTGGCCGTGCACGCCCCCGATCGGGCGGCGCGATTGGCGCTGCACGCGCCGCATATTTATTGTGACTTTACGCGGCAGCGTTTGAACGGTGAGGCGCTGGATAGTTTGTTGGCGCTCGCGCCGGCTTTAACGCGCTACCGTGACGCGATGGCGGCTGGCGAAGCGGTGAACAACACCGAACATCGTGCGGCTTTGCATATGGCGCTGCGCAATGCTGGAACGCGCGAGTGGCTGGCTTTGGGTGAGCCGATGTCGCAAACTATTTTGGCCGCGCGGGCGCAAGCGAAAGCGTTTTCCGCCAAAGTGCGGGCCGGGGAGATTGTCGCCTCTGACGGCCGGCCTTTCAAAGCGATTTTGCATCTGGGCGTCGGCGGTTCGGATCTTGGGCCGCGGCTGATTTATGATGCGCTGAAGCCTTTGGCGAAGCCGCAAATCGAAGTGCGTTTCGCGTCTAATATCGACCCTGAAGACATGGCGCAGGCGCTCGACGGGCTCGACCCACGCGAGACGCTTTTGTTCGTCGTCTCAAAGACCTTCACCACGCACGAGACCATGGCGAATTTCGCCGCCGCGCGCGCCTGGATGGAAAACGCCATCGGCAAGGAGGCGACCTTCGCGCATCTCATCGCCGCCACGGCCAAACCGGACATCGCGATGCAGGCGGGCGTGCCGGAAGATCATATCTTTCCGTTTTGGGATTGGGTCGGCGGACGCTTCTCGGTTTGGTCGAACGGTAGCTTGTCGGTTGAGATCGCATTGGGCGGTGAAGCGTTCGACGGTTTTCTTGCGGGCGCGGCGGACATGGATGCGCACGTGCTGACTGCACCACCGGAAGCAAACGCCGGCTTCCTTGTGGCGCTGACGGATTTCTGGAACGCCTCGGTGCTGGAATATCCGGCCCGCGCGGTGACGCCTTATGCGACGCGCTTGCGCTTGCTGCCGTCTTATCTGCAGCAGCTCATCATGGAGAGCGACGGCAAGTCGGTGCAGGCCGATGGCGCGCCCGCGTTCTGCCCGACGTCGCCCGCGATCTTTGGTGGTGAGGGCGCGACGGCGCAGCACTCGTTTTTCCAGTGGCTGCATCAAGGGACGACGGTCTGTCCCGTCGATTTCGTGATGATCGCGCAGGACCGGCTCGGAAACGCCGAGGCGCAGCGCGCGCTGAACGCCAATGCGCTGGCGCAGTCGGAGGCCTTGTGGAATGGGCGCTCGACCGCCGAGGCGCACGCCATCACCGAAAAAGCCTCCAGCGCCGAAAACGCCGCGCGGCTGGCGCCGCACAAAACGTTTTCCGGGGGGCGCCCATCCGCGATGTTCGTGCTCGACCGGTTGGAGCCGCAAAGTCTGGGCGCATTGATTGCACTTTATGAACACCGCACGGCCCTTGCCGGCGCGCTGGCCGGGATCAACCCGTTCGATCAATGGGGCGTGGAACTGGGCAAGGAATTGGCCCAGTCGATCCTGAAGAAATGGGATGGCGACGCAGCCGATCCGACGACGAGTCGGTTGTTGCGGCGGCTAAAGTCTTAAGCTTCCCCTGTTAATCGGCCGGAAGCTTGCTGGACCTTGCCCGATGGGTTAGGCGTCCCGCGACCCTTGTTGACTTGAATTTTGAGCATTTCCCATGGCTGACGAAGCCTTTAGACCCAAAGCGCGCCGGCCGCGCGGTCTCATCGACCGCCGCGGCGCCATGCTGTCGGCGGAGCGCGCCTTGGTGGCGAAGATCGGCGCCGTGTACGAAGCGTGGGGGTTCGAGCCGCTGGAAACCTCCGCATTCGAGTATGCCGATGCGCTGGGCAAGTTTCTGCCGGATCAGGACCGTCCGAACGAGGGCGTGTTCGCGCTGCAGGACGACGACGAGCAATGGATGGCGCTGCGCTACGATTTGACCGCGCCGCTCGCGCGCTTCGCCGCTGAAAATTACGATCAGCTGCCAAAGCCCTATCGCCGTTGGCAGAGCGGGCCGGTCTGGCGCAACGAAAAGCCGGGACCGGGGCGCTTTCGTCAGTTCGTGCAATGCGACGCGGATACGGTTGGCTCAGCGAGCCCCGCGGCGGACGCGGAAATGATTGCGATGGCGTGCGCGGCGCTGGAAGCCGCTGGCGTTCCGCGCGGGCAATATGTGCTGAAGGCGTCGACGCGGCGCCTGCTCGACGGCCTTTTGGAGCGCATCGCGCCTCCGGGCGCCGACGCGGTGCAGACGCGCCTGACTATTTTGCGCGCTATCGACAAGCTCGACCGATTGGGCGTCGAAGGTGTGCGCCAATTGCTGGGCGAGGGCCGCAAGGATGAATCCGGCGATTTTACTAAGGGCGCCGGATTGGCGGCTGATGCGATTGCGCAGGTTGAAGCATTCCTGCTGGCGCGCGATCCGGACTCCCGCGCTACGACGATTGAAAATCTCGCGAAGTCAGTCGGCGACAGCCAAGCGGGTGCGGCGGGCATTGCGGAATTGCTCGAGATCGATGCGGCGTTGAGTGGCCTTGGCGTTGGGCAGGACCAGGCGATCATCGATCCGACAATAGTGCGCGGCCTCGAATATTATACCGGCGCCGTCTTTGAAGCCGAACTCCTCATCGAAGCCAAGGACGAGAAGGGCAAGCCCATCCGCTTCGGCTCTGTCGGCGGTGGTGGGCGCTATGACGATCTGGTCTCTCGCTTTCGCGGCGAGGCTATTCCGGCGACGGGTTTCTCCGTCGGCGTGTCGCGTCTCCTCGCGGCGCTGGAAGCGATCGGCCAGGGCGCGGCGGAGCCGTTCGGCCCGGTCATTGTGTTGGCGATGGATAAGAGCGCGACCGCTGAATATTTCGCGATGGCTGCAGAATTGCGCAATGCAGGCGTGGCGGCGGAAGTTTATCTCGGCGCTGCCGGCATGAAAGCGCAGCTGAAATATGCTGACAAACGCCGCGCGCCCGCAGCCGTCATCGTCGGTAGCGATGAAATGGCGGCGGGGACGATCACGGTGAAAAATCTTATCCTCGGCGAAAAAATGGCTGAATTGGCCGGCGATGATCGCGAGGAATGGAATCGCTTGCGGGCGCAGGTGCAGGTCACCGCCCCACGGGCTGAACTGGCTACGACTGTGAAAGCCGCCATCGCCGCAGCGAAGACGCCTTTAGGGGAATCGTCATGAGCGCCGCATCCGACGCCCTGGCCCAAGCCCGCGTGGCAGCCCGCACCGCGTTTGCGCAATTCGGCGGGGCGTTCCTGGAGCCTGCCATATTGCAGCCCGCGCACACTTATCTGGAGCTGTCCGGCGAGGAGTTGCGTGCGCGTCTTGTCGTGACCGCCAGCGCCAATGGCGGCGATGAATTGTGTCTGCGCCCGGATCTCACCGTGGCCTCGGCTCTGGAAAAGCTGGCGCGGGATGACGCTGCGCCGGGCGCTGTGTTGTATGATGGTCCGGCGTTCCGGCAGCCTTTGTCGGCAGTCGACCGGCCGATCGAATTTCCTCAGACGGGCCGTGAAAAATTCGGCGGCGCTGACGCCGCGCAAGATGACGCTGAGGCCTTGAGCGCCGCCTTGTCTGCCTGCTGGGCGTGCGGCGTGGCCGACATTCAGATCAGCTTTAGCGACGCCAGCCTTCCGTCGGCGATTGTGCGGGCGGCTGGCTTCAAAGGGGCTGACGCCGCGCGCGCGGCCGCTTTGTTGCGCCGTAAGGAAGACGTGAAGTCGCAGTCCCGTTCGGCTTTGGGGCAGGCGCTCTCGGGTTTGTCGCTTGACGCTGCCGAAAACGCCGTGCGCGAGATTGTCGCCGCCACTGGCGCGGATCTGATCGGCGGCCGCAGTGCGCGCGATATCGCTGAGCGCTTGTTGGCCCGCGCCGCGCCGCAGCCCAGTGCGCCGGAGCCGGTGCGCCAAGCGGCGACGGACATCTTTACGATTAAGGATGCGCCCGCCAAAGCCGTTGCCGCCATCGAGGCGCGCGCGGACAAAGCAGGTTTGTCCCTGAAGGCTTGGGCTGACGCTTGGCGCGCGCGCATCGCGGCCATGGAAAAAGCGGGGGTGGATGTTTCGAAAGCCCGCTTCGATTCCGGACGCGAATTCCGCTTCGGCTATTATGATGGGTTCGTCTTTGAACTGGTCGCCCCGTCTTTGGGCGAGACCGCGCTTGTTGGCGCCGGGGGGCGCTATGACGGCCTACTGGCTGCCTTGTCCAACAATCGTGTGAATTTGCCTGCGGTTGGCGCGATGGTGCGCGTAGACCGTCTGGTGCAGGCGAAGGGAGCTGCGGCATGAGCAACCTCGTCTTTGCGATCCCGTCCAAGGGCCGGTTGAAAGAACAATGCGAGGCGTTTCTCGCCGATTGCGGTTTGGCGTTGACGCAAGAGGGCGGCGATCGCGGCTATCGCGGCATGATCAAGTCTGCGCCCGGCGTGGAAGTGCGTTTGGCGTCGGCGCAGGAAATCGCCAATGGCGTTCTCTTTGGCGAATTGCACGCGGGCATTACGGGTGAAGATTTGCTGCGCGAAAGCGCGGGCGATTTCACGGCGCAAGTGTTGCCCGTGAAGGCGCTGGGCTTTGGCCGCGCCGACGTGATCGTGGCTGCGCCGCAAAGCTGGATCGACGTTGACGATATGGCGGATCTTGAAGCGCTGGCGCATGAATTTCCTGATCGCTACGGGCGGCGCATGCGCGCGGCGACGAAATATATGAATCTGGCGCGGAGCTTTTTCGCCGCGCACAATATGTCCGGTTGCCGCGTTTTGGAATCTTTGAGCGCGACGGAGGGCGCGCCTGCGGCGGGCGCGGCGGACATTATCGTCGATATCACCACCACCGGATCCACGCTTGCGGCGAACAAGTTGAAGATCGTGGGCGGCGGCGTAATTTTGAAAAGCCAAGCGATCCTGGCCGTAAGCCGAAACGCTGCGTGGGCGCCTGAAGCGCGCGCGAACTTTGAACGCATTCTCGACGTCGTTGAGGCGCGGTCCAAAGGCAAAGCGCTCGCGATGCTGCGTTTCAGCAATAGTGAGTTTATTCCGTCTACAGATTTATTGGCTGCGATTGGCGCCTCCGCTGCGTCAGTCGGAGAGGCCAAATCGCTGGGCCGCACTTTGTATTGCCCGCGGGAGCGGGCGAGCGATGCAGCGATGCGTTTGCAGAAGGCGGGCGCCGGATCCGTCGCGGTATTGAAGCCGGACTATGTGTTCGATGCGCCCAATCCTTTGAAGGACGCATTCATCAATGCGATCGGCTCGCATTAGTTGTTAATTGTACGGCGCCGCGCGGGTAAGCATTTAGTCACTCAGGCGCCGCAAATGGCGGCGTTTTAATGGTCGTTGCAGTTGACAACTTTAAGTCAGCGCGTCAAAGCTACCCAAGAGGATAGGCCTTTCCCACTGGCCGACTCGGCGTTTCGGGGAGGAGACGCCCCTATAATTCGACACGGGACAGCGGGCGCATCAATGGTGCGCCCGCACCTGTTTTAGGCAGTCGATTTATAAATCGTCCGTAATTTCTCGCTTCAGACTATCCGCACACTGCCTTTGCTCAAGCTGCGCTCTTAGGCATTCACCAATCGTGATTCCAAAGGCCACCTTGGCGAGTGTGGCGCCTCGGCAGATTTTCCCAGTCTTACGAACATTTGAATTTTTCTGTCTTCCGATCGACGAATTGCGTCGTTTACAGCGGATCTTGACGACGCAAGTTGCGGAATCTCCTGAAGCGGGGCGCTGATTGGATGCAGGGCGATCCTGCGCGCCGCAGCTTCCAGATGTAAGCGGACGAAGGCAGCGCCAGCGGCCAATTGATCGTCACGGCTATTGGATGGCGTGACCACCCAGGCGAACGCCATTGCCGTGGCGGCCGCTTCGGCGCCGGCATTGATCGCCGACCGCGCGGCGGCGGAGGTGCGTTTCTTCAACATTTGCCGGTTCAAAAGGCCAAGGCTCTGAAACAGTTCTGGACCAGGACCCGCGATATCGATTCCATCGGGCTGGGCCTCGATCTCTTTTCGGCCAATTCTTGTGTGGGAAATTTGTTGGTCCCAAATCGCGTCTGTCGCGGCTTCTGCCACCAGCGCGTCAATGCAAATGGTTCGCAACAAGGAGACGCGATCGCGCGAGGCTGTTGCGTCTATTTCGGTTCCCGGGACCGCTTGGGCGCGCAGTGCATCGAGGTCGGTGGATGTCAGCTGCGCGTCGGTGTCGTAATTGGCGCGATTGGTGCTGCGCTCTTTGATCGCGGGGTAGAGCTTGTCTTTTTTGACGGAGGCCGCCGTGGTGAATTTTATGTGCGCGACGGGCCGTTGATCGAGGTTCGGTAAAGCTGGACCTTCGGGAAAGGCGCTGACGTCGAGATTGAGCCCCTGTTCGGCGGCGGCGATGCGGGCGATTTCTATGAAAGCGCCAAACCCGATCGTGGTCTGCCGGTCGAATGGGTCGGATGCGGGTAAAAGGCTTTTCGGGTCGCAAAACAGGGAAGCGGCGTCGTCGCCCACCAGGCGGATGCGCCATGGCTGCATGTTCATGGGGCTTGGCGCCAGAATCGCGTGGGCGAAGACGCGCAGGCGGTGGTCGGGCCAATCCCCGCTTTGGGCTGCCCGCCAGGGTTCCAGCGCTTTGGCGGGGTTGCGGGTTGCGGCCCAGAGGCCGCCTGCGCCGAGAACGAGGGCGGATCCGCCGCCAAGAGTGAGAAGCGCCGTGCGGCGATTGATCTTAGCCATGGTTCAGGTTTGAGCCTGCTAGAGCCGTGAATCAATCGCGCGCGCGATTCGGTTTGGCTTAGACCGCTGGGAATAGAGTGCGCCCTTTGGACGCCAGGGCTCTTGCGGGCAACGGCCATGCCGCCTAATTGGCGCTGATGTCTCTTAATCCCGCTCGTCTGACTCAAGTCCTGGATCGTTTCGAACAGGTCGAAGCCCGTTTGGGCGCGGCCTCCGGCGGGACCGAGATTGTCGCTTTATCCAAAGAGCACGCCGAGCTGCGGCCAGTCGCCGAAGCCGTGCGCGATCTGCGCCGGGCCGAAAGCGACGTGCGAGAGCTGGGCCAGATGATCGCCGAGTTGCCGCCGGGCGATGAGATGGCCGGGATGGCCAAAGTCGAACTCGCGGAGCTGGAAGCCAAGCTGCCGGAACTTCAGCGGAAGGTGCAGCTGATGCTGCTGCCGCGCGATAAGGATGACGATGCGTCGGTCGTGCTTGAAGTGCGCGCCGGGACGGGCGGGGAAGAGGCGGCCTTATTCGCCGGCGAGCTGTTCCGCATGTATCAGCGTTATGCGTCGCTGCAGGGCTGGCGCTTTGAAATCGACTCTCTCTCTGATTCCGATCTGGGCGGATTGAAGGAAGCGATCGCCTCCATTTCTGGCGAAGGCGTGTTCGGACGCTTGAAGTTCGAATCCGGCGTGCATCGCGTCCAGCGTGTGCCCGCAACGGAAGCGGGCGGGCGCATCCACACCTCGGCCGCCACGGTGGCCGTGCTGCCGCAACCAGAGGAAGTGGATATCGTCATCGACGAAAAGGATCTGCGCTTTGATGTGTTTCGCGCATCGGGGCCGGGCGGGCAGTCGGTGAACACGACGGATTCTGCCGTGCGTGTGACGCACATTCCAACGGGCCTTGCTGTGGCGCAACAGTCCGAAAAGTCGCAGCACAAGAACAAAGCGGCGGCGATGAAATTGCTGCGCGCCCGCCTTTACGATATGGAGCGCAGCAAAGTGGACGCGGCGCGCGCCGCCGACCGTAAAGGTCAAGTCGGCTCAGGCGATCGCTCCGAACGCATACGCACCTACAATTTTCCGCAAGGGCGGATGACTGATCACCGCATCAATCTGACGCTGTATAATCTTCCGGCGATCGTTGAGGGCTCGGCGCTGGATGAGGTGGTGCGTGCCTTGGTGGCCGAGGACGAAGCGCAGCGTCTGGCGGCTTTGTCGGACCAATGATTAGCCTCGCGCAGGCGCAGGCTCAAATTCGCACTGCTTTGCGCGATGCCGGTATCGATAGCGCGGATGTTGACGCGCGCCTCTTGTTGGAAGCGGCGACCGGATTGGACCGCATCGCGATTTTGTCTGCGCCAGAAACGCTTTTGAACGCGGATCAAGCAGCGCAGCTTCGTCAGCTGACGGAGCGCCGTCTGTGTAACGAACCCATGGCGTATATTCTGGGCAGGCGTGAATTCCGATCGTTGGAATTTATTACGCCTTCAGGCGTGCTGATTCCGCGGCCGGACACTGAGACTCTGATTGAAGCCGCGCTTGAGGCGGCGCCCGGCGCGCGCTCTATTCTCGACATGGGTGTTGGATCGGGCTGTATTCTTTTGTCGCTATTGCATGCCCTGCCGGACGCCGAAGGCTGGGGCGTGGATCAAAGTGCAATCGCGCTGAGGACATCAGCGAAAAACGCGCGGCGTTTGGGCTTGTCGGCGCGCGCCTATCTGCTCGCCTCGGATTGGGGGGCGGCGTTGAGCCGTCGCTTCGATCTGGTCGTTTCGAACCCGCCTTATATTCCCTCAGCGGATATTGAAGGACTCGCGTCCGACGTGCGTGATTTTGAGCCGCGAGCGGCGCTGGACGGGGGCGCCGACGGACTTTCAGCTTACCGGATCATCACGGCCCAAATGCCGCTTTTGCTGGCGCCGGGCGGTGTTGCGGTTTTGGAGATCGGGTGGGATCAAAGTGAGGCTGTCGGTCGTTTGTTAACGCTGGCAGGTTTGGCGGATATTCGCGTGCGCAAAGATTTGGCGGGCCTTGATCGCGTGATGCTCGCCTCGGCGGGATGATGCTTATCCGGGGAAAAACCGGGGGCCCATTGAAAAAGGCCATGAAAAATTAGTTGGACAAGCGCGCGGCGCAAGCTAGGGTCTGGTTCAGTTCGGTGGGAAGGCTGAGGCCGCCGCCGACGCGCGCAAGGCTCGCAGGCTGCGAGTGGGGCGCGCATGAAGCCCGCATCAAAGCGACCTTGAGAAAAGTCTTGAGGTTTGATTGCACGCAAAGGTCAGCAGCCGGTTTGGTTGTTTGCCTGATGGGATCGGACGGAGGCGTGTGCCATCTCGATCCCTGCTGCGCCGTCATATGTCTAATGCGGATTAACGGACTCCAGAGGCTAACGGACTCCTGAAAATATGAATTCAAATTACATGAAACGGCAGCGTGGCCGCGGCCGCAAACCGGGCGGCAATTCTGGCGGCGGCGGCAATAATAGTGGCGGCGGCGGCGGCAATCGGACACTCGAGAGCACGGGGCCAGACGTTAAGATTCGCGGTCCCGCATCACATATTTACGAAAAATACTCGCAGCTCGCGCGCGACGCCTCGACGTCGGGCGACCGCGTTTTGGCCGAGAATTTTCTGCAGCACGCCGAGCACTATTTTCGCGTCATGCGCGCTTCGATGCCGCGCGAACGCTATGAAGAAGTTGAACAGCGTGTAGAGGCGGCGGGCAGCGAAGACGACGGTGAGATGGACGGGGCCGAAAGCTCCGATGCCGAGGGCGCCTCGGAAAACAATGACCGCGATGGCCGTCAAGAGCAACGCGCCGAACGTCCGGAGCGCCAGGACCGGCAAGGTCAAGATCGCGGCGGCCAAGATCGCGGTGGCCAAGATCGCGGCGACTATCGCCGGGATCGCAACGACCGCAACGATCGCCAACGCTACGAACCGCGCGGCGAGCGCAATGACCGCTATGAACCGCGTGGCGGCCAAGACCGAAGCAGCCAAGACCGAAGCAGCCAAGATCGCAGCAGCCAAGATCGCAGCAGCCAAGATCGCAGCGACCGTCCGGACCGCGGATATCAGGATCGCGACCGTCAAGACCGGAACGACCGTCCGGACCGCAACAACGCTCAGGACCGCGGCGACCGTCCGGAGCGTAGCGTTCAAGACCGCAGCGACAGACCTGATCGAAATGACCGGCAAGAGCCGCGCGCTGAAAGACCGGAACGGATCGAACGCCAGCCCCGCGAGGACCGTTCTTATCGGGAAGATCGTCCTGCGCGTGAAGATCGCCGGCCGGCGCCGACGCCATTTGGCGGCCAAGCGCCTGCTTTCCTAACCACCGCGACGCCGCTACCGATTATTTCGACTGTGGACGACGACGATGAGTCGGAATTGCCTGAGGTCGTTGAAGCGGTGGCGCCGAAGCCGCGCCGCAAGCGGGTGGTGCGCCGTCCGGATGTCGAGAATGCGCCAGAGGCCGAATCCGGCATTTCTGGTGAACCAGACGAGCCAATGAAGGACGTCGGCTAAAAGCCTGCATCCAAATTGAAGACTGAGTTCGCGCCGGCGCTTTAATTAGCCCGGTGCGAATTCGTTTTTACGGTAGCCCTGGAAGTAGAGGGCGCTGGTGAGATCGCCCACTGCGATGCGCGCGTTCGCCGCGGCCGCCAAAGCGGGTTTCGCCTTGTACGCCACGCCCAAGCCCGCGGCGCGCACCATGTCCAGATCATTGGCGCCGTCGCCCATCACGATGGATGCGGATAGCGGGATGTTGAGACGCGTGGAAATTTCATCGAGCGTGTCGCGCTTGGCTTGGCGTCCGAGAATTGGGCGCGCAACGTCGCCTGTCAGGCGCGAGCCATCATCGATCAAGCGATTGGCGCGGTTCTCGTCAAAGCCCGCTGCGTCCGCGACGCGATTGGTGAAAAAGGTGAAGCCGCCGGACACCAGAGCGGTGTGTGCGCCGGTTTGCCTCATGGTTGCGATGAGGATTCGCGCGCCCGGATTGAGCGTCACGCGCTCTGTGTAGCAGGCCTCGAGTTTTGACACCGGCAAGCCTTCGAGCATCCGCACCCGCTCGGTGAGGGCGGCTTCGAAATCCAGTTCGCCGCGCATGGCGCGTTCGGTGATTTCGGCGATTTGTTTTTTTAGCCCCGCATAGTCGGCCAGTTCGTCGATGCATTCCTGGCCAATCATCGTGGAATCCATATCGGCGAGCAGCAGGGCTTTCTTACGGCCCGACGCCGGTTGGAAGGCCCAATCGATGGCGACTGGCGCCAGCAGCACACGGATATTGGCGAGCAGGGCCTGTGGGTTGGCTGGGTTATTGTAAATCAGGTCGAGCGCAATTTTGGGCTCAACGGTTTCACGACCGTCGGGTGTGCGCGCCTGCGCGGCCACCAATTGGGCCGCGTCTTCCAAGATTGCGGACGATTTGCCGACCAGGGTCAGTATGAAGCGTGTCATTCATTTGCGAATTAGCCCCTTGTGGGCTCGCTTTCCAGCCTCTTTGCACGAAATGGGCGAATTCACCCCAGCTTTGCTTCGAGCCCTGTCAATTTTAAGGGCCAGGACTTGATCTTGCGGCGGGGCCTTTCGGCTGCAAGGAAGATGTTCAAATAGCGTCCCGCATTCGAAGGAAATCATGGCCGAACCGGCCTTAGCCCCGCCCATCATTTTGATCCAAGGCCCTACAGGGTCTGGGAAATCGGCGCTTGCCATGGCGCTGTCGGAACGGCTGCAGGCGTCGATCGTCAATGCCGATGCCTTGCAGGTCTACGCGGATTGGCGGGTTTTAAGTGCGCGGCCGTCGCAGGACGACGAAGCGCGTGCGCCGCATATATTGTTCGGTCATGTCGACGCGGCGGAGCGTTTTTCGGTGGGCCGCTGGTTGCGCGACGCTGTGACTGCAATTCGCGCGGTTCAAGGCCATGGCCAGCGCGTCATCGTTGTTGGCGGCACCGGACTTTATTTTCGCGCCCTGACGCAAGGTCTTGCGGAAATACCGGACGTTCCTGAAGAGGTCAGCGACGTCATCGCCGCCCGTATCCGGGCGGAGGGACCTGAGGCGCTTCACGCCGAGCTGCGGGCCGTCGATCCCGAAACCGCCGGGCGCGTAGCGCCAGGAGATCCCACCCGCATCTTGCGTGCGCTCTCCGTATTCGAAGCGTTTGGCGAAACCATCACCAGCTTACAAGCGCGCACAGCGCCGCCAATGCCGGAGGCGCGCTTTTGCCGACTGGCGCTGAAGCCGCCGCGCGAAAGCCTTTACGCCGTCATCGATGCGCGTTTTGGGGGCATGATGCAAGCGGGCGCCTTAGGCGAAGCGCGCTTGCTTATGGCGCGCGCTCTTGCGCCGGAGCTTCCCGCGATGAAAGCCGTCGGGGCGCCGCCTCTGTTTGCGCATTTGCGCGGCGAGATGGACCTTGATGAAGCGATCGCCATTGGCGCGCGGGATACGCGCCGCTATGCGAAACGACAATTCACGTGGATCGCCAACCAGCTCCCCGATTGGCGCAAACTTGAATCAGCCGACCTGAACGAAAGACTGAAGACCGCATTGGCGGTTTTAGCGCAGGAGCCCCGACAATGACGGACCTTCTTTATTTTGATGATTTCGTCGCCGGGCAGACATTGACGCTGCGCCCTTATCGGGTGACGAAGGAAGAGATTGTCGAGTTCGCGGGCAAATACGATCCGCAAGCTTTTCACCTCGATGACGACGCCGGCGCCAATTCCTTTCTTGGCGGCCTGTGCGCCAGCGGCTGGCAGACCGGCGCCATCACGCACCGCCTGAATTGCGAGGCGTTCTTTCTTAAGGTGCATTCCTTGGGCGGTATGGGGGCGGACGATCTACGCTGGGCCAAGCCAGTGTTTCCGGGCGATGAACTCTCCGGGACGACGAAAATCCTGGAAATGCGCGCCTCTAAGAGCCGCCCGACGATCGGCCTTGTCCACCTCTTGACGGAGACCTTCAATCAAAACGCAGATTTGGTCTTCGAAATGAAGGCGTGGTGCATCCTGGCGCGGCGGCCGGCGGCGTGAGCGCACTCGACGCTTTTGGCCTGTTCGCGGTTTCGGCGATGCTGGTGTGCTATTCCTTGGAGGCGTGTTCGCGCTTTTGGATATTAGGGTTCGCTTTTTCCTGCTGGTTGGGTTCGGCCTTTGGTTTCATTTTAGGGCGCGTGGCCGTTCGGCCTGGTTGAGCTGATCTGGGGCGGGGCGGCGCTGCGCCGCTTTTGTCGCGCCGCCCCGCTCAAAATTCCTCGACCAATTGACGAGCGGCCTTCCGAGCCGTATTTAAGCCCCTTGGAAAAAGTAGATTCGATGCACAAACGCCGACTTCTCGTATCTTAAGCTCGCGCTCCGCCGGGGATTCCCGGCAGGGATTGCGCGGGCATGCAGCAAGGAGCTCCAAAAGGGCTCCTTTTTTATTGGCCTTTTAGTCTTCGAATGCACACTTGAGACGGAGAGCCCCGAGGGGGCGGGAGTAATAAGATGGACGCCGCGCATATCGTCGCTCCGGCCAAAGGCGCCGGTCAGAAATCAACCGCGAAGCCCGAAATGATGACGGGCGCCGAGATGATTGTACGGGCGCTCGTCGATCACGGCGTCGATACGATCTTCGGTTATCCCGGCGGTGCAGTCCTTCCGATCTATGACGCGTTGTTCAACGAGCAACGCGTGCAGCACGTTCTGGTGCGCCATGAACAAGGCGCGGGTCACGCGGCCGAAGGCTATGCCCGCGCCAGCGGCAAGCCGGGCGTGGCGCTGGTGACGTCGGGACCTGGCGCGACGAATATCGTTACACCGCTGGCGGACGCGCTGTTGGATTCCACGCCGATGGTCGTGTTCTCCGGTCAGGTGCCGACGCATCTGATCGGTACTGATGCATTCCAGGAATGCGATACGGTTGGCATTACGCGTTCTTGCACCAAGCACAATTGGCTGGTGAAGCGGATCGAGGATTTGCCACGCATCATCCATGAAGCGTTTTATGTTGCGACGCATGGCCGCCCTGGCCCGGTCGTCATTGATGTGCCGAAGGATATCCAATTCGCCACAGGCGCTTACACGCCGCCGCAGCAACGCGATGGCGACGCGCCAAAGAATTGGCGTCCGCGCACCGCGCCCGATCCTGCACGCATCGCCGAAGCCGTGGCGATGATGGCGCGCGCGAAGCGGCCGGTCTTTTACACGGGCGGCGGCGTCATCAATGCCGGCCCTGCGGCGAGCGAAGCGCTGCGGGCTCTGGTGAAGGAAACGGGTTTTCCGATCACGTCGACTTTGATGGGGCTGGGCGCGGTCGCCGCGGACGATCCGCATTGGCTCGGCATGCTTGGCATGCATGGCGCCTGGGAAGCCAATCATGTGATGCATGATTGCGATCTGATGATCAATCTGGGCGCACGGTTTGATGATCGCGTGACCGGCCGCATCGACGCCTTCTCGCCTGGATCGAAAAAGATCCATGTCGATATCGACCCATCCTCGATCAATAAGATCGTGATGGTGGATCTGCCGATCGTCGCCGATTGCACGTTGGCTATTCAGGGTCTGTTGGAAGCCTGGCGCGCGCGCAACGAACCGAAGCCGGATTTGGGCGATTGGTGGACGCAGATCGACCAATGGCGCGCCAAGCAAGGGTTTTCGTACAAAAGCTCCGATACAGTCATTAAGCCGCAATATGCGATTGAGCGCCTATACGAAGCGACGAAAAATTCCGACGTCTACATCACGACCGAAGTCGGCCAGCATCAGATGTGGGCGGCGCAGTTTTTTAAATTCCAAGAGCCCAATCGTTGGGTGACGTCGGGCGGCCTTGGCACAATGGGCTTTGGTTTGCCTGCTGCCGTTGGGGTGCAGAGCGCATTCCCAAGCGCAACCGTCATCGACATCGCGGGCGAGGCGTCCGTGCAGATGTCATTGCAGGAATTGTCGACGGCGGTTCAGTTCAATCTGCCGATTAAAGTCTTCATTCTGAACAATGAATGGATGGGGATGGTGCGCCAATGGCAGGAATTGCTGCATGGCGGGCGTTATTCTCATTCTTATTCTGACTCGCTGCCTGATTTTGTGAAGCTGGCTGAGGCTTATGGTTGCGCAGGTTTTCGCGCCACCGATCCAGCTGAGCTCGACGCGAAGATTGCCGAGTTCCTCGCCATTCGCGACCGTCCGGCAGTTTTCGATTGCCGGGTCGAGAAGGCGGAAAATTGCTATCCGATGATCCCGTCGGGCCAGCCGCACAATTGCATGATTGTGGGCGAGTCGGCCGACAATCCAGGCATCTCGGAAGAGGGCAAGAAGCTCGTCTGATCTGATGGCCAAATTGATCAAAAAAAAGGGGCTGGATGAAAATCCAGCCCCTTCAAGTTTCAGTCTTGGATAAACTCGAGATTGATTGCGGGTTACAAAACCTGACGCGATTGGCACTGGAAGAAATACTTCGTGGCGTCGCCCCAGCCGCTCGAATAGCCGGAATCGTGCAGCATGAAGATGATGAGAGCGAACAGACCCATCTGGATCGCGCCCATCACCATGACCACGATCAGGATCGCGAGCTTCGGATTTTCGCGCGACAACGCGATGATGCCGCGCGCTTCCCGGGTGATGATCACAGGCTGTTGCGGATTGGGCTGGGGTGAAAATTGCGGCGCGCCGGAATCGTTCGCGGGCGCGGTCAAAGTCGGGACGGTCGCGGCGGCGGCTGTGTAAACAGGCGTATGCGCAGCGGCCAGTGCGGCCTTGCGTGCCGCGTGATCCTTGAACGCGTTGCGGATGTTGCGCGGCAAATTCATGAAGAACAAAATGGCGTCGAAAATCTTCGGCTGGACGGCGCGCATTATCTCAGTGGCCCTGCGGCGCGCCGCATTGGCGACGTCTGCAGACTTATGACTGATCGTGGAGGCGTGGGTCAAAAAGGTCATTAGTTCTATCAAGCGCTAATTGGGTTTGCGGTTTCCTTTGCAAACCCGGCGCCAAGACTTAAGCCGGCTTAACCATCTGGATGCGCCATGCGCGCTGGATGGAGCGAATCAGGGCGCCAAAATGGTCCAATGAGGGACTCTCCACGGCTCTTTTAGGGGCAAGCTTCTGCGGAAAATGCAGGCGTTAGTCACCTTCGAACAAATTTATCGTTTGTTTGGGGTGCAAATCCGCTCATTCGCTTGCGCGGCGTAATTCCCTCGGCGACATCGCTTCAGTGTCGCGTTCTTTCATTAGCCAATTACTTGGGCGCACGAGCGCTTGGGGGGACTCAATGCAAAGCAGCATCGGTGAGGCGTTTGCGTTGCGTAATCCGGCTGAATGGGTGGCCATTGCCGCAGCTTTCATTGCCGTTTTTTGTCTAATCCTGAACTGCCTTGTGTTCCTGCGCATTTCGAAATCGCTGCGTGACCGGCTTCAGATCGAGCGCGAAAGCGCCCTTTTGCGTTGGTCGGATGAGGCTATCGCCGCCTTAGCTGAGGCGGAACGGCTGTGCGCACAGAAGCTGGAGCTGTTCAAACCCGAGGAATTCCTGCGCCGGCAGAGCGATTCCTTAACGGGCTTGTCGAGCCTTTTGGACCGCGGCCAGTTGTTTTTCCCGAACGCGGACAGTGATCGCTATTCCAACCGGCGCGCCTCCGCAGAGCCTGGCCACAAACAGGACGCCATGGAGGCGCTGTTTCAGGCCTATCTGACGCTGCGCAATATTGACCCGAACGAAAAGGGCCCGGCTTTGGCCGCCGCTGCTCAGCGGTTATTCGAGCATCGCAAGATGTTCGTCGAGGAGGTCTTTGGCGGCATCGACTCGCGCCGCCGCCGTCCGGCCGCGTCCAGCTTCGACAAACTGCAAAAGCCCGAAGCGCCCGCGATGCGCCGTCGCGCGGAAATGCGCGGCTCACCCCAAGCCGCCGCGTAAAACCTTTTCTCCGCGCATTGACCCGCCCGGTGGTGGGGTTATTGAAAGCAAGAGCCTATAAGGGAGGCTACAACTTTTTAGCGTGTGGAGTGAGCGTTGAACCAAAGCGTGGACCCAGTCGTGGTGAGACGCACGATCGCGTGCATCGTCGATAACGAGCCGGGCGTTTTGGCGCGCGTCGTATCTCTGTTCTCTGCGCGCGGCTATAATATTGAAAGCCTCACGGTGGCTGAGACGGATACGGCGGCGCATTCTTCGCGCATCACCATCGTCACGTCCGGCACCGAGCAGATCATCGATCAGATCAAAGCGCAGCTGGAGCGCCTAGTCTCTGTGCGCAAGGTGGTCGACGTGAGCCGCGAGCCGCGAAGCGTGCAGCGCGAGCTCGCCCTCATCAAGGTGAAGGGCACGGGCGATAAGCGCGTCGAAGCCTTGCGCGTCTCGGAAATCTTCCGCGCTAAGGTGATCGACACCACGACCGAAAGCTTCATTTTCGAAATCACCGGCGCGTCTGACAAGGTGAACGCCATCATCGATCTCATGCGGCCCTTGGGTCTGGTCGAAGTTTCGCGCACCGGCGTGTTGTCGATCAAGCGCGGCGGCGAGGGCGAATAAGCAAGCGCGTTTAGTCAAAGGTATCGGCCCTCTCGTGCTGGCGAGAGGGCCGATTTCGATTTTAGCCTTACGCCGCGGTGCGGCCATGCTTCATCACATCGTCCGCCCTGCGCCCCGTGACGTCGCTCATGTGATCGAAGGCGCATTTGAATGTGCCCATGCCTTGGGTCAAAGCGCGCAGTTCAATGATGAAATCCTGCACATCCGCATGTGGCATGTAGAGTTCGATGCGGTCCCAATCGGTCCAGCCTTCGCGCGGCTCGAAGCCGAGAATCTGCCCGTGTCGTGCCGAGGCGGCGGAATTTATCCTAGGCGTGGCGTTTGACGGCGCATGAACCACGAGCTTTTCAATCGGCTCCAGCAAATAGCTCTCGCATTTTTCCAAGCCCTCCGAGACGCCTATGCGCCCGGCGGATCGGAAGCTTTGTTCGGAGCTGTCGACGCTGTGGAATGAGCCGTCGGTAAGGGTCACGACGACGTCGATTACTGGAAAGCCCAAAGGACCTTTCTCCATGGCGTCGCGCGCGCCTTGCTCAACGGCGGCAATCCACTGTTTCGGCACCACGCCGCCGGTGATGCGGTCGTGGAACATGAAGCCTTCGCCGCGTGCGCCGGGGCGTATCTCCAACAGCACGTCGCCAAATTGTCCGTGCCCGCCAGTTTGCTTTTTGTGGCGGCCCCGTTGAGCCACGTATTTGCGGATGCTCTCCTTATAAGCCGTCGCCGGCCGCCGTGCTGTGACTTCAATATTGTACCGTCGTTTCAGGCGCTCCAGCGCGCACTTGAGGTGCGCATCGCCTTGGCCTTCTAGGAGGGTCTCTCGCGTTTCTGGAAGATGCCGTACGGACAGGCCTCGATCTTCCTCCAGTAATTTCGCCAAGGCCGCCGAGAGGCGCACATCGTCCTTGTGGTCTTTTGCAGCGATCGCCAGCGCATAGAGTGGTGTGCGACGTGGTGTGTCCACACTGACGCGCGTTGAGTTGCCGTTAAAGCCGATAAGATCGCCTGCCTGCAAAGCGTCGATCTTACCCAGCGAAACGACTTCTCCGGCATGCGCGAATTCTACCCGTTGGAATTGCGCGCCGCGCAAGGCCATCAAGCCATTGGCTTTGGCGATGCCTTTATTGCCGCTTTGGATCTCGCCGCCATCCTGCAGCGATGCTCCAAACACGCGCGCCAGTGACGCTTTCCCGGCTTGCCCCGCATGGCTTGATTTGAAGACGTACGCGCAGGCGCCTGCAGCGCCCAGCCGCTCAGCCGCGCGCTCCGGCTGCGGCGCTTCGTGCCGCAGCGCTTTCAGTAAACGGCGCAGACCGTGGGTCTGCGTCGCGGATCCGAAAAAGACGGGCACGATTAGGCCGTCCTGCATTTCCCGTGCGAGATCGCCCATCACGAAATCTTGTGTCGGCGCTTCGTCATTGAGCAGCGCTTCTAAAAGCGCGTCGTCGTAATTGGCGATCTGCTCCAGCATGTGGAAGCGCGCGTCGGCTTCTTCCTTCGCGATACTGGACGGAATTGCTACGCGCCGGGAGGCGTGGCCGGATTGATATTCGTAGGCGCGTTCCAGCGCCAGATCTAAGAAGCCCGACGGCACTTCGCCTTTGAAGAGCGGGATTTGCCGCGCCACCAAAGTCGCGGCGCTGAAAGGCTGAAGCGCTTCTAAAACCTGGTTCACGTTCGAATAGGCCGTGTCGATCTTGTTGACGAAGATCGCGCGCGGCACGCCATATTGCTCAAGCTCGCGCAGATAAGGCTGCAGCAAATGCGCTTTGCTTGGATCCGGATCGGTGACGATGAGCGCTAGGTCGGCGGCGGGTAGTGCGACATCCGTCTCGGCGATGAATTCCAGCGAACCCGGAAGATCGATGATCGAAAAGGTCTCATCCATGAAGTCGAACGCGCTTGTTGAAATTTCGGTGGTTGGGCCAGCTTGGCGCATTTCGATCACGCCTGCCTGCTTGCCGGGTTGTTCGAACGCTTCCGCCGCTTTTTTAAGTGCCTGGGCGAGGGTGGTTTTGCCCCCACCCGAGGGGCCAGTCAGCGCGATTAAACGCGCCGCGCTTTTTGAGCGTGCAGCCATCGGTCATCCTCCGCAAATGAGCGCTTTTGCGCGCTCTGTTGTCGAGATCGCGGACCGTTCTGGCTGTGACCGCCAGACACGATCACGATTGGTTTTGCAGCGTCAGACTCGCGGACTGGCGCCGCGTGTGGTGAGGCCAGTGTAGGCCCTGAGCGGATGACACACCCGGGCGGAGGTTTGGGCAAGAGGCGTCATGCCTCGGGCAACATTAAACCCTGGACACGTTGCGCCGCAGCGACGGGCATTGGGCTTAAGTGTGGGGCGTCAGGCCGCCAGCTTTCGCTAGCAATTCATAAGAGCGCCGGCGCATTTGATGATTGTGCACCATGGTGATGACCATGATTTCTTCGAGGTTCAGCGCTGTCGCGATTTCCTCGAGACGCGCGTGTACGCTCTCTGGCGTTCCGCGAATAAAGCGTGGGAATTCCGCGCCGGGTTCGTAATCGCCGAAATCGCCATCCGCCAATTCCGGCAGCGCATCCTCCGGCGTCGGGATCGGCGAAAAGATGCCGCGCCTTATGCGCCGCCACATGGCGGCGGCAGAGGCGCCCAGATAATCCGCTTCCTCTTGCGTTGGTGCGCACAGAACGCCGATCGCCATGATGGCGCGCGGTTTTGGAGAGGCTTCGGTCGGCCGGAAGGCTTCGAAATAATGTTCGAATGCGGTGCGCGTATTCGGCCCGGAAAAAAAGTGTGCAAAGGCGAATGGGAGACCTAATTGCGCCGCGGCCGACGCGCTCCACAAGCTTGAGCCCAGCAACCAGACGTCCGGTTTGTGCGCCATGGCAGGCGAGATGTTGATGCGGCTGAAAATGTGATCGCGCGGAAAGCTGTGATCGAGAAAAGCGCGCAGCTCCATCAATTGCGGGCCGAAATCGTCGGATTGATAGGCGCTGGTCTCACGATTGCGCACCAGCGCCATCGCTTCGATCTGCGATGAGCCCGGTGCGCGGCCTAAGCCCAAATCGATGCGGCCCGGCGCCAGCGCTTCGAGCATCGCGAATTGTTCAACGACTTTCAGCGGTGCGTAATGCGGCAGCATGATGCCGCCGGAGCCGAGTCGGATCTGCTTGGTGTTGCCCGTCATCCGCGCCAGCAGGATTTCAGGCGCGGGCGAGGCGACCGACGGCATGCCGTGATGCTCCGCGACCCAATAGCGATTGTAGCCAAGCGTATCGGCGAGCCCCGCCAGATCGACCGAATTGTGCAGCGCTTGGCCAGGCGGATAGCCTTCGCCCACGGGGCATTGGTCGAGAACGGACAGCGTCAGCGCCAAAAAACTAGTCTCCGAACACGCGCTTGAAAGCGTAGTCCACGTGTTTGTGGTGGTAGGACAGATCGAAGCAAGCCTCGAGCTGGCCCGCAGAAAGCTTCGACGTCACATTTGGCTCTTCCAACAGGAACTTCAAGAAGAGGCCGTCGCGCGGCGGCGCGCTGGCCCACACTTTCATGGCGTTGCGCTGGACCAGAGAATAGGCGTCTTCGCGGGACACACCGGCCTGCGTGAGCGCAAGCAACACGCGTTGCGAGTGAACGAGGCCGCCCATCGCATCGAGATTGCGCTGCATGTTCTCAGGGTAGATCACCAATTCCTCGACCACGCCGGCGAGGCGGTTCAGTGCGAAATCGAGATGGATCGTGGCGTCAGGCGCAATGCCGCGCTCGACCGAGGAATGGCTGATGTCGCGCTCGTGCCAGAGCGCGACGTTTTCCATCGCGGGCACGACGGCGGAGCGCACGAGGCGCGCCAGACCCGTGAGGTTTTCCGTGAGCACCGGATTGCGCTTGTGCGGCATGGCGGAGGAGCCCTTCTGGCCCTTGCCGAAGCGCTCTTCGGCTTCCAGCACTTCGGTGCGCTGCATGTGGCGGATCTCTGTCGCCAGACGCTCGATGGAGGAGGCGACGACGCCGAGCGCCGCGAAGAACGCGGCGTGCCGGTCGCGCGGGATGACTTGCGTAGAGATTGGCTCGGCGGTGAGGCCGAGCGTCTTCGCTACGCGCATTTCCACTTGTGGATCGACGTTGGCGAACGTGCCGACGGCGCCGGAAATGGCGCAGGTGGCGATCTCTTTCTTCGCGGCGATGAGGCGTTCACGATTGCGCTCCCATTCGACATAATAGCCAGCGAGTTTCAGACCGAAGGTTGTGGGTTCGGCGTGGATGCCGTGCGAGCGGCCGATGGTCGGCGTAAATTTGTGTTCCAGCGCGCGGGTTTTGATCGCAGCGAGGACGCGATCGGCGCCCTTCAAGAGAATGTCGGAGGCCCGCGAGAGTTGGATGGCCAGGCAGGTGTCGAGCACGTCCGAGGAGGTCATGCCCTGGTGCAGGAAGCGAGCGTCCGGCCCAGCGTTCTCGGCGACATTGGTGAGGAAGGCGATGACGTCGTGTTTTACTTCGCGCTCGATGGCGTCGATGCGCGCGGGATCGAACGCCTGCTTGCCCTTCAGGCCGGCGCGGATATTGGCCGGTGCGTCGGCGGGGATCGTGCCCATCTCGGCCATCACGTCGGCGGCGGCGAGTTCGATCTCCAGCCAGATCCCGTATTTGGCTTCATCGGTCCAAAGCGCCGCCATTTCGGGGCGGGCGTAACGAGGGATCATAGTGCTGTCCTGCGGATACGAAGTTTGATGGGTTTGGCTTATGGCGCACGGGCGCCGGGCGCAAGCATCGTCAATCCACTAAGCGGGGACGGCGTCTTGCAGGTCATGGGGTGACGCCCGGAGTACCCCCGTATCTTCCCGTAAGGTTCTGGCGGCGCGGGAAAAATGGAGCGCCGCCCAAAGATAGGGTAGGATTAGAATGAACATTGCCTGTTTCAGGCCGGACGCGGACGCTGCGGCGCAATAGGTTTCAACCCCAGACAATACGCGGCTTGCGCAGGCTGTAGCGAAGTCGAGGCCGTGGAACATTAAAGGTGGTGCGAAATTCGCGGCGGTGAAAACCTGCGACAAGCCGCCCAGCGCCAGGGGGCCGATGCCCAGACCGAAGACTCCGATAAAGAAAAGCGCCCAGGCGGCGGTCAAAGCGCGGCGGTGCGGTTCGGCTGCGTCCTGTAAACTGGCGAAGGCTGGCGCGAATTGCATGGCGTGAAAAGCCGCGCCCAAGAACATGAACGGGACCAATAGCCAAAGTGACAATTGAAAAAGCCCGACGGCGAACATGAGCGCCGCCAGCAAGCAGGCGATTGCCGGGATGCGTGCTTGAAACCGAATGTCGCGGCGCGCCAGTATTTGGCCGATGTGTCCGCCCGCATAGACGCCGATCACGGAACCTACGGTATTCATCGCCGCGATAATGGCCGCTGCATTTATGTAATCGAGTTCGAAATTCCGGCGCAGCATCGGCAGCATGTATTGCGCATAGGCGAAGCCAGTGAAGGCTGTGATCGCAAGCGCGATGGTAAAATGCGCGATACTCGGCTTTTTCCGTGGACGCGCGATCTCTTCGTCGGACAATGGCTTTGGCCGCGGCGGACCGCTTCGTACAATCGCGCGAAACAAAAATGCGGCGGCGATGCCGCTGACGCCCATGGCGATGCACGCCAAACGCCATTGGCCGCCGTCCTGCAGCGCCCAGGCGCTGAGCAGTGCGCCCGCGATTCCGCCGATCGGCATGCCAAGCCCAAAGGCGCCCATCGCCCGATCGCGCGCGCCAATCCGAAAATAGCCCGAGACGATGCAATGCGCGGCAGGTGTGATCCCAGCCAATGCGATGGCGATTAAGATTCGTGTCGCTGTGAATTGCCAGAAGTTTTGCGCAAAGCCTGCGCCGATCGCCCCTGCACCCCATATCAACAAACATAAGGTGATGAGCCAGCGCCGGTTGAAGCGCTCCGCCAGCCACGCCATCGGCACACTGAAAACAGCGAATGCGATTGGGAAGGCGGTGACGCAAATTACTTGCGTCTGAAAGTCGTTGAGTCCGAATTCCTTGGTGGCGGCTTGGCAGATGGTCGCGATAAGCGTCATCGCCGCAAAGCTGAACGCAAAGACGACGAAGAGCATCGCCATCATGCGTTTTGCTCCGCGCGCAACTGGCGCTTCGCTTTCTAGGCTCATTTCTCACCCCCAACGGCTACTGGGTGGTTGTTCGCCGTCTGTGACGAATTTACGGCAAGTCTGATGCGACAAGAAGCGCTTCGGCTGCTTTTCCTTAGTGTAAGCCACTGAGCGGCGTCGCGTTGCGCTGGCATTGGCTGGATCAACCGTGGCATGGCGGCGCAATTATCACTGCGACGACAACGCTCAACGCGCGAGGGAGAAAATTTTGTCTGAATTGGAAGCAATGCTGGCGCGGTATGCGATTGAACGAGAACTCATCAAATTCGCGCGCGGAATGGATGCGCGGGATTGGGCGGGACTGAAGACGATTCTAACCGAAGACGCTATTGCCGATTACGGGCAGGGCGATTTGCATGGGCCTGACGCTATTATTGGCGTGATTCGGTCCTACCTAGAGGTATGCGGTCCGACGCAGCATTTGCTCGGCAACCTTCTCGTGGAGCGAGAAGGCGATAGCGCCATTAGCCATTGCTATGTGAGCGATATGCATCTGGGCGCTGGCGCGAACGCTCATCTGAAGTTCTGCACTTTAGGCGATTATCACGATTGCTGGAAATTGATCGATGGGCGCTGGCGCTTGGCGGCGCGCCGCAAGGACAATCGGGGGTATTGCGGCACGCTGGATGTTTTTGCCAAGCCGGAATGAGCGACATTAGGCCGAGCGTCTTGAAGCTCGCCGTGAAGTTCGACCCGATCACCAGATGGTCGTTTACCGTGACGCCAAGCGCGCTCGCAGCCGCGACAACCTTTTTGGTCAGGTCGACTTTGGTCATGTCGACATCCGCTTTTGAGGGCGTCGGATCGCCGGACGGGTGATTGCGCACGAGGATAATGGAGGCGGCGGCGACCTCCAGCGCGCGGCGCGCAACCTTGCGCGGGTAAACCGGTGCGTGATCAAGGGCGCCGTGATTAAGCACCGCATCCGCCAGTAATTGATTGCGCCTCTCGAGATAAAGGATCCGGAATTGTTCGTGGGTTTCGTGCCGTAAAGCGCGCTTGCGATAAGCTAAAAGAGATGTCCACGAACTGATTGCGCCTTTGCGTTTGACGTCTTCCCGGCTGTTGAATTCAAAGGCTGCCTGCAGGATCTTTAACTCCAACGCTGTGGCTTTCGATATCCCATCGACTTCTATGAGGCGCTGGATCGGCGCCGCCAGAACGCCGGACAGGCTGCCGAAACGCTTCAGCAAATCCTTGGCGAGTGGTTTCACATCACGGCGCGGAATGGCTCGAAACAGCAACTATTGCAGCACTTTGTAGTCGGCGAGTCCTTCGGCGCCGACTTTTTTGAAGCGATCGCGCAGCCGCTCGTGGTGGCCCATATAATGCGGCGCGTCGTCTGTTTCGGCTTTGGCGACGTGCGGCGGGGCAGGGCGGAGCGTTTGCTCGTCTTCGGCATGTAGGAAAAGCGGCGCTTCGGACAATTCAGATTGTGGCCGCGCTGGGTCGCCTGCGCGACGCTTTCGCATTAGCCTTCGACCGCAACGAGCTTGTGCGGTTGGTCCAATCCGGCGGGGGATTTGGTGAAGACTTCCAGGCCGTTTTCCGTGACTCCCACGGAATGCTCGTATTGCGCGGACAAGGATCGGTCGCGGGTCACGCTCGTCCAGCCGTCTGGCAAGATGCCCACGGCCGCCTTGCCCAAATTCACCATCGGCTCGATCGTGAAGAACATGCCGGGGCGAAGCGCCGGGCCCTCGCCTTGACGGCCGAAATGGAGGATGTTCGGCGCGTCATGGAAAACTCGCCCCAGGCCGTGGCCACAGAAATCACGCACGACCGAGCAACGATCCGCTTCGACCAGGTTCTGGATCGCCGCGCCAATATCGCCCAAATTGGCGCCGGCCCGCGCCGCATCCATGCCGGCGTTCATAGCAGTGTAGGTCAGGTCCATCAGACGCATCGCTTTGCGCTTTATCGGCGGCGCCGCGTACATGCGGCTCGTATCGCCGTGCCAGCCGTCCAGAATCACGGTCACGTCGATATTGACGATGTCGCCGGCGCGCAGCGCCCGGCCTGAAGGGATGCCGTGGCAGACGACGTGATTAATCGACGTACAGACCGTGTGCCGGTAGCCGCGGTAAAAGATGCAGGCTGGGGTTGCGCCATGATCCAGGGTAAATTGACGGGCCAAATCGTCGATCCGCTCGGTTGTGACGCCTTCTTTGACCTCTTCGACCAGCATATCGAGGCAGCTGGCGGCGATATGGCCAGCCCGGCGCATGCCCTCGAAATGCTCCTCGGCGTGGAGCTTAATGTGCCCGGTGTTTCGAGTGGGGGCGTCTTGGGCGGCTGTGAAAACCATGAAACCAACCTAAATACGACGCCAGGCGGGCAGGCCGCGCTTTGGCTTAAACATGAAACGGAAGTCTAGCCCGAAACAGGCGAGAAGGCTATCACAGAGCATGGGTCAAAAAATTGTCACCGCGGCCGTTCTCCTGATTGGCGATGAGCTGCTTTCCGGGCGCACGCGTGACGTGAACCTGCAAAATATCGCGCAATTCCTGGGGCCTTTGGGCGTCGGCGTCGCTGAAAGCCGGACCGTGCCGGACGTCCATGAGAAAATCGTCGCGGCGCTGAACGAGTTACGCGCTAGCTATGATTATGTGTTTACCACCGGCGGCATCGGGCCGACTCACGACGACATTACCGCCGACGCCGTGGCCGACGCCTTTGGCGCCCACATTGGAGAGCGGGATGACGCTCTCAAGCTTTTGATCGCGCATTATGGCGGAGAGGACAGGCTCTCGCCGGCGCGCCGGCGCATGGCCCGCATTCCAGACGGGGCGGACCTGATCATCAATTCCACCTCGGGCGCGCCAGGGTTTCAGATCGGCAATGTGATGGTCTTGGCAGGCGTTCCTATCATCGTGAAGGCGATGCTTGAGGACATTGCGCACCGCATTGACGGCGCGGCTCCGTTGCTGTCCCGGACTGTGCGGGGCAGAGGCCTGAAGGAAGGGGATTTCGCCGCCGACCTTGAGGCTTTGGCGCATGACATGTCCGACCTTTCGTTCGGCTCTTATCCGTTTTTCGAGCCTGGCAATATGGGCGCGAGCATCGTTGTTCGCGGTGTGGACGCGGACCGGCTCTCTTTAGCCGTGGAGCGGATTGTCGCACTTGTTCAGAAGCAGGGGTGTAGTCCGGAAATCGACCCGGACATAAAGGCTTAGCTTTTATCCTGCGTTTCGCACGGGATCTTCCGGCGATTTTGTGGGGCAGGCATGTTTCAATTACGTGACTTTGCGGTTCCCAGCGTTTAGGCCGAGCGCCGCGACCAAATCGTCAGCCTCTTTAGGATTGTTGTGCCGCCCGCATCCGCAAATCGCCGCGCCGATATCGATTGGATCCGGGTCGCCGCCTTCGGACTATTGATCGTCTATCATGTCTGCCTGATCTACGCGCCGTGGGACTGGCATGTGCATAGCGTCCACACGATTGAGGCGCTGCGGTACGGCGTGCAGATTACAAATCCATGGCGCCTTACGCTGCTGTTTCTCGTATCCGGCGCCGCGCTCGGCTTCATGTGCCGGAATCGCCCCGCAAAGGCTGTATTCGGCGCGCGTTTTAATCGCTTGTTCGGGCCATTTGCGTTTGGTGTTCTGTTCATCGTGCCGCCCCAAGCCTGGATCGAGTTCATGGACAAGGGGACTTGGGACAAAGGCTATATTGAGTTCTGGCTGGCGCAGTTCAAGCCGGAGCGCTGGTCTGTTTCTTTCTCGATGAACCATTTATGGTTCGTGTTCTATATCGCCATGTACAGTTTCGCGGCCTTGGCCTTGTTTGGCGATCCGCGCCGCCGGACGGCTGTCGCCGATTGGCTTGAACGATCCTTGTCGGGATGGCGGCTGTTCGTGATCCCGCTCATCTATTTGTTCGTCGTGCGCCAATTGCTGGTCGGCTGGTTTGGATTGTCCAATCACTTCCCCAACGATTGGTACAATCACGCAATGTCGTTCGCGTTATTTTCCGGGGGCTTTTTGCTTGGCTCTCGCGACGGCATCTGGAGTACGTTGGAGCGCTTGCGTTGGCATTTTCTCGCGATTGCTTTGTTGGCTTTGACGCTGCTCATTCTGAATGAAATGCATCCCGGTGGGCGGGCGTTCTTCAGCTCCGTTCGCAACTCGCTCTACGCACTGGATCAGTGGTCGACGATTTGCACGATACTCGGTTTCGCCAGCAAGCACCTTCGCAATTCGGATGGGCCCGTGTTGCGCTATCTCACCGACGCCGTGTTCCCTTGCTATCTTGCGCATCAGACGATCTTGGTGATGGCGGCCTATGCGCTGAAGCCTCACGGGCTGCAAGTGTGGGTGGAGGCGCCGATTTTAATGGCGGTGACTTTGGGGGGCAGCCTAGCGATTTATGAGATCGTCCGGCGCATCGACATCATTCGCCCGCTTTGGGGATTGAGGCCGCGTCTGAAAGCCGTCGCCGCGCCGCGGCCTGACGTGCCGACGGACCTCACGCCCGAGAAAAAGTCCGCGACGGGCCATTGAGGGGCTGAATTGGCGCTGGAGGGTGATCCAGGCGCCCTGAGGACGCGTATTTTCATCCGTGTACGCCTAAAGAATGCGTCGGTGCAGCCTTGTTGGGGACAGGCTGCAACGTTGGCGCCCCTTGTCTTTAAAGCCATGAGCGTCCGAGCTCTGCGTGGCGTCATTATTTGACGCGCCGCGCGGGTCAGGGCATAGGCTAATACGTTGGTTTCCAACGTGCGCGCGTGGCGAAATTGGTAGACGCACAGGACTTAAAATCCTGCGACTTCGGTCATGCGGGTTCGATTCCCGCCGCGCGCACCACAAGACCTTTCAGTGAATGTTTTCGGGCATTATTTCCAATGTGACGCGATAATTGCGCGCTCTTGTTCGGCCTCGTAGGGCGCACCTTCGATCATTGAATCTATCAGTATGTGGATTGGTTCCGGCGCCACATTGGGTGCGGGGGCGTCACTTTCGAAAGCATGCTTCGCCAGCACCTCGATGCGCCACTCGCCAGCGTCGCGACAAGCTACGCCGCTCATGAGACTTTTCTCGGCGCCGACTTCAAATTGACGGCAAGCGCCGCCGCCGCGTGCGGCGAAGCTTAAAACAATGTGGGCCGGGATGTTGGCGCCCAGATGTAGTTCCTGGCCGGTCTCAGCGGAATCCAGAAAACGGGCGAGTTCTAGGCCTGCATAATTGCCGCGTAGCGTAGCGACGACGAGGTGTGGCGAATCTGGCGACAGCGTACTGGGCACGCTTATGCGGCCGATAAAGACGCCTATTGCAAGGATTGCGAGCGCGACGCCGATCCAAACAAGCGATGGCCGTTGGTTTGGTGCGGCTGCGCCGCTCGCCGCTTTTAGGATTTCCGGCGACAGCGATTGGGTAAGCGTGTCATCGAAGGCGGCGGCGGCGCGTTCCCGTGTTTGTTTGATACGGGCGACGCGTTTGGCGAGAGCCGGGCTGCGAGACAGTGCAGCTTCCACTTCGGCCATCTCGGTAGGCGGCAGAAAGCCGTCGGCGTAGGCGACCAGCTTGTTCTCGGGGACAAAAGGAATATCTGGCACAAGTCGGCGCCGCCTTTAGGCGGCTCCTTCGGCTCTGCGATTCGCGCCCAAAGCGATATCTAAGCTCCGGCGTGCGCGCGCGTGGATTTGCGCAGCGCGTTGCGAGGGAATGCCGAGAATGGAGCCAGTCAGTTGTGCGCTCAGTCGTTCGATCACCATCAGACCGATCACGACTCGGTCATCGATCTCCAAAGACAAGATTGCGGCTTTGGGCGACGATTGCGGTAAAATCGCTGGCGCTTCCAGACAATCGGTGTTCGAGAGGTGATCACGCCAGAGCGTCACCATTTCACTGAAGGCGGCGATGTCCAATTCTGCGGGATCATGCCGCGCGGCGTTCTTCGCGGCTTTTCGCCAAAGATTGTCATAAGCGGCGGCGACGAGGCTGTTTGCGCTGTCAGGCGCACCTTGCGTCAATACAAGCGCAAAACGGCGCATGCGCGGCGCCAGCCGCAATAATTGCGCTTCTAAGGCTGAGCGGCGATGTCGCATGACGGTCGCTTCCAAGATCAGACGCTAATACAGAATCGGAATATTGCCTTAGACCGAGGGAATTAGATCGGCGAATTCTTCTTTTTTCAACACAAAATCGCATCGTCAATTCAGAAGAGCGCTTGAAAGATAAAAGTTTTGCATCGGACGGCGCACAAACCTGCTGACGCGCGAAAGCACAATCCTGTCAGGCGCTGGTCAAACGTCTCATTGAGGGCGGTAGAGCCGGGGGAGGCTTTCCTCAAATCGCAGATAGCCAGGTTTCGCTTTGCCAGCAAAGAAAAGCCGCCGCGCTGCGGGCGCGACGGCTCATCTTTTTAAGCGAAATTGTACGTTCGCGACGCGAAATTACAAAGCGCGCTTCAGTGTTACGACGACGCGTTCTTCTGCGATTTCGAGACCGTCGAAATCGGTGTCATGGTAACGCAGGTCCAAGCCAAAGCCGGCCAGGGAATAGGTGCCGCCGAGGTTCCAGGTCGTGTAGTTGTCTTCGCCAAAAACGCCTTCTTCAACGTCTTGGAAGCCGACAGCGCCAGACAGGCTCAGCGCGTCGATCACAGTGTAGCCTGCATTGGCTTCAACATAATAGGCAGCGCCGGTTTCGCCGGTGTATTCTGGCGAATAAAAGACTGCTGCGCCGAGCGACATCTTTTCGACAGGAGCAACCGAGCCCTTAGCGTAAAGTTCAACATAGTCATATTCGGCGCCGTCATCGCCCGCGCCAGGATATGTGTAATAGGCAACGCCGAGATCGGCGGCCACTGGGCCGAGCGTCGGCTTGAAGCCGGCGTAATAGTCGATTTCGATGCTTTCATCGACGCCGAAATCAACGTTCGAGGCCCACACGCCAGCGTAGAAGCTGCCGTAAGCAGCGTCGAAGCCGCCTTGCACGGCTGGATCTTCAAGCGTTTGCGAAATGCCGCGGAACACGTAATCGGAGGTCAGGGCGATATTGCCCGAGAACGACCAACCAGCGGCTTCTTCAGCCATGGCAGGCGCAGCGACGGCGCACGCAGCTGCCGCAGTCAAAAATAGTTTCTTCATTGCATTCCCCTCTTCGATGCCGCCAACAATTGTTGGCGCGCGGGACAACAGCTGTGGCGGCCTTAACCGCCATTGCCGGTCTGTTGCTGAACTGAACGAGAATCCGGCGCTCGTCACAGGGAGGCGGCCGACCGGAACTCGATTCAATCCAGGCGCCGAGAATCCAGGCATAATGCTAAACCGCTGGTTAAAATCGATGCGGTCCGCTTTTTCACGCCCGGCGTCACGATGCCCCGACGGAAGTAAAGGCCCCGGTTTTAAGCGCAATATCGCGACGCAGCAGAAAAGGGGATAGGGGCCTGTTTAGGCCGACCTGTGACACAAAAGCTTCATTTTTAAGTCGGGCTTTGCGCAAAACTGTCGAACCAGCCAGTAGAGCACCGTCTTGGCGCCATCCAACTTGCCGAATCAGCAGGCGCCTACTTGTCCAAATGATCCAGCGACAAAGGCTTATCGGCCGATAAGCGGAGTTTCCCGGTCGCCCCAAGTTTGATACGCCGCCCGTGTGAGCAAAAAAGCACCGAAAAAACCGACACCCGCGCCGCTGCATTTGGGGGCCAACAGCGTCATCGCCGATTCCCCCGAGGCGGCGCGTCTTGATCGAGCGCCAAACCCGCAATCGGACGCGATCTATGCGGCCCGCTTCATCTGTCCGGAATTTACCAGTTTGTGCCCCGTTACGGGGCAGCCCGACTTTGGCCGGCTGATCATTGATTATGTGCCGGGCGATTGGCTGCTCGAGTCGAAGAGCTTGAAGCTTTATCTCTTCGCTTTCCGCAATCACGGCGCTTTTCACGAAGATTGTACGGTCGGTATCGGCCGGCGCATCGCCGAAGAAATCGAGCCGCGCTGGCTGCGCATTGGCGGGTATTGGAATCCGCGCGGCGGCATTCCGATCGACGTGTTCTGGCAAACGGGCGAGCCGCCAAAGGGCCTGTGGCTGCCGGAGCAGGGCGTGGCGACCTATCGCGGACGCGATTAAAGCACGACCACGCTTTGGCGCGCATTGACCCTTTTTGGTGTGCGTGAAACTGAGGCGGACCTTATTTCGGGAGCGCGCGATGCCAAAGGATGAGTCTGGCGAAGGGCCCGGCTGGCGGATCCTCTCCGGACAGACGATTTACGAGAATCCGTGGATTCGTTTGCGCCGCTATGCCGTTTTGGCGCCGACGGGCGCTTCGGCGGATTATGCGCTCGTACACTTTAAGAAAATCGCTGTCGGCGTTTTGCCAGTCGATGTTGATGGCGCGGTGCATCTGGTCGGGCAATCGCGTTTCCCTTTGGGCGCGTATTCGTGGGAAGCGCCGGAGGGCGGCTGTGAGGCTAATGAAGACCCGTTGGAGTGCGCGCGGCGGGAAATGGCCGAGGAATCCGGATTGCAGGCTCAGGACATCGTTAGAATCCTGGAGATGGATTTGTCGAACTCGGTCACAGATGAGCGATCTATTTGCTATATCGCTTGGGGGTTGAGCCCCGCCAGCGGCGCGCTGGATGACGTGGAATTGCTCCAGCGGCGGCGTGTTCCGTTCATGGCGGCGCTGCAGGAAGCCCAAGACGGGCGGATTCGGGATTCCCTGACGGTGGCGATGTTGTACCGGGCGCATCATATGGCGGTGACGGGACTTTTGCCCCCAGCGCTCGCTCAGGCTATGCTGGAGCGCTGATATCGAGCGCCGTCCGAACGGGTGGCGTATCTGGGAGAGGCCTTTATGGCGGAAGCGAGAAATGTAATCGGGCTGGAGCAAAGTCAGCCGGTGTGGACGCGCCTCAGGGCGGACGCCGCGGCTGCGGCGGCGCAGGAGCCGGTTCTTGCAAGCTTTCTCAACGCCACAATTCTGAACCATACCTCGATGAGCGATGCGCTGAGCTTTTTATTGGCGCAAAAACTGGGCGCGGCGGATGTCAGCCAATTGATGATGCGGGAAGTGTGCGAGGATGCGTTAAACGCCGATCCTTCCATCGTCGAGGCGGCCGAACGCGATATGCGGGCGGTCCGCGAACGCGATCCAGCGTGCCGGTCTTATTTGCAGCCTTTCTTGTACTTTAAAGGGTTTGCCGGGCTGCAGGCCTATCGGATCGCGCATTGGCTTTGGACGCAGCGCCGCG
>Ga0247831_1001174_pt1 | contig 51634 bp, 43 predicted proteins | sample LaCruzMarch2015__9_FD_192406 | JGI IMG/M metagenome (GOLD analysis project Ga0247831, IMG submission 192406) | Freshwater microbial communities from meromictic Lake La Cruz, Castile-La Mancha, Spain - LaCruzMarch2015_1m | ecosystem: Environmental > Aquatic > Freshwater > Lake | place: Spain...
AAGCAGAAAAAGTAAATGTATCGGATAATAAGAATATCCACATCATCAATTTTCCATAGCCAACTTTCATTGGTTGCACGCCACCTTTCCAAAATAAATGTTCTGCGGTCGTAGAGGTATTTGCACTTGCCATAACTTACAATTATTAGCGGTTTGCCGCTTTGGTTAACAGTTTCAATTAATTTTGACCCAAAAATAGTCAAGAAGTAAATATTATCTAAAATACAATAAAAATACAAACAAATATAGCCAAAGTATATCTAAGAAATGCCAAGATGTAGCACAAACTTCAACTAAAATAGTGTTGTCAGTATCTAACTTCATTTTGAATGCCATTAAAAATGTAGCAATCAAAATAGCAAGTCCAAGTACTAAATGAGCCATGTGTAAGCCCGTAAAAATATAAAAGAAAGAACCTGAAGGATTTCCTTTCAAAAAAACACCTTGCTCTTGCAAATTTTGCCAACCTAAATATTGCATCGCTAAAAATACCAGTCCTAAAAAAGCTGTAATTGCTACAAACGTTTTAAGTTTTGTATTGTCATTGCTTTTAGCAGCTTTCAAAGATAGGTGCATTGTACCACTACTTATAATTAGTATCAGAGTACTTATCCAAAAAATAGTCGGAATCTCAAACTCTGCCCAATTACCCTCTGCTCTTCTTACTAAATAGGCACTCGTTTGAGAAGCAAATAGCATCACGATTGTGATGATAAAGAGCCAAATTATAAACTTCCACTTATTTACTGATAGTACCTGAGCTGGCTCCTGTACCCTAATAGTGGGTGATGTATTGCTGTTTTTACTTGATTTATTACTCATAAAATTTGTCGTTGAATCATTTACTTGAGCAGAGCTAAAATAAATAAGAGTGGTATTATATTTTATCCAATAAGTAGGAAATTTGCACTACTGGTAAATATATAAATGAACCGAACATCAATTGTAAAGCTGCTTTTCTATCAACCTTACGCATTAAATGAAATGTTTGTGCTAAAAACAAGACACCAAACACCATTGCTATTACTGCCGAATTAATACCTGTCATACCTAAATAATAAGGAACCCAACAAAGTGGCAATAAAAATAGCGTGTAAATCATTATCTGAATGGCCGAATTAAGATTTTGTCCACCGCTTGAAGGTAATAACCTAAATCCTGCTTTAGTATAGTCATCATTCAATACCCAAGCAATTGCCCAAAAATGCGGAAATTGCCAGAAAAACTGTATCGCAAATAAGATACCTGGCTCAAGTCCAAAGTGGTTTACTGCTGCCACCCAACCAATCATCGGCGGAAATGCCCCTGGTAATGCACCGACTGCGACTGCAATCACCCCAACTCTTTTTAATGGTGTATAAACAAAACCATATAAAAACATTGATAAAAGTGCTAAAAGCCCAGCTTTGTAATTAAACTCATAGAACAAAATATACACTGCAATTGAAGCCATAATCCATCCAAAAACCGCTGCTTCTTTTACCGATAATCTACCACTAGGAAGAGGTCGATTCTCAGTTCGAGTCATCAGTTTATCAAGATTTCTTTCAATAATTTGGTTGATTATATTTGCTGCAACAGTTGTTGCAAAAGCTGCTATTGAAAATAAAAGAAGCTTGGACCAAACTATTTTATCAGAAGCCAAAGTAAATCCTATCGCCGATGAAAAAACAACGGTAGATGATAATCTAAACTTTGTTAAGTCAAAATAAGCCCTAAACTTCTGTGCAAAAATATTTTCTGACACTATTATATTCATTTATTCTTGTGAAGCATTGCTTCTGAAAACTCTTTCTTTATTAAGAAATAAAAATATAACAAATTGGATACCAATTGCTAAAATTCCGAGTGTTAGGTGAATTGGTTGCATTAATCTTGGAAAGCCTAAATAAGCCAATGACAGCCCTGAAAGCAGTTCAATTCCAATTGTAATTAACAGCCCATCTGCAAATTTAGACAATAAGCCTTTTTCAACTACTGATTTCTTAATTTTGTAAAAAATCAAGAAATTAATAAATACAATAATTATCGAAAAGAAAGCGTGCATTTGAAACTTTCCACCTAAATTAGAAACCCATTCAGTTCTAAGAGCATTGCCCAACGTATTAGATACTTGGTCAACAAGCTCACGAACCTGTGTTCCCAAAAGAACTTGCCCTGTTGTTAGAAAAATCGCTGCTGAAACTAAAAAACTCAAAGAACTTTTATCTACAACCTCTTCAACTTCAATAACATAATTATATGAACGAGCAACTGCATATAAGAGAATAAGCACAATAATTACTGATAAAATCATGTGCAGTGTAATCATTACTGGGTGAAGTTCACTTGAAACAACTTTCGAGCCTAACCAACCTTCAAATGCTACTAAAATTGTTGCCAATAAACTTAGAAAGACAATAGTCCTGTCTTTTTTTCTGAAACTAATGAATGAACTTACAAAAGTTGAAAAAACTAAAAAACCAATCGCAACGCCTACTAAACGGTTGATATATTCAATCCATGTTTTAATGGCATTAAATTCTACTTCACCTTTAAGTTTTTCACCGTAAATCTCTTTGTAATTACTTGGAAGCTGCGAAATATCAGTTGGAGGAACCCAAGTGCCAAAACATTTTGGCCAGTCTGGACAACCCATGCCCGAACCCGTTGCTCTTACTATTCCACCGACTAAAATTAGAAAGTAAATCGCACCAATCGTCCAAAAACCAAGCTTTCTAAATACTTTACCGTGTGTCATAAATGGTTTGAGACAACGATTCACAACATTGCAGTTGTGAATCGTTTATAATTTTATCAATCTGGAATGCTGTAATCAAACTTGATTCCTTCGATTTCTTTCTCTTCACTAATCAATTCATTCTCATACGGGAAATTTGATTCTGGCGTAGCAGAGAATGGAACGTTTTGAGGAATAAAATCATCGGCAGCACCTGGTTTGCTGTAATCATATGGCCAACGATATACTGCTGGAATCTCTCCTACCCAGTTTCCGTGACCTACATTTATTGGAGTTGTCCACTCCAGAGTATTAGATTTCCAAGGGTTTTGAGGTGCTTTCTTACCCCAGAAAATAGAATAGAAGAAGTTGTACAAGAAAATTATATTTGCTACAAATACTACTATTGCTGCAATAGTACTTAATTGTGCTAAATCTTGGTACTTATTTGTAAAGTCAAATCCAGTATAGGCATAATATCTTCTTGGGAAACCAGCAATACCTAAATAGTGCTGAGGGAAGAAAACAAGATAGACCCCAGCAAATGTAATCCAGAAGTGAATATATCCCAATGTAGGATTCAACATACGACCAAACATCTTAGGAAACCAATGATAAACACCTGCAACCATTCCGAAAAAGGCAGCTGAACCCATAACAAGGTGAAAGTGAGCAACTACAAAATAAGTATCGTGTAATTGAATATCTAATGCACTATTACCTAAGATAATACCAGTTACACCACCTGAAACGAAAAACGAAACTAAACCAATTGAAAACAACATGGCAGGTGTAAAAATAATATTACCTCTCCATAGTGTCGTGATATAGTTAAATGCTTTTACGGCCGATGGTACTGCGATAATCAGTGTTAAAAGCGTAAACACCGAACCTAAGAAAGGATTCATACCCGTCATAAACATATGGTGTGCCCACACAATAAATGCTAAGAACATGATACCAAGCATTGAGAAAATCATCGCTTTGTAACCGAAAATTGGCTTTCTTGCATTTGTGGCGATAATTTCAGATGTCATACCCAACGCAGGTAAAATTACAATATATACTTCTGGGTGGCCTAAGAACCAAAATAAGTGTTGGAACAAAATTGGGCTACCACCTTGATTTGGAAGAGCTTGTCCGTTAATGTAAATGTCTGACAAATAGAAACTTGTACCAAAGCTACGGTCAAAAATCAATAATAAAGCCGCTGATAATAAAACTGGGAACGATAAAATACCCAAAATGGCAGTAAATGTAAACGCCCAGATAGTCAAAGGCATTTTATCAAAAGTCATACCTCTTGTACGCAAATTTATAACAGTAGTTACGTAATTTATACTACCTAGTAAACTTGAAACAATAAAAATTGCCATACTAACTAACCACATTGTCATACCTGTACCCGAACCAGGAGCTGCATCTGGTAAAGCACTTAATGGTGGATATACTACCCAACCGCCACCCGCAGGACCATCTTGCACGAACAATGAACAGAACATAATAACGCTAGAAATGAAGAAGAACCAATATGATAACATATTGATAAATCCTGATGCCATATCTCTCGCTCCGATTTGTAGTGGAATTAAAAAGTTAGAGAAAGTACCACTTAAACCAGCAGTTAATACAAAGAAAACCATGATAGTTCCATGCATTGTAACAAGTGCAATGTAGTAATTCGGATCTAATTTTCCTGCTTCGTCAAACCATCTTTCGCCCAAAACAGGCTTTAACCAACCCAAATTAATGCCTGGATATCCTAATTGTAAACGGAACACCAAAGATAAAAAACCTCCAATTAAAGCCCATAATATACCTGAAATCAAATATTGCTTGGCGATTACCTTATGGTCCTCAGAGAATATATATTTTTTTATAAAACTCTGTGGCTCGTGATGCTCATGTGCTTCATCATGCTCATGAACATGCGTATCTGCGTGTGCTACTGCTGCCATTTTTATATTATTAGTTTAAATATTTTAGATTGAATTCTTATCTTAATGATGAAACTGTTGGTAAACTTGTAACCGCTGATGCAGTTGTTGTATCTGAAGCCGTTTCTGCTGGAAAATATTTCAATGCTTTGGCTTTCAAACTTGCAGGAACTTTCTCTAGAAAATCTGGGTTCGAAGCTAAAAATGATTTTTGCTCTTTTTTCCATTTTTCGTAGTCAGCAGGCTCATCAACTACCAAGATTAATCTCATGGCAAAATGACTTCTTCCACAAACTTCTGTACAAGCAATTTCATATTTAAAGTCCGGATTTCCGAGTTCGGCTTTCATATCCACAGTGCTTTTATCAGCGATAAACCAAAACTTTGTTGGCATACCAGGCACAGCATCCATTTTCACTCTCATATGAGGAATAAATACGCTATGCAATACATCTCTTGCTCTAATTTTCAATAATACTGGTTTTCCTTTAGGAATATGCAATTCTGAACTATTTGTAAAATCATCGAATGAATTTTCATCAGTAAAATCTATTCCAAATTGATTTCCGGCGACATCATCAATTAATTTATAATTATAGTTGCCAAGCTTGCCATTTTCTACTCCACCGTATCTAACCTGCCAACCGAATTGTTTGCCCATGATTTCAATGATTTCAGCATCTTTAGGAGCATCAGACATTACTTTATTCCAAACACGTAGCCCGGTAAATACTAAACCAGCCATAATAACAGCAGGCACTAATGTCCAAACAATTTCAAGTGTGTTATTATGAGGGTAAAAATGTGCCTTTCTGTTTTTGTTATATCTGTATTTTAATGGAAAGTAAAACAATACAGAGTTCACAATTACAAACGAAACAGTTACTACAGCCATTCCAAACCAAAACCAAAAGTCAGTTTCCTTCCCATGTACTGATGAAGCAGATGGAATATCGCCAAATGCCATTAAGAAATCTTTCTTTGCATGAAGAAATGACCAAACCATGCCGATAATACTCAAAATCCAGAAAATGAATAGTCCAATTGCGTTAATGTTATTGGCACTATCTACCACATCATCATTCTGTTCAGTTTCTCCTTTTACTCCTTTCAATAGAGTCTGTGTTTTTGATATTACCAGTACGGTAAGAACAATGAACACAATTGCTAAAGCTACAATCAATAATGTCATGTTACTAAATAATTTACAAGTTTGAATACTTTAACCCTTGTATATAAAAAAGAATGTTCAACGAAAATGTTTAAAAAATTAAATATCGTGGTGCATACTTTCTTCTAGGAATGGGTGATTTTTAGGATATAAGTTTGCTTTAGATAATTCATTTGCTATAAAATAGATAAACAATGAAGCAAATGTTAAGGTTGTTCCCCATTCAATAATTCCAATCCCACCTTGGTCTTTGGCAATACCAGGCATGTGCATTTGGTAGAAATCAAACCAGTGACCGATTATTACCGATACGCTACCTAATTTCAAGAATGTTGGTCTTCTTTTTGAGTTTCTTGCCATCAAAATTAAGAATGGGAAGAAGAAATTTAAAACTAAACTAATATGAAACGGCCACCAATACCTGCCTTGGAAACCTGTGAAACGCTCACGGAAATAGATTGTTTCTTCAGGTAAGTTAGCATAAAATATTAATAAATATTGTGAAAACCATACATAAGTCCAGAATACTGAGAAGCCAAAAATAAATTTACCTAAATCATGCAAATGACTTTCATTAACAATTTTTAAGTATCCTTGGTCTTTCAACAATAAAATTGTCAACATCATCGTAGCCAACCCAGCCACGTGCCAGCTCGCTAAATGGTACCAACCAAACATAGTAGAAAACCAGTGTGTATCAATTACCATTGATAAGTCCCATGCAGATGTAGAAGCTGTTACAGCAAAAAATACCATAAACAACTTTGAAGCATTGCGGCTTTTATAGTAGTTTTCAAGCCCACCCATTTCATCTTCTAATAAAGAGTATTTACGGATTGCTTTCCAACCAAAATACCATACTGTCACGTAAGCGATTAAACGCACAAAATAGAAAGGCAAATTCAAATACCATGCTTTTCCAGCAATAATTTTATCATAATGCTCGCTTGCTGGGTCCATTATTCCATCATGTGTCCAATGCATAACAATGTGACGTGTTGATGGAAGAGCCATCAAAATAATCAAGATTACACCAGGAACAATAACGAATGATGGCATTGCTTCAGCTACTCGTTTGATTGATGAGGACCAACCTGCTTTAGCAATATAGTTATAAGCAATAAAAAATGCTCCAACTACTGAAATTCCAAGAAAGTAAACACTATTCATCCAAATATTAGCGATAATCCTTGCAAATAATGTTGCACCGTGTTCGCCACCATGTTCTGCATGACCTGCGACTTCGTGACCTGTGGCAGCGTGTTCGCCGCCATGAGATTCCCAAACACCTATTGACCAGCCTTTTGATAATAAGAATGAACCAATAGCTACCATTACAACGCCAATGAGAGCCGCAATAATAAGATTACGTTTGGTTTCAGATTTAAACTCAAATCTTTCTTCTGTAGAAGGAATTTCGTGAGTACTATGAGCCATTTTCTTTAAATTTGAACCCTTTTACTTAAAGGGTGTTAATAAATATATATTTTTATACTTTGTCAAAAAGTCTTAATGCACTTTATGACGGATAGCATTTATAATATTAGTTACCTAATTGCAATCTGTGTACGTAATGAACTATTTTCCATCGCTCCTCTGGGTTAACTTGCGAAGCATGAGACCACATACGGCCTTTTCCAAAAGTAATTACGTGGAAAATATGACCATCGTTCATATTTTTATAAGCATCAGCAGCATAGTTCGGAACTCCTTTATATACTTTACCTACAACACCATCACCCGCACCTTTTTCACCGTGACAATGTAAACAGTTTCTCTCATAAAGCACTTTCCCTTCTTCTTCAGCCTTATCCGACCATGGAATCGGGTTCTTTAACATAACCTCAGCCAAGGCAATACTATCTTTTGGTAAGTTATATACCATCAAGTCATTGACAATTGTACTATCATCTTGCAAGAATGAAGTTTGATAATTCGCACGAGAAATTGTTCCAGCCACTGGCGAACGCATATCTTTACCATCTGCATTGATAATATTTTTACGCCATTGTGTCAGCGGTTCGTACGCACGAGAATTGTACATATTTGGAGCAAATTCCCAACCTGTACTATTATTATCGCTACAAGATGTCAATACAGCCGTAGAAAAAGTTACGATTGATAATGTAAGCGAAATATTTTTTAATGAAACCTTCATTTTTAAATTCTTTGAATTGATAAACAGATAAATGTTATACTTCTTTCACATTTACTTCTGAAGCACCTGATTCTTTCAATAATTTTGAAATTTCAGTTTCTGACAATTTATTTTTAGCAAGGTCAATTGCAACAACAAATTTATCATCAGTACTTCTTACGTCAAATATAATTGGCTTAGATGTCGGGCCTAAATCTTCCATGAAAAAGAAAGTAAATGACATACCAAATGCCGCTAAAAGGACGGTTAGCTCAAATACAATTGGAATATTTGTTGGGAAAGGAAAAAAGTTTTTTCCACCAACATTAATTGGCCAATCCACACCCATTGTCCAGAATGTTAGCAACAATGCACAAAGAGTACCTGTGATACCGAACAAGAAAGCTGCAACCCCCATTCTCGGAAAGCTATAACCTAAAGCTTTATCAAGTCCGTGGATAGCGAAAGGCGTAAACGCTTCATGAATTTTAACACCTTGGTGTCTTATGTCTTCAACTGCGTGTAATAATTCATCGCCATCGTCAAAAACTCCTACTAAATATTTGCTATCTGCCATTTAAGTAATAATAAATGTTGAATGTTGAATGATAAATTAATCTAAATGATTTATAATCAACTACTTATATAATGGTAAAAACTTTAATTACGCTGTTACTTTCTTTTTCTCGGGGTATTTTTCAGATGATGATTTCAATACAGATTTTACTTCCGCCATATTAATAACAGGCAAAAATTTAGAAAACAGGAAAAATGCTGTAAAGAAAAATCCAAAAGAGAATATATAATCAGAAATGTCACCCATTCGTGGAGTAAAATATGTCCAACTTGATGGTAAGTAATCACGGTGTAACGATGTTACGATGATTACAAAACGTTCAAACCACATACCAATATTTACCACAACAGCCATTATGAATGAAACAAGGATGTTTTCACGAACTTTTTTGAACCAGAATAATTGTGGAGAAAGTACGTTACAAGTCATCATCGCCCAATATGACCACCAAAGTGGGCCAGTTGCACGATTAATGAAAGCATATTGCTCATATTCTACACCTGAATAAGCTGCAATAAAAAATTCTGTGATATAGGCGATACCTACAACTGAACCCGTCAAAGTGATGATTTTATTCATCAAAGATATATGCTCAAGTGTTACGTAGTCTTCTAATTTATATACAACTCTTGTTACCAACATCAAATTTTGAACCATTGCAAAACCAGAGAAGATAGCACCCGCAACGAAATACGGAGGGAAAATTGTTGTGTGCCATCCTGGGATAACAGACGTTGCAAAGTCAAATGATACAATTGTGTGTACGGAAAGTACAAGCGGTGTTGATAAACCAGCCAAAATCAATGAAACGTCTTCATATCTTGCCCAGGCTTTTGCTCCACCAGTCCAACCGATAGCTAAGGCACCGTAAACCTTCTTACGAGTTCCATTTGCACGGTCACGAATTGTTGCTAAATCAGGAATCAAACCGATATACCAAAATAAACATGATACTGAGAAATATGTCGAGATTGCAAAAACGTCCCAAACCAATGGAGAATTGAAGTTTACCCACAAAGAACCAAAAGTATTTGGCAATGGAAGAGCAAAATACGCTAACCAAGGACGACCCATGTGCATTACAATAAATGACGCCGCACAAATTACTGCAAAGATCGTCATCGCTTCAGCAGCTCGGTTAATAGATGTTCTCCATTTCTGACGGAATAATAATAATACCGCAGAGATAAGTGTACCAGCGTGACCAATACCTACCCACCATACGAAGTTGGTAATGTCCCACGCCCAACCTACTGTTTTGTTAAGTCCCCATACTCCAAGCCCCTCCCACCATGTCCAAAATACCCAAGCAGTACCATAAAGGAGTACTAATACTGATATTCCGAAAACGATTTTCCATTCCTTGGTTGGTTTTCCCTCAACCTGCTTACAAATATCTTCAGTTACGTCGTGGTAAGTTTTACCATTTAGTACCAAAGTTTCTCTTATTGGTGAAACTACGTGCATAGTTTTATTTTTTTGAGATATTTATTTTTAAATTTCTATTTAAATTTCGAAGCAATCATTCAATTTATGAATGATGTGCTTCTTTCTTTTCTGCATGAGCTGCTTTTGCAACGCCATCCTTGTTACGGATTTTTGTCAAATAGTTCAATTGTGGTTGAACGTTGATTTCTTCCAATACGTGGAAAGCACGACCTTCTCTCTCAACAGCTAACATTTTCGATACTTCTGATTCGTTATCAAGCATATCGCCAAATGTGATTGCATTTGTTGGACATGATTGTGAGCAAGCTGTTTGAATTTCTCCATCTACCGGGCGACGACGCTCTTTTTTCGCTGTCAATTTACCCGCTTGAATTCGCTGCACACACATTGAACACTTCTCAATAACACCACGTGAACGAACGGTTACGTCTGGATTTAACACCATGCGACCTAAGTCGTTATTCATGTGGAAATCAAAGTTATCGTTTTCAAAATATTTGAACCAATTGAAACGACGTACTTTATATGGACAATTGTTGGCACAATAACGAGTACCGATACAACGGTTATAAGTCATTTGGTTTAAACCTTCCGAGCTGTGAGTAGTTGCCAATACTGGGCATACAGTTTCACAAGGTGCATTTGAACAGTGCTGACACATCATTGGCTGAAATACAACCTCTGGGTTTTCAGCAGCAATTTCTAATTCTCTGTAACCACCGATAATACCTTTTTCTGCGAGTGCCTCATCATGACTCATTTCTGAGCTATAATAACGGTCGATACGAATCCAGTGCATCTCTCTTGCACGTGCAACCTCAGCTTTACCAACTACTGACACATTGTTTTCTGCTTGGCAGCTTACCAAACATGAACCACAACCTGTACAGCTATTCAAGTCGATAACCATTCCCCAGCTGTGGTTTTTCTTTTCGTGACCATTCCAAAGTGTAATTTGGTATGGTTTTTTCTCACCTTCCGAAGTTTCGATTTTTGGTTCGAAACGTCCAGCTTTAACATTTTTAACGTATTCGCCTAAAACAGACTCCTGTACAACTGCTGTACGACCCATTACGGTACTGTGAGTTTGTGTTTGTGCTAATGTATATCCGTCTTTTATTTTCTCGATTTTTGCATCGCTTGCCCAATATTGCCCATTAGCAACCAAAGGATAAGTATTTGCCCCTGTATTTCCTGATTTTCCCGCGGCAGTACGACCATAACCTAAAGCTATTGAAATTGTACCGTTTGCCTGACCTGGTTGAATTAATACCGGAATTCCACCTTCCAAATCTGTACTTGTACCTACTACTTTTTTACCACCTACTGTCAAATTGACAATATCTCCTTGTGCGATACCTAATTCAGTAGCAGTTTTCTGCGAAACCGCAACTACATTTTCCCAAGTGACTTTAGAAATTGGGTCTGGCAATTCTTGCAACCAAGGGTTGTTTGCCTGTAAACCTGTTCCTATAGCTACTGATTCGTAGATAGAAACTTCAATACCTGCACCTTTCACTTGAGCAATTGAAGCCGCAGCTACATCAACGTTTCCTGCAAAAACTGCAACCGATACGATTGCTTCAGCTGTTGGCTCGTAAACACCATCATGTAATGCTTGTACCCAAGACTTTCCATTTAGGATAGTGCTGTTCCAGTTTGATTTCAAATATGCTTGATAATCTGCATTCAAACCTGCCCAAGTCAATAAACTTGATTGTGGTTGACGAGTATTAAAAATCAAAGAGATTGTCGGCTGTGTAAGTGAGTAAAAACCTTTTTTAGGTTCTGCATCATTCCAAGACTCTAAGTAATGAGGAGCTGGAGCGATATATTTACATTTTGAAGCCGTTTCGTCTGCACGATCAGCAAATGAGATTGAAGTTGCAACTTTCGACAATGCTTCACCTAATTCAGCACCTCTTGCGTGATCATAAACAGGATTAGACAAGAAGATTGCTGTGCTCACTTGTCCAGCTTTTACTTCATTGATGAAAGCGGTCATTTCAGCATCATTACCTTGACGGTAATTGACTGGTGTGCTTAAATCAATTGTTGTTCCGTAACTACCGAGTAAGCTATTTATAGCGTTAACAATAGTTTGTACTGATGGGTTATTTGAGCCAGATACTACTAAAGCAGCACCTTTAGCAGCGATAAGATCCTTTACACACTTATCCAAGTTTTGAGTTTCAACTGCAACACCTGATATAGCTTTTCCACCTAAAGCGGCAGCAACTTTATTATATATTGCGATGGCAACAGCACCTTCTTGTGAAGGCTTAATCATTCCTCTATAATCGGCAGATGCACCTGTGATTGTCAAACCAGTTTCAAATTGGTAGTGACGAGACATTGTGTTTTTGCCATTCTTGCCACTAGTCAATTTACGAGTAATAGCCCATTGACCTGCAAATGTGTTTGGAGCAATCCAAGTTCCTAAAAAATCAGCGTTAATACCAACTATTACATTGGCTTTGCTAAAATCATAAGAAGGAATAGCCGCTTGCCCGAAAGATTCAGCATTTGCTTGCACAATTGCATAAGATGAATTTGCATCATACGTAATGTGCTTTGTTGAAGGGTATTTTGCAGCGAAATCAGCGACAACCTTTTTTGTTGTTGGAGAAAGAATTGAATTTGTTATAATACGGATATTCCCACCTTTGGCGAGTGCCGCGATGACTTCCTTATCTAATGCTTCCCATTTTATATCTGAGCTGCCTTTTTTTGGTGCTTTCAATTTTTCATTATCATACAAACTCAATACTGAAGCGTGTACTCTTGCGTTTACAGCACCTTTTGTAATAGATGAAAGTTTATTTCCTTCTATCTTAATAGGACGACCTTCACGCGTTTTTACTAATATACTGCAATAATCGCCACCTTCTGAGAAAGTAGATGCGTACCAGTTTGGAATGCCTGGCTCTACACTCTCTGGTTTGTTTAAGTAAGGAATAGCCTTGCGAACAGGAGCATCGCAAGCAGCCAATGATACTGCTGCCACGCTAAAGCCTAACACTTTCAAGAAGTCACGGCGATGAGTTGGCTCGACAGTTTCGATGTCATCTAAATCAAATTCACGATTGGCATTTTTTACAAACCCAATGTCGTTTTTCAACTCCTCAACCCCTTTCCAATACTTTTTATTAGTGTTTTCCATATAACCCTAAATCCCGGAGGGACTTTATTTTTTTCTGTAAAAACTTAATTTCTTTTTATTAAACTGAGGTATTAATAATGGCATTTCGCACACTCTAATCCACCGTTATCCTGTACTTTCATGACTCCTTTACTTACTGCACTGTGAGCTTCCATCAATTTAGCGTAATAACCGTTGTCTTTGCCATTCACTTCTGATTTACGGTGACAATCAATACACCAGCCCATTGTTAGACTTGAGCGTTGTTGTACTACCTCCATCTTCTCTATTTCTCCGTGACAGTTTTTACACTCTAAACCACCAACATTTGTGTGTTGTGCGTGGTTAAAATAAGCTAAGTCAGGTAAGTTGTGTACACGCACCCACTCAATTGGCTTATTAGTTTCGATTGCAGTATAAATCTTTTGAATTTCTGGCGATTCACGCTTTATAGCGTTGTGACAGTTCATACAGATATTGGCCGAAGGAATACCTGATTGTTTTCCTTTATATACGCCTGTGTGGCAATACGCACAGTTAATTTTCATTTCACCTGCGTGCAATTTATGAGAGAACGCAATTGGCTGTTTTGGAGCATATCCTTGGTGAACACCGATTCCGTACATTCCATCGAAAGTAGCTTTTGTTGCTAGTAAGATGAATGCCCAAACGATTGCCGAACGAACAGTTTTGTTTGCCGCAATGTTTTTGAAACTTGCTTGGAGTTTTTCTCCAAAAGAAACAGACGTACCTGCCGCAACTGCATCAGCACCTGACAATCTATTTAATAATTGTAAGATACCAAGTAAAGCTACCAAAACAAGACCCATGATAATTAATAATGCTACTAAGATAACATTGATAAAGGTACCACCACCTGTTTCGGCTGGTGTAGCAGCAACTGCACCTGAAACTGCAGCAACGACGACTGGAGTAACATTTGCAGATTTGATGTAAGCTAAAACCGCTTTCACTTCATCATCACCAAATGCAGCAAAAGCAGTCATTTGAGTTTTGTTATACTTTTCGTAAAGCTCATTGGCATACTTATCGCCACTGGCTATCACACCCATCGGATTGTTTATCCACTTCTTCAACCAAGCATAATCTCTACGTTCTTCAATACCCGCTAAACCAGGTCCAACAACAACTTCTGCCGAAGTAGCGTGACACTGTGCACAGTTATTTTTATACAACGCTTCTCCCTTCGCTACATCTCCGCCACCAGCAGGTGCAGCAGATGCAGTTGATGTGCTATCTTGTGCCGCTACATAACCAATTGATATGCTTACAGCAACAGAAAGAGCTAAAATTGACTTATAAAATTTACGAATCATATTTATATAATGTAGTATTCCTACTTTTTCAGACTGCAAAACTACGCTACTATTGTTTTCTATCAAATAGCTTTTGTTATTTTTTTTATAGCTAACAGTAATTTAGAATTATTTTAAATAGGCATATAATTACTTTATTATAAGCATTTTACAACAAAAAACCATCCCAAAATCAACGTATACAGATGACTATAGAATGGTATTTAAGCAAGAATTTTAATTATTTGTAAGGTACGTAATTTGTATATTAATGAAAAAATCTTTTCACTTATATATGCCGCAAAGGTAAAGTATAACCGCTTTTGTTGCAAATTTAAAGGTATAAACTTATGTTTTTACGGTAAAAAAACTAATTTAATAATATTAGCAAATTCGGATTTTTTAAAAAATATTATTTAGCCTAGATTGCATTCTGACCTAATTTCTTATTTTAAATGATTGAATTATCTACCCCAACAGCGTTCAATTTTGAACAAATTCTTCGGTTTCTTTCTCGGAATGAAAAAGAATGCCTGCACACCATCAATAATAAAGAGATTTATAAAGTTATTTCGTTTGAAAATTCGCTCATTTTATTCTCAATATCCTACGATTCCCATTTGCAAATAGCAATCCATTCTGAAAATCAGGACCAAAAAACTGTTGAGATTGTCAAAAATTATGTCTCAGATTGGTTTGATTTGAAAGCGAATCTACCTCTTTTTTATGAAACTGCTCAAAATGATAAAGTTTTGGCTTCGCTTTGCCAAAAGTATTATGGACTAAGAATGATTGGAATGCCGGATTTATTTGAATCTTTGGTTTGGTCGATTATTGGTCAGCAGATTAATCTAAATTTTGCATATTCATTGAAAGAAAAGCTAGTTCAGAATTTTGGTCGGAAACTTTTTCATAATAATGAAGCATTTTATGCTTTGCCTACGCCCGAAAGATTGGCAAGTTTGAATCTTGAAGATTTTCAGCCATTTCAATTTAGTAGAAGTAAAGCACAATATATAATTAATGTATCTCGTGAGTTTGCCGAAGGAAATTTATCCCAAAAAGCTTTGAAAAAATTATCATTCGAGGAAGTGAAAGAGGAATTAGTAAAAATAAAGGGCGTAGGAAACTGGACGGCTAATTATTCAATGATGAAAAGTCTAAAAAACTATGATGCTTTTCCTGTGGAAGATGTTGGTTTGCACAATGCCGTGAAAACACAATATGGCTTAATGGCAAAGCCAACTATGAGTGAATTGAAACAAATGGCCGAAAAATGGAAAGGTTGGAGAGGATATGCAACTTTCTATTTTTGGCATTCGCTATTGGGTTGAACTAATTTTCAGAAAATGCGATTTTTAAAGAACAAACTTTCTCAAAAATGGCAAAGAAAACATTAATAATCGGTGCATCAACCGACCCGAGCAAATATTCATATTTGGCAGCCGACCGATTAGTCAGCCACAATTATGATATTGAACTTTTGGGTATAAAAGATGGAATTGTAGCTGGTAAAGAAATAAATACCGAAAAAGTAAAATTTGAAGATATTGATACGGTAACGCTTTACGTGAGTCCACAAAGGCAAAGCGAATATTTTGATTATGTGACCAACCTAAAACCTCGGAGAGTTATTTTCAATCCTGGTACAGAAAATCCTGCATTTGAGAATTATCTGACCGAAAAAAGTATTGAACCGATTGAGGCTTGTACACTTGTTATGCTTGCTACAGGGCAGTATTAATTAGCCATTCGCCCATCAAAACCTATTTCAATTAGCTTATTGTAAGCATCCCATACATTATCTGGAATTTGCATCGATACCAAGAACCCTTTTTCTGGGTAAATTTTCAAACGTTGTAAATCGCCCGTCATATTACTAATTACCCGTTCTTTGCTAATATTATTTTCGGCACACCGAGCAATGTATTGAGCGTAAGAATCAGGTTTGGCAGTTGAAATGAATTTAAACTCCGCAAATTGAACCAAAGCTGTTGCATAAGTTCGACGCACCATGTAGGGTTTTTGAACCAAAATAAAATTCTGAAAATCATGACCTTTTTCTTTCAAAACCTTTCTTGTACAAGAAAAATTCTGACCAGTATTTGTAGCTTCATTGTCAATTATGATTGCTTCTTCAGGCACACCAGCCTTTACGGCAATATCAAAAAAAGCATTAGCTTCTGTTTTTGGCGTAGAATTTCTTAGTTCACCTATTGGTCGGACTACCCCTCCCGAAAAAATAATATATTTTGCCCATCCTTCTTTATACAGTTCTACAGCATAATCAGCTACACTAGGATCGTGGCTTCCCAAAACAAAAATTGCCTCGGCTTTTTGTAAAGGTTGTTTCAAGAAATGATAATCGTACAGAAGCTCTGCGTAATAGTCAACTAGTTTTTCGTCCATCTTCAAATAAAATTTACCAATCGGCAAAATTATTAATTATTAATCAATAAAGTTCAATACTTTTAAGCTTGAATTTAGTCATATATTCAGCATTAAACATATAAAACAATAATTACTAAAATGGTCAACGCAAAACATTTAGCAACATTCGTTCTCGGAGCTGCTGCCGGCGTAGCAATTCATAAATATTTACAAACCGAAGAAGGAGAAAAAGCTTTAGCAGATTTGAAAATAAAAGCGGGGCAGTTTAAAGATGAAGCCGAACAAGCTTTTGATAAAGCTCCTGAATATTTTGAGAAACTAAAAACTGAAGCAGGTGCGGCATTGAAAGATAGTTTTCCTTATGTCGAGGCATTTTTGCAAGAATTATTTGGAAAAGCAAAGGTAGCAACCGAAACAACTGCTGGCGAAGAGCCAAAAGCATAAATTTGTGGGGCGAAGTTCTGACTTCGCCCTCTTCTATTTTCTATGTATTCTCCGAAGACAATGAAAGAGTAGAAATCTGTCCTACAATTTTTTTACGGTTACACTTACTTTATAGTCTTTTTGATTGATTTCGGTAGCTCCTTTAGGATAAGGCAACACCTCAGAAACCTCTACTTCATATTTTTAGCACCCAAATCAACGGTTGTTTTGATAGGCTTTGATTCAAAATCAATCGAGGAGTCTTTTGAGACGCCCTTATCGCTGATTGTAAAGAAAACCTTTGCCATTCCGGCCCAAATACAAGTAGTATTTTGCGGACAACGACTATCTTCTATTTTTGTTACTTTGATTTTTATACCTTCTTGAAACGTCAGCTCAGTATCAAAACTTAATTCTATTTTTGATGCCAGTGGCGTTTGTGCAACCTTGACTTCTTCTTTTGTACAAGCCGAAAAAACTAAAAGAAAAGTGGCTATGAAATACTTCATCGTATTTTGGTTTTTATTCTTAGATACAATTTGAAGGAAAAAGGTTGGTGAAGCATTAAAATATTTCAAAAATAACCTTTCTTCATTGTCATATTTACATTTGTGTAAATTTTTTTGAAAGATTTCGACGTAAACCCTATCTTCGTTCCATCAAATCTAAAACTCAATTAATTCTATGCGTTCTCACGAAATTGACTACAAAATCTTTGGCGAAGATATACAAATCGTCGAAATTGAACTTGACCCAAACGAAACCGTAATTGCTGAAGCCGGCACGATGCTTTTCATGGAAGACGGTATCATGTTTGAAACCAAAATGGGTGATGGTTCGCAGCCCCAACAAAGCCTTTTTGGCAAATTGATGCAAGCCGGAAGCAGAGTATTGATGGGCGAGTCGATTTTTATGACTCACTTCACCAACAACTCAAATGTCAAGCGTAAAGTGGCTTTTGCCGCTCCATACCCGGGCACAATCAAAGCCGTTGATTTAGCAAAAATCATGGGTAATACGCTCATTGTACAAAAAGATGCCTTTTTGTGTGCAGCAATGGGTACGAGCATTTCGATTCATTTTAATCAAAAACTTGGTGCAGGTTTCTTCGGAGGCGAAGGTTTTATTCTCGAAAAAATACAAGGCGATGGCATGGCGTTTATTCACTCGGGCGGAGTTGTAATTGAGCGTCAACTTAATAACGAAACACTTCGTATTGATACTGGCTGTGTAGTTGGTTTTGAGCCTCAACTCCAATTTGATATTGAGCGTTCGGGAAGTCTTAAATCAATGGTTTTTGGCGGCGAAGGTATATTCTTAGCGACACTCAAAGGCACAGGAAAAGTTTGGATACAGTCATTACCAATTTCTAAACTTATTCAACGTCTAACTCCTTATGGTGGAAATGCTACAAAAGAAGGCGGCTCGGTTTTGGGTGGTTTGGGTAGCTTGTTTGAACATTAAGATTTATTTAAAAATAATAAAATAGCAACTTAGAAATAGGTTGCTATTTTTATTTGTAAAACAGATAATTATTTACAAGAATTCTACTAAATTGCTAATCTTTTAACCAACCTTAAGTTATGACAATGAATATCAATCGCAGAAATTTCTTGAAACAATCGGCTTCATTGGCCGCTATGGCATTAATAACTAATGATTTGCATGCCAAAGGCTCACTTCGTGGAACTTTAAAACAATTTGGTTGTCAACTTTATAGCATCCGAGATGTGCTTCCGAAAGACCCTAAAAACTACATGAAGCAATTAGCTGATATGGGTTACACATATTTTGAAAGCTACTCGAAAGACCCATTTTGGGGTATGACACCTAAAGACGCAAAAGCATATTTAGGCGATATTGGTGTAAAAATGGTAAGTACGCACTTAGGTTTACCCGATACCAACGAAGAAATGATTGCCAAATGTGCCGAAGGAGGCTTGAAATATGTGATTTGTCCAGGTATCGGAATGCAACCATCGGCTGATGCTTGGAAACAAAAAGCGGAAGCATTCACGAAAAATGGCGAAATCTGTAAAAAATACGGCCTACGTTATGGTTATCATAATCATTCTTACTCTTTCCAAAATGCCAACGGTGTAAAAGGGCAAAGAATTTTGCTTGAAAATACTGACCCATCAATCGTATGTTTTGAATTGGATATGTGTTGGAGCGAAGCGGCGGGTGAAAATAGTATTGAACATTTGAAACAATATGGTAATCGCTATGAGCTTTGTCACATAAAACAGCTTTCAACAAAAGACCCAAAACCAAAGCAAACCGACCTTGCTTCTGGAATAATCGACTATAAAGGCTTACTTCGTGCAGCCAAAGATAGCGGAATCAAATATTTTTTGGTTGAACAAGAGCAATATCCAATTGGACCAATCGAAAGTATGAAAAGCGATGCTATTTACTTGAAGGGATTGAAGTTTTAGGCTTAATTTCACTACGAAATGTAAGGCGATGAAAGGGCGTAAAACCATACTCTTTTATCGCTTTTTTGTGGAATGGCGTTGGATAACCCGCATTTAACTCCCAACGATAATGCGGAAATTCGGAAGCTAATTTTGCCATTAAATCATCACGATACGTTTTTGCCAAAATTGAGGCTGCGGCAATAGACAAAAACTTCGTATCACCTTTCACAATGCACGTATGCGGAATTAGTGGATAAGGCGTAAAACGATTGCCGTCTATCAATAAATGTTCGGGGAGAAGATTTAGACCATCAACCGCTCGGTGCATTGCCAAGAAACTCGCTTTCAAAATATTTATTTTATCAATTTCTTCGTTTGAAGCTTCCGCAACGGCAAATGCAATGGCATCACGCTCGATTTCAACCCTCAGCTTTTCTCTTTGATGGTGATTCAGTTGCTTAGAATCATTGAGCCAGTTGTGGGTATAATTTTTAGGCAAAATCACGGCCGCGGCCACCACTGGACCAGCTAAACATCCTCGACCTGCTTCATCAAGTCCAGCCTCTATGGCATCAATATTATAATACGATTGGAGCAAATTAATAAGTGACGCGGTCAACCGTGCGATTTTGTGCGATTTTTAATGAGTGAATGAAAGAATAATTTTGGGCTACTCCAATTTCATTTTTTTTATTAAATAATTAAAACGTGCTTTGAGTAAAACAGCAGAAACCGTCAAGCCAGCCAAAAGCCCATACCAAATTCCGATTGCATCCATATTTAGATTAAAAGCAAGCAAATAACCCAAAGGTAACGAAATAAACCAATAGGCAAACATCGTAATCCAGGTCGGAATATTTACATCAGAAATTCCACGCAAAATACCCAATGAAACCACTTGAATACCATCTGATAATTGAAAAATAGCAGCTACAATCATTAATCGCATGGCAATTGCAATCACCTCATTATCAGCAATATACAGTTTAACAAGAAAACGATTAAAAACTAAAATGATTAACATCATGAAAGTCATGAAAATTATTACCAAAAGCAAAGCAACATTACCCGAAAATCTAATTTTACGCACGTCTTTTAGTCCACGTCCCTCCCCAACTCTAATCCCACCTGCAATACCCAAACCTGAGGCCATCATGTAAGTTGTGGAAGCCACATTAATGGCAATTTGATGAGCTGCCAATTGGTTTTCGCCAAGCCAACCCATCATGAGTACAGCTAGTGAAAAAGCGGCGATTTCAAAGAAAAACTGAAGTCCACTCGGCACACCAATTTTAAAAATCATTGACACTAAATCATTGGTTTTTAGCGATTTATACTTTGTGTGAAGGTATTTATTGAAAGCTTTTGTATTGAATAAATAAGTCAAAAGTGCCAACATCATCAAGATTCGAGTGATAAGCGTTGAAGTCGCCGAACCAATTAAACCCATTTTCGGAAAACCTAAATAGCCATTTATCAGAACAATGTTAAAAATTAGGTTGAAAACTAAACCAAAAACCGTAATCATCATCGCCACATAGGTGCGAGAAAGGCCATCAGAAAGTTGTTTAGCCGCAGCAAAAACAAACATAAAAACATTTGAAGCAATAATAATTGCCATAAAAGCGGGAGCTTGGGCATTGATTTCGGGTGATTGTTGAAAAATCTCGAAATAATTAATACAAACAAAACCAATCAAACCTAAAAGTAAGCTAAACCAAAGCGAAACCTTGATTCCAGCCCTAAAAAGTCGATTGATTTCAAGAACATTACGCTCGGCTTTTGCCTTAGAAATCAGCGGTGCAACCACCGAAAGTCCGCCAATACCAATAGAAGCAATTAAAAAAGACATAGAATTTGCAATTCCAGCCGACCCAAGTCCAATTTTTCCAATGTATCGCCCTACCATGATATTATCTGTTACCCCCATCAAGATTACCCCTAACTGGGCAATAACAATCGGTAAGGCCAGCAAAAAAGTTTTCTTTATTTCTTCTTGGTAGTGTTGGGAAAAAATCGGCATAAAATTTTCTATAAGGTGTATAGTTGACAACAAAGGTCGTGAAATTTTAATCAAAACTTAGCACAGTATTATTAACTTTGTACATACTATTGCACTTTTTCAATGAAAAAACTACACTTGCTTACGTTTATCGCTTGTATCTTGCTCAACGCTTGTAATATCCCAAAACAAGAAAATCAAGCCCCAACTAACCTCGACGGACATTGGCTAAACCGAGAATATTTGGATGCTCTCGAAGCATCACATTCGCCCAAAAATGTGGCAGAGAATTATACTTTTTATGCAACCGAACTGATTTATGACCATACAAAAGGCGATTCAATGATGGTTTTTAATGGGCAAGCCGAATTTACAAATTTGCCAATGAAACGCCGAGGCGATACCCTCAGCTTGAAACTTAACCAAGACAACCAAACAGATATTGTTTATACCACAAGTACTAAAACTTTAATTATTACTGATAAAAAACTCAATCGTGTTTTCCGATTCATCCGTGCTGATAGTAGCTTGATTGACAAAAGTTATACGCCAAAAGTTGCCTTTCCTTCAGCCGTCAATAAAGCTACTTTTGAAGGAAAATGGGACATTTATGAAAACCTTTCAACTCAAAAATCAGGCGAGTTTAGCAGATTCGGAACAATTAAAGGTTGGGATAAATATGAAAACTACACCGTTTGTGTAAACGGAGATTGTGTGGCCAATGAAGATGGTGATGTGATTTTCTTAGGTTCAAAAGATAAATCAGATATGTATGGATTCCAATCAAAAGGAGATTCTATAACGATTTTCGAACTAAACCAAATCAACGATGCCGACGAAAAACCAATGTATAATCAAGGTAAACCGTTGATTTTGTTGAAGAAAAGCAAAACGCCAAAATAGCCCACGCCCCTAAATTGGTAACTTCTGATTCTCAGATTTTACAAATAAAAAATTAGTATTACAAAGTATAAATAGGCTTTATTCCGTAGTTCAGTTTTGTAAGCTATTATGTCAATTCATTGCAAGCATTATTTAAAAAAAGTATTTTTTATAAGACTTTTTTTAAATAATGCTGTTTATAATGTTGTCAATCAATCTTCTCTTTCTAAAGTAATATTATCAATTGGACGAAGAATCAATGGCACTTTCTCGACCTTTACGTTGCTTGTATCAAGGCCAAACCATTTATCTTCTGAGCTTGTAAAGCCCTTTATAAAGAAATAGGCTTCCATCGTTATGCGTTCCCAAAACGGAAGATTGTTTTCATTAGATAAATATCTTTCCAAAACTATAAAACAGAAATCGCCAGTTACATTTTGTCTGTTCAGAGATTCGTATCGACTTCTAATGTCAACTTCCTTGCGTTTTACCATTTCTTCAATCACCTTTCTGAAATAGAGATTAATTTTTTGTTCAACCCTAAAGCCTAATTTAAAATTTACCTTAATTACATCATCTGGCTCGATGATATTTACCTTATATTTCATTGTGTAAGGTTCATCAGTAATGTCAACGTGGATAAACCAATAAATATCTGCACGTTTTGGTCGTTTCTCAAAAATCGAATACATTACCTTCGATTCGATTTCTGAAACCCGGTGTGCATTACTCATGTAAACCAGGTGTGTAGCGTATTTTTGAATAGATTCATCATTACTTAATTCTTTCAAGCCATCAATGTATTTATCTAATTTTACAAATTCTGTTAAACGATTTTTTATAATATTAGAACGATACCAAATAATCATTACCAACGCAATAACCGAAGCAATAACTACCGATACCCAACCGCCATGCATAAATTTTAGCATATTTGCTGCCAAAAAAGCTCCTTCTATTCCAACATAAACAACCAAAAAAGCAATAATCCAAATCTTATTAAAGCGGTGTGAATAAAGGTAATATGCCGCTAAGATTGTAGTCATCAACATAGTAAGGGTAATGGCCAAACCATAAGCCGCCTCCATATTTGAAGACTCTTTGAAGTAAAGCACCACACCCACACATCCTGCCCAAAGTAGCCAGTTAACACTACGAATATAAAGTTGACCTTTGTGGTCAGAAGGGTATTTTAAACGAACTTTTGGCCAAAAAGTAAGGCGAATCGCCTCCGAAATAAGCGTGTAAGAACCCGTAATCAAGGCTTGGCTGGCAATGATAGTAGCCATGGTTGCGATACCAATTCCTATCAACAAAAACCAATCGGGCATTAATTGAAAAAAAGGTTTACGACCATCCAGATATTGTCCTTGCCTAGAAATAGCCCAAACACCTTGCCCAAAATAATTTAGAAGTAAACATATTTTCACAAAAATCCAGCTAATTCTGATATTGCCACGCCCGCAATGACCTAAATCTGAGTAAAGTGCTTCTGCTCCAGTAGTACACAAAAATACGGCACCCAATAGCCAAAAGCCGTCATGGTGAAAAAATAACAGGCGATAAGCATGGTAAGGATTAATGGCCGATAATATAAGGGGATTTTTAACGATTTGCAGAATACCCAAAATAGCCAACATAGAAAACCAAACAAACATAATTGGCCCAAAAGCTTTTCCGACGATGTTTGTTCCAAAAGCCTGTACCAAAAATATGACGGTTATTATGCTAATAATAATTGGTATTGTTTCTATTTCTGGATAAACCAATTGCAAACCTTCGATAGCTGAAGCAACCGAAATCGGTGGCGTAATTATTCCATCGGCAAGCAAAGCACTACCACCAATAATAGCTGGAACAACTAACCATTTTGCGTGTCTTCTGACAAGGGCATAAAGTGCAAATATTCCTCCTTCACCGTTATTATCGGCTCTTAAAACCAAAATAACGTATTTAAGAGTGGTTTGTAAGGTAAGCGTCCAGAAAATAAGTGATAACGAACCAAATACAATTTCATCATCAATTTTTTCTTTGCCAATAATTGCCTGCATTACATAGAGTGGAGAAGTTCCGATGTCTCCAAAAATAATACCCAGTGTTATAAGCAATCCAGCGGCTGTAACCTTATCAAGGTTTTTGTGATTTTGGCTCATTAATTTTAACGATATTTAATAAAAAAGTGTGCAAATGTAGTGGTTTATAGTAAACGGCAATGTTTAATTAGCGTTTTTTTATTCGCCATCTTTCTTAAAAAGTGGGCAGAAAACAGATTTTCCTGAAATAATTTTAAAAAAACTATTTAAAATACTAATTAAATGTTTTTGAAATTAGGCATAGTTAATACAACTAAATGAATATTGGCCGCAACAAAGAGAGAATGTCTCTAATTATTATTTGAGACGGCTCAAATCATCTTTTGCAACGACCCGCATTTTATTTTACCCCAAATTTGTGATATCAAATCGCAACTAAGCGTTTGGCAAAAAAAATTTATAAACATGAAAAAACTAATTTTACTTATTATAGTAATCAATCTATTTTCTACGTCTTGCCGTAGTCTGGGCTCAACCACCTATATCAAAGGCAATGATGCTTTTATTTTAGGTCACAATAAACATGGAGCGTTTTCGGTAAGATTAAAAAATGCTTCAAAAAATAATCTAGAACTTTGGAGAACGCCAATTGATGGTGGTCAGCATTCACCAATTACAGTTAAGCCAAATGAAACAGTAAAGTTGAATGTAGAAAAAAATACGGCTTTAAAAATAGAAAATAAAACTAATGAACAAGCAACTGTTGAACTTTTGGTAAAAGGAAATATTGGTCTTTCGATGGGTTATAAAAACCAATAAATACCTAGAAAAAGTAAATGAGACGAGACGGTTTGCTTTAAAAAAATGGCGAAACTGCTTATCAAGCAATATTCAGCAAATAAGAGTAGAGCAAATTGTTATTTAACAAAAAAACATCAATCATAAAAAAACATGAAAAAGCTAATTTTATTCATCCTTGTGTTTAATGTATTTTACAACATCAGTTTAGCCCAAAAAGGGCCATTAAGAGGCACTGGAAAACTTATTTCTCGAACTTTCGATTTCAAAGACTTCGATAAAGTTTCATTTGAAGATTTTGACGGAAAAATTGAAGTAGAAATCGGCAAACCATTTTCGATAAAAGTCGATATCGACGAAAACTTAGAATCAAGATTAGAAGTAAAAAAAGACCATAACGAAGGTCTGTTAACTATTCGTTTGGCAGGAAATTATAGCGGAAAACTATATTTGGAAGATACCCACATCAAAATCAAAGTAACCATGCCCGAAGCATCGCTTATTCAGCACCGAGGAAATACCAATGTGCATATTACGGGTGTTTTAGGACGTTATTTTAGGCTTGATAATGATGGAAATGGTAATGTTTTGTTACAAGGAAGCATCGACGAACTTGACATCAAGAAAAATGGAAATGGTAATGTAAATTCCCAAAAGCTTATTGCCAAAACCGCAAAAGTAAAAAGCTACGGAAATGGCAATATATCAGTAAATTCTCAAATTTCACTCGTTGCTCATGGTACTGGCAACAATAGCGTAATACAATTTGGTCAAGGAAAAATCGACCCAATGTCAGGTATTATTGGTAATGGAGAAGTGCGAAAAATGTAAATCTAACAAAGAAGAAGTTAAATTATTTTACAAAAAGAACATCCTCTGAAAAATGTCAATATACACCACTCCGCTACAATGTGGTTATTTTTTGGCTTTACTTTTTGCCATTTTGCTTTGGTACAGAGGTTGGCAAGAAGAACGTCTTTCTGATAAACTTTTGGGTTGGATAATGTACTTTTTGGCAATGGAAATCCAAGATTATACCTTCGGCTTTGCGGGAATAAATATTTTGTGGGAAAAATTTGATGGCTTCCCTCGGTCCTGTACTTTGGCATTTGCCCCAACTATTTATTTTTATCTAAAAGCACAAATAAACAGAGATTTTCTTTTTAAGCTAATTTATTTCCTGCATTATCTACCTTATACAATCTATTTTGTTATCAATTTTGTAGCTTTCTTGCAAGGAAATGAAGCCGTTAATAGTTTTAGAAGTTCAACACTTTCATAATATTTGAACTGGATCGAAACAATGGCGATTTGCACTTCATACTTCTATTATTTCTATCAATCGCTTCGAATTTATAAAGAATATCGCATTTGGACAGAAACACAATTCTCTGATACTGAGACAATTAGCTTTGTTTGGCTACGAAATTTTATTTATTTGATAATTGCGGGCGAAGTATTCAAATGGGCTTGGGGCCTTGCAGATAAACTGCTCGGTGATTTGCCTTTCGAGCAAGATTGGTGGTGGCATTTGTTTACAGTTTTGATTATCTGCTACGTTGGTATCAAAGGTTATGCACAGCATCATCCTCTACATTTGGTATACAGCTCAAAGAATAAATTAGGAGAAGAAATTCTAACAAAAACTGCCACGAGTGAGCCAAAAGAGAATAATTTTGAAGAGATAAAGGCAAAAATAGAAAGTTCGATGCTGCAAGAAAAACTTTACCTCGAACCCGAACTTTCGTTGAGCGATTTAGCTCAAAAACTAAAAACCAATACTTCGGTGCTTTCTGCGGCGATAAATTCAAATTATGGTAAAAATTTCAACGATTTTGTGAACGAATACCGAGTTAAAGAGTTTAAAAAACAAATAAAACTTCCAAAAAATCAAAACTTTACGATTTTGGCGGTAGCTTTTGAATGTGGATTTAATTCAAAAGCTACCTTCAATCGAGCATTTAAGAAATTTACGGGTCAATCTCCCAGCCGATTTGAAGAAGTTTAAAACATAAAGGGCCAATCTATAAATAATGCATTAGACAATCCATTGCAATTCTATTAACTTCACCAAAGCTACATTTTTGAATTTTTTGACATAAGATTTGACTTATTTCGAGAAAATCTTGTAGCTTTGCGTTCATTAAATGAAAAATTACTCCTACATATCACGTGCATTTGGACTTTTGATGTTCATGATGGTGATGCTGACGAGCGTTTTCGGCAAGCAGCTACCTCAACAAAAACACGATAAGCCCAATAAAACAAAGCAAGAGAAGTCTGACAAAAAGCAGCAATCTGAAAACCAGTCAGTTGTTAGCGAGTTGTCGTTGGAAGTGGTTGTACCTAGCCATGCGTTCGACTTCAACCACGAAGCCCTCATTTTACCTACTCCGCAAGTTATTTTTCTAAATATCGAAAAAAAGGCTAAAGTTTTCACCAAGCCTATTTTCATACTTTCTTATTTCGAGAATCTCTACGAGCATTTTATTGCTCCTAACGCCCCATAATATTCTTCAATTTTCAGTAAACATTCTTTCAGTTTATTGGTTTCCTTTTTTTGTCTAAAAGCGATTATTTATCAAGCAGTATTTTGCTCGCAATCGTATGTGGACAATTAAATTTGTGTATTCTAAAAATCATGTTTTTAATTTGACCCTCAAAACATGAAAAATAACTTATAAAAAGTTCCCCCGCTGGGGGTTAGGGGGCTTTAAGATATGAGAAACAAAGGTGGTATAGTTGCCTTATTGGTGGCTTTTTTAGCAATTAGTATTTATTTCTTGGCTCGTACTTGGAAAGCCAATGATATTAGAAAAGACGCAGAAGCGTACGGAACTGATAAAACAGGCAAAGTTGATTATTCAAAAAAACAACGGTATTTGGATTCACTTTGGAAACAACCTGTTTTCTTAGGAATGACTACGACCGAAGACCTAATGAAACAAGAATTAGGCTTAGGTCTTGACCTTCAAGGTGGTATGAGTGTTATTTTGGAGGTTTCTCCTACCGAAATCGTTCGTGCATTGGCTGGTTCACGTGACCCGAAAGTAGCAGCAGCTATCTCGAAAGCACAAGAAAGAGCAACAACGAGCAGCACAAACTTCGTTGATTTGTTTGCCGCTGAATTCAAGAAAGTTGCTCCAGATACCAAATTGGCGAGCATTTTCTCAAATAGTTCTAACCGTGGTGTTTTGAGTTTAGAGTCTTCGGATAGTCAAGTTGTGAGCTATATCAAAAAAGAGGTGGATGGTGCTTTCGACCGTGCGTTCCGTATTATTCAAACCCGTGTTGATAAATTTGGAGTATCAAACCCTAACTTACAACGTTTGTCGGGCACTAACCGTATTCAAGTTGAATTACCGGGTGTTGATAATCCACAACGTGTGCGTAAATTACTTTCTGGTGCGGCTAAATTGGAGTTCTGCGAAGTTTATACCATGCAAGAAATCGCTCCAGCATTTGATGGTTTGTCGGCTATTTTATTACAAATGGATGCTGAGGCTAAGGCAGCAGATAAGTCAAATTTAAGCAAAATTGCAGCAACTGCTGCCGCAGGAAAAGGCGATAATTCAGCGACGGCCGCAAACGATACTTCAAAAAATAGTTTGGCAGCTAAATTGGCTGGTGGTAGCAAAACTGATACTTCTAAGAAAGACTCGGCGGCTTTGGCTCAACGCCAAACCAACGCCTTCAGTAACTTATTTATCGGAACTGGTTATGGTGTCGCTGTACGCATAAAAGACACATCTCGCGTAAATCAAATCATGCGTCGCCCAGATGTTCAGGCTCTTTTTCCATCTAATGCAAGTGCATTATATGATGTAAAAGCACGTGCAAACGGAACAAACGTAAACGAAGAAATCGTTGATATGTATTTCGTAAAAGATTTAGGTAAAGCTCCTTTGGAAGGTGATGTTGTAACAAACGCTTCACAAGATTTTGACGAAAGAGGAAAGCCAGCCGTTGAAATGCAAATGAATGCCGAAGGTGCAAGAAAATGGAAAGCATTGACAGGTGCAAATATCGGCCGTCCAGTAGCAATTATCCTTGATAACTTTGTTTATTCTGCTCCAAACGTAAACGGTGAAATCGGTGGTGGACGCTCAAGCATCAGTGGTAACTTTACAGTTGAAGAAGCTCTTGACCTTGCAAATGTATTGAAAGCTGGTAAACTTCCTGCTCCAACAAACATTATTTCGGAAGATATCGTTGGTGCAACAGTGGGTTCGCAAGCTGCTCGTGCGGGTATTCTATCATCAATTATTGGTGTATTGTTCGTTTTGGCTTTCGTAATGATTTATTATAACAAAGCAGGCTTGATTGCAAACATCGCCCTTATCGTAAACTTATTCTTACTTTTAGGCGTAATGGCATCATTCGGTGCAACACTCACATTGCCCGGTATTGCAGGTTTAGTATTATCAGTTGGTATGTCGGTCGATGCAAACGTTTTGATTTACGAACGTATCAAAGAAGAATTATTATTGGGTAAAACATTCCCAGTTGCAGTGCGTGATGGTTTCACAAATGCGATGTCATCAATTATTGACTCTAACGTTACTACTTTAATCACGGGAGCGGTATTATTTATCTTTGGTTCGGGCTTGATTCTTGGTTTTGCAACTACACTTTTGATTGGTATTTTCACTTCATTATTCTCTGCGATTTTCGTTTCTAGATTATTATTTGAATATTATATCGGCAAAGGGCAAACTATTTCGTTTTTCACAAAATGGACTGAGAAATTATTTAAAGATTCAAACTTTGATTTTGTATCAAAACGTAAGTTATACTATACTATTTCAAGTACGATTATCATCTTAGGAATTGTTTCTATTGTTTTTAAAGGTTTTGGTTTAGGTGTTGATTTCTTAGGAGGCCGTACTTATGTAGCTAAATTTGAAAAAACAATCAATACCGAAGACGTAAGTAATGCTTTGAAAGCAACATTTGAAGGAAAACCGATTGAAGTAAAAACTTTCGGAGGTTTCGACCAAGTAAAGGTTACAACTCCTTACAAAATTGAAAACACAAACCCAGAAGTTGAAAGAGAATTAGAAACTAACGTAAATGCAGCTTTAGCAAACATTAATGGAAATAAAGGAACGGTTACGAGTTCATCTAAAGTTGGTCCAACAATTGCAAATGATGCCATTGGTGGTGCAATAAAAGCCGTTTTACTTTCTATCATCTTAGTGTTTGTTTATATCTTTGTCCGTTTCCGCAGATTGGCGTTCGGTTATGGTGCATTGGTTGCCTTATTTCACGACGTTGCCATAATCCTCGGTATTTTCTCAATCTTCCGTGGTTGGTTGCCATTCTCACTTGATGTTGACCAAGCATTTGTTGGTGCGGTTCTGACAATCATGGGTTATTCGATGAACGATACGGTTGTTGTATTTGATCGTGTGCGTGAATACTTGACCGAAAAACGTGGTGTGAAAGAAGATATTCCAACAGTTATCAACAATGCCTTGAATGCAACACTTAGCCGTACGGCTGTAACAGGTTTTTCGACTTTGGTTGTATTATTAGTATTAATGATTTTTGGTGGTGAAACTATCCGTGGTTTTGTATTTGCAATGTTTATTGGTGTAATCGTAGGGACATACTCATCATTGTTCGTGGCGACTCCAATCGTTGTTGATTCGATGCAACGTGATATAAAAAACGAAGAAGCCAAATTAGCAGCAATTCCAGTTGTAGCAACTGAAGAAGTTAAGAAAGGCAAAAAGTCTTAATTTATCGCTTTTTTTAAAAATATTTTACATGGCGTAGAGTTTGAAAACCCTACTATGTAAAAACAAAAATGCCTCTTAATTAATTGTGAGAGGCATTTTTGTTATTCTATTAATTCATCATAAAACTCTCGTTCAAAACTTTTGTCAAAACCTCAAGCATATAATCGGCGTTTGCTTTAGAAAAACACAAAGGAGGCTTGATTTTGAGAACATTATGCTGCGGACCATCGACACTCATCAGAATCTTAAAGTCTTTCATTCGGTTAGCTAAATAATTTGTATGGTCGGGTAGCGGCGTTTTGTTTTCGTCAACTAATTCGATTCCCAAAAATAAACCTTCTCCTCTTACATCAGCTATTATCGGATAGTTGTCTTGTAGGCTTTTTAGTTGTTTTTTTAGGTATTCGCCTACTATTAAAGCATTTTCTTGAAGTTTATCTTCTTTGATTACCTGCAAAACCTGTCGCCCAATAGCACACGAAACGGGATTTCCACCAAAAGTGTTGAAAAATTCCATGCCATTGGCAAAGGCGTCGGCCACTGCTCTTGTACAAACAATTGCAGCCAATGGATGTCCATTGCCGATCGGTTTTCCCATCGTAACGATGTCAGGTATTACTCCGTGTAATTGAAATCCCCAAAAAACTTTACCAACTCGCCCAAATCCAACTTGGACTTCATCGGCAATACAAATGCCCCCCGCCTCACGCACATATCGGTAAGCGTTTTTTAGATAGCCTTCGGGCAAATCAATTTGACCACCACAACTTACAATACTCTCGGCAATAAAAGCCGCTACATTTCTATTTTTTGTTTGTATTTCCAGAATCGCCTCTTCAACGTGATTGGCGTATTTTTCTCCTGTATTTTCACCTTGATAAATTCCTCGGAAAACATCGGGCAGCGGAACGATATGCGTATTTTCGGGGCAACCTTTACCGCCTTTTCCATCAAATTTATACGAACTAATATCAATACAACCCTGCGTATTTCCATGATAACCAATTTCTAAAGCAATTATATCTTTTTCACCAGTCATGGCTTTTGCCATTCGGAGTGCCAGTTCGTTGGCTTCGCTACCCGAATTTACAAAATGTATTACTGATAATTCTTCGGGGAAAGTAGCGAGTAATTCTTCGGCAAAGTCTAGTATTTCATCATTTAGATATCTAGTATTGGTGTTTAATACCGACATTTGTTCCTGACCAGCTTCTACAACTTTTGGGTGTTCGTGACCAGCATGAGCTACATTATTGACAGTATCGAGGTATTTTTGCCCAAATTCATCTATCAAATATTGCATTTCACCTCTGACTATTTTCAGCGGTTTGTCATAAGATAAACTCAAGCTTTTGCCCAAATGCTGCTTTCGATAATTGATTTGGTCGAGCTGATCGGTGCGTTTTTTTGAGTTAAGAAATTGGGTTTTAAAAATAAGATTTGGATCAGGACAAATACTCGAAAAAATCGGCCAATTACTCGGACTAGAAACTCCGATAAAATCATTTTTGTGCCCCAACATATCTAAAATTATTTGAAAATGCAAATGTGGCGACCACGCTCCATTCTCAGATTCAAGTCCAATCTCAGCTATTTTTTTGCCTTTTTTAATGGTTTTCCCTATAAATTTATCGGCTAAACTTTCTTTCGTCAGATGCCCATAAAGCGTGTAAAATACCAAATCGTTGACTTGATGTTTTAAAATTAGCGTTGGACCGTAATCTTTTGGGTGATTGTTATTGTGGAAACTGAAAACCTCACCGTCTTCTAAAGCATGTACGGCCGTATGAGCCGAAATCCAGAAATCTACACCGATATGAATCGTGCGATGCTCATAGCTTTCATTGGTTTTTATTTTGAAAGCATCAGTTGTGTAAATCGGTCTTGCTTCGCCATAACCGCCTACAAAAAGCACATTTTCCTCTTTCACTTTTCGACTGATTTTGTAATCAAGTGCCGAAGAATTGATGTAATTGCTGAAATTGCCAATAAAAGTCGAAGCAATTGATAAATCGAGCGGAATAATGGCTTTATTTTTACTTTCGGGAATCAAATCCTCAATCGCCCAGACGGTATTTTGGGCATACTTGGCAAACGCGACATAAGTGCTGCAAGGTGACATTCCGCAAGCACTTCTGAATGTATAATAAGCGTAACTTTCGGAAATATTTTTCCATTGTTCTAAAAGCTGCCAAGCAGATTTTTCGCTGATGAGCAAATACGCATTTTCAGGTTCTTTCTTTTTATTGATGGCCGATTTCGTGACACTAATCACTAGACGCATGGCGGTTGTGACATAAAGAACCTGCAATTCTTCGTCCAAAAGCGGAAACTGCTGATTATAGCCCGATATAATTGCCTTTGCAGCTGCTAAAGGTTGTTCAAAATCCATGATTCCATAAGCCAAAACAACTGATAAATCATTTATAATCTGCGAATAAACGCTATCACCGTAGTCGATAATCGCCTCAACCGTCGGGTTTTGTAACTGATGCGAAACAACGATATTATTGTCATTGGCATCATTATGAATCGTACTTTTTCTAAGATTTTGATAGTATGGCTGAATAGCTTTGAATTTTTCAATGAAAAAACTGATAATTTCGAGCTCTTTATCCGAAAACAGCCCAACATACTGCTCAACCCAAAGAGCATCAGCCAAATTCCAGTCGAAAGTTCGATGGGCCAAAGTATGATTAAAATCTAAAAGTGCATTGGTTATTTGTCCGCATTTTTGTCCAAGCGAAAATCTAAGATTTTCACTTTTCGGATTTACAGTCGAATATAAAAGCCCATCAATCCAATCTAAAAGTCGTACTTTTCTATTACTGCCTTTAGCATCAATATAGCCAATAATACCTTGATTATCAGCATTTCTATAAGATTTTGGGTACTTAAAATCTGGTGATTTTTGTTCGAGGTGTTTCAGTAATTCGTCTTGAAAAGTCAGGTATTCGAGAGCCGTATCAGAGCGACTTACTTTCAGAACATACGATTTCTCCGAATTAGTGATTTTGAAATTAAAGTCAATTTCTCCCGCCAAAGGAGTTGCAATTCCTTTAATATTGAAATACTCAAAAGCAATTTGTTCGGCCAGTGAGGTTGATATTCGTAGTTGTTGATAAGTTGATTCCGTCATTGGATATATTAGAGTTTTATCGTCACAAATTAAATGGATTAGTTTTAATACTTGAATTTTTTGGTAAATAACAAGTTAAACAGAAAAAAACATGATGTTTTTTCTCAAGCTACATCCTTTAGGGTGTAGAAGCCCAAAAATATAGTTTTAGGCTTTAGCGATGACCGATGCAAAGTCATTGATAAAGCAAAATTGTTTCTTTATACATTCCACGCCCTAGAGGAGGTGGTTAAAAGTATAAAATTCTGGGCAAAGAATCAAAAACTCAAGGTAAGTTGGCGACCAAGCATTTCGTCGGCAAATTGGAGATTTGAAAACGAAACACCCATCAAACGAACACCTTTGGGCATTGGAAGCAGATTATTGATCATTTCGTAAGAGATTTTTGCCAAAAAATCTTTTTCAAAAACCGCAATATGTGTCGTTCGGCTTCGAGTAATGCTCTCGAAATCGGTAAATTTTATTTTTAACGTAATACTTTTACCGAAAGCGTTGGCACGCTGCATTCTTCGCCAAAGTTGTTCGATAATATCATCGAGTTCGAGATAAAGGTCGTCGGGTTCGGTCAAATCTCGGTCGAAAGTGTTTTCTACGCCGACCGATTTTCTGATGCTGTCGGGGTTTACTGCTCGATTATCGACCCCACGAGAGATATCGAAATAATACCGACCAACTTTCCCAAAATTATTCATTAAAAACTCTACGCTTTTTGTCCGTAAATCCTTTCCTGTAAAAATACCCATTTTATGCATTTTTTCGGCCGTAACCTTGCCAATTCCATGAAATTTAGTGATTTCGAGGGTTTCTACGAAAGTCTCGGCTTGTGAAGGTTTAATCACGAAAAGTCCATCAGGTTTGCGATAATCGGAAGCGATTTTTGCTAAAAATTTATTGACCGAAACTCCCGCTGAAGCCGTAAGCGTAGTTTTTTCTTTAATTCTGATTTTTATTTCTTGGGCAATTTCAGTTGCAGTTAAAATTCCTTTCAAGTTTTCGCTTACATCTAAGTAGGCTTCATCGAGCGAAAGCGGCTCAACCAAAGGCGTATATTCCAAAAAAATCTCACGAATTTCTCTCGAAACTTGTTTATAAACTTCAAAACGAGGTTTCACAAAAATCAAATTTGGGCATTTTTGCTTCGCAATCCGTGAAGACATAGCCGAACGAACACCAAATTTTCGAGCTTCATAACTAGCCGCTGCCACCACGCCACGCTCACTATTTCCACCTACGGCTACGGGTTTTCCACGCAATTCTACAAAGTCACGCTGCTCAACAGACGCAAAAAATGCGTCCATATCAATATGTATGATTTTTCGTTGCAAAGACTACTATCAATTATTTATATTTTAATACAACTTTTAGGTCATAAATTTCATTAATAATAAAGGAAGTGTCTAAATAAGATAAGTCTCAATTAAAACGAAAGCTTCCTCCAATCATAAAACCAAATTTAAAAATGAAAACGTTCAACAAAAGCATTTTTGCGTATGGAATTATCGCTCTGATTCTATCTGGATGTGCTTCGTCAAAAGATTTCGTTGCCGAAAACTTCGCAACTATCAAAAATACGCATAAAAAACTAGCAATTTTGCCTTTTGAGGTTCAATTTCAAAATCCACTTGATTATTCAAAACAGCAAAAAAGAAACCCAGTTCAAGCAAGACTATCGTACAGCAAACAAGAACAAGAAGCAAGCCTTGATGCTCAAAAAGAATTTTTTATCACTGTGGCCAAACAAGTAGAAAAAGACCGTTATGAAATTATGTTTCAAGATTTTACTCGAACCAACAAGGTTTTGGCAGAAAATGGTATTCGTATAGAAGATTTAAAGTTTCAGAATAAAGCTGATTTGGCGAAACTTTTAGGTGTTGATGCCATTATTTATGGCGAATTAATTATAAAAATCAGTCGCCCAACCGATCGCACAATATCTATATCACCCGTCATGATGGAGAATACAAGATTCAGCGATGGCGTAGATACTGACGTAAAACTTTTTGATGCCGCCAGTGGCGAAATGGTTTGGTCAACGGCTCTTTCTAACCAACCAAACAATCGAATGGATACTCCGCATCAACTTTCTTCGAGCTTGCTCAGTCAAGTTGCCAAAAATTTACCTTATCGAACTAAGTAGTGGGCAGTTTTCACTTGGCAGTCATCGGTCTCAAGGTATTGTAGAATACCAATTGCGGACTGAAGACTGTGGGCTGAAGACTTCAAACTGAAGACTACGGACTGAAGACTAAAAATATATTTGTGCATTTTTGCGTAAAATTTTATAATTTCGCAACAAAATAAAGACATACAAAATATTAGTTTTTTCATAAAATCATGGGAAGAGCGTTTGAATTTAGAAAAGCCCGCAAGATGAAACGTTGGGGGCAAATGGCAAGAACTTTTACAAGAATTGGTAAAGATATTGCGATTGCAGTAAAATCTGGTGGTACTGACCCAAACAGTAATTCACGTTTACGTGCCTTGATCCAAAATGCAAAGGCAGCTAATATGCCCAAAGCAACGGTCGATAACGCTATCAAACGTGCATCATCGAAAGACCAAGAGGATTATAAAGAAATGGTTTATGAAGGCTACGGTCAACATGGTGTAGCGATTTTGGTTGAATGTACTACCGATAATACCAACCGTTCGATTGCCAATATTCGTAGTCATTTTACAAAGTGTGGAGGAACAATCGGAACTTCAGGAATGCTGGATTTTATCTTCGACCGTAAATCTGTTTTCAAAATTACTAACGATGGAAAAGCCGATATCGAAGAATTAGAGTTTGAATTGATTGATTTTGGTGCTGAAGAGGTTTTCTTAGACGAAGAAGCCAACCAAATAAATATTTATGGAGAATTTACGGCTTTTGGTGCTTTGCAAAAACACCTTGAAGAAAAAGGCCACGAATTACTTCATGCCGATTTCGAGCGTATTCCGACTGACACAAAAGAACTCACTGAAGAGCAAGCCGCCGATATTGAAAAACTCATCGAAAGACTCGAAGACGACGACGATGTACAGAATATCTATCATAACATGGTTGTGAAAGAATAGTCAAACGCATAAAAATCTATCAAATAGCCTCTTTCACGGAGGCTATTTTTTGTGAAAACATAAAAAACACTCTATTTTACGCTTTCTGATAGATTTTATGGTTTTTTCGCAGCAGGCATCGCCCGATTCTCTCCGAAAAGATATTGAGCTAGACTTATTACAAAAGGAATATTATTACTATTTAAACTTAACTTGAAAATATTCACATCTGTCTAAATGTACTACATTTAGACAATATTTTAACCTTTGTTTCAATGGCATCCAAGAAATAGGTTTATTCGCAGTTTATTATCCTATTTGCTTAGACCAAAGCCTCTAAGGTCTCGTACCGAAGAAATTGATGGAACGGAAAATCTTGTGACCCAAAGAAAAGAGTAAAGTATTAATGTTTTTTACACGCTAGCAACAATTATTTACCTCACTATTATTCCAAATGGTCAGCAATCAAGTTTTTCTCATCAAAATCAGTCTGATAAACTACTTTCCCAGTATATGAATTAGAAACTTTCACCCAATCGATTGAGCCAGTACCTTTGAAAGTTATGCGAGCATCAACCAAACCAGCAAAGGGTTCGTTGGTTATAAAATTGCCTTTAAACGCCAATTTATGATTTACAAAGACCTCCAAAACTTTCCCTTTCACGAGAAACCCAAAAACATTCCACTCATCTTGATTTACGCCAAATTCATCTAAATCAATGTTTTTTTGTCTTGCGTTTTGCATTCTAAAATACGATTCCCCAGCCAATAATATGGCAAAATCGGTGCAGCCTAAGGCTGTGAATTTAGCATCAATAGAATTGAAATTATTATCAACAAAGACAATTTCCATATCATAACAGCTTTCTCCGCCTTCACTTTGAGGGTTCTTTATTCGGGTTTCGAATTGTGTACTATCAAAATTTACCCCAAAATCTTGCGTTAGTACATGAACCGAATTGTTCATATCATATTCCGATTTTATTTCATTATACAGATGCTTTGAGTCAAAATGAAAAACCCCATTTTTAATAAATAAATTCGTAGGCTTAATGTTGGTAGTCCATTCTTTTCCATACGCTACGCCATAGCCCCAAGCCGTCCATAAATTTGGCTTTGAGTAAACTACATGGTAGATATTTTTTACCACTTTTTTATTGACCAATAATGCGAGATGATAAATACCCGGATAAAAATAGGTTTGAGAAAGGGTATCAGTTTTTTTTTGTGAGACATACGAATACCCTTCAACTATATCAGTAGTAATTATTTTACCTACGCCCGTCTCTATTTCTATATCTTGCACATTCGGCAGGGAGGAAACATCATATTTGATTCTAACCGCCTGCGGATAAGTCCCTACGGTTTTTATAATCTCAAACTTTATATTATTCAAATCTTTTTTGGTAAAATCTCTATCTTGCCAGAATCGAAAACCTAAAAAGGAGAATGATGATAAAATCAATAGTCCAAGAAAACCATAGAAATATTTTCTGAAATTAGGCTTTAACTCTTTAAAATCAACAAAACTTTGATTATCAAGTATTAGACTTTGCTTTTTAAGAAAAACAGGTAAAAAAGACTCATCAATATTTATGTAATTAATAATAATATTTTGCGAATCATCTATCTGATTTTGAGACATAAAATTTTCCCAAGATTCGTAGCCTAAATATAGAGCGATACTTGTGCGAGAGTGGCTCTGAATACGGACATCTTTTGAACCATATTCATAAATAAATCTTCTAAGAAAATCTTTACTGAATAAATATTTACTGCTTTGCCCTTTTAATTTTTGAAAAAGACAAAGCTCAATATCAACAAGAATTGCTTCTATGAAAGCATTTTTATTATTAATTGCTTCAAAATTTTGAAATTCATCAAAATCAGTTTGCCACTTTTGATTCCATTCATCAACAAGTTTTTGAAGAAACTGCTCTCGCAGTTCTTGTAAGAAGATTTTGTCTTTAATTTTCATTTATAGGCTAAAGTATAATCCATTAAAAATAAGGTTTTGCAAAACCTTTTGCAAATGGTTATTTATTCGCTTGAGGTGTATTATACAAAAAAAAAGAAATATAAGAAAACCCTAAAATTTTAAAAAATATTAAGAAAGCAATGGATATTTTGAGTCTTGCATTAATTATTTCAAGTTTAAAAAAATGGCGTTAAAGTATTAGGTATAAGTTTTCAAAAAAGTCAATCTAAAAAGTTCTTGAATTCAATTTTCAAGTACAATCAATAAAACATAAAATCACATTTATTTTTAAATTATACAAAATGAAATTGTTAATAAAAATACATTCATCTAACTTGATTATCATATTTCAAATATTCAGAAAACTCGAATGTTTGAATGGGTATTTTCAACTTAAATGATTTCATGAAAATAATCTTACTTAAGTAATGAGACAAAAGGCATGAGATTCTAGATAAGAGATAAAACACTACCTATCAACAAGTTACATCATTTCAATTTGTCGATTATTATTGTCTCATTACTTAAAAGAAAGAATTTAGTTTTTATTTTAAGATAAATTCGATTATTTAACTCACTATTATTCCAAATGATTAGCAATCAAGTTTTTCTCATCAAAATCAGTCTGATATGCTACTTTTCCAGTATATGAATTAGAAACTTTCACCCAATCGATTGAGCCAGTACCTTTGAAAGTTATGCGAGCATCTACCAAATCAGCAAAGGGTTTCCCAGTTTCAAAACTGCCTTTAAACGCCAATTTATGATTTACAAAGACCTCCAAAACTTTCCCTTTCACGAGAAACTTAAAAACATTCCACTCATCTTGATTTACGCCAAATTCATCTAAATCAATGTTTTTTTGTCTTGCTCTCGTTCCAAAATACGTTTTCCCGGCGATTAACATGGCAAATTCGGTGCAGCCTATGGTCGTGAAATTGGCATCAATAGAATTAAAATTTTTATCAAACAAGGTAATACGCATATCATAACAACTTTCTCCGCCTTCACTTTGAGGATTCTTTATTCGGGCTTCGAATTGTGTACTATCAAATTTTACTCCAAAATTTTGCGATAGTGCATGAACCGAATTATTCATATCATATTCCGATTTTATTTCATTAAATAGATGCTTTGAGTCAAAATGAAAAACCCCATCTTTAATAAATAAATTCGTAGGCTTAATGTTGGTAGTCCAATATTTTCCATACGCTACACCATAGCCCCAAGCCGTCCATAAATTTGGCTTTGAGTAAACTACATGGTAGAGATTTTTAACCACTTTTTTATTGACCAATAGTGCGAGATTATAAATACCCGGATAAAAATAGGTTTGAGAAAGGGTATCAGTTTTTTTTGTGAGACAAACGAATACCCTTCAGCTGAAGAAGACGTAATTATTTTCCCTACGCCTGTCTCTATTTCTATATCTTGCACATTCGGCAGGGAGGAAACATCATATTTGATTCTAACCGCCTGCGGATAAGTCCCAACGGTTTTTATGATTTCAAACTTTATATTATTCAAATCTTTTTTGGTAAAATCTCTATCTTGCCAGAATCGACAACCGAAAAAGGAGATTGATAATAAAATCAATAGTCCAAGAAAACCATAGAAATATTTTCTGAAATTTGGCTTTATCTCTTTAAAATCAACAAAACTTTGATTATCAAGTATTAGACTTTGCTTTTTAAGAAAAACAGGTAAAAAAGACTCATCAATATTTATGTAATTAATACTAATATTTTGCGAATCATCTATCTGATTTTGAGACACAAAATTTTCCCAAGATTCGTAGCCTAAATAAAGAGCGATACTTGTGCGAGAGTGGCTCTGAATACGGACATCTTTTGAACCATATTCATAAATAAATCTTCTAAGAAAATCTTTACTGAATAAATATTTACTGCTTTGCCCTTTTAATTTTTGAAAAAGACAAAGCTCAATATCAACAAGAATTGCTTCAAGAAAAGCATTTTTATTTATAATTTCTTCAAAATTTTGAAATTCATCAAAATCAGATTGCCATTTTTGATTCCATTCATCAACAAGTTTTTGAAGAAACTGCTCTCGCAGTTCTTGCAAGAAGATTTTGTCTTTAATTTTCATTATTAAGTTAAAAAAATAATAACTCAAAAATAATTTATTTGTTTTAAAAACCTTTTGCAAAACATTTTGCAAAACTTTTTGCAAAAAAAACATTAGCAAAATGGTTTTTGCAAACGCTAATTTATTCGCTAAAGGTTTACTTTGCAAATAAAAAAATTAAATAATTATGAAAACTCCTAAAATTTTAAAAAACATTAATCAAGAGAGTATTGGGTATCTTGAGTCTTCGATTAATTACACACACTTCTATTTAAGAGATGGCAAAAGTGTTATTTCTGCATACAACATAAAGGTTTTTGAGAAAGTCTTAAATAATATTGATTTTATAAAAATAAGCCGTTCCAATTTGGTCAATATTTCATTTATTCAAAAAGTCTTGATTGAAAGAAATGCTTGCTCTATCCAGCTGATCAATGGCGATACAATGAATGTTTCTCGTCGAAGAATAAACAAACTTAAAGAAAATTGTCCTCTATTGTTTTAAATAATAGAAAAGGGCATAGACTGCTTAAAAGAAATTAATAGCATGTATCACTTAAACAATAAAACCAACAAATAATACAAAACATACCCATGAAAACATTACTTGCTTTATTCGCAATTTTAACCTCACTTGTTACTTCTGCACAATCAATTGAAATAAGTCCAAATGGAGGTACAACCAATGCTTCGGCCATTCTGGATTTAAAATCAACTACGAAAGGCTTTTTGTTGCCACGTATGACCAATGCACAAATGAGGGCTATTCCAAGTCCTGCACAAGGTCTTCTTGCCTTTTGTACCGATTGTGGTACAAATGGTGATTACTATTTTTATAAAGGTACGGCATGGGTCGCTCTGGGTTCTACAACCGTTTCGGTCTCCACTACTATGGGCTCTGTAAGTGATAATGCTGATGAAAAAGGTGCAACCATTACAAATGGCGTGTTAAATTTGGCACCAGCCAATGCAACCAATCCAGGAATTGTTACTAAAACCGCTCAAACGATAGCTGGGGTGAAAACTTTTAGCAATGGTATTGTTGGAAATGTAACTGGAAATGTGACTGGAAATGCAACTACAGTAACCACTAATGCAAATTTAACAGGAGTAGTAACAAGTAATGGTAATCTAACCTCAATAGCCAATGGAGCCATAAGTAACGCTATGTTAGCGAATGGGGCAGTTGCCAATTTATCAGGCACCAATACTGGAGATAATGCCGTGAATAGTTTATATAGTGGATTAGTGAGTAATGCAACTCATACAGGCGATGTTACTGGTTCAACTGCCTTAACAATTGCAAATGATGCAGTTACCACAGCAAAAATTGCCGCTGGTGCAATTACAGATTCGAAAGTTACAGACGTAGCGGCTTCAAAAATCACAGGAATATTACCAGTTTCAAAAGGCGGTACTGGAAGCGATACACAAAACTTTGTTGATTTAACAACTGCCCAAACAATAGCTGGTGCTAAAACATTTACAGCTGACTTAACAGTAAATGGACTAACAGTAGGTAAAGGAGCAGGAGGCCAGGTGACTAATACAGCTACTGGATATCAAGCCCTTAACTCAAATATATCAGGAAACGATAATACAGCTCACGGCTATCAAGCTCTTTATTATACAACTGGAAACAAAAATACAGCTGACGGATATAAAGCTCTTGTAAATAACCAAACTGGACAAGACAATACAGCTAACGGCCATTATGCTCTTTTTTCAAACTGGGCAGGATCAAGTAATACAGCTACCGGCCGAGATGCTCTTTTTTTAAACAGTACTGGAGAATATAATACAGCTATCGGCCTAGGAGCTCTTTATTCAAACACAATAGGAACCTATAATACAGCCATTGGATATAGGGCAGATGTTGCTTCTGATAATTTAACAAACGCCACTGCAATTGGAAATGGTGCAGTTGTGAATGCTAGTAATAAAATCCAATTAGGAAATGGAAGTGTTACTGCTGTTCAGTTAGGCACAGGTACCAACGTAACATTAGAAACTGGTTTGGTAAAGATAACAGGTGGAACACCGGGTGAAGGTAAGGTGCTAACCTCTGATGCTGCAGGTTTGGCAAGTTGGACAACCCCAAGTTCAATTGGTGTTGATTTAACAACTGCCCAAACCATAGCTGGTGCTAAAACATTTTCATCAGATATAAATGTGAATGGTATTACAGTTGGTATAGGGGCAGCAGGGATAGGCAGCAATACAGCTACCGGCTATCAAGCTCTTTATTCAAATACATCAGGAGGCGAGAATACAGCTAACGGCTATCAAGCTCTTCAATTAAACACAACTGGAGCCTTAAATACAGCTATCGGCTATAAAGCTCTTCGGAATAACACAACTGGAAACTGGAATACTGCAATAGGTTATGCTGCGGATGTTTTAACTGGTGGTTTAATAAACGCAACTGCCATAGGTGCAAATGCAAAAGTAAATGCTAGTAATAAAGTAAGAATAGGCGATGCATTAGTCTCAGTAATAGAAGGTCAGGTAGCATGGAGTTATCCATCAGATAGAAGGCTTAAAGAAAACATTCAAGTCAATAATTATTTAGGCTTAAACTTTATAAATAAACTACAACCTGTAACGTATAACTATATTTCAGATAACACCAAAGTTAGGCATGATGGCTTTATCGCACAAGATATTGAGCAAATTATGAAAGATTTAAATCTGCCATTTAGTGGCTTAAAAAAATCAGGTGATGGTATGTATTCGTTAGCTTATTCAGATTTTGTGATGCCTTTAGTTAATGCAGTAAAGGAGCAACAGAGCATAATTACAGAATTAGTTAAAAAGAATGATAGCTATGAGAGCCAAATTCTAAAACTATCAAGTAAGCTAGAAGAAATAGAAAAAAGGTATTCTGATAGAAAGTAGTATTTAGCATTTAAATTTACTCAGAGTCCCGCAAAAAACGAAAACTTTGAGGGAACTAAAATCTGTTCTTTTTTAGTAAAATATATATGCTTTTAAAATAAAAAAAGATACCGCAACTATACAAATATAAATTAATGAATCGATATCATCTGTCGTAGTAATTTGACTTTTGCCGAAAACCTTCTTAGCAGTACCCATTGTACCCAAAATGCTTTTGAGGCTGTAACTAAAAAGATAGTAGGTTGATATTCTTAACTATTATAAAAATTTCAAAACCGCTCTGAGAGCGGTTTTGAATAGGTAGAGATTATAATTAATACTATTGGAAGCATATATCATTCTAATACAATTATACTCGGCCTCTATAAAACCCAGTTCTCTTATGCCATTGCAACAACGGCTTACATTTTAATAAATAGCACAACAAAGTGTTTAAAATCAGCCGAACGTTAACAATCATTTGCCAAAAGAACGGAGGGCTTAAAGATTATTAATTAACCATAAGCGGTAATAAAAGTATAATAGTTGTTCCTTTGCCAATAACACTTTCAATTTCAATATTTCCGCCATTTTTTTCAATTAATTCTTTACATAAAAATAAACCAAAACCAGTGCCTTTTTCCCCAGCCGTACCGCTTTTTATGGTTGGATTATTGAAAATTTTCATTAAAGCCTCTTTTTCAATTCCTATCCCTGAATCCATGATTTTTAGTGTGATAAATTGACCTTCGATACTACTATCTATCACTATTTTTCCATGTTGGGGCGTGAATTTAAGGGCATTATTTACTAAATTTATTAAGACGGTTCTGATTTGATATTCATCCCCATAAGCTTGCAAGTTTTTCGCTGAATGCTTAGTTAAATATATTTGTTTTTGGATTGCATTATCTTTAAATATGGATAATGTTTCATCAATAACAAAATCTAAATCAAAGGGGCGAAGATTTGGTTTTATTTCTTCCAGCTGAGAAAGAGACCAAAATAATAAATTTTCCAACATTCCACTCAAATTATCCACATTCTGTTTTATGTGAATGGATAATTCTTTGAATTCTTGTACGTTGATATGTTCATTCTCAACTAATTGTATAACATTTTTCAGCGATGCTAGTGGACTACGGAGGTCATGGGAAATGATACCAAAAAGCCGACTTTTGGTTGAATTTGCAATTTTAAGTTCCTCAGCTTGTGATTCAATGATTTGTTTCCGTACGTTCAACTCTTTAATGTTTTCACTCAGTACTCTATAATCTATTTCAAAAAAATAAGCAGATAAAAATATGGCTACATAAATACAGGTCACCATTAATATCTCGTTTAAAAATTCATTAAGCGTTAATGAATGAAGAGGATATTTTACAATTTTAATAAAAACGAAAAGTAAGTAATTTATTAAAATACCAATAATATTGAAGGGTAATTTATAGCAGACAACAGGAATTGTAGCATAAGCTATCAAAGCAAGTTCACCATTTAGGTTTGTGTTTGCTACTTGATAAGTTCCAAATGTTTGGAAAATAATTGCTGGATAATAAGCAAAAAAAAAGGCATATTCCAGTTTGCCCTTTTTTAGAAAAAAATATGAAGGAAGTAAACCAAATAGTATGGTAAAAATACCATAGGGCATTCTAGGAGTGTCAGCCAAAAGATGTTTAAAGACATAAAATAATTGTGTACTTCCTCCTATCCAAATTGCAGCTTTTACCGTCCATATTTGACGGGCAACAACTAAACCTTTGTACTTGGGTTGATCAATATTTAAATAATTTAGATAATTTTTATTCAAAAAATTAATCATACGGTTTGTTTTGTCTTAAATACTCTTTATTTGCTACGACCTATCTAAATTAGATAAATTTTTGCTATTCTCAACTTTTTGGTGGCCCAAATCGTTAAATTATTTTTTTTCATTGGTTATTTCAGAAGCAATATGCTTTGTTTTTTTGTTCAAGAATACGCTTGTTAAATCCAACTTTGCTTGCATTGAATCTTTCATAAATTGCATTTCTCCTCAAATTAAGATAAATTCGGGCATTATATTCATCTTCATTCTTTACCCATGAAAAAAATATTATTTGTCTTTATCATTTTATTATCAAGTATTTTTTCGAGCATAGCCCAAACCATTACTTCGGCCGAAATTGATGCCTTGGTTGAGCGAACATTGAAAACCTTTGATGTACCAGGAATTGCTGTAGCAGTTATCAAAGACAATAAAGTAATTCATGCTAAAGGTTATGGCGTTCGTTCGCTAAAAACCCAACAAAAAGTTGATGAAAACACGCTTTTTGGCGTAGCTTCAAACAGCAAAGCCTATACCGCCGCTGCTTTGGGAATGTTGATTGATGAAAAGAAAATTGCGTGGGATACCAAGGTAACTGATATTATTCCTGAGTTTAAATTATACAATCCTTACGTAACCGAAGAGTTTACTATCAGAGATTTGCTTTCTCACCGTAGCGGAATGGGCTTGGGTGCAGGTGATTTAATGATGTGGCCCGATTCGAGCGATTTTACTAAAACCGACATTATTCATAATCTTCGTTTTCTAAAACCTGTTTCGAGTTTTCGTTCAAAATATGATTATGACAATAATCTTTACATTGTAGCGGGCGAAGTCGTGGCTCGGGTATCGGGAACTTCATGGGAGGATTTTGTTGAAAAACGCATCATGCAACCGCTCGGCATGACAAAAACTGCGGCTTCATTGAGCCGATTGAAAGATAAATCGAATGTGATAGACCCGCATGCACCCGTCAACGGAAAAGTACAAGCCATTGGTATTGATTGGAGCGAAACTGCCAATGCCGCAGGTGGAATTTACAGCAGTGTTTCGGACATGAGTAAATGGGTAATCGCCCAAATAAATGGCGGAAAATACGGTGATGGCTCAAAAAGACTTTTCAGTCAAGAAGTTCATGAAGAAATGTGGACACCTCAAACGATTATTCCTGTTCGTGGCACAACGGCCTATAATACGCATTTTTCGGCTTATGGTTTAGGTTGGTTTTTGAGCGATGTGAAAGGTTATAAACAAGCTACCCACACGGGCGGTTTGGCAGGAATCGTAACCCAAGTGACAATTTTGCCCGAAATAAAACTAGGTATCATAGTTTTCACAAACCAACAAGTCGGTGCGGCTTTTACGGCTGTCACGAATACAATTAAAGATAGCTATTTAGGAATGCCTAAAGTTGACCGTGTAGCAGAATATCACGCTCGTGTTGTGGCAGGCAATGAAAATGCTGCAAAAATTACTAGCGAAATATGGACAGCCATTGATACTCAACAAAAGAATAATGCAAAAATCGACCTTAATCTATTTTCTGGTACTTTCCGTGATGCGTGGTTTGGCGATGTGACGATTTCATTTAAAAATGGCAAATTGATGTTTGCGTCAAAACGTTCGCCGAGACTTTATGGAGAAATGCTTTATTATAAAGGAAATACATTTGTAGCAAAATGGAACGATAGAAGCCTCGACGCAGATGCTTTTGTAAAATTCAACTTAGATACCGAAGGTAAAGCAGCGGGCATGACGATGGAAGCGATTTCTCCATTGACCGATTTTAGCTTCGATTTTCAAGATTTAGAATTTCATGTGGTGAAATAATTTTCACAGAAAATAAAATAATTCAACCTCAAAAAATCCTTTTTAAAACAAATGAATCTTAATTTAAGTAATAAAGTTATTATCGTAACTGGCGGAGCAAAAGGCATTGGAGAAGGCATCGTGAGAGTGTTGGCAAATGAAGGAGCGATTCCTGTAATCGTTGGCCGTAATGAAGTCGATAACATAAAATTAGTCAACGAAATAATTGATTTAGGTCAAAAATGCGAGCAAGTTGTGGCCGAACTTTCGCTGCCCATTGACTGTAAAAAAGCCATTGAAGAAATCAATCAAAAATTTGGCAGAATTGATGGCGTGGTAAATAATGCAGGTGTAAACGATAGCGTTGGACTCGAAAACGGTAATTATGAACGATTTATGGAGTCTTTGCACAAAAACTTAGTGCATTATTATCTGATTATTCAGCATGCTTTACCTGCCTTGAAAGCATCAAAAGGTTCGATTGTAAATATTGGTTCAAAAACTGCCGAAACTGGACAAGGCGGCACATCGGCCTACGCAGCCGCCAATGGTGGTAGAAATGCCCTTACGCGTGAATGGGCCGTTGAATTATTGAAATATGGCATAAGAGTAAATTCTTTGATTGTTGCCGAATGTTATACACCTCTCTACGAAAAGTGGGTACAAACATTACCAAATCCATCAGAAACTTTGGAAAAAATTAATTCAAAAATCCCGTTGGGAAACCGAATGACAACCGCCGAAGAAATAGCAAATATGGTAGTTTTCTTACTTTCTGATAAATCAAGCCACACAACTGGCCAGTTGATTCACGTTGATGGCGGTTATGTGCATTTGGATAGAGCTTTGTTATAAATCCATAAAAAACCTCATAAGTTTTGAACGGTAAGACTGTTCGAAACCTATGAGGTTTAATCTAAAAAAAATCAGTCTTTTTTGTCATAAAATGAGTCGTACTTCAAGCCGTATTTGTCCAATACTTCTTGCGGAACACCATCCCATTGATTTGGGCGATTTCCTACATAACCTAAAGCATCAAAACCCATTTGAGTGGTGAAGAACCCAGCAACAGTCAGATTTCTCATTTGCGTAAAAAAAGATGCACCTTGCGTATATTCTGGTTTAACATCGTTTGGATAGGCAATTTCATCAACTATTTCGATTCTTTCCTTTGCTGAACACAAAGAAAATGCTTTTCCGAAGCGTTTTACGCACACAATGTCTAACCATTTCAAACCGCCACGAAGCGGAGTTTGATACAAAGGTTGGTCTTTTGCCATAAACTCGATGTAGGCTGGCACACCCGCTTGCGTTGCACTTCCAGATTTGCCATCGGCAGGCATAATAATATCGCACAAAATACCAATTGTTGTCAATTCGGCAGCCGTGAAAAACTTCTCGGACATCAATTTTTTATCACGCTCAATCTCTTCGGGAATACGTGCTGGCGTGGTCTTAAACGGCTTAGGTTCTGGAGCTGCCGCTACCAAATCGGTAGTTGGTAAAGCAGCCATTCCGAAAGTACCCAAAGATATTGCTCTTAATGAATCTCTACGTTTCATGTTTTTTCTTTATTTGGATGCGAGACAAGAGACCAATGACAAGAGAAAGTTTCACAAATAACTGATAATCAATTCAGTAGAAAAATAAAATCTCTTGTCTTTTGTCTAAAATCTCATGTCTAAATTATAAATTCTTAGCTTTTACTTGGTCGATGATAAAATCTGACGTACGCCATGAACTCGCCAAGATTGTCCAAGTTACGTTTTTATCACCTTGCGAAACAAATGGAGCTGCATCAACCACAAATAAGTTTTTCACATCATGTGCTTGTTGCCAGCCATTTAGAGCCGATTTTTTAGGGTCATTTCCCATACGAACAGTTCCTACTTCGTGGATAATTTCTCCAGGTTGTGCCAAGCCATAATTTGTACTTGCATCTGGTTTTTTACCCATAGCTATACCGCCCATTTCGTGAATAATCTGCTCGAAGGTATCCTGCATGTGTTTTGCTTGCTTGATTTCGTTTTCGCTCCATTTATAGTTGTAGCGAAGTGTCGGAATACCGTATTTATCAACATTATTTGGGTCGATTTCACAATAGTTCGACTCCAATGGAATAGGTTCTCCGCGTCCAGCCATGCCAACATACGCTCCGTAAGTACGAATCACGTCTTCTTTCAAAGCCGAACCGTAGCCCCCAGCACGTTTTTTGCCACCATTTTTATCGGTATAAAGTCCGTTTACACGCTCAATTCCACCACCAAATCCACCGCCTGGCATTCCCATACCACCGCCATATTCGATATGATAACCACGAGGAAAATCAAGTTTTTTGTTATCTAACCACCACGGCGTAAACACGTGCATACCGCCAACACCATCTTCATTATAGCGTTTTCTGTCCATCAAAGAAGGAATAAATGCTTGACGACTCGCACCTGTTGAGTCATTGAGGTATTTGCCCACAACACCACTATCGTTGGCGAGTCCTTTTTGGAATCTTGAAGATTTTGAGTTTAAAAGAATACGAGCAGTTTCGCAAGTACTTGCGGCCAAAACCACAATTTTACCCTTGATTGTATATTCTTTCAAATCCATTTTGTTGACATACGAAACTCCCGTTGTGAGTCCAGTATTTGAATCTGTCAAAACTTCACGCACCATTGCGTTATTTATCAAAGTCAAATTACCAGTTTTAGCCGCAGGAATACAAAGCACCGAAGATGCCGAGAAGTCAGCGTAGGCAGAACAAGCACGACCGCATTGGCCGCAATAGTAACACGCACCACGAGAATCGTTGATTGGCTTAGTAAGCATGGCCATACGAGAAGGAATTACAGGAATTCCGATACCTGTGGCAGCTTTTTTAAGCATTAGTTCGTGCAAACGCGGTTTTGGAGGGGGCAAGAAATGACCATCCGGCTCATTTCGAATACCTTCTTTTGTACCAAAAAGTCCAATAAATTTATCAACTTTATCATAATATGGAGCTAGATCCTCGTAGTCGATTGGCCAGTCGTCGCCTATGCCAGTCATTGAGCCTCTTTTAAAATCATCTGGGCCAAAACGCATCGAAATACGCCCCCAATGATTTGTTCGTCCACCCAACATTCTTGAGCGAAACCATCGGAATTGCGTTCCTTGAGCAGCCGTATATGGCTCACCCTCAATGTCCCAGCCACCCCAAGCAGCGTCAAAATCGCCGAACGGACGAAGACGAGTGCTTGCTCCACGACGTGGCGACTCCCAAGGGTTTTTCATTTGGGTAATGTACTTTGGGTCTGCCGGGTCGAAGTAGCCACCAGCTTCCAACAAACAAACTTTAGCACCAGCCTTTGCCAATTGATAAGCCGCCATACCACCTCCAGCTCCTGAACCAACAATGACAACATCATAGACTTTTGCTTGCTCTTTAATCTCGAATAAGTTCATTTTTTATTAGGGGTGAAATAGAAATTAATTGCTTTTATAATCAAAGTACTAAAATAGAAACATTTATTTTTATTTCGATACGAAGCAAGGATATTATTTTTAAAAAAATTAATATTGAAAAAAATAGATAATAAAAAAAGGCTCAAATTGAGACTTTTTTGAAGAGTAATTTTCTAACTTGCCATCAATACAATTGAGACTGTTTTCTAAACTGTGTCAAGTAATAATTTCACAAAATTGTTAATTTTACTTTAAACATAGTTTTTTATGAACAATCAAGAACCATTCGATTTCGCATCCTTTCAGGAAGAAGCAATAAAG